>Ga0209992_10000616_pt1 | contig 46091 bp, 68 predicted proteins | sample 2SBtaG_2_FD_182564 | JGI IMG/M metagenome (GOLD analysis project Ga0209992, IMG submission 182564) | Deep subsurface microbial communities from Kolumbo volcano to uncover new lineages of life (NeLLi) - 2SBTROV12_ACTIVE470 metaG (SPAdes)... | ecosystem: Environmental > Aquatic > Marine >... | reverse complement strand
AATTAAGAAATGAAATGGAGAATTATGTAAATAGAGCTGAAGGTTCTGGTCCACACGGAGAAGATAAGATGAGAGAAACTTTACTCCAAGCCATACAAAATTTTTTATCACAACAACAACCAACTTCAGGACAAGAAATTTTAGACCCATTTTCTGTTGTAAGAGAAGGAGAAGGATCTATGATGGAAAAAATTTCTTCTTTATATCGACAAATAAAACAAATAGATCCTGAAGCCACAGCAAGAGAAGGAGAATTTATAACAAGAGCAAATGCAAATATTCCACCAGATCTAGCAACGATGTATAACAATATGCTTCAAGGAGACATCCCTGATTCTGTTGTAAGAGAAGGAGAATTTGAAACAATTTTCGATCCTAATTCTGTTGTAAGAGAAGGAGAAGGTCCTGATCTTCGATTTAGACAAGCAGGATCTCCTCCAATGGGAGAACAAGTAAATGCTGAAAATGTAGGTATTATGGATGGCTTTAGTGAAGAACAAAGTACTGCAATGATAGCAGAAGGAGAAGCTGCTAGACAACAAATAGATAATTCTGAAACTTATGATGAGTTAATGCAATCTACTAGAGGTGATAATTTAAGTGAAGCTGATAGAAGAAAAGAATTAGCGGCTTATGTAGGGGAAGAAGATGCTGAAAAAACACCTGATAGTGTGTTAGCATTAATTCAACCAGTTATGCAAATGCTTAACACGGAAACGGCTAATGTTGGAATAGCTCAAGTAGAAGACGGAAGTTTAGAAATGCCTACAGAACCTGTTGGAATAGCCCAAGGAGGAATTGTAGGCTATGCAATGGGAGGAGCTGTACGCAAAATCCCAAAGTATGCTAGTGGCACTGGTTCTTCTGGTGTAAGTGTTGAAGAGGAACAAGGATTTGGTTTTGAAGCCTCAGATCCCTACCCTAATACAGTTGAATTTCTAATGAATCTTGTTACTGAAGATACAGATGCAGCATCTCCTTTACGAACTAAATATGATGCTAACTATAAATTATTTTCTGATATTTTAGGAGGAGATCCAGGAGCGGATAAAGACATGATGATAGGTGAAATTCTTTCTACAGTTGTTGCACCGTTATCCATGGCTTATGCTCAAGGAGAACCTTTAGCTAATGTTTTAGGTCAAGGATCAAAAATGATAGGAGAAAAAGCCTTAGCCTATGATAAAATATCCAAAGAGAGAAAAGCAGCAATTAAAAATTTAGCCTTACAACAAGCTCTTAAAAAAGCAGACGACCCATTAATAACAGTATATTTAAAAGATGATCCAGATACCCCTGATGTAGATGAAAGTTTAGTAGGTGTAAAACGTCTAACCTCTGAAGTAATAAAATATCCAGATTTATATACAGCAGAATCCGTAGGTAAAGTAACCGCAGATGTTGGACTGGTCAAAAAACAAACAAAACAAATAGAAATAAAAACAGCTATTGATGAAGTAGATTTAAAATATAAAGCAATTCTAAAAGATTTAGAAATTGAAGAAAAAGATGCATTAATTGATGGTGTCTATCTTAACAATAAGATTCAAGAAATAGTTTTAGCAAATAAACCAGAATTATTAGCTGCAGAATTACAAAGTATAAATTTATCTAATATAGAAAAAAGTATTACCAATGATACACTTCGACCAAAATTAGAAGCAGAATTAGATCAAGCTTTAATTAACATTGACATTGCAAAAGAAAATTTAAAACAAGAAATAGTTACAACTAAATATGCTGATAAACTAGAAGGTTTTAAAGGTGATAAACTAAAAGCTGAAATAGATCTACTTGTACAAGAAGAAGATTTTAATGATAATATGAATGTTCTTCTTCTTGAAGAAAAATCAGCAGAAATAGATAATCTTATTCTAACAAGTAAAAACCTTACTCTTGAAAATGAATACAAAGAATTAGAAAATAAATTTAAAGCAGAAACATATGATGAAGATGTTGCGGCTAAAATTTTAGAAAACACTCAAAAACGATTAGAAAACATTAACCTTAGTATACAAAATGAATATTTACCTGAGGAGAAAAAATTAGGCATTGATAAAATAAAAACAGATCTAGAATATGTTAAAGAACAAATTAATGGACAAATTATTAAAAATGAAAAAGGTGAAATTGAACTACAAGGTTATGAAAATAAACTTTGGTTAGATATGCAAAAACAAATGCTTGATATTGAAAAATTAGAGTATGATTTAGCCAACCCTGTTAAAGATTTAACTCAAGTTAAAGTGGAAGATACTTTTAGAAAAGAATTTAATGACTCTTCTATTGCGAAGAATACGGAGGAAAGATATATGTTTATGGGATCTCTTATTGATAATGCTAACTTAAATACAGGTCCGGGTGATATAAGCTTTATTTTCCAATACATGAAGATGCTTGATCCACGATCCGTTGTTCGTGAAGGAGAGTTTGCAACGGCAGCTAGTGCTGGTGGTGTTCCTGCAAGTGTATGGAAAATTTACAATAGTATGTTAGAAGGAGATTTATTAAGTCCAACCGTTAAAGCTCAATTCTTAGAAGCGGCTTACGGTATGTTTAATGCTCAGAAATCATTATATGATGATCAGTATGAGATTTTTAAAGATATTGCTACTGAGAGAGGCTTTAATGTAGATAGTGCTGTTCCTTATTTTCCTTTTGATCAAAACCTTCTTACAAGATGGGAAAAAATGTTTACGCTAACTCAACCTTCTAATGTTGGTAGTGATACTAATAGTACAACAGGTAAAGAAATGAAAAAAGTTTGGTCTTCAGAAGCAAATAATGGTGAAGGTGGCTTCATAATGGTGCCGGTTGAGGAGTGATATGGTTGAAACAATAGAATTTAGTACAACAGCGCAAATAACCGATCTTCCTAAAGAAGTAAGAAAAAAATATATTTACGAAAAGTTAGGTATTTTAGATCAAGAAAGTATTAATGATTTAAATTACATGAGAGAAAATGCGGCTTACCCCGCTCCACTAGAACCTTTAGCGCCAGGAGAATTTAATGATTGGGTTTCAATGATAACTTCACTACCTTTTGCTAACTTTGACGGAGTTGATATAAAAACTTTTGCTATAATGTATATGGCACAGGAAAAAGTAGAAAATCTAGTATCAAGTAAAGAATTACAAAAAGAAATGGCCGCTTTAGCAGGAGGAGTTATTTTACCGAGTTTAGTACCTGGACTTGGACAAACTACGGCATATCCTCGATTAGCATTGTATTTATCTAAATATCCTGCACGAGCAAAAATGATAGCCGCATTTATAGGCGGTATGGCAGGGTCTGGTCCTTTTACAGAAGGACAATTAAGTGATAGAGCTCTAGAAGCGATGGGATACGGAGCTATTGAAGCTACAGGGGAAGGTATATTTCAAGTGTTAGCAAAAGTATTTCCTTTCTTTAAAAATTTAGCTCAAGGTAACAAAAGAGAAAAAATTGTAAAAGGGGCAGAGGAAGCTCAAGAACTTATTACAAAAGAAGGAGGAACTTTAACAGCGGCTAAAATAACGGATGATCCCACTATTGAATTTTTTGAAAGTGTAGCGGAAGGATCTTTTTTAGGAGGAGGAGTTATACGACAAACAGGAAAAGAAACAATTTCTAAAACACAAGAAGCATTAGGAAAAATTTTTACTAAAACTTTTCTTGAGTCTCAAGATAAAAATGCTCTTGAATTTGAAACTAACATTATACGACAATTTATTAATAAAGTGTCACAAAAAGACATGGATGCTGTTATTAAAAGTTTTTTAACAAATGGAAATAAATTTTATGAGACAGCAGTAAACAAAGCTTATAAAGACATGGATGTTGCCGTAAGTAAGGCTTTAGGTAAAAAAGATATTATTGACATTAGTAAACTTAAAAAAATATTAAAAAGATCTATAAAAATAAATGCTGGAGACATAGGAGATGTTGCAGTTAAAGATTTAATAAGATATGTAGATGGTTTAGCTGATAAAGTTGATTTTCAAACAGCTAAAGCTATTCGATCTCATTTTTTATCTAAAACAGGGGCTTTTGCTACAAGTAGTGGAACTGCTCCTAAATGGGTAAATAAAATTGCTGGAACTTTAGCTAATGCTACAAGTGTATCAATGAAAGATAGTTTAGATGCTGCGGTAAAAGCTAGTAAACTTTCTAAAGAGGAAGCACAAAATATTTTAAAATTATATAAATCAGCAAATGGTGTTTTTAAACAAGGAAAACAAACTTTTAATACCAAAATTGTTTTGCAAGCTCTTGATGAGAACCTAACTAAACAAGGGGTTGATAATTCAACTAAAATTTTTGATAATTTTTTTGCTTCAGGGAAAAAAGGTCGTGTTAGAATGTTTTATAATCTTCTAGACGATGCTGTTAAAAATAAAATTATTACCAAAGAAGCTGCTCAAAAAATAGTTGGAGATATTCAAGGTGCATTTATTGTAAAAGGATTAAAAGCAGGAGGTACATTTGATCCTACCACCAATACACTTAATGCCAATTTATTTAGAAAATTTATGGCTGGATGGGAAGGAGCAGGAAAAGATGTTATTGAGGAAGTATTTAAAGATAATTATAAGCTTGGAATTAATGGAAAACAAATATTAAGAAATTTTGAAAAATATGCAAAAGCCTTAGAACTCGCTCAAAGTCGAGGAATAGAAGGAAGTAAAGGAAAACTTTTTATTGCTTTAAGTCAATTCTCAGCGGCAGGATCTATTCTAACTCTTGATTTTTTAGGGGGAGGAGGAATTGAAACTACAGGTTTATTAGGGGCACTTACTTTTTTAGGTGGACCAGCAGCACTAGCAAAGGCATTTTCTAGGCCTCGTTTTGTTAATGGTTTATTAAAAGTAACTAAAGGAGAACCTGGAACAAGTGTATACGGAAGAGGAGTTGTACAAGTTATTACAAGTTTAGCTAAAAATGGTTTAATTGATCCCATACTAGCTAAAGATCATCTTCAAGAAGGAGTAAACCAAGAAATAATAAAAGAGTGGCAATTTGATGGCTATTTAAAAGAATTAGATTTAAAGGGAAATGAAGACATACCAGAAAATAATCTTCCTGAAGGAAATCAACTTTTAAATAATCTTGCTGAAAGTATGATATTTGATGAAACAAAAGAGGCTATGCCTACTACTCAAGACTTTGAAGACTCAGCCGAATTTGAAACAGAAATAAATATTCCTGAAGCTAACACCGAAGTAATGCCAAAAGAAATAATAACACCAGTATCTGCTGCTACTCCTTTTCCAGGACCAGCAGGAATGAATGTTAATCCTGAAACATTAGAAAAATTAGAACAAGTTGAACTACCATTATTTGAAGCAAATCACGGTGGTATAGCAGCACTTTTTAAAGCAAGAAAACCTAAACAAATGGTAGTGTAATGTCTAAAGATGATTTTAGAGGAGGGACTTCAAGAACAAGAACAGAAGCAAGCACAGCTCGAAAAAAAGCTATATCTCAAATAAAAGATCCACGAGAAAAAGCTATTGCTACTTCTGCTACAAAATCAAAAAGTGATAGAATTAAAGACATTGAACAAGGTGTAGGAAGTCTTGATCGAAGAATTAACAAGGCAATAAAAGGTGGCGATACATCTTTAGCTAAAGATTTAAGGTCACGAGAAAATAAACTTACAACAAAGTTAGGAATTGAACGAGCTCTTCAATTAGACGGAGGAGTAGTTAGAAGTAAAGACGGAAAAATTATACGTACTTCAACAGGACAACCTGTCTTAACAAGTAAAGGAAGAACAATTTTTGATCAAACAAAAGACCAAGACTTTATAGATCCAACAAGAAGACTTAAAAATTTATATCCTAAGGAATTTGGTAAAATGTACCCTATTTCAACAGGGTTAGAAAGAGGAATAAAATTGTTAATGAAAGATTTTAAAAAAAGAGACATTCCTTATTCCAATCCATTAATGCCAGCACAAAGATATCCTCTTCAAAATATTGATCCATTTGCTGGTAAAAGTTTTGATCCAAATGTTGGTCGTTACTACTCGGGTCAAAAATTTTACCCTCCAAAGGAGGATTATTTTTATGAGACTGATACTTTGGAAAATGTAGATGATACTAACATTGAAGTAATTAAAGAAACAAAAAATAAAAATAAATCTACAGATACTTTACAAAATATTTATGAAGAAAAAATATTTAGAGATGCTCTTGTTAATCCTCAAAATGTTAGGGCTCTTCCCCCTAATTTTGAAAACACTCTTAATCGCTTAACCAACATTAATGCTCTTACTAGTGGGGATTACTTAAAAGCAAAACAACTTTTAGATAATTTTCAATACATTTCTCCGACAGACTTATCATCGGGAATTGTAAATTCTCTTCCTTCTACTTTTGAAGTAGCTGAAAACACTTTTTCTCCCTTAATTACTAATGAGCCCCAAATCCTAATGGATCAAGAGAGTAACAACAGGAAAAAGATAGCTGAAAACACTTCTTTTGCTCCCGCAATTAGTGATACATTACAAAGCTTAAGCGATAACAAAGGATTTGATGTAAATGTTCAAAATCCTGGAATTACATATTCAAAAGACTTTTTAGGAGGAACAATAGAAGCAGGTATAAGTGGTATGGGAACAGATGAACCTAAAGCTGGCTTGTTTTATAATAAGGTAATTTAATGGAAACAAATCTTAAAAATATTATTTGGCTTGGGTTAATTTTAGTAACAGCCGGAGTAACTTATGGCATGATGTCCCAACGATTAGAAGCAGTTGAATCAAAACAAAACCAATTAGAAATGATAATACTCCAAGACATACCAGAAATAAAAGAACGAGTGATACGCCTTGAAGTATTATTGGAACAAGCATTAGAAAATTAAGTTTTATTTTCATATCTTTTATTTAAAATATTTTTTATTCTATCCCAATCTTTTCTATCTTTCCATTGTTTCGGTGTTATAGGGTCGCGTAACGCGACCCTATCAAGTTCAATAGATCTTATAATTAATTTTTCATGTAAAGTTTTTTTCATTTATTTATCATTAAATAATTTAGCCGTTATATTACAATAACTTTCATATGAAAAAGAATCTTTGTCTTTGTTTTCATTACCATATTCTGGTGTAATGTAATCTGGTATTTTTATAACAGACAATTTTCTTGTCCAACGATATGATACATCTATATTTTCTTTATTTATAATATCATCAGCATACAATTTTAATGCATGTATAAGAATATTTCTTTCATTATTATTTAATTTTATACTCATTATTTTCCTTTCTTTAATATAATATTATATTATACTATATAATACTTAAAGTCAAGAAAAATTTTAAGTCGCTTCTCCCCATGATTTTCCAATATCGCAATCAACCTTACTTGGAACAGATAATTCAATTGCATTTTCCATTGTAAAAATAATTTTATTTTTTATTTCTTCCGACCCATCAAAACTTAAAGTTAGTTCATCATGAATTTGTATCAATGGTGTTAAACCTTCATTATATAAATTAATCATTGCTTGCTTTGTTTGATCCGCAGCAGATCCTTGTATTAATCTGTTTAAAGCTTTATATGTTCCTGCTCTTTTTAAATGATGATGTTTACCATATTTTAATTTAGCTTGATCTAAAGGTAATGCTTTAAATACCCCAAAGGTAGTTGGTTCCCATAATTCAAAACGACATTTTCTTCCCCTCAATGTTGAAACATATCCTTCGCTGTTAGCATATGTAGAAACTCTTGTTGCTAAATCTTTAATAAAAGGAACTTTATTATTGTATTGAGATAAAATTTCTTTTGCTATCTCTACTTTTACTTGTAACTCATTAGATAATTTATTAACTCCCATTCCGTAAAATAATCCTAAATTAATTGTTTTAGCTTGATCTCTTTCAATAGCAGCAATTTCCGATACAATATTATGAAAATCAGCATCAGAATTTTTTTGATATTCATCTACAATTGTTTGAGCTCCTTCACATCCAAGTTTAAAAGCATAATGAGACGCGATCCGTGGTTCTTGTTGGGAATAATCAAAACTTCCCCACGTTTCTCCTTCTTCAGGTAAAAATAATCCTCTAATTTGTTTTTTAATTTCTTTATTTCTAGCAGGTAATTGTTGTAAATTTGGATTTGAATAACTTAATCGTCCAGAAACTGTTCCCGCTTCGCCGTCACGCATTTGATGAATACTTGCATGAATTCTACCTGTTTCTCCATGTTTTAAAATAGTATCAATAAAAGTAGATTGAACTTTATTGTATTCTCTAGCACTTTGTATTTGTTGAGCAATAGGATGAGAATGATGTAATAAAAAATCTTTGGTAAAACTTGGGGCATTTGTTTTTTCTGTGCGTGGATATTTTATTTTAAGTTTATCAAAAACTTGTGCCACACTTGCTGCAGCCCAAACATCAACTGCAATACCCGTTTTTGCCAATATACCATCTAGTATTTTTTTCTCTGTACTTTTAAAAGTTTTTTTATAACGTCTTGCTTTTTCAACATCTACTCTTACTCCTTTTTTAATCATATTAAATATAACAGGAATTAATTCCATTTCTAATTTATAAACAGTTGTTAAACTTTCTTTTTCTATAATGGGTCTCATGTGTTGAAATAAACGTAAAGTTAAATCAGCATCTTGTTCTGCATATGAGCCTACAAAAATAGCAGGTAATTTGTACATTTCATTTTTGGGATCTACCCCAAATTCAATAGCAGCTTGTTTTAATAAATTTTCAGATTTATATTCATTCAACATATCTTTTCCCACAGCATTTAAAGCATAAGAAAATTTATTTTCATTAATAATAGGGGCCATAATCATTGTGTCAACAATAGGTCCTTTAACTTCTATTCCCTCAGCATAAAGCCAACCTAAATCATAAATAGCATTGTGAGCCACTTTAATAGCATCTGTTTGCATTAATTTTTTAAACCAGTTAAGAACTCTTTTTCTATCCCAATTAAAACCATTTTCATGACGAATAGGGTAGTAACCTTTCCATCCTTCTACCGCTACTGCTATACCTATTATATGGCCATTTTTAGTAGTCCATCCTGGACCTGTTGATTTTAATCCTGGATCATATGTTTCTAAATCAAAAGCAATAACTTTTGCATCAAAAATATTAGGTAACTCATGAGGAGGAATCCATTCAGATTGTGTAAAACTAAAATTGTGCTGCATTATTTACTCCTATTTTTTTTCATTTTCTCGTGTGATTTTTTTACCCATTTAGGATCAAAACCCCATTCTTTAACTAAATATTTAGCTACTCTTTTATCATTTTTTTCTAACCATTTTTCTAATTTTTTTACTTCCTCTTTCTTCATTAAATTCTATATCCTTGATGTGTTTGTGCTTCCACCATATATAAATTTTCTTTCGTTCTTGTAACTGCCACATAAAACACACGATGTTCATCATCAGGATTTTTAGTATAAGATTTATAAACTATTCTTCCTAAATCTAAAAGAATTACTACATTATCGCATTCCCCACCTTTTGCTTGATGGATAGTAGAAACGCGAATACGCGGTTCGCCTTTAATATTTTCCCCAACTTGTTCTAATCTTCTCAGATATACAATATCAAAATCTGAAATGTTATCTAAGACATCATACCATTTACCGTCAGAGAGTAATCCGTGATTGTTTTTTAAATCTTGTAATGTAAATAATGATTCTTCAGTTTCACCTTTAAAAGTTTTTCCTCCCCTCTTTATTCCTTTTCCATTTTTATTTATTTCTGATTTAATTTTATTATATAAATTTTTTACATCTAATAAAGAAGCTGTTTCACCTTTCTTTAAACGTTGCCATGTTTCAATAGCATCTAAAGTAGACGGAGGAACAGGACGATGATCCCCTCTTCCATACCAATATCCCCTTTCTTTTAAAAAATCTTCAATCATTTCGTTTCTAATTTTTTTAGTTCTTCCTAAGAGCAGCCAATTACCTGTTGATAAATCAATGTGTTTTAAATGAGCTACCCTTATTACTTTTCCTTCTGTATTTTTGGGCTCCCAATTTTTAGATCTCCTATTTTGAATTCGTGTAATAATATAATTAGCTAATCGATAAATTCTTTTTGGACAACGATAAGATTTATCTAATACTGTTACATTACCTTTTAAGTTAATAAATTTATCTACATCAGCACCAGACCATCTAAAAATAGCCTGATCATCATCTCCGGCAATATATGTTTCTTTACTATTCTTTATTAATTTATCCACCATATTATATTGAATGCGTGGCATGTCTTGAGCTTCGTCAATAAAAAGCACATCAAACTGTGTTAAAAATGTGTCATTTGTGTAATTAATAATCATATCACTAAAATCAAATAACTTATTTTGTTCTTTGTATTCTTCAATACATCTATTTAAATAATCTAGTTTAGACCAATTAATTGTATGATCCCCATAATTCCAAGCATCTTTTAAAGGAATATTTTTAAGCCTAGATAAATTTATTAAATTTACATAAGCATGATTAGAGTTAGAATAAATTGAATCATCATTTGTATCAAAAACTAAATCAAACCCAATTATTTTAGATAACTCCTTCCAATGTTTACTTTTCATCAAACTATTTTCTTTCATCGGAAGATGTTTATAAGCAAAACTATGTAAAGTTCTAAAATAAATTAAATCATCTTTACTAGCCTGAAATTTTTCTCTTGCTCTGTCTCGAGCTTCGTATGCAGCTTTTTTGGAAAAAGAAAAAAAACCTATCTTGTCCCAAGAAATTCCCTGCTCTTTTTTTTGATGACAAATATTTAAAAGAGTTGTTGTTTTTCCTGTTCCTGGAGGTCCTAAAATAATATTGATCAAAATGGTATTTCCTCTTCATCGTCCCCTCCTAATACTGTTTTTTCTTTTGAAGGTTCATCATTGCTTTTTAACACAGATGGAGTTGAAATTTCCTCTTCTGATTTTTCAAAAGCAGGTATGACCCATGCACGAGTTTGTACTTTTCTTACTGATACTAACACACTCATCCCGCCTATTTCTTTTAATCTTTGAACAATCCATACTCTTTGAACTTTAAAATTTTTATTATTTTCTAACCATTTTGAAAGATCTACTAATCGTAGATAAGTAGGAACTGCTTCAAATTCTTTTTTCTTTCGTGTAAATGTTTTTTTACTGTCATAATCCGTAAAAGCTTTTTGCATTTCTAATTCATCCATTTTAAAAGCCTCTCCTCTTCCTAAACAAAATTCTTTTAAATAATCTAAAAATTCTCCTACCTTGGATACATCAGCGGGAACTTCATCTATTTTTATACTCTCAAATAATTGAGCCACTATTTCTTCCCAATCACTAGCTTTAACTCTGGGAACATATATTTTTAATTGTTCTCCAATTACTTTTCGTAATAAAGAATGATTATATAAAACTCCTAAATCATTAAATTCTACTCTTTCATTCCCTACATTCAAAAACCAAATAGGGGGAACAGTTCCCAAACACGATAACTCACTATAAGTAGGGTGATCAATTGATGATTGTCCTATTCCATATTTTCTCATTTTACATAAAGATTTTTGACAAACAGAAACAATGGGCTGATCATTGCAGCGGTAAGAATATTTAAGAGAACCATCGGTTTTATTAGATCTTACTTGTTTTTGTAAAACTGTAACTTCATTTGCATTTAAGGGAGGGTCCATATATTCTCGGTTATAACTTTCCATTAGACTTTCCCAATTATCTGGATTAGATTTTCTATAAAAAATTCCTATGTTAAATAAACCATTATTTCTTGTTCCTGCCGGAAATCCTTGTGTAGTTAAAATTTGAAGACATGGTGGTCCTTCTCGTATTTTTTCTTGTTTTATCTTAATTGTTATTTTACTAATATCTTTACATACATACTTCTCATATAAAGAAAAAAATTCGTCAAGAGAAGCTCCCTCTCCGTTATCAAGATACGCCCAACGCGTTTCACCATGATAAGGTAAATTTAACCAAGATCCTGTGTCTTTCTCATTGGCTAATTGAGTTTGTTTAGGAAAAACTTCTGCATTTGCGTAACCTAAGTAAGAAGAAATTTCTTTAAGTTTTTGTTGAAATAAATTTGCTGATTGAGGAATTAATGAAAAAAGAAAAATATGTGCTCCAAAAGATTTAGATGAACACATTATTAATGGCAGCTTATACTTTCTTATTTTTGATAATATTTTCTTATGATCAAGAGGATATTCATCAATATCAATACACCCCCAAAAACATGTTGCATCATCCCGAATAGGAACAATTCCTAAAGCAGGTTCTTTTCCATCCAAATGATCCTGATACATTTGTAAAGTAGGAGGTTCATGCTTGGTAAACATTTTACCGTCTCTTTTTCCATTAACTTTTATATCAGTATACCGATACTCGCCGTGAGCTCTTTCAAGCCCTTTAAATATATTTTTAAACTTTTCTACTTTCATACATATAAATAATAAATAGAGGGCGAACTATCGGAAGGTTATTCGCCCTCTAACTTGAAAAAAGAATTAAGATCCTAAAACACCACTATCCGCATTTGGCGTGATGTCCTTCATATCTTTTTCTTCATTATCATTTAATGCTTCTGGTGCTGGATCAACAGATCCAGAACTAACAAGCTCATGAAAATGTTTAGCTTCCTCCACAATTTGAGTTGGAGATTTTAAATCATTAACTGATTTATCTAGTGTTATTTTCCAACCCCACCAATCATTCTTTTTATTTGCTTCTTGTACACCTTCCATTTTGTATACATTCGCAAACACAGGTAATGTTACTAGTGACCCATTTGCATTTTGAAATTTTTGATTTGACATCATAGTATTCCAATAACGGGATTTTTTGTATTGAGTTTTCTGCATAATAATTTGACATCTCTCATAACTGCCATCATCATTTAATCGTAAAACAAAATACTCAGCCGTTCTTACAATGTAAGTAGGGCTTACTGCACCATTAATCATGTAATGGTCTTCGCCGTCCGCTCCACGCGTTAATGGTGGACAGTTTTCAGGCTTATAAATTTTTACAGGTGCTCCTGTTCCCTCACCAAGTGGAGACCATTCAACACATCGTACTCTAAATGCACAAGGCACTACAAGAATAGATTTGTAAAAATCTTTAGTCACAGAGTTAAATATATCTCCTTGATCAAGTCCTTCTACAAACTTGGCATTCGATTTTTTTACCTCTGGAGTTTGAGAACTAGCAATTTTTAAAAATGGAATTGCCATTTCTTGAGCATTAACATTTTCAAAACCAACACCAGCGTGGCTTGAAAAGTCAATAACTTTAGTCGATATTTCGCTTTTCTTTTTTTTCGCTACATCATTCATCGTTATTTTCCTCGTTTAATTTTTACTTTGTACCCCATAAACACACCAAATGTTTCTGTAGGTACGTCTTTGCCCGTTTTTATTTGTTCACCTAAAAAGGCATTCAAGGTCATGGGCTCGACCTTGCGCTTCTGGTCAGGAACTAAACCATTTTGCTCAAGATCATCTATTAATCTAGAAGCACTTTCGTTTTCTCCCTTTCCAAACCTTACTGACACAATATTTTTTATTAAATCTCCATGGCCATTTTCTTCTAGCCATCCAAAAGCCTCAGCTTCTTTATCTCTAGAGATAGAGCCTTTATAAAATTCTTTATAACTAACTGCATCTCCATTGGTCAGTTTAATTTCTTTAACACCGCGTGACTCCATCAATTGAACAATTGAATCATTCATTTGCATGAGTTCTGCTTTTTTTCTTTTAACTTGATCCTCTAAAGCGAGTATATCGCTTTCAATTTTTAAAAATCTATTTGATGCTTCAGACACATCTTTTACTTCTGAAATATCAACCGATTTTTTTTCTTCTTCAGGTAAATAATTTGTAAAATCAACTTTCTCTGTCATAGTTATTCCTTTCATTTAAGTCTATCTGTATAGGATAATATGTATATGTTCGGCGATCGTATTTTAATACTTTATATTTTCCAAGATTATTATTAGCTGCAACAGAGCATGCTAATCCAATCATAGATGGATCACCTATTAATAATAAATAATCGTTGTCACAAAAATCTTTTAAAATTATTTTTGCTTTACGGATTGCTGGTCCAGGCGACAACATTATTTGTTTTCCTTCCTCAAACATGGGAACTAATTCCCCAAATTTTTGAGCAGAGATAACATTAAATTTAGATACCTCTTGGATAACGTACACTTTTCCTTTGTTTTCTATGTCTTTCATCTTTCTAAGGCATTCTATATTATTTTTATTTTAATAATACAATAAAAATGTTATGAAAACTTAAGTTTAAGAATTTAAGAAAGTATGGATAAGTATAATTATAGTTTTAAAACAAAGCCTTACGACCATCAATTAGCAAGTATGGGGGCTATTCTTAATCATTTTAAGAAAGGTGAAAAAGAATTTGCTCTTCTTATGGAAATGGGTTGTGGAAAAACTAAGGTTTTAATTGATGCTTCCTCTTATCTTTATGACAATGGTTTTATATTTGGAATTCTTGTTATTTGTCCAAATGGTGTCAAAGGAACCTGGGTAAATGAAATTGAAACTCATATGGCGGATCATGTGGATCGCAATGTGGTAGTATGGACTGGTCAAAAAACAAAAAAACATGAAGAAGAATTAAATACTTTATTTATTACAGAGCCTGCAAAAGTTCATCTTAATATTTTAATTATGAATGTAGATGCATTTGCTACTGAACGCGGAAAAAAATTTGCAGATAGATTTCTGATGACACGCCAATCCCTTATGGCTGTTGATGAAAGCACGGTCATTAAAAACCCAAGCGCGCTTCGCACTAAAGCAATTACTAAATTAGGTGTTTTAGCGCGTTACCGTGTTATTATGACAGGGTCTCCTATTACAAATTCCCCTGAAGATCTGTACTCTCAATGTAATTTTTTAAATCATGAGTTACTAGGTTTTAGTTCAATATACACTTTTAGGGCTCGTCATTGTCAAATGCAGCGATTATCCTTTGGTGGAAGATCTTTTAATAAAGTAACAGGATATAAAAACTTAAACGAATTAAATTATAAATTACAAAAATTTTCTTACAGAGTACTTAAAAAAGATGCTCTTGATCTACCTCCTCAAATATGGATGAAAAGAGTAGTACCCATGACAACCGAACAACTTGACGCATATATGCAAATGAAACGAACTGCATTAGTGCAGCTCAAGACAGAAACATTGACGACTACGTCAGTGCTCGCCCAGATGATAAGGCTACACCAAATTGTTTGTGGTCATATGGCAACCGATGATGGTAAAGTATTGTCATTGCCAAATAATCGTATCAAAGAATTACTGGCTATTCTAGAAGAGCATGGTGGTAAAGCGATTATCTGGGCGAATTATAGACATGATATTAAAGAAATCGAAAAAACATTACAAAAAAAATTTGGACCTAAATCAGTAGTAACATTTTATGGAGATACTCCTCAGAGTATAAGACAAGAACATATTACAAATTTTCAAGAAGATAGTGTTACTAAATACTTTATTGGCCAACCTATGACAGGTGGAAGAGGAATTACATTAACTGCAGCTCATTTATCTATTTTTTATTCAAACAATTATGATTTAGAAATAAGGGAGCAAGCAGAAGCAAGAAATCATCGTATTGGAACTTCTTCTAAGGTTACTTACATTGATCTTATTTCAGAGGGAACTGTTGATGAAAAAATAATTTATGCATTACGAAACAAAATAAACTTAGCTACATCGGTGTTAGCTGAGGATATTCGTAAATGGTTAGTATAAGGAGAAAATATGATTGGTAAAATTTCATGGGAATTAAATTCCCTTAAAGATGAAATGAAAATAATAAAAGTTGATTTTTTAGCATGGCCTAAGTCAAGTAGGCCAGAGCACATACAAGAAATAGTTGAGTTTTATAAGATAGGAAAATCGATAAGTGTTACAGAATTCTGTGAAAATCCACGGTATAACGAAGTAATGTGTACGGTAATAAGTTTTGATCCCTTGAACAATACTCAAAATGTTATTAATATATAATTAAAAAAGGAGAAATTATGATATTTTGGCACATTATAGCTATAGCCACAATTTTTATATTAGGTTATTTTTTTGGTCGTTGGACTATTAAAGATTATTATGAAGTTAAATATGAAGAACTTAAAGAAATGTATAAACAAAAAGAAAGAGATGTGGAATGCCAAGCAAGAATGCAATGATTTGTACTCATTGTAATGGTAATGGATTTTTACAATTATCTTTTGAGGCTGAAAAAAGTATTAAACAATGTTGGGTTTGTAAGTCTCAAGGAGAAGTTAGGGATAACAAACATTTTATCCAAACCTGGGAAGAAGGTAACGGTGGTAGTGCATACTATTACGGGCCATTGCTTGATCCACAACTCTTCAAAAAATATAAAATTCATCAACAAAAAGAAAAATGACAAAAAAATATAGGTATACTAGTAATTACATTAAAGAATATAAAGATGTTGTTCCAGTTGAATTAGCTACAAGAATTATTAATAAAAAAGATTTAGCTTTTTATCAAGCTACTACTGATAATGGTAAAGTCAATAAGCATCGTAATTGTTTAGTCAAAAAACTTGATTATGAATTTAATTTAGAAATTAGCAACATTTTTATGAATGTATTTAAATTATATATTAAAGAATTTAAGTATTTTAATTCTGTTAAGGGAGATACAACAGGATGGGATCATGTTCTGTATATGGGTAAGCATTCACAAGAATATAAAGAACATGTGGATTTTTCTAGTATTAAAGAACCTAGAATACTTACTTGTTCTCTAATATTAAATGATAATTATAATGGGGGTGACTTTAGTTTCTTTGAAGGAGAAAAAATAATTCTAAAAAAGTCTTGCAGTGCAATTGTTTTCCCAAGTAATTTTTGTTTCCCGCATGCTATTACACCTGTTTCTAATGGTGATCGACATGTTATTATTACTTGGGTAAGATAATTAAACGTGTAAGATATATGGATGATTAAAATTTGGTTATTAGTTATGTTTTTATCTATGCCTAACCAACCATCAGTTAAGTATAGTGCTGCTGTTTATTCTACTGAGGATCAATGTATGACAGCACTTGATGGTTATATAAGGATATATGAAAGTAAACCGGAGTCTTATAAGAGAGGGTTGGTAACAGAAGCTTTCTGTCTTCCTTTTAATTCTTTTCCCATTCCCGGTTTAAATCAGATAAGTGCTTAAAACACTTTTGATATGTGCTGCTATTATAATAAGTTCTTGTATATGGAGATACTATTCTCCATACCAAACATTTATGCGTGATTGTCAATACAATGAGTTTTTAGAAGGACCATTGAGTGATAAATATTGTACCTGGTTATATAGAGAATTATTAAAAAAAGACTCATGGTTAAGAGAAATACTAGATTAATTATTGTTTAATTTAAAAAAATTACTTATAATTCGCTGAAATTTAAAAAAAGGCAAAGGTTATGTTATTACCTAATAGTCCTATACGAAAAATACATGAATGCCCAAAATGTGGTGATGTGTCTTTAAAATTCTACGACCCTACTCATGATACTGTTATATCTAAAGAAGATTGGCAACATGTTTTAGTAGAAGGAAAAGAAGCTTTAGAAAAAATTCTAAAGCCTCTTAAAGAAGATCCTAAGTTTTTTATTGATTAGTAACTCACACGAGGAGAAGGATTTTTAGATAGTTCCTTCCACTTGTTGCTTTCCTCTTCCACAATTTTTTCTAACTGCATTGGTTTAGATAACTTTGATTTTTTACAAAGTTTATCAAGCAACTTTCGTGTTTTTGCTGTGATCATTTGATTGTAGTGTGTTTGATTTTTCATTTTCTTTTTTCCTTATGTTAAAACATCTAATACATAAATGATCAGATGTGTCTTTTTTTTGCATCATCATTTGATGATGATACGAACGATTGCACCGAGTACATTCGTGAAATTTTTCGTAAGGATCATACATCATGGTACATGCCTCATCATTTCTTGCAACTTGTGAAAATAAATTAACCGAAATTCAAAATCATTAGCGGTTAACATTGCATTCATCAACCATCCAACTCTATTCCAATATAATGTTTCCGTCATTGGAATAGGAATGTAGTCGCTTCTCTTAATTACTATAGACATTATTATATTCTTTCCGAAAAAATAGAATCGGGATCACCCCATTGAGAAGTAAAATTAACTCTTTTATTTTTAGGGGCTTTATAATTCATAATATCATCAATGCGTTGAAGATATAATCCTACAGTTGAACAATCATAAAGTCGATCTCTTACCATGTTTAATCTATTAAGAAATGTTTTATGATTATAAGATTTATCATGAAACACACGGATCATTGCTTGAATAAAAGCTCGTCTCTTATAATTTTTGTAATAAGGTTCAACATCCATAATACGCTTCGCCCATTTTTTACCTTCCTCCAATGTTTCAATTTTAAGAGTTCCCGAATAAAATTTATCTTTCAATCCTGCACGACTACGATACCCTTTAGTCCGACACAAAAGAAAAATTGTGCTCCAATGATCAAATCCCCACTTTTCATATAATGATTTATATATTTTATACTCCATATTATTATAAGAAGCATAGCGGTTCATCCATTCTGTAAACCCCCAATTTTTTCTATTTTGATTAAGGATGGTAACTTCATTGATACCTGATCCTTGTACTACATAATAATAAAATGGAAGATTTAATATTTCACAAGCAGCCAAGCGATGTTGCCCTTCAACGATTTCCATTTTTTCGTTAACGATCGCAGGATTAATAATAAGACCTTTTTCTTCAATACTTTTTATTAAAGCATTAACATGTCTATCATTAATTTCCCTGTTACCTTTAATTTTTTTAAATTGTGAATAATTAAAAGTTTGTAATATTTTTTTGTTTATCATATTTCCCCCTTATGAATCCTTATGATAATTCTTTATCATCTCATCTATTTTCCATTGATCACGATCATACTCTTTATCACTTACATGAGATGTTAAAACTGATTGAAGCACCGAGCCACGCGAACCGTGTTTCGATGAAATTTTTCTAATGCAATCCTTAAACTTAATATCGCTTCCAAAATTAAGTGAAAGCTGCACAGGTCTAGGTTTGTTAAATCTTTCTAAAAGTTTTTTAAGCATTTCTTTCTCCTTTTCTTTCTATAGTATTTTATTACATTATATTCACTAAAGTGTCAATAATGGCTGATTTCTGGGCTATTTCCACTCCTTATTTTCTTCATAATTCATTTCTTCATCATACTTTACTAGGTCCAGGTACTTTTTAATAATGTTCCAATGTTGCTTGCTTGGATAAGAAAAATATTTTGTGTGCCGAAACCAATGTTCAACTGTAGTGTAATCAATGCCTGTTACTTCACTTAATTTTTTTGCATTGGTTTGTGAACGAAGATAAGTAACAAATTCTTCTTGTGCCGGGAGACGCGGTCTATGGACCATTTCATCTTGTAATAATTCTTTTACCCTACCTGGATCCTTACTTAATATTTCCTTAAACACTTGTATGGATAAAGTTTCTTGTACTTTATGATTAGAAGATCTTGTCTTCTTCCCCATAACTAACCGAGCTGCATAACGTTCTGCATTCTCCGAAGAATCAATTGCTGTCGGTGTCCTCCACATTTTTCTTTTCTTCATCTAATGCCACAGCAACATCCAAAGGCTTATGAATGTTAACCCCTTTCTTTTTCCATTTTTCTTTTCGTCTTCTATATCCATCTAAATTTTTAACATCACCTCTTTGTCCATCCGTTGATGTAGGTGTTGGCCACATTTTAGATTGAACTGCTCTGCTTAAAGTTATTTTACCTTCTTTAATTCTTTTTCTTGCTATCTTTTCTGTTGAAGATAAATGAGCATCACCTTTCATTGGTGTTGGCCACATTTTCTTTTCTTCTTCTTGAACTTTTGTTTCAAGTGTATGACCTCTTGTCCCTCTTTCTACCGAGGGGGGAACACTATATCCATCTTTCCAATCTCGAGATCTTGGTGTTGGCCAATTTTTTCTTTTCTCTATTTCCCGGTGTTGAACAGCATCTTCTAAAGTATTTGTTAGAGGATTTCTACCTGTCTTCGCCATCGTTTCTGGAAGTCTCGGACAAGAATGACTTCTCGCCATCGGTGTCGGCCATGTAAGATTGGATGATGCTGAGTCCGATGTAATAGGGGATGGAGGGAACCAGGCTGTTTCCGAGACTTTTAAGTCTGTCCACCCGCTTGGGTACCCCATTAACCACTCGACCCACATTGGGCTCAAGGTCCCACCACCCGTCCCACGGACGTCGGGATGATTGCCCAACATTTTCTGCATTTTCCCGGTCGGCCTCCCCGCCGCATCTTCGTTCGCTGTCGGTGTTGGCCATTTCTTCGGTTGTATTCTCTCCTCTTTCACTTGGTCCTGAAGTCTGATTTGTATTTGTTGTCCGCTTGGTCTTCTCAAATGACCCTCGTCCAATGCTTTCTTTATGCCTGGAAGGTTCGATCCCCCCTTCATGTTGTCTGGTGTCCTCCACATGTTCCAGTTCGGCAGCTGACCCTTGTTCGGTGAAAATTTTATTTGTTCCGTCAATGAACCTGGAGGAACTGTTTTTCTCCCTGTCGCTAATCTCTTTTTCATTTTCTTTTCGAGTGCTTCTTGACTCCTTTCCTTGATCCCTACTGCTGTTGGCGTTTGCCACAATCCAGACTCTTTCTCTTTGATGGTTTGCACCGACGCTCGAAGCTGAAATACTAAACGTGCGTGCGGAGTAACCTTCACTTTCCAAGTTCTCAAGTACGGTGTCGAGACCGAGTTTAATATGTCCACTAACGTTTTCTCCAATAACCCAAGACGGCCTGAGCTCTTTGATAATTCTAAAATACTCTGGCCAGAGGTGTCTCGGATCTTCTTCACCTTTTTTTCTACCTGCGACGCTGAAAGGTTGGCAAGGGTATCCTCCTGTAATAATGTCGATTTTTTTATTTTCGGAAATAATTCCGTCTGCTTTAAGTTTGTCATAAGTCAACTCCTTAATATCCGTGTACCGTGGAACGCCGGGAAACCTTTTCTCCAGGATTTCTAAACAATACTTTTCTATGTCGCAAAATGCAACAGTTTTAAAGGACCCGGTAGCCTCTAATCCTAAACTAAATCCACCTATTCCTGAAAACAAATCCAAATGTCTTAATCTCATTCTTTCTCCTTTTGAAATAACTTCATTTCATTTTTGAAATAACACATTTTAAACTTTTTCAAAAATAAAAAAAATCAAAACATTCAAAAATGCTTTAGCCCTTATATACTTTTAGAACCAAAAGTGCTTTTATAATAAGATCTAAAATTTAAAAAAAATAAAAAAATTTTTTAGAACAAAGCAAGAACAATTGGAAATTTGGCCAAATTTTAGAAAAAAATAAAAAAAATCATGGAAAACCTTCATTTTAGGGTTTTCTTGAGGGGTGTATATATAATAGGTGTTGAAGGGCTATATTATATAATATAATAAAACCTTATATTTAACCATGTAAGAAAGGATAAAATAAAAATGAAACCTATAATGGAAATAGTAAAAAATCAATTTCCCACAATAAATTGGAATGGTTTTAAAATTGTTCAAAATAAAAAAAGTTTTTTTGTATATGAAAGTTATCAAAACGAAGAAATTTTAAAAAAAGAATTTAATAAAAAAGATTATTCATTCAAAATAGTTTTGAATTGGGTAGAAAATCAATGCAAAGGGGCTAATTAGTAGCCCCTTTTTTAATTTAAGAAAGGAAAAAATAAAATGATAAATATAAAATTGTTAAATGAATTAAAAAATAAAATTGCTAATGAATTTATTGGCAATGATAACAAAGATTTTATTTCAGAAATTCATGATCATGAACTTTTATATAATAAAGAAAATTATGATTTAGTTTTTAAAAAAATTGGAATAGATGAATTTGTTAAAATGGTTATGGAAAAATACGAAGCAATAACCAGAAAAAATGAAAGGAATTTTTTAATAAAATCTGGAAAAAATAAAATGAATATAATGGAAATAGTAAAAGATAAAAAATATTTTTGTCACAGCAATTTAAAAAATGGTAATTTAAGAAATTATCAAGAAATTCAAGAAATTAGAGAAAATAGAATTTATTTTTCACCGTATGGTGGTGGTTTTGTTCATTCTATTAATTTAGATAATGAAAAATTTTTAAATGATGTAAAAGATAAAAAAATAATTTTTACAAATGATAAACCTAAAGAAGAATATCATTACGGAAAAATTTATATTGATGGTTATGGTGATTATCCCAATAGTTTTGTTATGGGTTATATCCATAAAAATCTTTTCTGGAATGGTTGGCGAATTGTTGCCATGACTACAGAAGGAATAAAAAAACATAATTCATTAATTAAACAAAGTGGTTTAGATTGTGGGGAATTTGACCCAACATTTTTATTTATTGATGATGATACTATTGTTTTAAAAGATCCAGAAGAAGAAGGGGGAAAACTTACAATAAAAAGCCATGAAATAACTTTTGAAGGTAAAAAAATAAAAGTTTTTGATCCTTGTTCTATGGGTTGGACTTGGCAAGAAATAGAAGAAGAAAATAAATAAAAATAGGGGCTAGTTAGTAGCCCCTATTTAATTTTAAAAAAGAAAGAAAAAAAATGAATATAGAAAAAATGAGAGAAAAATTAGATAGCATATTAGAAGAAACTTATTCTTTAAGAGCAATAGTTGATAGATCTAAATTTCATCAAGAAGAAAAGGAAACATTAGATAAAAAAATAAGTTATCTAAATAGAAAAAACATTGATCTTAATTTACCTAAAAAAATAAAAAGGCATTCTGATTTTGATATTTTATTATCTGAACTTTTTATAAATGGAATTGAAAACTTTCATCCAGAAGATGATTTTTCACAAGATTATGATCATATTGAAGAAGAAGAAGGAAAGGAAATAAATAAACTTTTTTTACAAGCTTTTGACATTTTGGGGGATAATTATCTTTATAAAAGATTAAGTAAATTCCGTGAAAAATTTATTGATTTAAAATATATTTATAAGGTCGAATGGTTAGAAGGTTACGACTTAAACAAAGATCAAACCCCAAAGATTGAATATAAATCTTTACATGAAATGAGAGGTTGGAATTTGGAAGCCTATTGCGGAAAAGATTGGGTTGATCAATTTAAATCTATGAAAGTTGGAATTCCTAATACTATTTATGCTGTTACGGAAAAAATAAGATACACAAGAATAAACTAACAGAAAGGAAGAAAGAAAATGAAAGATGTAAATTTAAGAAATTTAAAAGTTAATGAGATTATAAAATTTCATGATTATAATTTTATTATTTATAACGATTATATTGATTTAAATGGAATGTTAGGAAAAGTAAAAAGCATTCATGAAAATAAAAAATATGATCATTATCAAATTGAAATTGAATTAATAGATAAAAAATATTCTCATGATTTAGAAGAATGGAATAATTGTCTTTGGTTCACAATTCCAGAAAATGAATATAATGTTAAATTTACAGTATTAAACAGAAAGGAAGAAAGAAAATGAAAAAATTAAAATTTAAGAAAACAAGTGGAAACTTGTTAAATTATGACATGAATGCAAAAACAGTAAAGGGGCAAAAGAAAGGATATAAGACAGCGATTTTATATCTTGCCCCTTCAAATCAATCTGGTTTTAATGTTTGTTCTATGGCTTCAGAAGGTTGTAAAGAAGCTTGTTTGTATACTAGTGGAATGGGAATTTTTTCCAATGTGCAAGAAGGAAGAATAAATAAAACTAGGTGGTATATTCAAGAGAGAAAAACTTTTTTAGAAAAATTAATGAAGGAAATAGATAAATTTATTATTAAAACTAAAAAAGAAAATTTTAAACCTTGTATTAGATTAAATGGAACTAGTGACATAGATTGGCATAATCATAAAATTTATGATTTATTTTCTAATTGTATTTTTTATGATTATACAAAAAAAATTAAAACAGCCTTAAAATATGTCAATGGCCAATTACCTAGTAATTATTATATTACTTATTCATTGAATGAAGATAACAGAAAGGAAGCATTTAAAATTTTAAAAATTGGGGGAAATATTTCCGCCGTTTTTAGAGATGATTTACCAAAAAAATACAAAGGTTATAAAGTCATCAATGGCGATGAAACAGATCTGAGGTTTTTAGATCCTAAAAATTGTATTGTAGGGCTAAAAGCAAAAGGAAAAGCAAAAAAAGATTATTCTGGTTTTGTTTTAGATACAGAAACATCTAGAGGTGATTTAACTCTAGGAAATGTAAACACACTTTAAAAAAGAAAGGAAGAAAGAAAATGAAAATTAGACCTTATACAAATATTAGTTTGGATATTATAGCGACTTATGGATGTTTTAGAGATTTCCAACAAGAACATTTTCAATTAAAATTTCTATCAAAAGCAAAATTAAAAAGTGAAAAAGTTTTAATTGCATTTATTAAAAAACAGTTAAACTATCCAAATGATTTATTTAAACTTTCATTATGTTTTATTTGTAGTGATAAAGAATTAAAAAAATATCCTATAGTAAAAAAAATTATTGATGAAAAAAACGGAAAATATTTATTTATTAACTAAAGAAAGGAAGAAAGAAAATGGATATAGAAAATAAATTTCAAAATAATTTGAGACGACAAAAAAAATTAATTGATCCTCGATTTGTTCTTACTGTAAAAAAAGAAAGTAAGTATGGAAATGAATTAATTTATCCTATTTGTGAAAGAGCTAAATTGATTGTCAAATTATTTGATGATAAAAAAACTTTTACAAGAAGACACATTGAAATTTTAAAACAATTAGGTTTTATATTTCAGCATGAAGAAATAAAAATATAAAGAAAGGAAGAAAGAAAATGGAAAATAATAAAATTGTTAATGTTCAAAATTTATTAGAAATTGAGAGCATAAGAGATAAGAGAAAACACCCATGTGACATTAATTGGCATGAAAGAGGAAAATTATTGAATGAGTATTATTCTGGATCAAAAAAAGATTATATTCCCCTTTTAAAAATGCCCCTTGCATACATGGTTAGGGCTTTTAATAAAACTTTAAGTTTTGTAAATATTGATCTTGTTGAAGAAAATATAAAACTAAAAGAAGAAAATAAAAAGTTAAAAGAAAGAATTAAAAATTCTGGGGAAGAAGCAATTAAAAATTTAGCTTTTGTTGAAAGTCTTGGAAAGGAAGAAATAAAATGAACCATATAAAAATTTTAATGCTTATCTTAAATTCATTAATGATAGCATGGTTATTAAGTGATTATAATTTTTTTCAATATTCTTTTTTAAACAATATATTGTTAATAATTTTATCAATGACATTAATTAAATCTTACGACTTAGTGAGGGGGGGAAAATGAAACATAAAATGGAAAAGAATAAAATTTTTATGTTAAATCTTCATTTAGTTTCTAATTTTTATCCGCCTATTCCTAGATATGTTAAAAATAGGGTTTTAACCATGTTTAAAGCTTATCATAGAAAAAGGATAAATGAAGACTTGTTAAAAAAATACATATTTAAAAAATTCGTATCGGAAAACGGTTTTTATAATTATGGGTTTAATGAATATTTATAAAAGAAAGGAAGAAATAAAATGATTGATATAAATAAACTAAAAGAAGGGGATAGAGTTCAATTCGGAAAAGGTTCTTTTGCAATGGTAACAAATTTTGAAGATAATATTTCAGATTTAAAAGGTACTATTGATATTATTGATAATAAGGGGAATTGTATCTGGGTTAAATTAGACAAGCCCAACAGACATTTTGAAGATTATAATAATTCTATTCAATTTGCATTAGTTAAGGAAGGTTCTGGAACTCATATTGAATATTTAAAAAAATCTGATTTATTGTTTAATTATGAAATTGAGCAAACTTATCTTCAAACCGATTATTTTAATGTTGTAGAGGGAAGAAATAAGGAAGAAGCTCTTGAGATGGCTTTTAAGGAAGATAATATAAGACACTCACATCAAGAGGAAACAGAAACAAACATTAAAAAAATATAAAATGATTGATGAAAAAAACAAAGTATGGCTTTCAAAAAGTTTTTTTAGTCATGATGAAAGACAAAATAAATTAGATGAATTGTCAGATCAAGTTCATGATCATGATATGAATGATTGTTGGACTATGTGTTCATATCATGTAATGGAATATGAGTTAAGTATTTTAGTTGATGAAGGAATAAAAATAGAAGGGTTTAAAAAAATATAGAATATCCTTTATTTAATCTTTTTTTATGAAAGGGGCTTTTTAGCCCCTTTTTTAATGTTTTGGCTTTCAAAAAAAGCTCATATTTGACCATGAGTGAGGTTTTAAGGTGTTGGCCTTATGTTTATACCTTATGATTTTTTACATTTAATAAATTTACAATTCCCTTTTTCATCTACCATTAAAAGATTAACTTTCATCTTGTTTTGTTGTTTTGTTGGAACTCGATTAATAATCGATTTATCCTTTCTTCTTGTTACTGTTTTAATATCTATTAGTAATGTTTCGCCGTCCGTGTTTAATGCAATAACATCACAACACCCTAAACCAGAAATATTATCAAAAATAAAATAACCTTTTTTAGTTAGCCATTGAATGGCCTTTAAGTGATTAATAAAACCTTTTTGGTGTTTTCTATTCATAGTAAAAACAAAAAATTTAAAATGGCCTTCCGCAGCTCATGAATGACCTTAACAAAATTTATTACACTATTACACTTATTAGGGGTATTCGAAAAAAAATTTTTTTTTATTTAAAAAAGTTCTGTAGTAGGTGTAATAGTTTGCTTGTTTTTGTTGTCTCATAAGGTCTAGAGGTATTACACTAGTCAATTTTTAGTAGTGTAATATATTACACTAGTAGTGTAATATATTTTTTTACTTTGGCTCAATACTTGAATTTTTTTCTTTAAACCAAAAAACAAAAATGATAATTAAATTAAAATAATACTGCTATGAAAAAACAAATAATAGACGGAAGAAGATCAAAAAAATTAACACCTAAACAATTAAGATTTGTTTATGAATTTGCAACAAAGACTTTACTAGGTTTGCAATCGGCCACAGAGTCAGCCAGAAAATCTGGGTATTCTGAAGCAGTATCTAAAAAAATGGCTTATGAATTACAACAGCCCAATAAATACCCATTAGTTGCCGAAGCAATCCAAGACATGAAGAAAGAAATGCAAGATAAATATTCGGTTAATATGGATAAACATCTTTCACGACTTGATGAACTTGGAAGAAAAGCAGAAGAAGAAAAACATTTTTCAGCTTCTATTAATGCTGAACAATTAAGGGGGAAGGTTGGGGGCTTATATGATCCGACAATTCGTTTAGAGAGTGCTGTTGAAAATTTGCCTAGAGAAGAATTAATAAAACAATTATCAGAATTACAGAAAAAAAATATTAATATTGTTGGTGAAGAAAACATAATCGAACATGAACCAATAAAAGAAGAAGAAAAAAAATAGTATCCCAATACTTTAAAATTAATAAGCCAAAAACCGGACAAAATGTTAGAGAAAAACTTTATTAAATTAATTAGGAAAAATATAAATTTTTATTCTTTTTATAGAATTGAAACAACGACATTAAATGGCTTTCCAGATCTTATTGGTGTTGGGTCAAATATGGATACTATTTTTATTGAAACTAAAATTGCAAAAGGAAATAAAATTAATCTTTCCCCTTTTCAAATATCCACTAATTTAAAATTATGGAATGAAAGTAAATCAAATTATATTATTGTTCATTCTTTGAAATATGCGAATAACCTTCCCCCAAACAATGTATATTTGTTTGAGGGAAGGTTATCGAAGGAATTAGCCATAAATGGCTTAAATGAACCATCAATGGCGAATAGTTGGCCTACTATATGTAGTTATTTCACTTTGGTTCATGGTTCACGAACCACGAAAAGCCCAGAAATCAGCCAATTATAAGGAACAATAACTTTAATTATCGCAACAGATCCCAAAAAACCCCAGAAATTAGCCACAAACCACGAATAATGGCTAGGTACTTAGAGAATATGAGAAAAATGGCGGTTTTCCGCCGATTATGACCCCCTTAAAATTTTAGACAGGAATCCAGGAGAGAGATTACGATCGAGTTTTAAATATTCAGCCATGAATTTTTCATATGAAAACGATTTTTCTAGGGTATACCCCTTTTTGTAGTGTAAAAGTGTTTAGGAGTCCCAATGGAAACCAATAATAATAAATTTCAAAAGTATTCGGATGAAGAATTAAGGCTAATGTTGGCTATTGCCATGCATGATGACAACAATGCAGCTCAAGATAGTTATATGCATTTTGTTAAAAAGGTGTGGCCCGAGTTTATTGATGGATATCATCACAATATAATGGCTAAAAAGTTTGAAGAGATAGCTGCTGGAAAGTTAAAGCGATTAATTGTTAATATGCCTCCAAGACACACCAAGTCAGAATTTGCTTCTTACCTGTTTCCTGCCTGGTTGATGGGTAAAAAACCAAAAACAAAAATAATTCAAGCAACACATACAGCAGAACTGTCTTATCGTTTTGGTAGAAAAATGAGAAACCTTATGGATGATGAAGAATATAGAAAAATTTTTAAAGGTGTTCATTTACGAGCAGATTCAAAAGCATCAGGAAGATGGGAAACAAATCATGGGGGAGAATATTTTGGTGCAGGAATAGGTGGTGCTATTACAGGTCGTGGTGCAGATCTATTAATTATTGATGATCCTCATTCTGAGCAAAGTATTACAGAAACAAGTTTTGATAATGCATTTGAATGGTATGTATCTGGACCAAGACAAAGACTTCAACCCGGTGGTGCAATTGTTGTTGTAATGACAAGGTGGTCGGAGAGAGATCTTACTGGCAGATTAATTAAGCAGCAAGCAGAAACAAAAGCAGATCAATGGGAAGTCATAGAATTTCCGGCTATTTTACCAAGTGGTAAACCTATATGGCCAGAATACTGGAAAAAAGAAGAGCTCGAAAAAATACAAGCCAATTTACCTGTTATGTCATGGGAAGCGCAGTATCAACAAAAACCAACTTCCGAAGAAGGGGCTATTATAAAACGAGAATGGTGGAAAACATGGAAAAAAGAAGATTTACCTGAATTAATACACATTATACAAAGTTATGATACAGCATTTAGTAAAAAAGAAACTGCTGACTTTAGTGCTATTAGTACCTGGGGAATTTTTAAAACAGAATTTAACCGAGAAAATATTTTGTTATTAGATTGTATAAAAGAAAGATGGGAATTTCCAGAATTAAAAAAAATTGCTTTAGAACAATATAAATACTGGGAACCAGAAACAATTATTATAGAAGCCAAAGCAAGTGGAATGCCCTTAATACAAGAGCTGCGGCAAGTAGGAATTCCTGTTGTTGCCTATACTCCTTCACGTGGAAACGATAAATTAACTCGTGTTAATTCTGTTTCTCCTATTTTTGAATCTGGACAAGTATGGGCACCTGATAAGAAGTTCTCGGAAGAAATGATTGAAGAATGTGCTGCATTCCCTTATGGTGAGAATGATGATTTAGTTGACAGCATGACACAAGCAATGATGCGTTATCGTCAAGGAAATTTTATTTCGTTAAAGGATGATTATGAAGATCCAATTAAAGCAATCTATGAACAATCTCCCGAGTATTACTAATGACTAGATTTGTTACAATGAATAAGGTATAAAAAATTATGGCAGAAAATAATATAGATCAAAAAATACAATCAGTTGTTGGCGAAACAATTGAAGATGCAATTCAGAACGAAGAACCTGTTGATATAGAAATTGTTTCTGAGGAAACTATTATTACAGATGAACCGTTAAACGCGAAAGATGATTTTTTTGCAAACCTGGCAGAAGACATGGATGATACAGATCTGGGTCGTATTTCTTCTGACTTAATGGAAGAATATGAAAATGATAAATCATCAAGACAAGAATGGTCTCAAACTTATGTTCAAGGATTAGATTTACTAGGATTTAAATATGATGATAGAACAAAACCGTTTCGTGGAGCAAGCGGTGTTACACATCCATTATTAGCAGAAGCAGTCACACAATTTAGTTCTACTGCATTTAAAGAAATGATGCCTTCCGATGGACCGGTTAGAACGCGTGTCATGGGAAAAGAATCAGTCGAAGTGTTTCAACAAGCACAAAGAGTTAAAGAATTTATGAATTATCAAATTACACAAGTAATGGAGGAATATACACCAGAGCTTGATCAGATGTTATTTTATTTACCTCTTTCAGGATCAACATTTAAAAAAGTTTATTATGACGGAACACTAGACCGAGCTGTTTCAAAATTTGTTCCAGCCGAAGATTTAATTGTTCCTTACACAGCAACAGATCTTGATTCATGTGAAAGAATTACTCATGTGGTAAAACAATCAGAAAATGATATTCGAAAAAAACAAGTAGCAGGATTTTACCGAGACATAGAACTTAATCCAACATCCGAAGATCCCACATATAATTCAGCAAATATTCAAGGAAAAATTGATCAAATAGATGGTGTTCAACAAACAGGGGAATCTTATATGATTACTTTGTTAGAAATGCATGTTGATTTAGATTTAGAAGGATATGAAAATAAAGACGATAAAGGGGAACAAACAAAAATTAAACTTCCCTACATTGTTACAATGGATGAACAATCAGGAAAAGTTTTAGCTATTCGAAGAAATTATGATGAAGATGATCCTTTATACAAAAAGAAACAATATTTTGTTCACTTTAAATTTTTACCGGGATTAGGATTTTATGGATTTGGATTAATTCATTTAATTGGCGGTTTATCACGAACAGCGACACAAGCTCTTCGTCAATTGATTGATGCTGGAACTTTATCTAATCTTCCTGCAGGTTTCAAGACACGCGGTCTACGGATCGCCGACAATGATAGTCCGTTACAACCAGGAGAATTTAGAGATGTAGATGCCCCGAGTGGGGCTATTAGGGAGGGTTTAATGCCACTTCCGTATAAGGAACCTTCTACCACCTTATTTAATTTATTAGGATTTGTTGTACAAGCAGGTCAACGCTTTGCTCAAGTAGCCGACATGCAAGTTGGTGATGCAAATCAAGGAGCTCCTGTTGGAACGACTATTGCATTGCTTGAACGTGGTTCGCGTATCATGAGTAGTATTCACAAAAGAATGTATTACTCTATGCAAAAAGAATTTAAGTTATTAGCCAATGTAATTCAAACATGTTTACCAAATGAATATCCGTATGCAGTTGTTGGTGGCGAAAGATCTATAAAACAAAGTGACTTTGATGATAGAGTAGATATTATTCCTGTTGCTGATCCCAATATATTTTCGATGGCTCAACGTATTCAATTGGCACAAACACAACTTCAATTAGCAACCAGTGCCCCACAATTACATAATGTAAAAGAAGCATACATTCGTATGTATGAAGCACTTGGGGTTAAAGATATTGACAAAATTATGAAGTTAGAAAAACCAGAACCAATGAGCCCAACACAAGAAAATCAAAAATTAATTGATCAAGACAAAATTGAGGCATACGAAGGTCAAAATCATGATGCCCATATTCAAGCTCATATTGTTTTTGGTTTATCTCCTATTGTCCAATTAATGCCACAAATTGCTGTTGATTTAAATAAACACATTTTAGAACATGTAACATTAAAAGCAAAAGAAGCAGTAGCTGGTCAAATTGAACAAGCAGAACAACAAATGGGTCAAGTAGCTGAAGGTGAAAACATTGAAGATATGACACAATCGCAGATTGCCACATTAGAGGCACAATTTATGCAAGAGGTAAAACAATTACAAAGTCAGTTAAGTGGAGAAGGAGAACCAGATCCTGTTATTGCCTTAAAACAACAAGAGCTGCAACAAAGAGCAATGAACGATCAACAACGACTTCAGTACGATCAACAACGATTAGGATTTGATCAAAAAAAATTACAACAAAAGGATGAAATAGATAGGGCTCGAATTGATTCATCAGAAGATATTGCTCAATTAAGAGCTAATGTTAATTTGAAAAAATTTAAAAAAGATGCAAAAGGTCCAGGATTTCAGTACATAAAAAATGGTGGATAATAAAATTATTAGTGCACAACAGCTATTTGATATTTATTTAAAAAGTTTAGATGAATATATTAGCAAAAATGTAAATAATCATGAATGTGCTCTTATTATGGCAGAAGCATTAGTTGTAAAAGTAAAAGAATTATTTGCTGGAAAAGGATATCCTGAAGACCAAGCTTTACTATTTGTAGAACATGCTTTACAAGAATTAGATGAAAACAAACCAACAATACATTGAGGTAAAAAATGGTAAAATTATATAATGGGAAATTATATCCAAATGCAAAAATGACTGTTTCCAATGATCTAAATCCTTATGCAGGACCTACAGTAAATAAAGCTTATGCCCCTTCTACAGCAGCAATGAGAGTTCAAGGACCTACAAAAATAGATAATTTAGGTAGTGGACCAAAAGGACAACGCAGTAAAATGCAAATTAAAAAAGTTCCTTTTAAAGGGCTAAAATAATGGAATGTAAGAACTGTGGACATGGCTGTCATTGTAGTAATGGCGGTTCTTGTCAATCATGTGATTGCAAAAATTGTGAACATACTGTAGATTAACAATCCTAAAAAAGGAGGTTATATGAACTTACTTAAAGATTTATGGTCACACTTAAAAGAATGGTCGGACTGGAAAATGAAGGACTGGATTAAAGCTGCTATTGTAGCAATTATTGTCTTGTTTATTGTTTCTAAAATGATTGGTGGGGGCGCATAATATGTTAAATCTTATCGGCAGTTTATTAGGAGGTAAAGGCGGTGCCTTAAAAACCATTGCTAAAGTTGTTGATGAGATTCATACCTCAGAAGACGAGAAATTAGATAAAAAGATTTTAATGCAACGCATTCAACAAAAACTTGTAGAAAAACAATTAGATGTTAATGTTAAAGAAGCCAGCCATCGCAGTGTATTTGTGAGTGGCTGGCGACCAGCAATTGGCTGGGTAGGAGCCTTTGCATTAATGTTTGAGTTTATTTTATCTCCTTGTATAGAATGGTATGCTAAGTTTTCAGGAATGGCTATTGCAGCACCTGAAATTCAAACTGGGCCTTTACTAGCAATTGTTACCTCAATGCTCGGTGTAGCCGGAATGCGTAGTTTTGAAAAGGCAAAAGGTCTTACTAAGTAATGGCTATTCCTAAAGGACCCGGAATGGGTGTTAGACAACGGATAGCTAATGCAGCTAATTTAAAAAGAAATATTGCAAGAAAACCTATTGGCGATCCTACAGGTCAAGGTTTAAAAGGTAAAACTTTAACTGGTGGTACTATGCAAATAAAAAGAAATGTAGGGACTAAAGTTCCTGAAACAAGAAAAAAAGGTGGAATGGTAAAAAGTTCTGCTCAAACTTCTGTTATCAAAGGGGCTCAGGCACCAGGATCTAGAGAAGGATCAGTTATTAAAGGACCTAAAGCAAAAGGATCAAGAGAAGGATCAGTTATTAAAGCTAAAAAAGGGGGATGGATTCAAGACGCTATTAAAAAACCTGGAGCTCTTCGTAAATCTTTAGGTGTTAAAAAAGGAAAAGATATTCCTGCAAGTAAATTAAATAAAGCTGCAAAGAAAAAAGGTAAAATGGGACAAAGAGCACGGTTAGCTAAAACATTACGTGGTTTTAAAAAGTAATGCCTTTTAAATCGGCTAAACAGAAAAGATATTTATTTGCTAATAAACCAAAACTTGCTAAAAAATGGGCAAAAGAATATAAGGAAGGAGGACCTATAAAATTTAAAGAAATACCTTTAAAAGGAAAATTTAAAGATCTTAATAAAAAAAGACAACCAAGAACAAGACGAGTTGTAATGAAAGGAGCAAGATAAAATGTCTGAAGTTTTAAAAAAAAGAATACGTGATCATGAGGGGTTTCGAGATACTCCTTATCTAGACTCACTTGGAAAAGCTACTATAGGGTACGGTCATCTTATTACTGATGAAGATAATTTTGAAAATGGTAAACAATACTCTAAAGACGAATTATTAAAATTATTTGATAAAGATTTTGCAAAAGCAGAAATGGGTGCGGATCAATTAGTTGGTCATATTCAAGAACTACATATTGAAGCAAAAAATATAATTACGGAAATGGTGTTTCAGCTTGGAACTCAAGGGGTTAGAAATTTTCGTAAAATGATTTCTGCTCTTGAAGCACGCGATTATTCTCGGGCAAGCGCAGAGATGCTCGACTCACGTTGGCATGCACAAACAACAAATCGTTGCGAAAGTTTATCAAAAATTATGTCTCAATGCAGTTAATATGGATATTATAAAAGTTGTTGAATGGTTAAAAAAAATAATAAAAACTAGACAAGAGGCTGTGGAAACAGCTATAACATCAGATGTAAAAACTTTAGAAGAATATAAATTACTTTTAGGGAAATTACATGCTTATAGAGAATTAAATCAGGAACTCACGGACCTGCTAAAAAAACAGGAGCAATTGGATGACAACTTTAAAAACTAACGCAAAACCTAAATTAATTGTCCCAAAACATATTTGGGATACAAAAACCCCTGAAAAAGAAAAAAAAGAACTAGAAAAAGTACCAGAACCTACTGGTTGGAGAATGGTATTATACCCTTTAAAATTAAAAAACAAAACCTCTGCAGGATTACATTTAACTGATGAAACAGTAGAGCAATCTCAAATTGCTACAAATGTATGTAAAGTTTTAAAAATGGGGCCTAGTTGTTATAAAGGTCAACCAGAAAAGTTTCCTGATGGTCCTTGGTGTAAAAAAGGAGATTGGGTTCTTATCACTAGATATGCAGGATCAAGAATCCGCATTGAAGGTGGTGAACTAAGAATAGTCAACGATGATGAAATACTGGCAACCATTGATGACCCAAGAGATATTTTGCCAGCTAACATTTTATAACATGGAGGCACCATGCCAGAAATAGAAAAAATAAAATCAGAATCAGAACAAATGGTTCCGATTGATACATCAGGTGATCCCGTTGATGTAGAATTAAAAGACGATCAAACAAAAGAAGGAGAAGTAGTTGCAGAAGAAGTACAAGAAGAAACAGAAGTACAAGAAACTACATCTGATAATAAAGAAGAGGCAGAAGAATATTCTCAATCTGTTAAAAAAAGAATTGATAAATTAACTTTTAAAGTTAGAGAAGCAGAACGCCAAAGAGAAGAAGCTCTTCGATATGCTCAATCAGTTAAAAAAGAAAGAGATGAATTAGGCACTAAAATTAAAAAAGTTGATGATGGATACTTAACAGAATACTCTGCAAGGGTTAAATCTGAATTAGATAAAGCTCAAGCTATTTTAGCTAAAGCCATTGATGATGGAGATGCTAAAAAACAAGTAGAAGCACAAAAAGCTATTGCTAAACTTACAATTGAAGAGGAAAGAGCTGCTTTATCTTTAAAACAAAGAGAAGAAAATAAAAAAGAAAAAACATCTTCTGAAACACCTTCCCTTGCTCCTCAACAAGCACCTCCCCCTGCTTCTCCTGATCCTAAAGCGGAAGCATGGGCAGAAAAAAATTCATGGTTTGGAAACAATGAAGGAATGACTTATACTGCTTTATCTATTCATAAAAAACTTATTCAAGAAGAAGGATTTGACGGAAAGAGTGATGAGTATTATAAAGAACTTGACAAACGAATTAAAAAAGAGTTTCCTCATAAATTCGAGGATAAAGACAAGAGTAACCGAGTAGTTCAGACGGTTGCCTCTGCAAATAGATCTACTAAATCTGGACGCCGCACAGTGAGACTCACACCTTCACAAGTTGCGATCGCAAAAAAACTCGGTGTGCCCTTAGATGAATACGCAAAACACGTGAAGGAGGCGTAAATGGAACAAACTGAAAATAAAGTTGAACAAATTAAAAAGACCTCACGCAAAGCTGAAACCCGTGAAAAGGTTGCTCGTAAGAGAGGATGGGTTCCTCCATCAAGCTTAGAGGCACCAGAACCACCTGAAGGATTTCACCACAGATGGGTTCGTGCTGAATTTAGAGGTGAACCAGATGAAAAAAACATTATGGGTCGTCTTCGTTCAGGTTACGAATTTGTTATGTTAAGTGAATACCCTGATAGGTTAGACTTACCATCTATTGCTGAAGGTAAATATAAAGGTGTTATAGGAGTTGGTGGATTATTATTAATGAGATGCCCTATCGAAGTTAAAGAGGATAGAGATGCTTATTTTAGGCGTCTTACCGATGACCAGATGGCTTCTGTTGATAATGATCTCATGAAAAACGAGCATCCGAGCATGCCTATCTCAAAAGAGAGGCAAAGCAGAGTAACCTTTGGTGGAAAAAAAGACTAATTCGTAGGATTTTTGACCTCCAAAACTATTAAAAGGATAACAATATGGCAAATATTGATAGTGCATTTGGTTTAATTCCAATTGCAAAAGTTGGTCAAAATCCAAATAATGGTGGTTTAACTCAATACTCAATCGGTGATAATCAAAGTACAGCTATATTCACAGGGGACCCCGTTACATACAAAAACGATGGAACTGTTGAAGTAGGTACTGCGAGCACTGCATTTTGTGGCGTGTTTAGAGGATGTTTTTATACTGATCCTTCTACAAGTAAACCAACATGGAGACCTTACTTTCCTGCGAGTACATCACCTGGTGATGCCGTAGGATTTATAGTAGATGATCCACAACAATCATTTATAGCTCAACAAGACTCTGATTCAGTCAATCTTGTTGCAGCAAATTTAAACGAAAACTGTAATCTAGTTTTCGGAGCTGGTAACACCGTTACGGGTGTTTCTGGTGTTGAAATAGATTCAAGCAGCAAGAATACTACTGCTACTCATCAAGTGAGATTAATTAGTTTTTGGGATACCCCAAGCAACGATACTACTGCTAATAACAGTGTTTTCGTAGTTAAAATTAATAATCACCAACTTATGGGTGGTACTGGTACTCAAGGCGTATAATAGGAAAGGGAATAGATTATGGCAATTAATAGAGCCCAGCTCGCCAAAGAGCTAGAACCTGGCCTTAACGCCTTGTTCGGTATGGAGTATAAAAGATACGAAAACGAATCTGCTGAAATCTTCGATCAAGAAAGTTCAGACAGAGCTTTTGAAGAAGAAGTAATGTTAGTAGGCTTCGGTGAAGCAGCGGTAAAACCAGAAGGATCAGCAGTAGCATTTGATACTGCAAAAGAATCTTTTACTGCAAGATACGTTCACGATACAATCGCATTAGCGTTTGCGTTAACGGAAGAAGCAGTAGAGGATAACCTTTATGACACTTTATCTGCTCGTTACACTAAAGCTTTAGCAAGATCTATGGCGTACACTAAACAAGTTAGAGGAGCGAATGTGTTAAACAATGCATTCTCTACTACTGGCGGCGATGGTGTTACACTAGCTAACACAGCACATCCAACTACTTTTGGAGGCACTTTTTCAAATAGAAGTGCAACAGATGCAGATTTAAACGAAACCTCATTAGAGCAAGCGATGATTGATATTGCCGGTTTTATTGACGAAAGAGGATTAAAAGTTGCAATGAATGGAAGGAAATTAATTATTCCTGTAAACATTCAATTTGTAGCTGATAGAGTGTTAAACTCTACTCTTAGAGTCGGTACTGCTGACAACGACATTAACGCACTCAGAAATATGGGTATGTTACCAGAAGGTTATGTAGTAAATCACTACTTAACTGATACTGATGCATATTTTATTAAAACTGATTGTCCTAATGGATTTAAACACTTTGTTAGAGCTGCCCTTGCTACAGGCATGGAAGGTGACTTTGACACAGGAAATATGAGATACAAAGCTCGTGAGAGATATAGCTTTGGTTACTCTGATCCTCGTTGTGTTTATGCATCTCAAGGTAGTTAATTAAACTTACACTGGATCCTCCCAGATATGAAGAAGGCGGTTGCAAGACCGCCTTTTTTATTTTATAAATTATTTTAATGTTAATGTTGGTAAACAGTTATAAGAACTGTTTACTGGTCATATTTTAAAAGGAGACTGACATGACAACACATTTTAATAATGGCGTTACTAACGTGGTTAAAGACAAAAGCCCGTTAAAGAACGCAATGATGCCTGATCCATTTCCCGTTACCAACACGCAAGGTGCAGGATATGATTTTTTAGGTCAAACGTCGTACATGGATGATTTTTACTCATTCACTACAAGAACTAATACAAGTAACAATGGAAGAGGTTCACCAGGATGGTTTGTAAGCCAAACTGCTAGTACTCAAACATGTGCACCAATAGGAGATGCTCATGGTGGATGGTTACAACTAGATGAAGTAAATGCTACTAATGATGCTTATAACCAAATTAATAGTTTTACTGCTTATCAATTAAGCACAAAAATGAATTGTGGTTTTGAAACTAGAGTAGCAGTTGAAGATGTTTCAGCAACAGAAATGGTTATTGGCCTAGTTGATACAGATACAACTTCTCAAGTAGTAAATATTACTGACGGAGTATATTTCTCTAACTTTGCTGATCCTACTTCAATTACTGCTGGAACTGGTTGGTATTTACACGCTGAAAAAAATGGAACAGTAACTTCAAGTGATGCATTAGTTGATCCTTATACTGGTGATACTTTTGTAATTGAAGATGGTGCTTTGCAAACAGCGAGTGCAACTCAATTAGCAACTCCAAGTAATTCATTTATTTGTGGATTTAATATTATTCCTCAAGGATCAAATGGTAATGTTAATACTGCTGTAATTCAAGCATATTTAGGTCCTGTTGGAAAACAACCTAAAGCTGTTGCATCAATTGCAACTACTAATTTACCTGATGATTTGGCAATGGGAATTATTGCTGGAACTAAAAACAACACAACAACCGCATCTATTATGTGGGTTGATTATGTTAAAGTGATTAGTTCTAGAAGCTTTGGTAGTTCAACTACTAAGTAATAACAATTAACCGAGGTAGGGTGTAAAAGCCCTACCTTTTTATAGGAGATAAAAACATGAGTATTCAAGGACCGATAAGTTCGTTCTCTGTTACTGCCGCAGCTTCTAATCAAACTGTATATTCTGGTCCTGCTAGAATTTTAGGTGTTTATTATATGAATGACGCTGCTACTGGAACTATTGTATTATATGATGATGCAACAGAAGTATTCAAAATACAAATACCAGATGGCTCTTCAACAGAAAATGCAAATTATATTGAGTTTCCAGGAGATGGAATTAGAGTTGATACAAGTTTAAAATATACATTTACATTAGTAAAATACGGGACAATCCTTTATCAAAAAGGATAGTTCTAATGAAATTACTGTTTTTTGTATTAAGTTTTATTTTAGTATTTGGGGTATTTAGCAGTGCTAAAGGAGCAGATACAAATACAGTAAGCTCAACGGTTGTTACAAATAACACCCCAAGCACGGCTAATGCACCAAGTGTTGTTGTAAACAATTCTGATATATGTAAGACTGCTGCAAGCACCGCAGTACAAACTCAAATTTTAGGTTTAGCAACTGGCGTAACAATTACAGACACAAACTGTGAACGTATAAAATTATCGCGCTCACTTTATTCGATGGGCATGAAGGTGGCCGCAGTGTCAACACTTTGTGCTGATCCAAGAGTATTTGACGCCATGTACATGGCAGGAACATATTGTCCTTATATGGGTGCTATTGGTGAAGAAGCTAAAGAAGGATGGGAAAACAATCCTGATTTAGTACCTGAAGGATCATTAATATATAAGAAAATAGAAATAGAACAAAAAGAAAAACAAACAACTGGATTAACTGATGGAGAAAAACTTGCGAAATTTATTTTATTTGGCATGGCTATGCATTCTGGCATCGTGGCCTTCTTCCCTTAGAGCAGAGTGCCCTATAACAGCAACAGGTTTATGTACACCTGGTGTGGAAGAAACTATTGTTATAGATGAAGTTGAAACAATTGAATATGAAGCTGATGGTTATACAGTAACCACAGATACTACAACCACTACCACAACAATTACTACTACTAATGAAAATTCATTAGATATCTTAGATGGAGACAATGATTATGTTACATCTAAATTTGAAGGTGACATGGATTTGGACTGGGGAGGCCAAGGTCCTGCCAACATGCCGTCTGGTAATAGTTGTTATAATTTAGGTGCTGATAAATGTGCACAAATAACCGGGTCAGGTAATTCAACATCAACAATGGGCGTATCTGGAATGGGAACTACGTTTATTCAAACAGTTGATATATCAGAACTAGACATAGAAAATGGTGGTAGAACTAATTACACAATAAAAGTAGATAAACGTGATGCACAAGATCGTATCTACATGCATATTACAGGTAAAGATGGAAATACTTCTGTATTTAATGGAACAGATATATTATCAGAATCTGGCGTAGCAAGTGGTTTTCAAGAATATGAAGGAGGATTTGATTTTTCAGGAGGAATTACAACAATAATTGTAGAGGTAGGAGGTAGAGATATTAATCTTGCCATAGGACCCTTGTTCGATGACGTTAGAATTAACGTGCTCTATAACGTTGTCAATCAAATAGTCACAGAACACATACTTAGCGTTGAAATGTGGGTAGCATACGGTGGTAGTACAGAAACAGAAGTCATAGATATCGTAGAAAATATTTTTGAACATAATGATGTAATAGAAGATGCTACTGATGAAATGTATTTTGAACCAGAGTTTGATGAACCAGAAATAGAATTATCTTATGAAATAGTTGAAATGGAAATGGATTTTGAAATGGACTTCGAGATGGATATGGATTTTGAAATGCCTAACATTGATATGGAAGAAATAGAAGTAGCAGCCATAGAATATGAAATGGAAATAGAAATGGATCTTGAAATAGATTTACCTGAACCAGAAATAGAAGTAGCCGAAATTGAAATGGATTTACCTGAACCAGAAATAGAACCAGAAATAGAAATTGAGGTTGACACCGAACCAGAAATAGAAGAACCTATTGTTGAAGAAACTGAAACAGAACCAGAGGAGGTAACAAATGAACCTACTGAAGAAGATGTTGAAGAAACTCCAGAAGATGTGGCAGAAGAACCAGAGGTTGAAGAAAGCACATCAGAGGCTTCTGAGGATGAAGGAAGCGAAGAAGATATGGATAAAACAGAAGATAAGGCTGAGGACGAAGAGGTAAAAGAGCCAGAATCTAAAAAAGAAAAAGCTGCTAAAAAGATAGTAAAGAAGATGGGCGATAAAGGTAGATATGATTCAACAAATCAGTTAAAAACATTAATAGTCATGCAAGTGTTAGGTAATACTAGAACTTTTTTTGAATCACAAAAACAATTAAATGATAGAGAAGGGTTTTTTACAAACATGATTATACCAGACACGCAAATACCCAATAATAATATAGGGCAGTATTTGTTATTTGCTGGAAGTGAAGGACTTATAAATGAAATGATTGATAGCCAATGGCAGACGGATTTGGAGTAGTTATGGCAGAAATGGAGTTTGCAGGAATTAAATTTAAAGGCGGTAAAATTTTTGTTATTCTTACAGCACTTACAACTTTAGGTGGTGGTTTATGGGGAGGCTTTGAATTTTATAAAGACTACCTTAACATGAAAGAACAGATACAAAACTATGTAGCACCTGACTTATCGGAGTTTGATAAAAACATTGCACTTACAAAAGAAGAGATGGAAAGCAAAACTGAACTACTTCAAACAGAAATTGAAATGCTTATGGGTGAAATGGAAATGATGATGCAAGAAATAAGACTAGTATCTGATGTAGCCAATGAACTTAAAAATGATTTAAGACAAGATGTTCGTAGAGTTGAATCTATTGTTAATGATGTTGAGCAACAAGTAAAAGAAGATTCTAGGGACAATGCAAAAGATCTTAAAGAAACTATTAATACCCTTGAAAATGACATGAAAAAATTAGAAGAGAAAATAAAACAATCACAAAAGGAGTTAGAGGAAAAAATAGAAAAGCGAATTAAAAGAGCTTTAGAAAATCCTCTTGGTGGATAATGGCAAATAAACAATATAAATGGTTTTTAACAAAAAGAAACAGGGCTATGTCAAAGAATAACCCTGTTGCAAAAGAACTATATACCCCTCAGTATAAATCAAAAGTTGTGGATAGTAAAAAAATATATGATAGAAAAGATGATAAAGATTTTTATAATCATATGAAAGAAGAACAAGAAATTTTAGATATTGGTATGAAAGAATCATTAAGACAAAAAGAGGAAAGAACAAAATAATGAAAATATCAGATAACACAGCAATTAGTATGCCTGTTAGAAATTTATTAGGATTAATAGCAGCAATAGCAGTAGGAATATTTGCTTATAGTGATTTGACTCAAAGAATTACAGAATTAGAAACTGCAAGACAATTAATGGAAGCAGATCTATTAAAAAAAGCTGAACAAACGCCTGTGGATATGGAACAGACAATGATTTTAGAATGGCTTGGCACAAAAAATGCTACGATGGAGGCTGAACTTGAATCAATGATGCATAATAAAGTAAATATTGAGTTTTTAAGAGAACAGGTAACGAAAATGCAGAAAGATGTGGAACTGCTCAAGGACAAAGTTAGAGCTAATGGAGTATCAGAATGAAAATTGTTGCTGTTATAATTTTATTTGTATTTGGAAATATGAATGATCAAGAAACACAAATGACACAATATATTCCAATGTCTAATGCAGGTGAATGTTTGTATGAAAAAAGAATGTTAAAAAAAAATAAAGATTTTCCTAAAGACGCTTTTTGTGGTCCTGCTTATGTAGAAATAAGTGAGGATGGAGAAGTGTTAAAATTATATAATGAGATACCAGACGGAGCTACATTGGTTAATGAAAAAATAACTAAAGAAGCTATGAAAGCTTGGACACTTAGAGCAAAGGAAAAATGGAACCAGTAACTCTAGCATATGTAATCTTTGGAACTTTATGGGTTATGGGAGCTGTAACTTATTTATAAAATATGGCTAAAATTACTACAAGAAACGACTACTTTACTCCTATTAAAAAAAGAACTTCAATTGGTCATTCGTCAAGGTCTAAACCTAAAAATAAACATAAAATAAAATCGTGGAAAAAATACAACCGACAAGGCAACAGATAATTGAGGATGTTAGACTTTGGTCTAAACATTTTTTAGAAGTCCCTAATCTTCATTTAGGTGGAGTACCTGCTTGTCCTTTTGCTAAAAAAGCTTGGCTAGATAAAAAGGTATGGGTAACTGTAAAACCTAAATATAGTCCCTATAAAAAAGAATTAAATAGCTGTTTAAAAAATTTAGATTTTTCAATTTCAGAAATTCTTATATTTTGTGACCCTTATTTTAGTTATTCTCCTAATGAACTTCATATGGCTACTGAAGATTTTAATGAATGGTATAATAGAAAAGACTTCTATTTTATGAGTTTTCATCCTTCTAATCCTGCAACAGAAGAAGAACAAAGGTTTCTTGTTTCTCCCAATAAGGGTGTAGATGTATCAGGACCTGATTATAAATATTCTATGATGTTGGTACAAAAGTTCTCGCAATTACAAGAAGCTTCTGATAAATTGCACAAACAAGGTTATTATAAACAATGGCCTGACGAATACTATCAAGACGTTGTGGTATCTCGTGCTAATAAATACAAACAGATCAATGGAGGTCTATCATGATGGGTAAAAAGAAAACCGCTAAAATGAAAGGCGGAGGAAGAGTTAAAAAAACTGCTAAAATGCGAGGTGGCGGAAAAGTTAAAAAAATGAATATGGGTGGTCGTACAGGCGACATGATGTATTCAAGAGGTTATGGTGTTGATGAAAGATCAAAACGTATGCCTACTATGTTAATGGATCGTGGACCATCTGGAATGAAACGCGGTGGCCGTGTCGGTAAAAAAGAACAAGGTTATAAAGATCGTAAAGATGAATCTATTGCAATGCGTATAAGAAAAAAACGTACTCCTAAACAATTAAAAGCAAGCAGAGATGAATCTTATGGTAAATTTGGTCGTGGTAAAGGTAAAGGTGTTATTAATAAACGTGGAGGCGGTATAGCAAAACGTGGCTTTGGTAAATCTGGTAAGTAATTTTAATGCCTTCATATGCGAGCACAGCTAACTTTGATCTTTCTATTGACGAAATAGTAGAAGAAGCTTTTGAACGATGCGGTTTACAGGATCGAACAGGATACCAGTTAAAAACCGCACGTCGTTCATTAAATCTTTTATTAGCAGAATGGTCTAATAGAGGACTTAATCTTTGGACTATAAAGAAACAAACTGCTTCTTTAACAGCTAATACTACTAGTCTTTCTGGAACTGATTTATATGGTTCAGGAGCTAATGCTGCTTCTGAAATTGTAGATATTACGGATTTAGTTATAAGAGATGCTAATAACAATGAGTTTTCTACTACTCCTATTAGTCGTTCTACTTATTTAAATTATACAGTTAAAACAACAAGCGGAAGACCATCTCAATTTTATTTTGAAAAAACAATTAATCCTACTTTATACTTATACCCTGCAGCGGATCAAGCTTATACGGTCGTATTTTATGCTATGTTAAGAATGAAAGATTCTGGAGCTTATACTAATAATAATGAAGTTCCTTTTTCATTTTTACCCTGTCTTACAGCAGGTCTAGCATATTACTTAGCTTTAAAATATGCTCCTGATAGAACTCAAATTTTAAAATTAGTTTACGAAGAAGAATTTAAAAGAGCAGCAGATACTAATAGAGGAAATGTTAGCTCTCATTTTGTTCCTTATATAGGTGTTACAGCAGGGAGCTATTAATGGGAAGATATGCATCAGGTAAATTTGCAAAAAGAATTTCTGATAGATCAGGAATGGCATTTCCTTATAATGAAATGGTGCAAGAATGGACGGGATCTTGGGTTCATGTTTCTGAATTTGAACCTAAACAACCACAATTAGATCCACAATATCATCCTACTGATCCTCAATCTTTACAACATCCTAGGCCTCAAATAGCGGATTCCAATGTTTATGTAGGTGATAATGCGGTTAGAAGAGCTACAGGAAATGTTGTTCTTTCTCCTAGTGGAAATGTTTTTGACGGAACAGGAGATGGTCAAGCTGTTAATTCTTTTCAAACATTATTAGAACCTGTTACCAATTATTATGCTAACGGCGTTGCTTATGCAGATACTCAAAGAAGTATGATGCCTCTTAGTGTGCAACAACCTCAACAAAGGACACAGTTGTTATCTAGAGTTGGAAATGTTACAGTAAGCACATCATGACCGACTATTCAGATTTAAATGATAATGTAAGAAATTACACAGAAACAGATACTAATGTTTTATCTGATTCTATTATTCAACCTTTTATTAAATCTATAGAAGATCAAATAATGAGAACGGTAGATCTTAATTACTACCGTAAATATGATTATGCTACATTGACAGTAGGAAATCCTTTTGTGCCTCTTCCTAGTGATTGGCAGGCTACCCGGTACATACAAATTTATGATGCTTCTTCTAGTGATCCTGATAGAACTTTCTTGCTACAAAAAGATATTTCGTTTATGAATGAATACTGGCCAGATAGAACGGCGAATGCTACCCCCAAGTACTATGCTATGTGGGATCAAGATACGCACTACTTAGCGCCAACTCCCGATGCTGCTCTTACGGCAGAGATCGCATACACGTACAAGCCTGATGGTTTATCGAGTACACAAACATCTACTTGGTTAAGTCAAAATGCTCCCAACGTGCTATTATATGGTTGTATTTTACAAGCTCTTGGATACTTGAAAGGTCCAGCAGATATGATACAATATTATGATAAAATGTTTAACGAGTCTGTGCAGGCTCTTGCCACATATGAGATGGGGCGTGACCGCAGAGACGAATTTCGAGATGGCGTTATTCGTATCCCTCTCGAGTCAAAGAACCCATAGGAGGTCAACATGGCAATTACTCAAGCTGTTTGTAACAGTTTTAAAGTGGAGATTCTGAAA
>Ga0209992_10000615_pt1 | contig 46154 bp, 36 predicted proteins | sample 2SBtaG_2_FD_182564 | JGI IMG/M metagenome (GOLD analysis project Ga0209992, IMG submission 182564) | Deep subsurface microbial communities from Kolumbo volcano to uncover new lineages of life (NeLLi) - 2SBTROV12_ACTIVE470 metaG (SPAdes)... | ecosystem: Environmental > Aquatic > Marine >... | reverse complement strand
CGTCGAGCCAGAGCGACTTGGTCTCCGTCGTATCGGCGCCGAACTCGTCGGTCGTGTCAGCCATCGAGATTCGAGTATGCCAGGGGTCGCCCGAGCCTCAGGTATCCCGGTCGCCCGGTCTGAGCTGGGCCCCGCCACGCAACTAGCCTGAAGGAAATGGATCCCGTGCGTGACTGGGCCACCGACTTCGACGTCGGCAACCCCGACTACGAGTCGAACCCCTACCCGATCTGGGACGAGCTGCGCGACACCTGTCCGGTGGCCCACACCGACCGGCGCGGCGGTGCCTGGCTGCCCACTCGCTACGAGGACGTGGCCGCCGTCGCGTACGACACGGAGAACTTTTCCTCGCGTGACGTCGGCGTGCTGCCACCGATGGCCGGCACGAGCGCGCTCTCCGCTCCGCCGATCACGAGCGACCCGCCGTTCCACACGGCGGCACGGCGTCTCGTGCTGCCCTTCTTCAGCCCACGGGCGGTCGAGAAGCTCGAGCACACGACGCGTTCGATCTGCCTGGAGTTGCTCGACGCGATCGCCGACGCGGGGATCGGCACAGCCGACGCTGCCGGCGACTACGCGCAGCACATCCCGGTTCGGGTGATCGCGCACATGCTCGGCATCCCCGAAGACGACGAGGAGACGTTCACCGACTGGGCGATCCGCATCTTCCAGAACACGGCCCGCGACCCCGAAGATGGGCGCGCCGCGACCAAGGAGGTCCTCGCCTACTTCGAGGGACAGGTGGAGGAGCGGCGCCGCGAGCCATCCGACGACTTGATCTCGTTCCTGCTCGAAACCGACATGGACGGCGATCCGCTCACCCAGAACCACATCCTCGGGACCTGCTTTCTCCTCCTGATGGCCGGCATCGACACCACGTGGTCGGGCATCGGCGCCAGCTTGTGGCACCTGGCCACGCACCCCGAGGATCGCGACCGGTTGGTCGACGAGCCCGAGCTCATCCCGAGCGCGGTGGAGGAGTTCCTCCGCGCCTACTCACCCGTCACGATGGCGAGGGTCGCGGTCAATGAGGCCGAGGTCGGTGGGTGCCCCGTCCACGCCGGGGACCGGGTGCTGCTCAACTTCCCGAGCGGCAACCGCGATCCCGAGCGTTTCGACCGGGCGGACGAGGTACTGATTGACCGCGAAGAGAACAGGCACTTCGCATTCGGCATCGGCATCCACCGCTGCCTCGGTTCGAACGTCGCCCGCATGGAGATGCGGGTCGCGATCGAAGCATGGCTCGATCGCTTCCCCAACTTCTCGCTGCAGTCCGACGCCGAGGTTCGGTGGGGAGGCGCACAAGTGCGTGGCCCGCGCGAGGTGCCAGTCGTTCTGCACTGATCCGACCTCGGCCCGTCAGACGAGCGCGACGTCGATCAGGTTCGTCGGGCCACCCGCGTTGCCGGAGAGGTCGGTGTCGTCGATCTCGATCTCACCGACGCCTGCATCCTCCTGCTCTGCCTGGATCCCCTGACTGTCGTTGCCGGTGATCTCGGAGTCCTCGACCTCGGCGGCGAGGTCGCCATCACCAGCTTCCTCGATCTTGAGCCCGTCTCCGTCGTTACCAGTGATCTCCGAATCTTCGACCTCGACTTCGGTGTCGCCGGCATCCTCTTCCTCGATCTCGACCCCGTCCGAGTCGTTCCCGCGGACGCTGACACGATCGAGTTCGACGACGTTGTCGCCGTTGTTCTCCTCGGAGATCTTGATGCCCTCATCGGTGTTGCCCGTCAGGTTGGTGCGACGCACGGTGACGTCCACGCCACCGTCGTCCTCCTCATCGAAGTCGAGGCCCTCGTCGAGGTTGTTGTGCAGCTCCGACCACCGAACGCGTCCACGAATGGATCCCGGCCCGGCTTCATCGATGTCGAATCCATCATCGAGGTCGAGAACCAACTCGCCGTCGTCGTCCTCCACGCACGGGTGCACGACTCCCGCAGCGATCGGGTCGAGCGGTGCGCAGTATCCACCGTTGCGGTCGAAGCGGCTGTCCCGCACGTCGATGACGACGTTGCCGGGCCCCCGCTCATCGAGCTCGACTCCATCCGCGCCGACCTCGACGTAGGTGTCTCCCCGGCTCGTCCAGCGGATGTGACCGTCGCCCGTCTCATCCACACGGATCCCATCACGGTCGAAGTCGCCGATGCCGGCCCGATCGATCACGACATCGCGCGTCACGAGACGAATCGATGCGGGTGATGACAGGTTGTCGTCGATCCAAACACCGTGACCGCCAACACCCCGCACCGTCAAATCTCGCAGCACCACGTCCACCGCGCCTGTCCGGGTCGCCGGAACCGCGACGTGGATGCCCGGCTCGCCCGAACCCGAGTCGAGAGTCTGCGCACCACCATCGTCGAATCCGAGGTTCTCGATCGTGACGTCGGCTCCTTCGCTGATCTCGAGCAGGGTGTCGTCGAGACTCCCGCCGTCAACCGTCTGCCCCGTGCCCACGATCGTGAGGGGCGCGGTGCCCGAGTAGACCAACGTGCTCGCGATGGCGATGTCACCGACGCTGCTGTCGATCTCGATGTGTGTGGCTCCACTCGCCAACGCCTCCCGGAGCGACCCGGGACCGCCGTCCGCGCCAGTCGTGACGGTTGCGATGTGGGCGGCCGCCGCTGGAACCGCGAGCCCCGCCACCAGGAGAACGAGCGCGCCGAGCGCGCCCCCCAACTTCTTCATGTCCACAGTCCTCTGTTTGTCCAACTCATGTCGATGTGGACCGTACGAACCTCAGTTAGCGGCCCGGCGACGAGCGATCGACGGCGGGGCAGCAACCTCGTGAACGGTCGGCAACTGCGCCGCCCACGACTACCGTGGCCGCATGACACCCGACGAAACGGTCACCGCGTTCATCCAGGCGCTCGAGCGCATGGACATGGACGATGCGATGGAGATGCTGGCTGAGGACGTCACATACGACAACGTTCCGATCGGCGCGATGCAGGGTCGCGATGCGGTGAGGAAGACCCTCGACGGAATGATGGGCGCCACCGAGGTCGACTGGCCTGTCGCTCGCCAGGCCGCCACCGGCAACGTCGTGATGAACGAACGAATCGACCGCTTCAAGCTGGAGAGCGGCTGGCTGGAGATCCCCGTCGTCGGCGTGTTCGAGGTGGGCGATGACGGGCTGATCAGCCTGTGGCGCGACTACTTCGACCTCGAGACGTTCAAGAACAACCGCAAGGCTCTGGGCTAGGAGACCGAAGTGACCTACCAGCGCATCACCGTTCGCAACGCATCACCGACCATCGGTGGCTATGTGGATGGAGTCGATCTCGGTGATCTCGACGACGAGACGTTCGCGGAGATCCTCGATGCGTTCCACGACCGAGGAGTCCTGTTCTTCCAGGGACAAGACATCGACGCCGAAGGCCAATTGGCGTTCGCTCGGCGCTTCGGAACCCCCGAGATCTACCCGTTCAAGGCAGGCAACGCGGTGTTCTCGCCGAGCCCTGCAGGCGACGAGGTGGTCCGCCTCGTCCACGACGGCGACCGCCCTGGCTACGAGAACGAATGGCACACCGACGTTCCCTGGATGGTCGAACCGTCCATGGGATCGATCCTGCGAGCGCTCGAGGTTCCACCGTCGGGCGGGGGTGACACCCTCTTCTCGGACTGTCGCGCCGTGTACGACTCGCTCGACCCGTCGATGCAGGCGTCCCTCGCCGAGCTCACCGTCAACTACGACTGGCTCAATTCGTTCGGCACTGCGCTCGAACCCGAGGTTCTCGCGGAGCTCCGCAAGCAGCACCCCGGTGCCGAACACCCGCTCGTGCGCACCCATCCCGTCACCGGCCGCAAGGCGATCTACCTGTCGCACATCTTCTTTCTCAGCATCGGCGGGGTGCATCCGATGCACGGGCGTCAGATCCTCGACCATCTCACGGGCCTGATCGCTCGACCCGAGTTCCAGTGTCGCTTGACCTGGGACGTGGGCACCCTCGCCGTGTGGGACAACCGCTGTGTCCAGCACTACGCCGTCAACGACTACTACCCCGAGCGCCGGGTGATGGAGCGGGTGACGATCGCGGGCGACAAGCCCTTCTAGGTGCCTGGCACTTTGTGTTACGAATCGTAACGTTAGGTGCCAGGCACCGAATCGGGGGTGACGCCGGCGCTCACCAGCCCGTCCACTTCGTCGGCGGCGAAGCCGAGCTCGGCGAGGATCTCGCGGGTGTGCTCGCCGAACTGGGGTGACGCAGCAGGATCGACGTTCGGGGTCGCGCTGAACTGCAGTGGCATCCCCGAGGCGGTGTAGCCGCCGAAGACCGGGTGGTGAATGTCGACCACGTAGTCGTTGGCCCGAATCTGCTCGTCCTCGAGCCCCTCGTACGGCAGGTTGTACGGGCCACACGGATACTCGACCGCCCCGAGCGCGGCGAGCCACTCGGCGGTGGTTCGAGTCCTGAACAGCTCCTCTGCCTCGGCGACGATGCGGTCGAAGCGCTCGCCGTAGGGCTCGGCGAGGTCCACCTCGTCGAGGCCCGTGACCTCGTGGAACTTGCCCCACAGACCGGCACTGAGACCTGCGACGCTCACAATGCCGTCGGCGGTCGCGTAGTGGCGGAAGTAGAGACGGAACGCCCCGGCACCCGGGATCACCCGCTGCTCGTAGATCTCGCGGATCGTGTCGAAGTCCACTCCCGCGGCGCGGGCCGCGTCCAGGTCGTTCCGCACTTCTGCGAACACCGGTTCGTCGACCTCGAATCCACCGAGGACCGGTGTCCCGAGCGCCATCGCCGTCCCGAGAAGTGACGTGTCCACGCGCTGACCTTCGCCGGTTGCGTCACGGTGTCGGAGCGCCGCGACCACCCCGAGCGCCGACACCATGCCCGTTCCGAAGTCGTTGACGGCCGGCCGGGTCGGGAGGGGGACTCCGTCCGCCGAGCGGTTCATCACGAACCCGGTGCCGCTTCGAGCCTGCACCAGAACGTCGTACCCGCCGACATGGGACTCCGGGCCGTGGGGACCGAGCGCGTTCGACGACAGGTACACCAGCCGGGGATTGACGGCGCGCGCCCGCTCCCACTCGAGCCCGTACCGCTCCTGGTCCTGCTGCTTGAGCGCCACCAGCGCGATGTCGGCCCACGCGAACAGACCCTCGACGACCGCCGCCGCCGCCGGCTGTTGGAGGTCGAGCGCCATCGCCCGCTTGTTGGGATTGATCAGAGCGAAACCCCGCGCCTCCATCGGACCCAGCCCTGCGAGCCCGCGCATTGCGTCCCCACCGGGCGGCTCCACCTTCACGACATCAGCGCCCATCCCAGCGAGGAGTCGACCGCAATGCGGGATGGCGGCGTTCTGCGCGAACTCGACAACTCGTACCCCGGCGAGCGCTCCGCGGTCGGTCATCCTGGAAGACCGCCAATGGACTGCTCGGCCTCGTTGACAAGTCCCGCCATGATCTCCGCGACCGGCCGGATCTCGGTCGCGTACCCGATGCCTTGACCGGCGCCAGAGTGAAGGAGCGGTGCGACACCGTGCTCGTCGATCGCGCCGAGCAGGTCGCCAACCAGGACGTCCTGATACGGCATCTTGAGTGGGCTCGGCGCACCTTCGGCCTCCCACTCGTCGCTCCACGCGCTCCGGATCTGACGGAAGGTCTTCCCACTCTCGCTTCGGGTCACCACCGTGTCCGCCGAGGTGGCGGCGAGCAGTTTGTCGACGAGGGCAGGTTGCATGTGGCCAGTGTGTTCGGTGGAGGTGAGCCAGGCAGTTCCGAGCCACACGCCCTGCGCCCCCATCGCGAGAGCGGCGGCGACGTGGCGACCGGTTGCGACTCCCCCGGCGGCCAGGACGGGCACGTCGCCGGCCAGGTCGACGATCTGCGGGACGAGGGTGAAGGTTCCGATCGGGCCGGTGTGCGCGCCGGCGTCGTAGCCCTGTGCAACGATCAGATCGACACCGGCGTCGAGGGCGCGCGGCACATGCCGTGGGCTCCCGATCAACGCTGCCGTGGACTTGCCGAGCTCGTGCGCTCGGTCGACGGCGGCGCGCGGCGCGCCGATCCCGCACGCGAAGAGATCAACGTCGGACTCGAACACCGCTTCGAGCTGTTCGGCCTCGATCTCGGTGGAGCGAATGAAGCGCGTGCGCATCCCCGGGCCACTGGGTTCTGGGACGTCGTAGCGATCGATGATCCCCCGCACGAACTGACGATGCGCGTCGGGGATGTGAGCCTCGATCGCCTCGCGGCTGTTGTGTTCGGGCATGCCGGGGGGCAGAACGAGATCGACGCCGAACGGCCGATCACCCACCAAGGACCGGATTTCAGCCAGCTCGGCACGAATCTCGTGCGGAAAACGCCGCGTCGCCCCGTAGACGCCGAGGCCGCCCGACCTGCAGATGGCAGCGACCGTCGCGATGTCGTGGGCGAAGCCGAAGACGGGAGTGTCGATGCCGAAGGTGTCGCAGACGGGAGTGCGAAGGCTCACGTCACCACGATGGGAATCGACCGGGGGCCACGGATCTGGCCGCGGGACCACTCGACGGGCTGATCGGGCGCGAGCTCGAACTCGGGCATGTGACGCAGCCAGGTCGCGAGCGCCACATGCATCTCCAGCCGGGCGAGGTTGGACCCGAGACAGCGGTGGATGCCCGCCCCGAACGCGATGTGCCGGTTCTCCGCGCGATCGATGATCACCTCGTCGGCCGCGTCGAACTGCTCCGGGTCGCGACACGCCGTCGGGAAGGACATCATCACGTACTCTCCCTCGGCCATCTGCACACCGCCGATCTCGACGTCGCGCGTGACACGCCGTGTGACGTTGACCGGCGCGTAGGCCCGCAGAAGCTCCTCGGTGGCGATCGGAAGCAGCTCTGGTTCGTCGACGAGCCGTCGACGGTCGGCGGGATGACGCGCGAGGTGGAGCAATGCTGCACCGATCGAACTCCAGGTGGTGTCGATTCCGGCCACCAGCTGCAGCACGAGGATCCTCTGGATCAGGTCGTCGTCGAGGGGCTCACCGGCCAGCTCGGTGGTCACGAGGTGGCTGATGAGGTCGTCGCCCGGCTCGACCCGCCGCTTGGCCATGACCTCGGCCATGTATTCCCGGATCTCGCTCATCCCCTGTTGGAGCGCCGTCGGATCGGCGGGGCCGACCTCGAGCAGAAGATGTAGCCACCGGCGGAAGTCGTCACCGCGTTCGGGGTCGATGCCGAGAATCGCCGCGATCGCGCCGACCGGAATGTGCTGGGCGTAGTCCACCGCTGCATCGCCACGGCCGCGCTCTGCGATGACCGCAGCCAGTTCCTCGCAGTGCGCTGTGATCGTCTCGCGCCACCGCTCTGTCTGGCGTGGAGCGAAGAACGGCAAGATCGCGCGTCGGATTTCCAGATGATCGGGCGGATCGGAGTGGATGGGCGGCAACTGGGCACGGGGCACCGGCGCGCCTCGTTGGATGCCATCGTGGTGCGACGAGAACGTTTCTGTGTCGGTGGCGATCTCCACGAGGTCGTCGAACCTGAGCGGCAGCCACATCCCGTCGTTGAACCGCTTGGTGTGCGCCATCGGGCACTGACCGCGCAGCTCCTCCCAGATCGGGTACGGATCCGCGACCCACTCCGGATCGGCGAAATCCCAGTCGGTCGCAAAGTCTCGCTGCGAGTTCGCAACGCCTTCGGCATCGCTCATGCGCAGACCCCTCGCCGCGAGTTCGCAACGCCTTCGACATCGCTCACGCGCAGATTCACACCGGCCGGTCTCCGGCCAGGGTCACCCGTTCGACCCGTCGCGGGTGGCCCCCGTAGTCGGGAACCGCATAGTGCTGGGTGCAGCGGTTGTCCCACTGGGCGATCGAGTTGGCGCGCCACCTGAAACGGCACTGGTATTCGGGCACCAGCGCCTCCTCGAACAACCGGTGGCGCAACGGCCGACTCTCCTCGGGCGTCATTCCGTCGATCGTGAGCGTGAAGATGCGGTTGACGTAGAGACTCTTGCGCCCCGTCACCGGGTGGGTGCGCACCAGCGGGTGCTTCTGGTCGGGGAACTTCTCGTAGGTCTCCGCGAGTCGCTCCTCGCTCATGCCGCGCCCGAAGGCCTTCACGTAGGAGTGGATCGCATACCTGCCGTCGATCTGCTCCTTGATGTCGTCGGGCAGCCGTTCGTAGGCGAGCTCCATGTTCGCCCAGCAGGTATCACCGCCGTAGGGAGGGATGACCCGACCGAGCAGAACCGACCCCAGCGGCGGGCACTCACGGAAGGTGACGTCGCTGTGCCACTGCTCGGCGGCCGTGAACTTCTCGGGCGTCGACTCGAGGATCATCACCTCCTGATGCCCCTCGACGTGCTCGACGAACGGGTGGACCTCCAGAGGTCCCAGCGCACGGCCGTAGGCGATGTGCTGGTCGTGGGTGAGGTCTTGGTCGCGGAAGAACAGCACCTTGTGGTTCATCCACGCGTCGTGGATCTCCGCGATCAGTTCGTCGTCGATCTCTCGCAGGTCGACGTTGCTGATCTCGGCGCCGATCGAGCCGGTGACCGGCTCGACGCGGATGCGGTTGTAGTCCCCGATGTCTGTCGCCTCGACTCGCATCGAACCCCCTCGATTCGGCGCCACCGACGTTCTGTAGGTTAGCGACGACGTCGACAAGGCGAGGAAGGCCGTGACACCAGACGAGTTCAGGAGCCACGTCCGTCACTTCTTCGGCGTGACGACGCCGACAGTTCTCGCCGAACCAGGCGACGGTCTGGCCCGGGCCAAGGCCTGGAGGGCAGCCCTCTACGACGCCGGGCTGGCGGGGTTCGGGTATCGGCCCGAACACGCCGGGCACGACCACCCGCCCGAGTTCGCCGCCGTCTACGCCGAAGAATCGCGACGCCGGGTGCCCCGCGAGGACTCGGCGTTCGGGATCGGCGTCGGGATGGCGCTTCCCGTCATCCGCGACCACGGCTCGGCCATGCTCCAAGACCGGTTCCTGCGCCCGGGCCTCCGCGGCGAGGAGATCTGGTGCCAGATGTACTCCGAGCCCGGCGCCGGTTCGGATCTGGCCGGGCTACAGACGCGGGCCGACCTCGACGGTGACGAATGGGTCGTGAGCGGTCAGAAGGTGTGGACGTCGGGAGCTCAGCACAGCCAGTTCGCGATCCTTCTCGCCCGAACCGATCACGACGCACCCAAGCACGCCGGGATCACCATGTTCGTTCTCCCGGTCGAGCAGCCAGGGGTGGAGGTGCGGCCGCTGCGGCAGATGACCGGAGATGCCGAGTTCAACGAGATCTTCATCGACGAGGCGCGTCTGCCCCGCGACCACGTGGTGGGAGAGATCAACGACGGATGGCGCATGGCCGTCGCCCTGCTGGCTCACGAGCGGGTCCAGACCGGCGTCGCCTCGATGCAGAACTCAGGCGATCAGCGATCCAAGTCGGGCCGCGTGCCGATTCCTGTCGGCCAGCTCGTCGAGCTCGCGGGCGATCGGGGACGTCTCGGCGACCCGCTGATTCGGCAGGACCTCGCTCGCCTCACCACCGGCGAGCGCATCGTGAACCTGCTCGGTCAACGGCAGCCGCATCCATCGGTCGGAAAGCTGTGGCGAACCCGGCAGGGACGGGCCGCAGCCGACATGGCTGCGGCGCTCGCCTTCCCCGCCGGTCCAGCATGGCGGGACGAGGCCGACGATCCCGAGCACGAGCACGACGACTACTTCAGCTTCCACATCCTCAACTGCCGGGGGATGAGCCTCGGCGGCGGCACCGACGAGATCCAGCGGAACACGCTGGGCGAACGCGCACTCGGCCTGCCCCGCGAACCGGGACCCGACCGCAACACGCCGTTCCGGGAACTCCCGAAGAACTGAGTTTCGCAGCTGTTTTTCGCCGCACTCCTCGCTCGCTGCGCTCGCTCATCTGCGGACTGCCACGGCACGCCCGGCAACGCTTCGCCGCACTCCTCGTTCGCTGCGCTCGCTCGTCTGCGGACTGCCAAGTTGAGCAGGCCAAGTTGAGCAACATCGGTGCCTGACACCAAAGTTGCTCAACTTTCAGGCGTGTGGGCGCTTGGTGATCTCGACCGGGGTCGATCCCTCCGGCCACCACGCTGTGGAGCTGACCCGGGTCCCTCGGTCCGAGCGTCCATCGAGCCACAGGGCCAGCCGTCGAAGCCGCGACCCGGCGAGCCGTAGCCACCACCGGTTTCGGCGGTCGGTGTAGTCACGGGTGTAGGGGCACACGCGGATACACACCGAACAGTCGCTGTTGATCGCCGCCCAGTAGCCGAAGCACTTCTCACCGTCGACGGACCACTTCGTGACGCCCGCGATGTTCGACTGGTTGTATCGCTCGGTGTTCGGATCGCCGGCGGGAATCGCGTTGGCCGGGCAGTCGTGCGAACAGCGCCGGCAGAGATCGCACATCTCCGCGACCCCGAAGCGGATCGGCACATCGGTCACGAGCGGGAGATCCGTGTAGATCCGACCGAAGCGCACGTTGGCGCCGTGTTCGGGCGTGATCACGAGACCGTGGCGTCCGTATTCACCCAGTCCCGCCTTGATCGCATAGGGAATCGCGAGCGCGGTGTCGTTCATCGTGGGGACGGCCTGGTAGCCGAGGTTGCGGAGGTACTGCGCGACCGCCAGCAGAACGAGGGCGTCCTGGCTGTAGCCGAGGCCGGTGGCCGCACCTGCGAGCGCGCTCGGCGCGGTGGAGATGAGAGCGGCGTCCATCGCTTGGCCGATGACGATCACGTGGGAGATGCCGTCACCGATGTCATTCGGCTTCTCACCTTCGACACGGCGCGAGTAACGCTGCGTGTATTGCCACCGTTCGTCATATGACGCGACACCGACGAGGTCGGCGCCGAAGGTGTGCGCCACCTGCTTGACGTTGGCCGCCGCCTCGGCGGGCGACCCCAGGTCGGCCTTCTCGTCCGACGCGTCCCGCAGGACCGACAGCGGGTCGAGGAAGCCTTCACGCCTGTCGTCGTCTTCGTTCAGCTCGGCGAAGTGGTCCGCCACATGCCATCCCGCGTTGCGGAGCGCGTAGTCGAGGCGTCGAAAACCCCGCGCGTTTCGCCATTCGAGCAGCGGTTCGCGGTAGGTGGCGTAGAAGCGGTCGGTCGTGTCGCTGTGGACCCGCTCGTCCCAGAACGACCGGTTGAACACATCGTCGACCTGGCTGAACCGCTCGAAGTCGCCGTCGATCACGAACCCTGCGGAACGATCGGAATCGTCCGGTGCCTCGCGGCCGCGCCAGGTCCTTCTCCTCGCCACCGGACGAGCCTGTCACACCCGATCGGTCCGACGGAGTTCAGCCGGCCGCGTCAGCGGGCGGGACGATCACCCGGTGGCGACGGCTGATGAAGCCCTCCCCTGCCGCGAATGCGGCGACGGCGAGAAGCGGGATCGCGCCCATGATCGCCATCGCCGGCCGCAACCCGATCGCCTCGGCGAGCAGTCCGAGTGGCAGCGCCGCGATCCCGAAGCCCGCGAAGGCCAGTTGCATCAGAGACTGCACCCTTCCCTGGTGATGCTCGTCCGCGTCGGCGAGCGCGACCGCTGCGGTGAGCGACTGGAAACCTGTCGTCGCCGCTCCGATCAGGATGACCACGAGCACTGCGGTCCAGTAGCTCGGCGCCACGCTGAGCAACATCACGAAGCCCCCGAACCCAACGCCGAACATCACGATCAGCGAGCGGGCGCGTGGCGTGTTGGCCCGCGACGCCAGTGGGATCGACACGGCGACGGCGCCGATGGAGCTGGCGGTGCTCATGAAGCCGACGGACCCTTCACCCAGCTCGAAGATTCCCTCGACCAACGCCGGCATGAACGAGATGTAGTTGAACCCGAACATGATGACGACCGTCGACGCCAGCACCAAGCGGCGAAGGGGCGGTCGTTCGGCGACGTAGCGGAAGCCGTCGGCGATCTCCTGGAGCGGGTTGCGGTCCGACCGGACGACCTCGGTGGTCGGCAACCGGAACGTGAGGACGGCGCTGACCATGCTGAAGAACGCCGCCACGACGTATGCCCCGCCGATTCCGAACAGCGCCCATCCCGCAAGCGCGCCGGCGAGCGACGGGGCGAAGATTCGGGTGGTGCTCATGGAGAGCGTGGCGAGCGTGATGGCGTTGGCCAGAAGCTCGGGGCCGACGAGTTCGCGGCTGAAGCTGACACGGGCCGGGCCGGTGAGCCCGAACATCGAACCCTGCAGGAAGCTCACCGCCAGCAGCATCCAAAACTGCTCGACACCCGCGATGACCGCGATGCCCATTCCGACGGCCCCGAGCGTGATGAAGAGCTGACCCCAGAAGAGCAGCCATCGTTTCGAGAAGCGATCCGCAGCCACGCCACCGAGCGGTGTGGTGACGAGCATGGCGAGGCCGAAGACGAGAAACACGGTGCCGAGAGCGCCCTCGCGTTCGGTGAGATCCCACGCCAGCAACCCCCGCAGGAGCATCTGCATCTGCACGCCCATGAACGAGTACACCGCGCTCCACCACAGCACCCGGTAGGCCGGCACGCGGAGCGAGGCGAAGGTGGTGACTGGTTGGCGGTGCGGCGCCGCCGACCGTTCGTCCCCGGCCGACGATTCGCCGGGCAAGGGTGAATCGGACATGCGCTTCGGATCGAAGCGTACCGCCGGGTGCGGTGGAGTGGGCCGGTCGTCGTAGCCTGGAAGCCGCTATGGCAGAGATGACCCCCGAATCCGTTGCCGCCGAAGTCCAGTCGTTCGTGGACACCAGCTGGGACCCCGACATGACCGTCGGCGAGTGGTGGCAAGCGATGCTCGACGCACGTTGGAGCCACCCGAGCCTTCCCGAGCACGCCTACGGGCGCGGCTTCAGCCAGGGTCTGGCGCTGGTCGCGATGCGCACGCTGGGGCAGCTCGGCGTGATCGGCCCGCCGCCGGGCCTCGGCTACATGCTGGCCGCTCCGACGATCGCCGAGCACGGCACGCAGGACCAGATCGACCACTACGTTCCGAGGATCCTCAGCGGCACCGACGCCTGGTGTCAGCTCTTCTCAGAGCCCGGCGCTGGGTCGGACCTCGCCGGGTTGCAGACCAAGGCCGAGCGCGACGGCGACGAGTGGATCGTCAACGGCCAGAAGGTGTGGACCTCGGGCGGCCGCATCGCGGACCTGGGCATGCTGATCGCCCGCACCGATGCCTCTGTTCCCAAGCATGCAGGCGTGTCGTACTTCGCCGTCGACATGCACCAGGACGAGGTGGACGTGCGGCCGCTCAAGGAGATGACCGGCCGCTCCATGTTCAACGAGGTGTTCCTGAGCGACGCCCGGGTCGCAGATGCGGCGCGCCTCGGTGGGCTGGGCGACGGGTGGCGGGTCGCCAACACCACGCTCAACCACGAGCGGGCCTCGATCGGTGGTGGCTCGGCCGGTTTCGTGTTGGTCAACCCCGGGTCGATCGCCGACAACCTCGAGCGGCGGGCCGGCGACATCGTGGACGGGGCGAAGAAGGGCTCCAACTCGGGTCACGCTCCCGGCGTGGGGCAGAAGCTGTGGGACCGCTACACCACCAAGGCACGTGAGCTCGGACGGCTCGACGATGACCTGTTCCGGCAGCAGTCGATGGAGTTGTACTCGCTGATCCAGCTGAACCGTTGGAACATCCAGCGGGCCAAGGACCGCCGCCAGCGGACCGGTGGCGAGGCCAACATCGCCAAGCTGATGGACGCCGAGATCCACCATCGCTTCCGGGAGTACGGCCTGGCCACGGCGGGCGCCGACGGGATGCTGGGGTACCGCTCGTCGTCGGTGGATCCTTCGATCAGCGAGATCGCGATGTTCGCCTGCGCGCCGTCGATCTACGGCGGCACCAACGAGGTACAGCGCAACATCATCGGCGAGCGGGTCCTCGGCCTCCCCAAAGAGCCCGGCCCCGACCGCAACACCCCTTTCAGCGAACTCCCCAAGAACCAGTAACCGCGCCGAAATTGATGGCGGGCGTGGACCAGGTCCCCAAATTGAGGCCGATCGCGTACCGGTTCGGTACACAGCGAGCATCAATTTCAAGAAGAGGCACACGCCAGCCATCAATTTCGGAGTGGGGCTGACAGGTCAGGCGTTGGCGAGCGCAGCGCGGACGCGGGCGATGACCTCGTGCGGGCGATCGATGAAGTCGGCCCATGTGAACGCCAGGACCGTCCACCCCTCGGCGACCAGTGCATTCCAGCGGCGGCGGTCACGTTCGAAGGCCTCCCGATTGAGGTGGAAGCGCACGGAGTCGAGCTCGATCGCAATCTTGGACGCCGGGTACCCAAGGTCGACCTGAGCCACGAGCGAACCGTCCACCCGAAGAACCCGGTACTCGAGCCGCGGCTCGGGAAGGCCGGCGGCCACCAGCAAGTCGATCGCAATGCGATTCCACACGCTGAGAGGAATCGACTCATCGCCGGTCCTTGCATCCAGAAATCGCCGGAGCGACGCTGCACCGTTTCGGCCTCGCCGTGCGTGCCGGGTGAGGACGGAGACCAGGTCCTTCCACTCGAGCCGGCCGTCGCGGATCAAGGCGTCCACGGTGTCCTCGAGGCGTCGATACGAAACGTCGTGGGAAACATCGAGGACAGTGCGCGCCAGCCCAGTACACGGAATGCCATCCAGGATTGCCGGAGCCGCGCGGTCCATCTGCGTCGACTGGTGCAGTCTGATCCCTCCGATCCGCGCATACCGGCCGTGAGCGACGCTGACGTCCCGGCCGCCTGGTCTGAAACCCTCCATCTCGTGGAGCACCGCGGCACTTCGATGGCTGGCGATGCCTCTCAACATCATGCAGGCCGCCATCAGCTCGCCCCGCCAGGACCGGGTGATGCCAGCGTGTCGGTACACACCCGGCGCCAGCCGCACCCATTCACCCCGGTCGACTCTTCTCTTGATCTGGCGGTCGGTCAGCCCCGCTCGCCGGGCTCCGGCCCGGTCGATCATCCCGTGTTGGGCGACCATCACCGCCCAAGCTGCCTCGTCTCGCATCTCTTCTTCCTCGCGTTCGTGTCACAGCGGGGAAGCGGTTCGAAATTGATGCCAGGCCTGTACGTCGTCACGAAATTGGTGCCCGGGCTGTACCAAATCGGTACACGGAGCGCCTCAATTTCGGGGTCCGGTACACAACCGGCATCAATTTCGGGAGGAGGGGGAAGGGACGCTTCTGTGACCCTATCCACGGGCGAATACACTTCCCTGCGGCCTGGCGGCCCCACCGTCGTGTCGTCGACAAGGAGCATCCTCCGGATGGAAATGAGAGAAGCGGTCATCATCGACGCCGTGCGTACGCCTGGCGGCAAGCGCAACGGCATGTTGAAGGACTGGCACCCGACCGACCTCGCCGCCCATGTCTTGAAGGCACTCGAGGAGCGCAACGGCTTCGATCCCGCCGTCGTCGACGACGTGATCATGGGCTGCGTGATGCAGGTGGGCGAACAGTCGCTCAACATCGGCCGCAACGCTGTTCTCGCCGCCGGCTGGCCCGAGTCGGTTCCGGCCACCACCGTCGATCGGCAGTGCGGATCGAGCCAGCAGGCACTGCACTTCGCCGCGCAGGGTGTGATCGCCGGCGCATACGACGTCGCGATCGCGGCGGGCGTCGAGGTCATGACCCGCACACCGATGGGCGCCTCGATCGTGAAGGGGATGGGCTTCCCGTTCAGCGAGCCGATGATGGAGCGCTACGAGGACACCGGCCTGCCGCCTCAGGGCATCGGCGCCGACATGATCGCCGACGAGTACGGCTTGAGCCGCGAGGACCTCGATGCCTTCGGTGCCGAGAGCCAGCGCCGGGCCGCGGTCGCGACCGCCGAGGGGCGTTTCGACAACGAGATCGTGCCGGTTCCCGTCGAGGTCGACGGGGACACCAAGCTGATGGCCAAGGACGAGGGCATCCGTGACGGCACCACCGTGGAGTCGCTCGGCCAGCTCAAGCCGGCGTTCGCCGAGGACGGCAAGATCACGGCAGGAAACTCGAGCCAGATCAGCGACGGCGCCTCCGCCGTGCTCGTGATGAGCCGGGAGAAGGCCGAAGAGCTCGGGCTCACTCCTCGCGCCCGCTTCCACAGCTTCGCGCTCGCCGGCGCCGATCCGGTCACCATGCTCAAGGGTCCGATTCCGGCCACCGAGAAGATCATGGCCAAGACCGACCTCACGCTCGAGGACATCGATCTCTTCGAGGTCAACGAGGCGTTCGCGTCGGTCGTTCTCGCCTGGCAGAAAGAACACGGCACCGACCTCTCCAAGACCAACGTCAACGGGGGCGCGATCGCCCTCGGCCACCCGCTCGGCTGCTCAGGCACCAAGCTGATGGCCACCCTGCTCAACGAACTCGAACGAACCGGGGGTCGCTACGGCCTCCAGACCATGTGCGAAGGCGGCGGCATGGCCAACGCCACAATCATCGAAAGGATCGGTGCCTGATGCCCCGTATGAACCTCGAAGGAAGCTCGTCGATCGTCACCGGCGGTGCGTCGGGAATCGGTGAGGCCTCGGCCCGCCTGCTGACCGAGGCCGGCTCCCGTGTCGTGATCGCAGACCTCCAGGAAGAGAGGGGCGAGGCGCTGGCCGCCGAGCTCAACGGCCTGTTCGTCAAGTGCGACGTGACCAAGGTCGAGGACGCGCAGGAGGCGGTGACCGCCGCCTCAGACATGGGTCCGCTGCGTGCGCTCGTGAACTCCGCCGGCCTCGGCTTCGCTGGGCGCACCGTCGACCGCGAGAACAATGCGTTCCCGCTCGACAAGTTCGCCTTCGTCATCAACGTGAACCTGATCGGGTCGTTCAACATGCTCGCCCAGGCCGCCTCCGCAATGGCCCAGACCGAGCCGGTCGACGACGACGGCAGCCGCGGCGCGGTAGTCAACATGGCGTCGGCTGCGGCGTTCGACGGACAGATCGGCCAGGCGGCCTACTCGGCCTCGAAGGGCGGCGTCGTGGGCATGACCCTGCCGATCGCTCGCGACCTCTCGTCAGTGGGCGTTCGGGTGAACACCGTCGCCCCGGGCCTGATCGACACCCCGATCTATGGCGAAGGTGAGGCGAGCGACGCCTTCAAGGCACGGCTCGGCGAGGGTGTGGTGTTCCCGAAGCGGCTGGGCTCGGGCGAGGAGCTGGCATTCGCGGTCATGGACTGCATCACCAACCCCTATATGAACGGCGAAACGATCCGCTGCGACGGCGGCATCCGCCTGCCACCGCGTAGCTAGAACGGCCGCCCCACAGAATTAGGTTCCAGGAGCGCTCCTGGAACCTAATTCTGTTTTGTCGGGGTGCCGGCCATGTAGCTGCGGATCTCCTCCGACGGCGGGCCCGCCGTCCCCCAGAGGTCCGACAGCTCCGGGATCCTGCGCCACACGCGCGGGACCCACGTCGCCTCGTCGATCCGCTGCACCTCGGCGGTCACTTCGGGGACGTGTCCGGAGGGGTCGACGAAGTAGCCGAAGGCGTTGTTGCCTGGCCCATGGCGTCCGGGACCCCAACCCGGGTCGTGTCCAGCACGGTGGAGCCGCCCGAGCGAGCGCATGAACCCGTCCAGTGACGGCACTTCGTACGCCGCGTGGTTGATCGAGGCGTAGTCGGCCCGGTTGAACGCGATGGCATGGTGGTCGGCGCTGCAACGGAGGAACACCATCTGGTGCTCCGACCAATCGCTCACCCGAAACCCGAGCACGGTGGTCCACCACTCGCAGGCCGCGTCGATGTCGGTGGTGTTGAGCACCACGTGGGACAACTTGGTCGGTGTAGCGCCACCCTCTCGAGGCGGGACCGCCAACGTGTCCGTCGACAGTTCGACCACCCGCCCCTCCGGATCCCGGAGCCGGAAGCCGTATCCCCCCGCCGGCCCATCCTGCGGTCCTGGCTCGCCGAGCAACTCGACGCCGGCGTCCGAGAGAGCCGCCGCCGCAACGTCGACAGAGTGCCGGTCCGCCATCGCCAACGCGATGTGGTCGAGAACGTCCGACTCGCCTTCGATGAGCTGCACCACGTGATGCTGCTCACCCGTCCCCCGCAGCGCGACCACCCCGTCGCCCTGCTCCACCACCTCGAGCCCCCAGGGCCCGCTGTAGAAGTCGACCGACTCGTCGAGCGCCGTCGTCTGCAGCCCGACGCTTCGTAGTCCTCGCACCGCGACCGTCATGAACCCTCCTCCGCTGCGTCCAGTACAGCCAGAACACGCTCTGGCGTGAAGGGCATCGCGGTGATGCGCACGCCAGTCGCATCCTCGATCGCGTTGGCGATCGCGCTCGCCACCGGAAGCATGGTGCCCTCGCCGAGACCCTTCGACCCGAACGGGCCGGGTCCGTGTCCCTGCTCCTGCAAGATCGACTCGAATCGTTCGGGGAGATCTGTCGCGCGTGGCACGCGGTAGGACACGAGGTCTGCGGTTGCCAGGTGAGCACCGTCGTACAGCATCGTCTCGAACAGAGCACCGCCGAGCCCCATCACCGCGGCGCCCTCGTCCTGGCCGCGGCACACGTCGGCGTCGAGCGCGGTCCCGGCGTCCCCAGACACCACGAGGTGGTGAACCGTCACCTGGCCGGTCTCGCGATCCACAGACACCTCCGCAGCACCCCATCCGTACTCCCACGACACGCACTGCGTCTCGAGAGGTGCCCGGTGATCGTTGGCGGCCTTGAAGAATCCTTCGCCCGTGAACTCATAGCCCGTGCCTCCGTAGTGGCCCATCACCATGAAGTTGAGCGGGTGTCGCTCACCGCCGGGAGCCACGATCGCCCAATCGTCGAGGTCGAGGTCGGTCACGGGAACTTCGAGCACCCCGGCTGCGAACTCCAGGACCTTCGCCCGCGCCGAACGAGCGGCCTGCTCCACCGCTTGGCCCATCACCGAGATGCCCGAACTCGCGTTGGTGCCCTGATCGAAGGGCGTGTGGTCGGTGTCGAGCTCGGGCCAACTCACTCGGCTCACGTCGACGCCGAGAATCCTCGCGACGACCGAGCGCAACCCCGTCCGGACACCCTGGCCGATCTCGATGGTTCCGCAGTGCAGGAAGACATCGCCCGATGTGGCGATCTTCACTCGTGCCTGCGCGGGCTTGTTGACCCCGCCCGAGTCCTTGAACCCGATCGCCACCCCGCGCCCTCGACCCTCCGGGCGCGCGTCACCGAAACCGATCCGCTCGACGACCAAACCGAGGCCTTCCCGGAGATCGGAGTCCATTCCCGATTCCCCCGGGACATACGGTTCGCCGACGTCGAGCAGGTTCTTCATCCGCAACTCGACGGGATCCATGTCGAGCCGGCGGGCGATCATGTCGAGTTGGCTCTCGCAGGCGAAGTTGGCCTGCGTCCCTCCGAACCCTCGGAACGGTCCAGCCGGCGTCGTGTTCGTCATGACGCAGTCCGTGACGGTGGACAAGTGTTTCCAGCGATACGGGCCCGCGATTCGGTAACCGGCCTTCTCCGCAACCAGCGGGGAGGCGTCGGCGTAGGCACCCGCGTCGAGCAGGATGGCCGCTTCCTTCGCCACGAGCGTGCCGTCGCTCATGACGCCGGTCCGTAGCTCGATCGTGGCGTTGTGCTGGCGCTGGGTGAGGAAGCACTCGTCGTTGGTCATGCAGTAGCGAACGGGTCGCCGCGCCGCTCGGGCCAGCAGGACGGCGATCGGCTCGGCCTTGCAGTTGTTCTTGGCGCCGAACCCTGCACCCACGTAGGGCACGTGCACGCGGATGCGGTGCTCGCCGATCGCCATGAGGCGGCCGAGTTCCTTGCGCAGCGGGAACGGGTTCTGGCAGCTCGACCAGACCTCCACGGACTCGCCGCTCCACTCGGCGACCGCCACGAAGGGTTCGAGGTGAACGTGTTGCTGCCGCCCGTCGAATTCGAACCGGTCCACGAACACGTGGTCGCACTGGTCGAACACGTCGGCCGATCCAGTGGTGTAGGCGAACCGGTAGCAGACGTTCTGCCGGGGTCGGAGCTCCCCCGATGCGCCCTGCCCGTAGCCGGGCACGATGCCCAGGGGCGGGTCGGGAAACAGCTCAGGAGCGCCGTCGGCAAGCGCCGAGTCCATATCCGGGACAGCGTCGAGCAGCTCGTACCCGACCTCCACCATCTCCAGCGCGGCCACCGCCTCCGCTTCGGTCTCCGCCGCCACCGCGACGACTGGATCGCCGATGTAGCGCACCCGGTCCAGCGCCACGATCGGCTGGTCCTTGATGAAGTAGCCGTACGAGCTACCTCCGAGGTCGGCCAGGTCCTCGCGGGCTAGCACCGCATGAACCCCTGGCGCGACTCTCGCCGCCGCGACGTCGATCCTCGACACGAGCGCGTGCGGATGGGGCGAGCGCAGCACCTTCGCCGTGAGCATCCCGGGCCGGACCACGTCGGTCGCGTAGCCGGCCGCACCGGTGACCTTCTCGACAGCGTCAGCCCGCATCGCTCGACCTCCGACGCGCCGCCGCGTCGAGAACGGCCTCGACGATCACCTCGTAGCCCGTACAGCGGCAGATGTTCGCCGAGATCCACTCGCGCACGACCTCGGGGGTCGGGTCGGGCACTTCGTCGAGCAACAGAGAGGTCAAGGTGAGCAGACCCGGGGTGCAGTACCCACATTGGAATGCGCTGCGCTCCGCGAAGGCAGCCTGCTCGGCAGACAGGGCGCCATCGGCGCACAGTCCCTCGACGGTCACAACGCTCGCCCCATCGACCTGCCACGTGAAGGTCGAGCAGCTGGCCGCCGGAACCTCACCGACGCGAACCGTGCACGCGCCGCACGCCGCGTGATCGCAGCCGAGGTTGGTTCCGGTGAGGCCGAGTCGGTCCCTGAGCGTGTCGATCAGCATCTCGCTGGTCGGTACGTCCCAGGTGACCGCCTCGTCGTTGACCGTGAACTCGACATGCACTGCGTTCGCGCCTCGCCGGTCCGGGGGAGTCACTCGGCCCCCATCCGCCGAGCCAGCACACGAATCATGCGGGCTCGATACGCCGATGATCCAAAAGCGTCGCCGATGGGTTCGGGTACATCATCGAGTGAAGCGTCCAGGAGGCGAACCGTCTCGTACGCACAGCCGACGGCAACGCCGGCCGGACCCACAGCCACCGACACCACCGGTTTGAGGGAGCGATCCAGAACGACGTGGCCCTCGAGCGGGACGTCGATGGCCACCAGGAGACCCGCAGGCCACGATGCGGACTCAGCGATCGAGACACGGCTACCATCAGCCCACACCCCTACGGCCGCGGCCGCCGCCAGGACAGGTGCAGCGTCGTAGCCGGGATCGCGGGACAGAAGGTTTCCGCCGACGGTGCCCGTGCGTCGAATGCGGATGTTGCCGACGGTTCGCCAGGCATCTCGAAGGTCCGGTCGGTGGGCCGCAACGATCTCGCTGGTCTCGATGTCGTGATGGGTGGTGAGGGCTCCGATACGCAGGGCGGTGCCGACACTGTCGATGCGCCGGAGCTCGGCAAGCCCCGAGAGCGACACCACCCGATCCACCTCGAAGCCGCGCTGGAGGTCGGCAGTCAGATCGATCCCTCCGGCGTGGGCTGCCGCCCCGCTCTTCAGCAGCGAATCGGCGCTCGCAAGATCGCTCGGCCGAAGCAGCTCGAACGGTGCGATGGCCCGATGACTCCTGCTGACGAATCCCGACGTGAGGTGCGCAGACACTGGTCCCGATGCTGACACACCAGCGGGCACCACGATGGCGAAATCGCTGCCACAACGCCTCTGACCTGGGTACACGCGACGTTCAAACCTGAGTCAAGCGTCACTCAAGCGAGGATCTTCACCATGGAGGACACACAGGGACCGGTGAGACCGCGGTGGCTGCGGTCATGGAATCCCCCGCATGGTGGCTCTGGCTGGAGTGGCAGGCCAGAGCCACTTTGCGTTCGCGGGCACGGTTGAGCAGAGCTATCGCACCAGTTCGACCACGTCATCGAGAGACATCGAAGCGCCACGCAGGCGCGCCAGCTCGAACAGTTCGTCGCCGAGCGCATCTCGACTCGCGGCCAACGCCGCCTCGTGGGGTGGCCGATCCACCGTGTCCGTCACTCGGTAGCGCTCCGTGAACCCGTCGACGGTCGCGACAACAGCGGGATCATCTGTCTCGGAGTGAATCAAGCCCATCCACTCCAGGGCGGAGGAAATCGTCGTGCGGTTGCCCATCTCCATCGCCGCATCGAGGGCGTCGCCGAGAACCTCGAGCGCCTGCTCGGGCCCACCGTTGCGGAAGGTGACCCACCCATGGGAGATCCCCGCGAGCGCGATCGCCGCGGCATCGCCACTCTGATGGGCCATGGCGTAGGCATCGGCGCACACCTCGGCGGCGCGTTTCACGTCGTCGAGTTGCCAAAGGGTCCGGCCCAGGCTCGACAAGGCGACGGATCGCAGCCTCGACTCGCCGACATGGCTGGCCATCTGGACGGCCTCTTCGAGCCGTTCGAGGGAGCCCTCGGCGTCGCCCATCCGTCGGAGTGCGGTTCCCATGAAGGTCCGGACGAAGGCGAGCCCCCACACGTGGCCGGACTCGCGACACGCGCTCTCGGTCTCCTCGAATTGGGCCGCGGCTTCGGATGCATTTCCCTCGAAAACCGCAGCTGCGAAACGAAGGCTCAGGGCCTCGGCCCGCGAGACGTGGTGATCCACAGCGCGAGCCGCTTCGACGGCTCGCATCGTGGGAACGGCGGTCGCGGAGTAGTCGCCGCGCAGCACAGAGATGCAGGACAGCGAGTTGAACAGACTCACCCGGCAGAGCGGGTCGAGCGCCTGGCGATCCGCTTCCGCGGCCCACGCCTCGAGACGTTCGAGCGGAGCGAGCTCGTACTGCCGCCACATGAACGCGGCGAGGATTCGGATCCCCTCCTCCCACATCCCGAGGTCTCGCGTCCACAGAAAGGCCATCCGATGCTGCGGGAGATCCGGCTCGATTGCAGCGTGCCAGTCGGCCGCGGACATGTGCGGCGTGCCGGCAGCAACGGTGTCGGCCCGACTCGCCATCAGGGCCACGATGGCCGGCCGGGCACGCGCATTGTCGACCTCTTCGCCGTACTCGTTCTCGACGAACCGGCGCACCGTGTGGAGCCAGCGAAAGCGGGGGTGGTCTCCAGGGCCGGTACGAGAGAGCAGGGACAGCTCGACCATCTCTGCGAGGTCGGATTCGTCGCAGCCGCCGATCGCCCGCGCCACGGTCGTCGCGGTCTCGTAGTCGAACTCGCCACGGAGACTCGCGAGGGCCGCCCCGAGCCGCCGGCTTCGTGCGCTCAGCCGGTTCCAGCTCCAGGAGATGGTCGCCTCGACAGTGCGGTCGCGGGAGTCCCCGCCGACCATGGGCTGTCGCACCCCGGCGCCCGCGGCGAGGCTGTCCGAGACGACACCGGGACCCAATGCGGCGATCGCGGGGGCCGCCAGCTCGAGCGCGAGTGGCAGACCGTCGAGAGCCTCGGCGATTCGGAGGTACTCGGAGCTCTCGTCCGACGCCGCCCCTCCCGCCGCTCTCACGCGATCGAGGAGGAGTTGGGACGCCCGCGTCGCACCGAGTTCGGTGGCGCAATCCAGCGGCTCGACGCGAACGACACGCTCGGCGAAGGTGCCGAGACGCACCCGGCTCCCGCACAGAACATCGATCGAATCCTGGGCGTCGAGGAACGACGTCACAACGGCTCGCGCCGTGTCGACGTCCACTTCGACGTTGTCCAGGAAGACCAGACACGGCTCGTCACCCGACGTGAGCCGCTCGGCTGCCGAAGCGAGCGCTCCCGCCACCCCACGGCCTCCGAGGTCGACCTCCTCGGCGAGGTCGACGTGAACCCAGGTTCCTGGCAGCCGTTTCGACAGCGTCTCCAATGCGAGACGGGTCTTGCCTGCGCCACCCGGCCCGACCAGTGACACCAACCGGTGCGCCTCGAGGGCGTCCTCGAGCACCGATGCAAGTTCGTCGTCGCTGACATAGAGGTTGTCGGGCGGACGAGGGAGATCAGCGACCAGAATCGGTGCACTCTCAGAGCCACCACCAGCCGCCCCGTCGAGAATCTCCTGCTCGAGGCGCGCCAACTCGGGGCCGGGTTCGATCCCCGTCTCGTCGATGAGCGTGGCACGGTGATCCTGGTAGGCGCGGACTGCTTCGACCGCGCGGCCGGAGCGAGCGAGTGCTCGCATGAGAAGGGCGACCGGGCGGTCGTCGTAGGGCATGTCCGCGACGAGCGCCTGCAGTGGGACGACGGCGGCGCTCGGCGAGCGGGCCAGCATGCGGTCGAGGGCGCCGAGCCGGACCGCCTGATTCTCCTCGCATACAGCGACGACCAGCGCGTCCAGCACGGAATGCGGGCGCACGTCCGCAGCGGGCTCATCGCGCCAGAGCTCGAGCGCGGCGTCGTAGTCGCCCTGCTCGACATGGTGCCGGTAACGCTCGAGGTCCAGGTCACATTCGGCGCCGAGCCGATACCCGGTCGATGTGGTTTCGATCACGGCTGGACCCAGGAGCCGTCGAAGGGTCGACACGTAGGTCTGCAACGTGGTTCGGGCGCCCGACGGGGAGTCTCCGTCCCAGACGTCCTCGATCAGTCGATCGGTGCTGACGCCATTCGAGCCGTGCAGGGCGAGAAGGGCGAGCACAAGCCGCTGCTGTCGAGCGGGCAGCGCCACAGGTTCGCCGTCGACCGATGCCTGCACGGGCCCGAGGATGCGCACCTCCACGTCGGGAGATTCGGCGCGCCGCTCAGTCACGACCCGGGACGCGCACCGGCGGTACGAACGGTTGATTCATCGGACCGATGCTCGCGCAGTCGACCCGAATTGCGAAAGGCCCATCCTGAGCCAGGGCACGGTCGAGGGCGGACTCGATGTCGGCGGTCACGCCGACATCGACGCAGGGGATCCCGTGGGCCGCCATGACGGCGCCGATATCGGGGGTGAACAGGTCGACACCGGCCCGACGACCCACATGGCGATCCTGCATGTTTCGCAGCACCCCGTACCCGCCGTCGTCGAACACCACAATGAGGATCGGCAGTCGTTCCTGCGCCACCGCTGCGAGCTCGCCGAGCTGGACTTGGAGGCCCCCGTCCCCGATCAGCACGAGCGTGCGACGACCAGGCTCTCCGATGGCCGCACCGATGCCGAGCCCCAGGGCCTGGCCGATGCCTCCTCCGCGGGGACACAGATTGGTGGTCGGGTCGTACACCTCGAGGAGCCGGTTGCCCCAGCTGCTGTTGGGAATCGTGATGTCCCGGGCGAGTACTGCGTCGCGCGGAAGGGCTCGACGCAGCGCATCGCAGATCTCGCCGTAGGGTCCGATCGTGGCCCGCAGATCGCGGCGCGCGGCACTGCGAGCGTCGGCCACACGCGCCCGCCACTCGGGCCGCGCGACGGGCGCGAGCCTCTCCACCAGCGCCGACACCGTGGCCCCCGCATCACCGGCCAGACCCACGGTGGCCGGATAGGCGCGGCCGAGCGCGTGGGGGTCGATGTCGATCTGAACATGCTGGGCCGGAAGCCGGAGCCCGTAGCTGCGTGTCTCGTTGGATCGAAAATGGGTGCCCACCGACACGAGCAGGTCGGCCTCGTCGAGGATGCGCTGCCCTTCGTCGGTGGCGGCGAAGTTGCCGATGACCCGCGGATCGTCCTCGGGGATCACTCCTCGCCCCGCATTGGAGGTGATGAGTCCGGCATCGAGGCGTTCGAGCAGGTCGAGCATGGCGTCGGCCGCTGCCACACCGCCGCCGACCCACAGCAACGGGCGTTCGGACCGCTCGATCACCCCGATCGCCTCGCCGAGGGCTTCAGCGGACGGAAGGGCGCCACTCCGACCCCCGAACGGAGCCGGCCGCCCGCCGGGCTCGATGTACTGAAGGTCGATCGGCCATTCGACGCTGACCGGTCGTCGTGCGCCGTCACCGCCCAGTGCGGTCGCAACCGCGTGCGCGAGTATCTCGGCCGCATCCTCGTGCACCGTCCAACTGCGTCCAGAGACGGCGTCGAGCATCGCCAGCTGCCCGTCGAACTGGTGGATCACGCCCCGGCCCGATCCGAGTTGGTCGCTCTCGACCTGACCGGTCACGTGGAGCACCGGGGTCCCGGCGGTGAGGCTCTCGATCAGGGCACCAGCGGCGTTTCCCGCGCCGGTCCCGGTGCTGGTCACGGCACAGCCCAGACCGCCGGTGACCCGCGCGTAGCCGTCTGCAGCGTTCACCGCCCCCGCCTCGGTGCGCATCGGGACCCATCGAAGATCGCGATCGAGCGCGTCGACCAGCGGCAGGTTGTGCACGGACACGACACCGAAGGCGGCATCGACGCTCTCGTTGCGCAGAACCTCGACCAGCAGGTCTCCCCCGTTGTGCGCGGTCATGGCATCACGAAGCCGCCGTCGACCACCAGCGTCTGGCCGGTGACGAACCGGGCCTCGTCCGACAGCAGAAACGTGACAGCCCCCACGACATCGTCGGGCTGCTGAGCCCGCGTGATCGCTCGACCATCCGCATAGAGCTTGTGACGGGCGTCCGGAATGCCGGTGGCTGAGGGCCCCTCGGTGAGCCCGGGCGCCACGGCGTTCACGGTGATGCCGTCGTCGCCGAGCTCTCGGGCCATCGCCCTGGTGAGGGCGATCACGGCCCCCTTGGCCGCGATGTAGTGACTGAGTCGAGGCGAGCCGTAGAGGGCAGCGTCCGATGCCAGATGGACGATTCGGCCCGCGCCCGCCTCACGGAGTGCCGGAGCGAACGCTCGACTGACGAGCCACGGGCCGCGGGCGTTGACGCGATGGAGCGTGTCCCACTGCTCGACGGAGAGTTCCCAGAAGTGGTCGCCGCCGACGGCATCGGCGAGCCCTGCGTTGTTCACGAGCCCCCAGATGGGGCCGGTCGAGAGCACGTCATCGCGGAGGCGGTCGACCGACGCAGGATCCCCGACGTCCACCGTCACATGACGGGCATCGCCTCCCGCGTCACGTATCGCCGCGGCCACCGCCTCACCGCGGTCGTCCCGGAGCTCGGCGACCACGATGCCGGCGCCCTCGCCCGCGGCGTGATGGGCCATGGCCTCGCCGAGCCCACGGCCCGCTCCGGTGATGACGACGACCTTGCCGTCCAGGCGGCCCACAGGTTCAGTCGCGGGTGATCCCGACCATCGGTGAGGTCGGGGGGTACGTCGGCAGCTGGGGCTTGGAAGCGCCGAGCATCACGCAGAACAGGGCGTCGGTGTCGCCGATGTTCTTCAACGACCGCGGGGTGTTGGGCGGCACCTTGATGAGGTCGCGATAGCCGAGAACTCTGCTCGAAGACTCTTCTCCGTCGTGGATCGTCACCTGCAGTTCACCCTCCAGAACGAAGAAGACCTCCTCGACGTCGTGATGATCGTGCTCGGGCCCCTCGGCCCCTGGCGGGAGGAGCATGTTGGAGAAGGTGAAGTGCTCGGCGTGAAGGATCCGCTCGTCCCCAGAGTGGTCGCCCGTGCCCCCCGAACCCATGTAGCGGATCTGGGCGCGCCGGTACTGCGGCCCGGCCTTGGTCTGGAACGCGAGGGTGTCCCAGTCCTCGCGTCGAGAATCACGGCTCGCGACCATCGCGTCGAGAGCGTCGTCGAGTCCGGTCATGTGCTGCCTCCAGTCGAGAGAGGTGATCGCCGCGTCAGGAAATCGACGAGGGCGCGATTGAAATCATGGGGTCGTTCCTGGTTGGCCAGATGACCCGCATCGGCGATCTCGACGAGCTCGGCACCCGAAATGCCCGCCGCCAGCTGCTTGGAGAGACTGGGTGGAGTGACGCCATCGTTCTCGCCGTAGATCACGAGGGTCGGCGCATCGATGCGGCTGAGATCCTCGCGGTGGTCCGTGTCGGCCATGGAGTTGCACGCCCATTGGTACGGCGGCATGCGGACCGAGTCACGCATCAGCTGCGCCGCCATGTCGACCACGGCGGCATCTGGATCGGGGCCGAAGAGCGCCGGCGCCCGCGATCGGGAGAACTCATCGATTCCGAGGTCGACCACGGCGGAGGCCCTCGCGCGCATCGCCTCGGCCCGCTCGGGGGTGGTTCCGCTCCCCACGCTCGCGTCTGCGATCGTCAGCGAAGCGATCAGCTCGGGATGCCGTAGTGCCACCCGGGTCGCGGTGACCCCGCCCCACGAGACCCCGAGGAGGTCTACCCGATCCACCCCGAGAGTTGAGATCAGCTCAGCGGCGGCGTCGGCCCAGCCGTCGAGACCTGGCTCCTCGGACGGATCGGTGCTGTTGCGATATCCGGGCGCATCCCAGGCGACCACCCGTCGACCGACAAACGCCGCTACCGGGTGCTGGGGGATGAACGCATCGGCGCAGGACCCGATGCCATGCAGGCACAACAAGATCGAAGCTTCGGATTCGCCGTGAATCCAGTGAAACGGAGTCGTCATTCGGTGAGCCCGTGTTCCTTTCGTTGGCGCTCGAACACGGGATCCAGGGCCCGGCGCAGGTGGATCACGGGTCGATCGGCCTGGGCCAGACGTTCGTCGGCCCGTGCCTCTTCGACCGTCCGCATGCCCTCGAGCATCATCTTGTCCTGGTTGAGGACGTGCATGTGGGTGCCGCGAAGGCGGGCTCGATACAGCGACCGCCAGATCATCCGTTCGCGCCCTGACACTCGTCGGAACCGCGGGAAGTGCACAACAGTTCGGTCGTTGTCGCTCGGTGTGAGGAAACCGAGGATCCGAAGCGGCGGGCCCGGTCCGGCGCTCGGCGGCAGCGGGATGTCGAGACGCACGTAGGGAAGTGTGTCGAGCACCACCTCGACCCAATCGAAGTTGACCCCGGCCTGGTTCTTGCGGTGGACCTCGAAACCCTGGTCCGTGTCGGTCACCGCGACCCGGTCCTCGGTAGCGCCGCCGCCGAGGGTGATCGAGCGAGCGTGCAGGAACGGCGCGTGCATGATGTCGACGAGGTTCTCGAGAGCGAGCATCCAGTTGGCTTGCCAATGGACCGTCTCGGGAAATGTCGACCACGACTCGTCCGTCATCTCGGCCGGCAACTCCAAGGCCGATGGACCCGATTCGCCGATCCACGCCCAGATGTACCCAGCGGCCTCTTCGACCGGGTAGGTCACCGGGATCTGGGTCGAGTCCGCAAGGCCGCAGCGTCCACCCTGCGAGGGAACCGAGGTGCATTGGCCCGTCGCGTCGAAGCGCCAGTGGTGGTACCAGCACTGCAGCTCGCCCTCGACGACGTCACCGAGGCTCAGCCGGGCGCCGCGGTGGGGGCATCGATCCACCATCAGTTGCACCGTTCGGTCGGTGTCGCGCCACAGCACCAGATCCTCGCCGAGGGCGCGAAACGCAACCGGGTCCGTCCCCACGAGATCCGATGTACCGATCAGGTACCAGCGGTCGCGAACCCCCAGGTGTGGATGGCCCTTCGGCAGATCACTCGGCTGCGGCCACGCACTCGACTGCTTCGACTCGCGGACCGAGCCGACCCCGAGGTACTGGGAGGCACGCGAGGCGAGGGTGGGCCGTCCGATCCTCATTTCGCCTCCTCGGGCTCGCCGCTCATCCGAAACGCCAGGCCGATCCGCAGAGGTCGCGCACGGCCCGAACAACGGACCATGGTACGACAGCGCTCGACCGCGGGTTCTGGGCCGAGGGCCGGTGACCGACCTCGAATCGGTACTCCCCCGACTCGGCGACGATCTCGACAACATGGCGGGTCATCTCGGCGTTGGGGTCGGCCCACACCTGCCCCTGCACGAGCTCCCAGCCGCCCACGGCCAACGCCAGGGCAGCAGCGACGTTGGTCGATGAAGGGAAACGCCGGACGAGCTCGGGGACCGGGCCCGCGTAGAGGAGGATCGGCTCAACTGCGTGCTCGAGTCGTTGCAGCTCTTCGTCGCCCATCCACGGCTGGACGAGGCTCGACGGCTTCTTGGTAGTGGAGATGCGAGCAGCGGTGATCTCGCCCTGCAAAGCGATCGCACCGACGAGGTCCAAGCCGCCGAGGGCCCCGGGGGCGACGTGCAGCCGACCGGGACCCGCCGTTGTGAGCTCACGCAACACATCTGGGTCGCCGAGGGCCCCGACCGAGACCGCGACGAGGTCGAGACCGGCGCGGAGCGTGGGGCCGCCGAGCGCGCAGAGCGCGTCCTGGCCCGCCGCTTCGACGATCACGTCCGAAGCATCGATCAGCTCGGCAACAGTGACGGCGGAGCCAAATTGGGTGGCTCCGGAGCGGACGCACACCCCGGAGAGCACCGCCGAGTCGATGCGACCGGCGTGGATCTCCCCGGCGACGACCGATCCGATCGCGCCGCAGCCGACGATTCCCACGCGGCGTGGATTCGCGGACCCGGTCATCGCCGGGAGGCTAGCGGCGGCACTGATTCAGCTCGTTGCGAAGCCGTCGTACCCTGCCGCGGCGACTTCGTGGCATCTCCGCTTGTACTGCGGATACCCGAGCAACGGCATGAACACTCTCGGCTTTCCCGGCACGTTGGCACCGAGGTACCACGAGTTGCAGGACGGGTAGATCGTCCGCTCGGCGACACCATTGACGTGGGAGACCCAGTCGGACGCGGCCTCCTGGCGCGCTTCGATCGTGCCGGCGCCCTGCGCGTCGAGCCAGGCCACGCAATCGGCGATCCAGTCGATGTGCTGCTCGATGGCGATGACCATGTTGGCGAGCACCGACGGGCTTCCGGGACCCGTCACGGTGAACAGGTTGGGGAATCCCGGGACGGCGAGGCCGAGATAGTTGACCGGTCCCGCCGCCCACGCATCTGCCAAGGCCAACCCGTCACGACCCGAGATGTTCATGCGCAACAGCGATCCGGTCATGGCGTCGAAACCGGTGGCGAAGACGAGCACATCGAGTTCGTGCAAGCCGCTCTCGGTCTCCAGACCGCCGGGTCGGATCGCGACGATCGGGTCGGCCGACACGTCCACGAGTGCGACGTTGGGACGGTTGAAGGTCTCGTAGTAGCCGGTGTCGATCACCAACCGCTTGCAGCCGATGGGTGCCAAGGCGTGAGTTTCGCCGCGATCTCACGGTCTTGGACGATGTCGGCGATCTTTCCCCGCACGAACTCCGCTGCGTGCTGGTTGGCATCGAGGTCGAACACCAGATCACGAAAAGCGCCCAGGAATGGGGTGCCGCCTCGCTCCCACCTCAACTCGAACTCGGCCTCGCGGTCGGCGTCGCTGACGTCGCCGGCGTTGATCCGATTGCTCGGATACTTCGCCGCGAAGGCGTTGGCCATCTTCTGGTTCTCGGCGCGGAACTCCTCGTAGCCCGCCTTCACCTCGGCCTGTTCGCCGGGATCGAGCGGCCCGTTTCTGGCAGGGATCGTGTACTGCGGGGTCCGTTGGAACACGGTCAGCCGGCCTGCCTCCTCTGCGATCACCGGGATCGCCTGGACGGCGGACGAACCGGTTCCGATGATCCCGACCCGCTTGCCGGACAGCTCGACACCCTCCTCCGGCCAGTGACCGGTGTGCAGAGTGGTTCCCTCGAACGTGTCACTTCCGGCGATCTCCGGCGTGTTGGCGGTGGACAAGCAGCCCGTCGCCGCGATCACGAACCGGCATCGCACGCGGTCCCCGCGGTCGGTGTCCACGGTCCAGCCCGACGCCATCTCGTCGAACGTCGTGCCGACCACTCGCGTTTCCAGCGACACGTCGGGCAACAGATCGAACCGCTCGGCTACATCATCGATGTAGGCCAGGATCTCCGGCTGCGCCGCGTACCGCTCTGTCCATTCCCACTCTTGCTGCAGCCGCGCATCGAAGCTGTAGGAGTACTCGAGGCTCTCCACGTCGCACCTGGCGCCGGGATACCGGTTCCAGAACCAGGTGCCACCGACGCCGGAGCCGGCTTCCAAGACACGACATGTGAGGCCGAGGCCGCGCATTCGGTGCAGCGCGTAGAGCCCACCGAATCCAGCGCCGACGATCACGACGTCGACGTCGTGTACAGCCCCTTGTGCAGTTGTCCGCGGCGGATTCACGGGTCAGAAAATAGCGCCGACCCGGAGATGACCCGCCATCAGCTCCTCCACGGCCCGTGGCGTACCCGGACGACCGAAGAAGAAGCCCTGAAGCAGGTCGCAGCCGTGATCGACGAGCGCAGCAGCCTGGTCTGCGGTCTCCACGCCCTCCCCGACCACGAGGACGTCGAGGAGCCGACCTGTGTCGACGACGACCGTCACGAAGGCGCTCGATTTCTGAGTATCGAGCTCGGCCACGAACGACCGATCGATCTTCAAGATGTCGATCGGCAGGGCCCTGAGATGCGCGAGCGACGCGTACCCGGTGCCGAAGTCGTCGAGCGCGACGCGTACACCGGCCACCTTGATGAGCCGGAGTCGGTTGGCCGCCTCCTCGAGGTCGTCCACCAGTGCGCTCTCGGTGAGCTCGATGATGAGCCGGCGCGGAGGTACCCCGAGCTCCCTGAGCGGGTCGAGAACATCCGCCACGAACGTCGGGCTCGACAGGTGGCGACCGGAGATGTTCACGGCGACGTCGAGCTCGCGCGTCAGAGGATTGGACTGCCACAGCGCAAGCTGTCTCGCCGCCTCGCGCAGGACCCAGCGGTCGAGGCGGATGATCAGGTCACCTCGTTCGGCTTGCGGGATGAACTCATCGGGCGTCACGAGGCCGACGCCCGGCCTGTCCCACCTGACGAGCGCCTCGACGCTCGTGACTTCCTTCGTCGCTGCGTTCACCACCGGCTGGTAGGTGAGCAGCAGCTCGCCGTGGTCGATCGCTCCACCGAGGACCTCGGTCACCTCAGCCCGAGCTTCGAGAAGCGTACGAAGTTCGTCGTCGCACACCTCATAGCGGGCTCGGCCCGCCTCCTTGGCCCGGTAGAGGGCGAGGTCGGCCGAGCGCACCAGGTCTTCTGCGCTCTGGTCGTCCTTGCGCGCGACCGCCACACCGACGCTCGCAGTGGGGCTCATCTCGATCTCGCCGATCGTCACCGGGACCGCCAGCCGGCCGAGGATGCGATCGGCGATCAGCGCTGCGTCTTCCGGGTTGCGGACGGGCTCGGCGATCAGCAGGAATTCGTCGCCCCCGATTCGACCCACGAGGTCGCCGTCGCGCGCTGCGTCGCGTATTCGGTTCGAGACGACCTTCAACAGCTCGTCGCCCGCTTCGTGGCCGTACCGGTCGTTGATGTCCTTGAAGTAGTCGATGTCGACGAAGAGGGCGGCGACGTGCTGCTCCGATCGCCGAGAACGGGCGAGCGCCCTCTCGAGGTGTTCGATCGTCGCCCGACGGTTGGGGAGGCCGGTCAGGGCGTCGTGCGCTGCTTCGTGTTCGAGGCGGCGCTCGAAGTCATCGCGATCCGACAGGTTGTCGCGGAGGCTTGCAACCGCCTGCTGAAGCGACGTGCCGAGAAGGCCGGGAAGCGACTGCTCGAGAACGGGGTCGTCGAGCCGTGCTTCGGCCAAAGCCAGCGCCTGGCTCTCCGCCAGGGCCATCTGCTCCACGGCCGCGTTGAGAGCAGCAGCCGCCACTCGTGTCTCGTGGAGGCCCACGACCTCGGCCCGTTGGTCGAGCGACCCCTGCTGCATCGCCGACGCCACAGACGCGACTCGGGCGAGGGGCCGAATCACCATGCGCGAGACGAGCAGTATCAAGAGGAGCAGTCCGACGAAGAGCCCAGCGCCGAGCACGAACGCGTTGCGGCGCGAGTCCGATGCGTCCTCTCGTTCCCCCGTCGCAGCGGCGGCGAGATCGGTCAGCGACGCGTCGACCAGGCGGAGCGCGCCAGCGTTCGCGTCAGCGGCCAGGCGGTTGACCTGAACGAACTCGTCGACGAGACCCATCAGAGCGACGATGTCGATGGTGCCGTCCACAGCGCCGGCAGCCCCGCTCTCGAAGATCGACTCGACCATCGAGCCGTAGATGGCGGAGAGTTCGTCGTCCGTGGCCTGCGCGGAAGCATCGTTCAGCACAGTTGCGGTGGCCGAACCGGGTTCGACCAAGCGTTGAAGCTCGGCTTCGAAGAAATTCGATCGTGCGGTCGCATCCAGGAGAAGCGCGGCCGGATCGTCTCCGCCGCCGCGCACCCCGGCCGCGGCGGCCATCCACCCGGTGAGCTGGTCGGCTCGCGCCGCCTGCCATTGTGCCGCCGCGTCCACCGAAGCCCCGATGCGCACGAGCGCCGTGCTCGCGTCGGCGCTTTCGGACTGTGCCGAGAACCCGAGCACCTCTTGGATGCGATCCGAAAGGCCACTCACGATGGTCCCGTACGCGCTCGTGACATCGCTCGATCCGACCGAACTCGTTCCGGTCCGCCTGCGGAGCGAGCGAATCTCATCTGCGACGGCAGCATCATCGAGCGATGCCAGCAAGTCGTCCACGTCGGTCCGTGCACTCCGCAGCTCGGTGTCGGGCTGCACCCCGAGCGCCGTCTGAGCAAGCGTCGGTTCGATTCCGATCTCGTCGAGCTTGAGCACGATCGCCGCCCAGCGCTGTTCCGCGGCGACCGCAGCTCGTGCGCGGACCAGCAACGAGACCTCGTCGGCCGCCACTTCGACCGCCTCGGCCTGCCGGACCTGATCACCGGCCGTCGCTGCATGATCGGCGATCAGAACTCCGACGACCGCCACCGGCAATGAGATCGCCAAGAGGACGACGTTTCGCACCGTGAGGACGCGGCGGACGCGGGGCTGGCCTGCCATGGTGTTCCAATCGGTCAGCACAGCAGTGGGGATGAGCTTCGCTGGAATGGAGTTCGTCCGTCACTGATCGGTCTGTACAGTCTCAGACAGACATCACGAGCGACGGGTCGCAGGTGCGATCTGTCCGGCAACCTGGGCGGACACCCAAGGTGCTTCTCCCGCTTCGGCGGGGATGTGGTCGGCTCCGGTCGACAACCAAGTGTCCATGGTCCTCTGGACCTTCCCTCGGCGTCGGCCGTCGCTCACCAGGAGCGAGATGACACCGACAACGCAGTACTCACCGGCCACAGCAGCGCTGCTCGCGGCGCGGGGTTCGGGCGATGGGCTGGCCCCCACTCTCGGACCCTCAACGGCATTCGGCGCGATCGACGCCACCGATGCCGCTCGCCGTGCCAGGCGCCCGCGGGTGACCGATTTCTACGGTCGCTACGGCAACCCGACCGTGCAAGCCTTCGCCGACGCCGTGGCCGAGCTCGAAGGCGCCGAAGCCGCCATGTGCAGCTCGAGCGGAATGGGAGCTGTGTCCACGGTCGTACTCGGTTTGTGCAGCCAGGGCGGTCACGTCGTGACGCAGCGGCAGCTGTTCTCCGGCACGTCTCAGCTGTTCACCCAGGTCTGTCCCCGGTTCGGCATCGACGTGACGTTCGTCGATGTCGACGACGACGCAAGCTGGCGTCGGGCGGTCGAGCCGGGGCGCACCAGCCTGGTGTTCGTGGAGTCGCCCTCCAATCCCACGCTCGCACTTGCTGATCTCGCAGCGGTCGGTGAGCTCCCCGGTGTGATCACGGTCGTCGACTCCACGCTCGCGACACCGCTTCTGCAGCGCCCGCTCGACCACGGCATCGACCTGGTCGTGCACTCGGCCACCAAGGCCCTGTCTGGTCACAACGACGCGACGCTCGGGGTGATCGCGGGCGATAAGACGCTGGTGAACGAACTCTGGGGGTATGCCGTCATTCAGGGAAGCTGCGCATCGGCGTTCGACTCCTGGAACGGGCTGAGGGGGCTCAAGACGCTCGGTGTCCGAGTCGAACGACAGGGCGTCAACGCGCTCGAGGTCGCCCGCATCCTCGATGCCAGCGCAACGGTTTCGAGGGTCCACTACCCCGGCCTTCCCACCCACCCGCAGCGGGAGTTGGCACGTCGCCAGATGCGGTCGGGCGGCGGGTGCGTCACATTCGAACTGGCGGGCGGGTACTCAGCGGCGAGCGTATTCGTGTCCGCGCTCGAATTGGCCGTGCTCGCGCCGTCGTTCGGCGGGCCCGAGACGCTGGTCAACCATCCCGCCTCGATGACTCACGCGTCTCTGACGCCCGAGCAACGTGGCGCGGTCGGCATCGGCGATGGGACGATTCGCCTCTCGCTGGGCCTCGAGGAGCCCCGTGACATCGCCGCGGACATCTGCCAGGCACTCGCCGCCGCCGAGTTGGTGCCTGGCACCTAATGTTACGGTTCGTAACATTAGGTGCCAGGCACCTTTTGGGCGGTGGCCGCTACACGCGGGCGAGAGGTGTGGGGACTCCGGCGACCGGGGCTCGGGTGCGGTAGACGCAGCCGCCGAGATCGGGATCGCCGCCTCCGGTGACGATGTACATGTCGGCCATGTCCGCTCCGCCGAAGCACACGCTCGTCACCATCGGATCCGGAATCTCCACGGCGACATCGGGCTCGCCATCTGGGGTGTACCGCTGCACGCGGCCACCTTCGGCCAGCGCGACCCACACCCCACCCTCGACGTCCACGGCCAGACCGTCGGGAACGGCCCGCTCTTCGACGAATGCCCGCCGCCCCGTCACCTCGTCGCCATGGACGTCGGACGCCCACACTCGCCCGGGAATACTGTCGGAGTGGTAGAGACGGCTGCCATCTGGCGAGAAACCGATCCCGTTGGTGAGCCGGACCTCGTCGTAGATCTCCGTCGCCGAACCATCGAGCTCCAGACGGAACAGACGACCCGGCTCGGGTGGCGTGTCGGCGAAGGGGCTCCCGCCGAGTGATCCCACATAGATCCGCCCCGCAGCGTCGGTGTGCAGATCGTTGAAGCCGGCGAGTCCGGGATCGAAGAGGACGCGAATCTCCCCGTCGTTGACGTGTTGGATGTTCCGTCCGCCCACCACGAGGCCACCGTCGGCGTGGAAAACCATTCCGCCCACACCGCGACGCTTGGGAATCACCACCTCGATGTCACCGTCGGGCCGACGCCGACGGACACCGCCGTTGGGCACGTCGGAAAAGTAGAAGTTGTCGTCAGCGTCCACCCTCGGGCCTTCGATGAGACCCCAGCCGGACGTCAGCAGTTCGAGTTCCGCCATCGCCGCAGTATTGCTCCCGTCGACGACGTCATGCTCAGCGGCTCAGCGACCGGGCGAGCGAAGGCCGAGCGGATGGCCGGCCCGAGCGAAGAGATCCTCGGTCATCCGCAGCGTGAGCCCCCACAGCACCCGGGTGGCATCGAGCTGCACCCCGGGCCAGAGCTGCGACCCCAGCGGTGGGTAGGCGTACTGCACGTGTCGTTCGGGGTCGGCGATGTGGGCGACCGGCACCCAGAGGGCATCGGCGACCTCGTAGTTGAGTTCGAGCGTCGGTCGGGGGCCGTCGAGCCAACTGAGGTGCGGGGTGACACGGAGCTTCTGTCTGGTCCCGCGAGGCCCGCCTTCCTGATCGGGGAGGCGACCCAGCGCCGCAGTCACCGACAGGTCGAACCCGATCTCCTCGCCGGTCTCGCGGGCTGCTGTGTGTTGACTGTCCCGGTCGTCGGGCTCATGCCGCCCGCCGGGAAACGCGATCTGGCCGGACCAGGGATCACCCTCCTTGGCCGCCCGCTCGATGAAAAGCACCTCGACCCCGTGCTCGCCGTCGCGAAAGACTGCGGCGACAGCCGCCGAGGGCCCGTCGTAGGGAGGAGCTGCGCCATCGAGCAGCACGGCGCGCAGCCGATCCGGGGTGAAGCTGTCCTGCACCTCAGTTGCCCCGAACCGATGCCACCCGCCGTCTGATCGTGGCGTAGTCCTTCTCGGACACCGGCGCGAAGCCAACGATCCCGGCCGCCTCCAGCACACCCAGACCACGGACGTCGAGATCGCCGAGCAACCGGTCGCGAACCACGTCGATGTCGCGGCTCGACACGTGGCGGCCGGCCACGAGCGGTTGGGTCGGAAACGGCCCGAGGCGCGCGATTACACGTCCGGCGCGTGGGTGGGTGCGGCGCGTCACCGAGTCGACCACGGCCGCATCGACTGTCCCGGCGACGATCTCGTCGAGCGATCTGAGATGCCCGCCGGTCAACACCGCTTCGACGTCGTCCGCGATCCCCAGTCCCACGTCTTCGAGAGCGAATCGGAGGGCATAGAAGCCGCTGAGGCTCGCAGCGTCGTTGCAGGCCACCCGTTTTCCGGCCAGGGCCGAGACGTGGCTGATCGGCGAGTCGTGCGGAACGATCAGATCGGAGAAGTACCGCGGCTCGCCGAGGGCGTCCCCGTCGTCGGGAACCCACGCCACGCCGACGAGCTGCACGTCGGTTTGCTGCACGAACGCTGTGGAGCACATCCACCCGAAGTCCACGCCGCCTGGTTCGAACTCGTGGCCCTCGTCTTCGGGCCCCGAGCGGTCGGTCACCACGTCGAGCGCGACGGCGCGACCCAGGGCCTGTTCCATGAGATCGGCCGAGTACTCGAACACCGAGAGATCGATCCCGGGAACCAGCCAGCTGCGGAAGCGAACGGGCGCGGCGCCAGACATGGTGTCCGAAGCCTAGGAGACGAGCCGAGAGCGGAAGCGCCGTTCGGTTTCACCATGCGCGGGGTGGAAACAACCCCAACCGCTGATGGTGGGAGATCCACTTGTGGAACATGTCCTCGGTGTCCAAGCACGCGTCGAACCCGGCTTGGCGCAGCTTGATGGTGCTCACGAGCGCCGGGGGTCGCAGCCGGTCGTTGCCGAAGCCACACAGCATGTCGGTGTAGATGAACGACTGACCGACGAACTCCTCGACGTCGACCGGGCCCACCAGACCGAACCTGGTGTGCACTGCCTCCCACTCAGCCGCACGCCGCGGCATCTCGACCGCGAGCTGCGTCGGCCGTTCCTCGCCCACGTCCATCCCGAATGCATCAGCGATCGCCGGCCAGACGTTGCGCATGGTGAACACGTCTCCGTTGGCGACGTTGTACGTCTCGTTGCGGGCGAGGTCGTCGGTTGCAACCCGGTGGAGCGCGTCGGCGACCAGGTCGGCGTCGACCGCCTCGGTGATGGAGGCCACTCCTCCAGGCCAGTGCAGCGGCTCGCCGCGAGAACGGAGGACCGCTGCGTAGGTGCCGAGCGCTGGGATCGGATTCATGTTGCCGCCGATCGCTTCGCCGAAGATCACCACGGGTCGAAAGATCGACCAGGCGAATCCCTTCTCAGCGGCGCGGGACCGCAGCTCGTCCTCCTGCAGCCAATAGAAGTTGTCGTGCTGGTGGCGGGGGTTCCGCTCCCGACCTGGCACGGCCATGGGCTCGACGTGGGCGCCGTACGCCTTGGTGCCCTGCAGGATCGAGACGTGCTCGAGGTCCGCTACGGCACTGAGCGGATCCAGGACGTTGCGCAGCATCGCGAGGTTGACCCGCATCTGCTCGTCGCTGCGCCAGCCTGCGATCAGACCCGGTTCTTCGTAGAGCGCGGCGTACACGACGTGGGTGACGTCTCGAAATACCGCCACCGCTTCGGCCGTGGCGGCCGCGTCGCTGAGGTCGACGCCGACGTGCTCGACACCTGTAGGCAACCGGTCCGGTCGCCGCCGCGACACCCCGACCACGGTGAAGGACTGGTCGGCTGCGAATCGCTTGGCGGCGGCAAAGCCGACGAGACCCGACAGTCCGACGACGAGAACCCGCTTGTTTCCCCCGGTCATCGACCGAACGGTAGCGGCGCCCTCGCGCGTCCGGCGCCGTCACACCCGACAGTTACCGTGATGAAAGGAAGCGGTGGGCCGTGGGGCGCCACCCGCCAGACATCGCGAGGGCACGATGGACCAGCCGAAGGGCGCGATAGACCAGCCGAAGCGGGCTTCGGAGCACACGGTGGCGAGGAACCAGAGCGCGGCGACCCTCCTCAATTTCGACGACGACGTCGACTTCGCTGCGGCGGAGCGCGGCCTCGTCGCCACGCTCGAGGGCGGGGTCGTCCTGGACGGCGATCGGATGGTGTGGGACGTGGCGCGCCACGACTTCCTGCGTACCGACGACCCACCTCCCGACACGGTGCACCCAGGACTCTGGCGCCAGGGTCGCCTCAACGCAGTCCACGGTCTGTTCGAGGTGATGCCCGGGGTGTGGCAAGCCCGTGGCTACGACATCTCCAACCTCACGTTCATCGCAGGCAACACCGGATGGATCCTGGTCGACGTCCTCACGACCGCCCCCACAGCGGCGGCCTGCCTCGACCTGGCGAACCGGAGCCTTGGTGCCCGCCCTGTCCGCGCGGTGATCTACACCCACTCGCACGTCGACCATTTCGGTGGAGTGCTCGGCGTCACTTCTGCCGACGAAGTCGAGCGCGGCGATGTGCGCATCATCGCGCCAGACGGCTTTCTCGCCGAGGCGGTCAACGAGAACGTCATCGCCGGTGCTGCGATGGCCAGACGTGCTCTCTACCAGTTCGGGCTGCTGCTCCCGCCCGGTCCACAGGGTCAGGTCGACAACGGTCTCGGCAAGGCGCTGCCGTTCGCCGCTTCGGGTCTCCTCGCCCCCACCGAGATCATCAACGCTACCGGTCAGGAGCTCGTGGTCGATGGCGTGCGGATCGTGTTCCAGAACACTCCAGACGCCGAGGCGCCGGCGGAGATGAACTTCTTCTTCCCCGATCTGCGCCTCTTGTGCATGGCGGAGAACTGTACGCACAACATGCACAACCTCTATCCGATTCGTGGCGCTCAGACGCGCGATTCGCTGGCGTGGTCCAAATACATCAACGAGGCACTCGACCTGTGGGGACCCAGCAGCGAGGTGATGTTCGCGACACACCACTGGCCGAGGTTCGGCACCGACGACGTGTGCGCGTTTCTCCGGCTGCAGCGTGACGCGTACCGGTATCTGCACGACCAGACGATGAGGTTGGCCAACCTCGGCCAGACTCCGACCGAGATCGCCGAGGAAGTCCGTCTACCGGATTGCTTCTCGGCCCAGTCCCACGTTCAGGGCTACTACGGCACCGTGAGCCACAACGTGAAGTCGGTCTACAACAAGTACCTGGGCTGGTACGACGCCAACCCGGCCAATCTCAACCCGCACCCGCCGGTCGAGAGCGGGCGCCGATACGTCGAGTTCATGGGGGGCGCAGACGAGGTGCTGCGCAAGGCGCGTCAGGCCTTCGAGGAGGGCGACTATCGCTGGGTCGCGCAGGTCGTGAATCATGTCGTGTTCGCCGATCCCACCAACACCGCGGCTCGCAACCTGCAGGCCGACGCGCTCGAGCAGCTCGGCTACCAGGCCGAATCCGGAACCTGGCGCAACGCGTACCTGTTCGGCGCCAAGGAACTGCGACAGGGCTCACCTGACATCACTGTGGGACGCGGCCGCCAGCTCGCCCACGCGATGACAGCCGAGCAGATCTTCGACTCCATCGGCGTGCGGCTGGACGCCGATGTGCTCGGCGATGCCGAGGGCACCATCAACTGGACGTTCACCGACCTCGACGAGCACCACGTGCTCGGGGTGTCGAACCGCACGATTCACCACCTCGCCGATCGGCGGGATCCTGACGCGGCCGCCACGGTCACCGTCTCACGCTCCACTCTGGCCAAGGTGCTGGGCTCGCAATCCGCCTATGCGGATCAGGTCGGGAGCGGCGCGATCGCTGTGGAGGGCGACCGCACTCTGCCTGACCTGCTCTTCGAGGCGATGGTGGAGTTCCGTCTCTTTCCCGTGATCGAACCCTGATCCGGGCCTGCGGACGAGCCACTCGGGAACCGGGGTGTGGTCGAATCGGGTCGCTGCTGCGAGCGCCCGCAGCGAAGTCGCGCTTTCGCCGGGATCGAGTGCCGCTCCGACGGTCTCTGAGATGGTCGGCGCCGCTGCGGAGGGTCACTACCAAGCGACCCCGAATGAATCGTCGAACGCGAGGGCCGACGGGGGCTGGCGAGTGATGGGCCCATGCCCTGCACCCACCGGGTAGCCCAACGGAACCATGGCGAGTGTCGCCCACTTCTCGGGAATGTCGAGGGCCGCCTTGACCTCGTCCTCGCGCAGGCAGTGAAGGGTCGTGAGCGTGCAGCCGAGTCCCTCGGTGCGCGCGGCGAGCATGGCGTTCTGCACCGCTGTGTAGACCGAGCCGCCGCCCACCATCGAGATGCGATCGAGTCCGGCGTCTGTGATCGCCATGTTCCGTGGGTCCGCCACGAACATCAGAATCGCCGGCGCGTCCTGGAGGTGATCGGCGAGATAGTTGCCCGCGACCATGGTCCGCTCCCACACCGGCTGCTGATCGGCCGGCATCGCCGCGACGCGATCCTTGAAGCCCTCGACGTAGCTGTACCACTCAGGCCGGTACACCTCCGCGAGCGCCTGCTTGCGCCCGGGGCTGCGCACCACGATGACGCGCCAGGGTTGGACGTTGCCGCCGGTCGGCGCCCAGCAGGCGGCCTGCAGCACCCGTTCGAGAACGTCGTCGGGGATCGGGTCGGTCCGAAGCTTCCGCACCGCCCTCAGGGTGCTCATCATCTCGTAGATGTCAGCCATGGCTCGTCTCCCTCGATCCGGTGGGCACATCTTGCCCTGTTCGTGGCTGCGCGCGGCAGTTGCGGGCGTCGACTCGATGGTTGTTTGCCCTTCCAAATCCGCGACGTGTGTTCACACTCGGACAATTGGCGCAATCACGAATCATGTCGGCCGACAGGAGGTGCATCCCACCAACTCCCGCGCGGAGGTCCCCCATGTCCGAGTTCTCCCCCCGATTGAGGAGGGTGGGTGCGCGGAGCTGGGGCTCGATCGGCCTGAGCACCAAGCTCCTCGCCATCGTCGTCGTCTCGTTGATCGGGACTGCGTGGTTCGGTCTCGGTACTGCGCTGGACAAGCGCGCCGCCGTGTCCGAATCCGCCGAGCTCAACACCCTCGTCAACCTGTCCACCCGGATCGGCGACCTCCTCCACGAGACGCAGAAGGAACGCGGAGCCACCGCTGTGTTCATGTCGTCCCAGGGCGAGCGTTTCGGTTCCGAGACGTCTGCCCAGCAGCGAACGACCGACGGTCCTCGACGCGAGCTGCTGGCCTACGTCGAGGATCACCGCTCGGAGCTGCCAGACGAGGTCTCGCGCGCCCTTCAGCCCGCCCTTGCCGAAGTCGCACGACTCGATGCCACACGACGTGATGTGTCCGGGCTCGCCCGGCCGACACGCGAGGTGATCGGCTACTTCACGAACATGAACGGCCTGCTCCTTCAATCGATCGCCTCGATTGGCTCGGCCAGCTCGGACGCCGATCTACGCGGGATGCTCTTCGCGTATCTCTCGTTCCTCAACGCCAAAGAGAACGCCGGGATCGAGCGTGCCCAGCTCGCCAACGTGTTCGGTGAGGACCAGTTCGCCGAGGGCCAGTTCGCGCTCGTGGTCTCGCTCATCGCAAACCAGAAGTCGTTCCTTTCTCTCTTCGAGCAGTCGGCGACCCCCGAGACGCTGGTGCTCTACAACGAGCTACAAGGCGACCCGCTCGTGTCGGCGGTCGCCGCGATGGAGAACACCGCCGTGTCCAATGGATGCTGCGAGTTCGGAATCGACTCGGCCGAGTGGTTCACCACCATGACCGCCCGCATCAATCTCTTGAAGCAGATCGAGGACCAGCAGTCGGCGGCGATCCTGAGCGAATCCGATCGGATCGCGTCGGCGGCGTCCGCCGGATTCCGCACGGCGCTGATCGCGGTGATCCTCCTCGCCGGTGTCGCGGTTGCCGCGTCGTTGTGGATGGTTCGGCGGGTCGTCGCTTCTGTGCGCGCGACGACGGACGGTCTCAAGGCCGTCGCCGAAGGAGATCTCAGCATTCATCTCGAGCCCAGCAGCGGAGACGAAGTGGGCGAGATGGCCACGGCCCTCAACACTGCGCTCGGCAGCATCGGAGACACCCTGGTCAACGTCGATCACAGCGCGGCGGATCTCACCAGTTCGGCATCAGACCTCATGACGCTCAGCCACAACATGGCCGCAGCGGCAGGCGAGAGCTCGACGAAGGCCAACGAGGTCGCCGCGTCGTCCACCGAGATCGCGTCGAGCGCCCGGATGGTTGCATCAGCCATGAAGCAGATGAACGAAGCCGTCCACGAGATCTCATCGACCACGAGCTCTGCAGCCGCCACGACCGCCGAGGCGGTCGAGTCGTCGAGCCGGACCAAGGCCCGCATCGAGACGCTCGATTCGAGCGCCAAGGACATCGGCGACATCGTCGGGGTCATCAGCTCGATCGCGGCCCAGACCGACCTCCTGGCCCTCAACGCCACGATCGAGGCGGCACGCGTCGGCGAAGCCGGGAAGGGCTTCGCGGTGGTAGCCAACGAGGTGAAGGCGCTGTCCCAAGAGACCTCGGGTGCGACGGAACAGATTCAAGCTCGCATCGAGGCGATTCAGAACGAGTCCATCGAAGCGGTCGCAGCGATCAGCGAGATCACGGATCTCGTCGCGAAGGTCGACGAGGCCGCGACGACGATCGCCGGCGCGGTCGAGCAACAAGCGGCCACAGTCGCAGAGGTCAGCAAGAGCATCGCCACCGTGACCAACGGCACCGAAACCATCTCGGACAACATCGATGCGGTTGCAGGCGCCGCGGCGACCGCATCAGCGGGCGCGGAACAGGCCCAGTCAGCGGCAACGCACCTCACCGGCCTCGCCGAGAACCTGAACGAGCAGCTGGACCGTTTCACCCTCGCCGGAAGCGGACGCTGACCGAAGAGACCGCGTATGAGCTACGCGGCCCATCGCGCTTGATCGCCCCGCCATTCGCCCGACTGATGACCGTATGAAGCGGCTCGGGGCATTGCTGGTCTTTGCCGCGCTGACCGCAGGCTGCTCCAGCGAGACGGCATCGTCTGAGTCACCGTCCTCAACCGCGTCCGACTCGACGACTGAGGGTGCGGTTGTCACCAACAGTTCGGCGACATCACATCCAGGCCAGTCCGACACGCCCAATGACGGCGACCCGCAGATCGAGACCCAGCCGCCCATCGAGATCGAGGTCATTCGAGCCGGAGGCGAGCTCGACGTCGAACCCGCTGGCCCAGCTGTCAACGGCGACCTGGTGTCCCTCGACGGCGTCACGCTCACCATCTATGGCGACGACCTCGCTCCCGAGCGCTCGATCGACCTCACCCGACTCGTTCCTGACCTGACTCCGGAGGGCCGGCGCTTGACCCTCGCCATGCCATGGCCGAATCGCCTGCTGGTCGCCGACTCCTCGGCGACGCTGATCGACCTCGATGCCGATCGCGCCGAATTCGCCGACGACCTCGCATCGAGTCTCTGGAGTTACCATCCGACAGCAGTCAGTCGCCTCCTCGCTAGAGCGGACCGCTCCGGAGCGCCGTCCGTTCTCGACCTCGAATCGCTGGCGATCGCCGAGACGCCTGGCGACGTCCGCCTGGGCGCGCCGACGATCGCACCCGGCGGTCATCTGTTCTTCACGGCGGACCTGACATGGTCGGATCCGCCGTCGGTCGCGTGGCTGGGGTCCGCCACGGACCTGCGCACTCCGGTGTGGGAGTATCACCTGCCCATCGGGTCGCACTTCACCGTTGGAAGTGAGTTCCTGGACGATGAGACCCTGGTCCTCGCAATCAGCACCGAACAGCGGCCCGCGCGTACCTACTACGTCGGCCCGCTCGAGGGTCCCTTCGAACGGCTCTCCGCTGACGAGTACTGGGCACTGTCACACCCAGCTTTCGACGTGACTCCGTCCGACGATGGTCTGGTCGTGAAGACCCTCGACGGCCTGTCGACCCTTGTGACCGAACCTGCTGGATCCGAGCCGGTATGCAGCAGCCATGGCATCGCGGCGGTGCACGCAGACAACGCCATCTCCTTCTTCGCTCGGGACCTCACCACGACGAAGTCGGTGCAGCTTCCCGAAGAGCTCCGCGGCATCGACATTCGCGATGAGGGTCGTTTCAACACGGTGGAGACAACCGGCGTCTTCGGCCTCATCGACTGCGAGGCCGAGCGGTACGTCGACCTCGAAGAGCACTATGCCCTCATCGCCGGGGAGGCCTGGTACTTCGGCGGTTTCGCCATCGCCGTCCCCACAGGCGGCCCGGCGCTCATCATGTATGAGGGCGATGAGGCCCTCCTGGTAGTGGCGGGCCCGGAGGGGCTCTGGACCGTCGGCCCCGGAGCGCGGTCGGCGGCGCTCAGCCCTGACCGCCTCCTCGTCGCCGTGACGGTGGAGAACCAGGACGGATCGTTCACCCTGCAGGTGCACGACAGCACACAGGCGAGCTGCTCCGCTCCGCGCCCGTGGCGACTCGCCACATCGCCTGGCTCTACGGCTGAGGGCTGGCACCGTCGAAAGCTGCGGCTGTTCACAATCCACGCCCGTTCGTGCCCTGTACTGGTGAGCGAGCACTGCGAGGACCGGTGGACGGATTCGGCGATGACGG
>Ga0209992_10000614_pt1 | contig 46186 bp, 50 predicted proteins | sample 2SBtaG_2_FD_182564 | JGI IMG/M metagenome (GOLD analysis project Ga0209992, IMG submission 182564) | Deep subsurface microbial communities from Kolumbo volcano to uncover new lineages of life (NeLLi) - 2SBTROV12_ACTIVE470 metaG (SPAdes)... | ecosystem: Environmental > Aquatic > Marine >... | reverse complement strand
TGAAGGTGGTCGGTGATTTGACTCTGGGCGAACCTAATTTGATGCAAGTTAAGGTACGTCATCCCAATATTACCGGTATGGCACCATTAAAGATTGGTTCACGTATCATCCCACCGGCTTTTTTTGTGGATACACTGGAAATGGAATATAACGGCAAACTTATCATGAAAGCCTTGTTGACGTTCACCATCAGCATGGATCCGGCTTTACGTTTCTACTTTGTACCGGAAAAGGAAGGGGTTATGACGGTTAAAGGAACTGATACCAAAAAGAATGCGTTCAGTTCTACGTATGATGTGACATCTGCTTAATAGAGATCTATGTAAAGGAAATCTATGTAAGGGAACGCAAGGACGTATTGAGGGTTAGCACCATAGGATTTGTGTGCTAACCCTCATCTTTTTAAAAGTAGTGATAGTTGCTAATTCTTGAATAGGTCAATATCAATCGAACTCGGCAGACAATGGATTAGTATCTTCTTCAAAGTTAGCGATAAACTTTTCTATTTCTTCAATCTCAACAACGCCAGGCCAACGGGCTAGTGGACGTCCATCAGGGTGATATATAGCAATTAAAGGAATACCAACAAGTCTTAATCCTATAAATTCAGAAGCTTGATCGAAATCAGCTAAAAACAGGGGATAACCCAAGGGATTTTTTGAAATAAAATCTCGAATAATATCCATTTTGCCATAAGCAAAACTGGGAAAGTCTAAGGTCAATCCTAGTACCGGTATATTCGGATTTCGCGCTATGAATTTTTTGATTTGGGGTAATTCAATTCTGCAAGCACTGCAACTGGGACTCCACACATTCACCACAACCCATTGTCCATTACCAATGTAATCACTTATTGGTTCTTCTACGCCGTTAACGTTTACAAGTCGCATATCAAGGACATCCGCCTTTATCGGCAGAGAAATAAACAAGATGAAAATTATAAGAATAATGCGTGTCATTTTGGTTTTAAGGTTAATTTAACAATGTTTATAGGAGCAAAGTATCATTACTTAGTTCCGTATCTGATATCAAAGTAAACTATATTTCTATAGTTATAGTTATAGTGATAGAAAAAATAAATCAATATAGTAGAAATAATTAATTTTACATATAGCGACGTTATGTCTAATCTGTTACTTAAGTAATAGGTGAATCTAAATACAATAGTATCAATATTACTGAATGTTGCACTTTAACGCTGTTACACATGAGGAAATAAAATGATTGATATAGGAATAACTGAAGATAACAGGATAAAAATAGCGGAAGGTTTGAAGCGATTATTGGCTGATTCATACACGCTGTATTTGCAAACTCATAATTTCCATTGGAACGTTACCGGCTCTCAATTTCGTGAATTGCACTTAATGTTTGAAGAGCATTACACTGAATTAGCTATTGCCGTAGATGATATAGCAGAACGTATTCGTACTTTAGATGTTATAGCACCGGGGACGTATAAAGAATTTGCCAGACTTAGTTCAATTAACGAAGTGGAAGGGGTTCCCAATGCAGAAGATATGGTTGACTTGTTGAATAAAGGTCATGAACAGGTAGTCAGAACTTCACGTGAAGTATTGACGTTGGCACAAGAGGCTGACGATGAATCAACGGCTGCACTGGTTTCTGATCGAATGCGAATTCATGAAAAAACATCATGGATGTTACGCGCCATTAGAAAATAAAAAATATATTATCCATAAGGAGACAAAGTAATGAAAACAATATTTATCAGTATGGCTCTATTTTTACTGGGAACAGGTTCTGCTTTAGCGGACGAATACCCGACTCAAGATACCGTGCGCTATGTATTAGGTTGTATGGCTGACCTGGGTGGTCAGACAGATGAAAATTTATATACCTGCGCCTGTCGATACGACACGATCAGGAGTAAAATGTCATTTAGTGATTATGAGGAAGGCGTGACTTTCGAAAGAAACAAGAAAATGCCAGGAGAAAAAGGTTCTTCTTTTAGAGATAATGAAAGAGCAGAACATTTTTATGAAGAATTATTGGCAGTTAGAGAAGTCGCCGATGCAAATTGTATCGTGGTTAAGCGCGTGAAAATGATAAATCCCACTAATAGAGAGTGATTTTTATTTTAAGCTTTGCTGTAGTTATTACCAAATCATCACTAGTTGGACATTATTTGTGATTCTTATTTCCTCGTTAAGCACGAAGTAGTTTGGCGCCCATCTTTCTTTAACTCATTTATAGATATCGTCGAACTAAATTTTCAGAGCGATATAATCAGCGGAACTTATCTGATAAAATTCATTGCGAATTTATTCATTTGCTATAACAAAAAATTAAAAAGGCGTATCAATGAAATTATGTCCCGTTATCCTGGCTGGTGGGGGTGGGACCCGTCTCTGGCCATTATCAAGAGAGCATTACCCTAAACAATTTTTGAAATTGTTTGATGATAATACCTTATTGCAAAATACGCTTTTACGACTAGATGGAATGAGTACTTCTCTTGATATTCTAGATCCAGTAATTATATGTAATGAAGCCCATCGCTTTCTTGTTGCAGAACAAAGTGCACAAATCGCCAGAAATATTAGTCGTATTGTTCTTGAACCTGCGGGTCGAAATACGGCGCCTGCGCTAACGGTTGCCTCATTGAATCAGGATGATGCGATCATCATTATGATGCCGGCAGATCACATTATTGGAAAAGTGGATTTATTTCACCAGGCAATAAATGCCGGTATTGAAATGGCGAAAAATAATTATCTGGTTACTTTTGGAATTAAACCGGATGCTCCTGAAACAGGTTATGGTTATATTCATATCGATGGTGAAATTCAGTCTATTGAAAATCAATCCATTCATGCCATAAGTGGCTTTACGGAAAAGCCAGAACAGTCTTTGGCTGAAGAATATTTAAGTTCAGGTGATTATTTATGGAACAGTGGTATTTTTATGATGAAGGCATCAGTTTGGTTGGAGAAAATAAAGCTTCTACAAGCTCCGATTTATGATGCATGTATGGATGCTATTAGTAAGGGTGAAACTGACGGGCTGTTTTTTAGATTAGATGAGTCATCTTTTCTTGATTGTCCTGATGACTCTATTGATTATGCGGTAATGGAAAAATTGGCACAGAATGACGATGAGAATCTCGCTGTTATACCGGTTGATGTGGATTGGTCTGATGTAGGCGCCTGGTCTTCGGTATGGGAACTAAATGACAAAGATGATAATAATAATTCTATTGAAGGGGACGTTATTGCAGAGCAAACCAGGAATTGTTTGATTAAAAGTGAGCGAGGACTAGTTGTCACTATCGGCTGCGAAGATATGGTTATTATTGATTCTGACGATGCAATAATGATTGCTAATAAAGATAAGACTCAAGATGTAAAAAAGATAGTTGAGAAATTAAAAAATAAAAAAAGAAGTGAATTTTTAACGCATCGAAAGGTCTATCGACCATGGGGTAGTTTTGATTCAGTCGATTTTGGTGATAATTTTCAGGTTAAACGGTTAACAATAAATCCGGGTCGAAAATTATCACTACAATCACATGAAAAACGTGCAGAACATTGGGTTGTTGTTAAAGGTGTTGCTACTGTAACTAAAGGTGAAGAGAAATTTCTATTGCATGAAAATGAATCAACTTACATTCCTTTAGGAACAAAACATCGACTGGAAAATGCAGGTGATGAACTTTTGGAAATTATAGAAGTTCAATCCGGTTCTTATTTAGGAGAGGATGATATTGTTCGTTATGATGACGATTTTGGCAGGAATTAATCAGAGGTTCTTTAGGTAATTATACTTATGTACGATACTTTGCCCCATCTAAATCAAATGGATTTTCCTATAATCGAGAGAGGTGGTTTAGATACATTACAAATAAATATTGGTCTGAAGTGTAATCAGCAATGTGTTCATTGTCATGTCAATTCAAGTCCAAAAAGAACAGAGATGATGTCTCCCGAAACGCTGGAATCAGTTAAATCATTTCTAGTTAAGAAGAATATTCAAACGCTTGATGTCACAGGTGGTGCTCCAGAATTACATCCTGAGTTTAAAAATCTTGTTACCTACGCTAAAGAAAATCATATACATATTATTGATCGATGTAATCTGACAATTTTATTAGAAGAAGGCATGGATGGTCTTGCTCAATTTCTTGCAGAAAATGAAGTGGAAATTATTGCATCTTTACCTTGTTATGAATTAGAAAATGTGGATAAACAACGTGGTAAAGGTGTCTTTGATAAGAGTATCCTTGGATTGAAACAATTGAATAAATTAGGTTACGGTAAGTCAGATGAAAAACTTATTTTAAACCTTGTTTATAATCCACAAGGTCCTACGTTACCACCTTCACAAGATGAACTCGAAAGAGCTTATAAAAAAGAATTAGCTGACCGGTATAACATCGAATTTAATCAACTTTTTACACTTTGCAATATGCCTATACAACGCTTTGGCAGCACGCTGATATCCAGAAATGAATTAAGTGATTATATGATGTTGCTTAAACAATCCTATCGAAGCGAAAATCTGGAAAATGTAATGTGTCGTCATCTACTCAGTGTTGACTGGCAAGGCAATGTTTATGATTGTGATTTTAACCAAATGCTGGGATTGAACATACAAGATAATAAAAAACGCGTACATATTTCCGAACTTATTGATACGAATGTAGAGGGTAATTCAATTGCTGTGCGTGACCATTGTTTTGGCTGTACAGCAGGACAAGGCAGTAGTTGTGCCGGCGCTCTTTCTTCGTAAAAAATAGCCACAGAGTTCTCAGAGAACACAGAGAAAAAAATAATAGACATATAAATATTAAGAATGAGGCTGTTTATTATGCCTGTTTTTATTTAATTTTATTTGTCTTTCTATGTGTTCTCTTTCATCTCTTTGGCTAATAAAAAAACAGGTGTGATTTTTGAATAATAAACAACTTAAACTTTCTATTGTTATTCCTGTATTAAATGAATCTGAACAGATCGAACGTTGTTTGAACGAGCTTCAATTTTTAAGACAACAGGGACATGAAGTGATCGTTGTTGATGGTGGCAGTAATGATAATACTGTTTCATTAGCATTGCCTTTATGTGATCACCTTATTCAATCAAAAAAAACACGTGCAATTCAAATGAATTCAGGTGCAATAAAAGCAACTGGAGATTGTATATTATTTTTACATGCGGACACGTTCTTACCCTTAGAAGTTGTCGATTTATTTTTGTCACTGCAAAATGTTGAGAAAAAATGGGGTCGTTTTGACATAAAGCTATCAGGTACTGATGGCTTGTTTCGTATAATTGAGAAATGTATGAATATTCGTTCAAGACTAACGGGTATTGCAACGGGTGATCAAGTTGTATTTGTTGGTAGAGAATTATTTAATGAAATTAATGGATTTCCGGAAATAGCTTTGATGGAGGATATTGCAATTTCACGATTATTATTAAAATGGTCAAAACCGGTTTGTTTTAGAGAAAAGGTGATTAGTTCAAGTCGGCGTTGGGAAGAACACGGAATAATAAAAACAATATTAAAAATGTGGGTAATTCGTCTTCTGTATTTTTTTCATATTGATACGAATAGATTGGCAAAGATTTATTCATGATGAAAAATCAGGGTGCACTTCTTATCTTTGCCAAAGCGCCAGTTGCAGGTCAGGTTAAAACACGTTTAATTCCTGATGTCGGCCGTCAAAGAGCAACTGATTTATATAAAGAGTTTTTAACGAAAACATTAAATACTGCGATAAGAGCAGAATTTTCAGAAAATCATATTTGGGTAAGCGGCAATATTAGTCATCAATACTTTACGCAGTTAAAAAATAAGAAACTTTTTAAATTCCACCAACAAAAAGGAAAAGACCTGGGTGAACGCATGTTTAATGCATTTGATAGCACCCTGGATAAATATCCTTATGCAGTGTTGATTGGTAGTGATTGTCCTTCATTATTAAGTTCTGATATACAGGCAGCAATGAAATTGCTTGAAAACGGGAAAGATCTGGTATTGGGGCCTGCAGAAGATGGTGGCTATTACCTTATCGGACTTAGGACAAATAATTCTGAATTATTTTCAAATATTAAATGGGGAAAAGAAAACGTTTTTTCTGAAACGTGTTCGAGAGCAAAAAAAATAAACTATTATGTCGAGTTATTACCTATGAGGAATGATATAGATCGAGTTTCTGATTTACATTCTTATTTAAGAATGTAAAAGAAAGAGCTGATTTTATAAATAATGATATATAGATTAAGCTACTTTGGCATCGGTACGTTTTATTTTTTGTATTATGGATCTTTCCAGTGCAGCAATAAGATGCTCAAGTTCTCGACGATCAACCTTACTTATTTCTGCAAATTTAGCGCCGATACGTAATGAACCTGTTTCCTTAATAGTTTCAACATGACATATATTTAAAGAACTAAGAATTTTTCGATCATTTCCAACCTGGATTAAACAAGTAGGAAAATAGTCATCATTGTGTATAGAAATATGGGAAGCTGCATTAACGCGTAAACACAATCCGCCATGAGATAAATCTCTTAATTCTGCTTTTATCAGAATTTCATCTTCATTTACCAGATTTACATATATGGGATCGTTAATGTTTGTTGCTATACGATAAGTATTTCGTCGTTGATGGTATTCAATTTCTTTTGGCATCGCAATCTTGTAGTAGGATGCTTTTTCATTTTTTGAAATTGCATTTACTGTGCCGATAAAATTTACAAATGCGCCAGAATATTGAGTATTAAAAGTCAGGCTCGTACCTATTTCAACTTTTGCATGACCTTCTTCAGGATAGAGCTCATCGATAACCAGATAATTCTCGTCGTCATTGATTTCAATGATGGTGCTGCCATAAAATTCATCAGGATAATCTATTGTTATCGACAGTAGCGAATGTTTCGAGTGAACTTTTTTTAATAAATGATGGATGTCATCATTAACTGTAAGCTTTACTGATTCAAGATTGGTTTGATCGGTTAAATTCTCTTCCGAAATAAGTTTTTCAGTGACAATTTTTTTGAAGGGCAGTGCCATTGGTTTTGTTAAACACGGGCAAGGCTGTGTTGGTTATTTGTAGAGTTATTTTTACCCGTAGCACCATAAGTGATTTGTTTGTCAGGATTGCCACTCATAATATCAAGTATTTTTTCATTAAATAACTGACTTATCTCTATGACGCCACCGTTAATATTGTTTTGTTGCTTGCATTTATCCAGGCAAACTTTGATCTCCCTGCTTAAGGTATGTATCTCGTCAGTATCTGCGAGATCATTTTTAGCATAACGCTGTCTTTCCTTATCCAGTGTTCCAAGTTTGTCCAAAACTGTATTTTTTTCTTCAGCTATTTTACTAATCGAGTCTAAATTACGATCTTTTAGCGCAAGCAGCTCTTCCTGCAAAAGAGCATGCAGATCATGCAAGGTAGTTACTTCTTGCTCAAGTAGTGATGTAAATCTTCCCTGATTCTCGTTCATGATTATGAATCTCCAACTTTACTATCTAGTAAACGTTCAAAATCAGCCATTTTTTCAGCAGTTTTACTGGAATCAACGGTATAAGTGCCATCAAGAATAGCGCTTTTGACTGATTCAACTCGTTTTGTATCAACAACAGGTTGTTTTTCGATACTGGCTTCAAGTGCTCTGAGCTTTTCCGCTTGATCCGTTAAACTGACATTATCTTCCGCAGTGCCCTGAGTTTTATTTCCAGCTGCATTCGCATGATCTCTGGCCAGGTCAGCTTGTTGCTGGCCAGCTAGCCCATTTATAAGAGCCTGGTTTGAGCCTTTTATTTCATTAACCATATAGTTTCCACCATTAATAATTTGATACGAAGTTATCGTCAATTCATATTAAAACTTTAATATTATTTTCCTTAAAAATGCCTACAAGTTCACACTTATCAAGTGTTTATTAATAATCACGCCTTCAACTATACGCTTTGTTTTCATGTTTTTGACCTTTATTCTCTCACCAATAGCGCCTTTGGACATTGCCGTCCCTTCCATTCTGACTTCAATGACAGCGTTTCTTGCTATTACAGTGACTCTTTGTCCACGATTAATCGCCATTGGTAGTTTTACGTGGTGTTTTGTTAAAACAGCGCCTTTAGTCAGGCTTTGGGTCAATATTTTGCCTTTAAGCTGAGAAATGTCATCAAAATAACCGGATGACAAACGATTTATATTCATCTTTTTTAGAAAGATATCTTCGTCAGTCAAGAGAGAATTACGTGTAAGTGCATGTTTAAGTGTGGCAACCTCTTTGAAATTCTTTATCGATACGGGCACATATAACGACCAGGGTTTCAAGTCATCACAACGTACGCCTACCGTACCACGTCCGAGGCGCATTTCGTGGTTCTGTTTAAACGCCTCAAGCGGGACAGCGCATTGGTGCAATCTTAAGCGAGGGTCAAGTTTACTAACAACAACTTGTATGTTGTCATTTTCGCTTTGCATCTCATTTAAAATAAAGTCATAGGCAGTATTGGTAATATCATCCAGAGACTGAAACTCTTTGCTGTAAACATTGGTTGATAATGTCATTACAACCAATAATACGAACAGGCTTGATACTAATGATAGCAACTGTTTATTTAACTTATTTTTGTTCATCGGATTTATTAATCAATTGGTATTGGTCGTAGGCTTCTGTCTTTCTGGCAGCATTCGCGCAAACTTCCAACTGTTGTAATGAGCGTGTTTCAATGTCTTTTTTGTCCATGACATTGCTGGCTAATTCCACTGGTTCTTTTTCGTTATCAATATGGCTGCTTTTTTCTTCATGGCTAAATATCTTGAATAGCCCTTGAAACAAGGTAGTTAAATTCCCATGAGGTGAATCAGGCATAGATAAAGGCAAGCCATGCCTGATATCAATAATGTGTGCCTTTGTCATGTCAAATTTCATAAATATTTCATTCTCTTGAAGCAATAAATCAGCTTTAATTACTGTAAATGTATATGCAAAGGCTATGCCGTATTTTCTCAAGGGTATCTCCATCTCAGCCAGAATTAATATGAGGTACTAATAATTCAAGTTTTTCTTTAATAGGTCGATATGAAGCCTAGAAGTTAAATCAGGAGTCAGACTATGGCCAAAGTATTGGATAATGTAAATTCCAGAACCCAACTGGTGGGAAGAAATCGACTTGAATTGCTATTGTTTCGTTTAGATAAGGGACAACGATTTGGTATCAATGTATTTAAAGTCCGGGAGGTTATGAAATGTCCGACGTTAACTCGTGCTCCACAATCGCACCCGGTCATTCGTGGTATTGCCAATATGCGGGGTCATACCATTACTGTTATGGATCTTGCCTTGGCTGTAGGTAAACCAGCGATTGAAGATATGGCAGAAAGTTTTGTTATCGTGGCGGAATATAACAGGCATGTTCAAGGCTTTCTGGTTGCCGGTGTTGACAAAATTGTCAATATGAACTGGGAAGAGATTAAGCCACCACCTGGTGGCATGGGGAATATTACATTTCTAACAGCGGTTACCGATGTTGATAATGAGTTAGTAGAGATTATTGATGTTGAAAAAGTAATGGCAGATGTTATGGGATATTCTGATTATATTGATGAAAATATCACGGATGGAACTAGTAAAGATCAAGTGAAAAACAAGCATGTTCTGGTAGTTGATGATTCAGGTATGGCGAGAAAACAAATTATTAAAGTGCTTGATCAAATGGAGATTAATTATACTGCGGCGAAAAATGGTAAAGAAGCCTATGATATTTTGCTTGAGTGGGCAGAAGACACAAGTATTCCTATCACCGACAAATGTTCATTAGTTCTATCCGATGTAGAAATGCCGGTGATGGACGGTTATACATTGACAAAAAATATTAAAGATCATCCTGTTTTGCATGAACTTACAGTCATGTTGCATTCTTCTCTGAGTGGTGCATTTAATGAAAGTATGGTGAAAAAGGTAGGTGCGGATGATTTTATTGCTAAATATGAGGCAACAGAATTAGCTGGTCGTGTATTAACACATTTAAAGATTAAGTCTGCTGAGACTGAAACTGATCAGGCTGCATAACAACAGAATCTATACACATTTAACAGTGACTATCTATTACGTAAGGAAATCAGATTTTGCCAGCAGCTCAGTTACAATCAACTTCAAGTAGTGTGACAAACACACCGCAACAGGATACGAATGAGTATTTTGCATTCTGTGATTATCTTGAAAAAATATCTGGTATTACGCTGGGGAAAAATAAAGCCTACCTTGTAACAAATCGTTTGCGTCTAATACTTGAAGCACACAACGTTGAAACTTTGGCAGCCGCAACAAAAAAAATTCAAAGTGGTCAAGATTCAAAATTGAAACTTGAAATCATAGATGCTATGACTACGAATGAAACATCGTGGTTTCGAGATCAATATCCTTTTGAACATCTTCATGATGAATTATTACCAAAATTAACAGGAAAGCGTATGTCGACACCACGAATCTGGTCAGCTGCCAGTTCTTATGGTCATGAAGCATATTCTATAAGTATGATTGTGGAAGAATTCATGATGAAAAATCCGGGTTGTTTTCCCGGGAATGTTCAGATTATAGGAACAGATATTTCCTCTCGAGTTGTAAAAAGTGCGTCTGTTGCTGAATTTGATCATTTATCAATAGCGCGAGGCTTGTCTGAAGATAGAAAGAAAAAATATTTTACTAAAACAGAAAATGACGTTTATAAACTCAGTGATAAAATAAAAAGTAGAGTCCGATTTCAGCATCTTAATTTGCTCGAAAGTTACGCAACTTTGGGAAAATTCGATATTATTTTTTGTCGTAATGTACTGATTTATTTCTCAAATGAAAACAAGGCCGCGATTATGGATAAATTTGCCCAGTCTTTGCAGCATGATGGTGTGCTTATTCTCGGTGCTTCTGAAACAGTAACGAATCACAGTAAAGCTTTTGAAATGATTAAATGTCCACGTGGAGTTGTTTATCAGCATTTTTGAACGTAAATGTGAAAGGTGAAGTGTGAAACGATCAAGCACCACCTAATACGTTTAACATTTCACCTACCATTGCCATCTAGAGGCAAGCCTCTTCCGCTTCACTCGCTATAAAAACGCCAAACTAAACATAAACCATTGATTTTTATTTGAGATTCTACTCTGGCACGGCTGATGCAGAATGTCTGACATTACACATAAATCAGATAAAAAATATGGACAATTTATTCGGTATTCATGCAACGGCACTAAAGCTTAGAGCTAATCGGGCTGAAATCCTGGCATCCAATATAGCTAATGCTGACACACCTAATTTTAAAGCGCGTGATATTGATTTTAAACGGGCGTTATCGCTAGCTAACAAAAATAGTGGTGAGATGAGAATGACTAATGCTCGTCATATTGATAGCGCTGGTAAATCAGAAGCTGGCGCAGAAATTATGTATCGCATTCCAACACAGCCCAGTTTGGATGGAAACACAGTCGATCTACAGACTGAACGTTCTGCCTTTTTAGAAAACTCCATGATGTACCAGGCCAGTCTGCGTTTTCTTAATGGCAAGATTAATGGATTAATGACTGCAATAAGAGGAGAGATTTAATGTCTTTATTAAATATATTTGATATTGCTGGTTCTGCTATGTCGGCACAAACCATACGCATGAATACGACTGCAAGTAATATGGCAAACCTCGAGTCTGTTAGTAGTAGTACCGGTAAAACTTACCGGGCAAGGTATCCAGTGTTTGAAACGATGTACTCCGACTCGATGCGAAATGGCTATAGCAACGGTGTTCGTGTTGCCGGGATCATTGAGAGTCAAGCACCACTGCGTCAAGAATATCGACCGGAACATCCGAAAGCCGATGAAGATGGATACGTCTATTATCCAAACGTAAATTCTATTGAAGAGATGACCAATATGATGTCAGCAACACGTACTTTCCAGAACAATGTTGAAATTATTAACGCATCAAAGCAGATGTTGTTAAGAACATTAAGTATTGGACAATAAATATTGGTCAATAGCATTGAGAAATAAAATTTAGAGGAACTTATCATGCCAGATTCAAACACAATTTTACCTGCTGCTCTGCAAGACCTGGCAATTAAACAACCAGAAAAAAAAGTTAGCGAAGGTCTTGGTCAGGATGCATTTCTTGAATTGATGTTAACGCAAATAAAACATCAGGATCCTTTAAACCCGATGGAAAGCGGTGACTTTCTAAGTCAAATTGCACAATTTGGCACCGTCAACGGAATTACAGAATTAAATAATTCATTTGCAAGCTTATCCGGTTCCTTGCAATCAAGTCAGGCATTACAAGCTTCGACAATGGTAGGAAATACTGTGCTGGTTGCAGGTAACAAATCAGAATTAGCTAGCGGTGGTCAGATAACGGGTGCAGTAGATCTAAATAATTCCACATCTAATCTGGTGTTAAACATTGCTGATGCAACCGGACAAAGTGTACGAACCATTGATCTGGGTTCTCATACAGCAGGATTAACAAAATTTACCTGGGACGGTTTAGATGAGAGTGGTAATCCATTGCCAGCAGGTAGTTATACGATAGAAGCCGCAGCATTAATTAACAGCACTGCGGTTGCACAATCAGTATTAGTCAATGCAAAGGTTGATAGTGTCACCTTAAGTAAAAACGGTGGTGAACCTTTATTAAATCTTAGTGGGCTGGGCACGGTAAGCATCAGCGAAGTAAGAGAAATTATGTAAACAAAAGTACGTGATTTATTCACAGGAGAAAGACAATGGCATTTAGAGTAGCAATTAGTGGTTTGAAAGCAGCCTCAGGCGAGTTAGAAGTCATCGGCAATAATATCGCTAACTCAAATACAACCGGCTTTAAGAAGTCACGCGCTGAATTCGTTGATGTCTTTGCGGTGTCGAACGTCGGTGGCAGCGGTAGTACACCGGGCAGTGGTGTACGCCTTTCAGGAATCAAACAACAATTCACACAAGGTAATATTTCTTTTACCGACAACAATCTTGATATGGCAATTAATGGCAATGGTTTTTTTGTTCTTGATGATGCTGGTACGCAAGTCTATTCACGGAATGGCGCTTATGGTGTCGACCGAAATGGTTTTCTGGCGAATGCTCAAGGTCAACAACTGATTGCCTTTGGTGCCGATACTGCTGGTAACATAACGGGAGCAGCAGGACCGGTACAAGTGAATACGGCGAATATCGCACCACAAGCCAGCACGACCATGAGTATTGAATTAAATCTGGATGCCGCTCAAGGACAACCCGCTGTCGGTACCTTCAGCGCAACAAATCCAAACTCATACAATCATTCAACTTCAACAACTGTTTTTGATAGCTTGGGCAATTCACATCTGGCCTCGATGTATTACCTTAAAACAGCGACGGCCAACCAATGGCAATCTTATACCTTTGTTGATGGCACTCAAGTTGATGGACCAGACACAATCGCCTTTACTACTGCGGGTGCATTAATACCGGGTTCGACAGGGACATCTGGCATTATAACAACACCATCATTCACACCGGCGGGTGGTGCGGGGGCAATGACGTTGGCTCAAGACTATAATGCGTCTACCCAGTTTGGTTCCGCCTTTTCGGTAAATGCATTAGCGCAAAATGGTTTTACCACCGGCAGACTCAGTGGTTTGGATATTGATAGTCAAGGCATTATCTTCGCGCGTTTTACCAATGGTCAATCCAGTGTTCAAGGTCAAATCGCACTGGCTGATTTTCGTAATTCACAAGGTTTACAACCAGTCAGTGATACGGCATGGGCTGAAACTTTTTCCTCTGGTGCGGCGACAGTAGGTTCACCGGGTACAGCAAGTTTGGGTCTGATTCAATCGGGTGCCTTAGAACAATCGAATACTGATTTGTCTGAAGAACTGGTGAATATGATCATTGCCCAACGTTCATTCCAGGCGAATGCAGAAGTTATTAGTACCTCAGACACCATCACTCAATCGATCATTAACCTGAGATAGGGATTGAATCATGGATAAATTACTTTATCTGTCAATGACGGCTGCGATCAATACGCAAGTAAGTCAGGCAACCATTTCAAGTAACCTTGCAAATATTGAAATGCCTGCGTTCAAGGCAGATTTGGAACAGTTCAGGAGTATGCCGGTATTTGGTGATGGACATCCGTCAAGAGCCTATGCCATGTCTGAAAGACCGGGCATCGATTATACCCCGGGTACAATCTATAAGACTGGCAATCCGCTTGATTTTGCTATCAATGGTGATGGCTGGATTGCAGTTCAGGCGGAAGATGGAACAGAAGCCTACACACGTCGCGGTGACATGCGCATTAATACTTCGGGTTTTCTGGAAAACGGAAATGGTCTATTAGTTTATGGAAACGGTGGTCCTATCGCCTTACCCCCGGCAGAAGAAGTGATTATCGGCACGGATGGCACGATTAGTATTCGTCCATTAGGCGAAGAAGCAAAGGCGTTAGCTGTATTAGATCGTATTAAATTAGTCAATCCACCGATTGCAGATATTAATAAGTCTGCTGATGGATTATTTCGTTTACGCTCGGGCTTGCCCGCTGCTGTCGATGCCAGTGTTAACGTTGCACCGGAATCATTAGAAAACAGTAATGTGAATATGGTGGGTGCAATGGCACGGATGATTGAAACGGCACGCCTGTTTGAACTGAATATCAAGGCTATGTCGGCAGCAAAAGAAAATGATGAAGTAGGAACGCGAATACTCGCGCTTAATTAGTTAAGCAAAAACAAATGATGATCGAGTTGGAGAAAAAATAATGACTCAAGCACTATGGATTGCAAAAACAGGTTTGGATGCGCAACAGTCGCGCATGGCGATCATTTCAAATAATTTAGCTAACGTAAACACAACCGGTTATAAATATTCAAGGCCTATTTTTAATGATTTATTATATCAAACAATAAGACAGCCTGGTGCGCAGTCATCACAAAATACAGAGATACCGTCAGGTCTGTTACTAGGTACTGGTGTCAGAACTATGTCGACACAAAAATTTTACAGCCAGGGTAATATCATCCAGACTGAAAATCCGACAGACATCGGTATAACGGGTAAAGGTTTTTTTGAAATATTATTGCCGGATGGATCAACGGCCTATACGCGTGATGGAACATTTCAACTTGATTCGCAGGGGCAAATGGTCACATCCAATGGCTATACGTTACAACCTTCGATTACCGTACCCACCGCCACACAAAGTTTGACCATAGGTGAAGATGGTGTTGTGACTGCGTTGGTCGCAGGTAGCACCACGCCAACACAAATAGGTTCTATTCAACTCGCTGATTTTATCAATCCGGCAGGTTTGCAACCCATTGGTGATAATTTAGTTAAAGAAACGGCGGCCAGTGGTTCGGCTACTTTGGGTACTCCTGGCTTGGCGGGACTTGGAAGAACAATTCAAGGCTCATTGGAAAGTTCGAATGTGAATGTCGTTGCGGAACTGGTCAATATGATTGAAACACAACGTGCCTATGAAATGAATTCAAAGGCGATTTCAACATCGGATCAAATGTTGCAATACGCTAGTAACAATCTTTAAAGCGAGAGAATTATGAATAAATATCCAGGAAAATTTAATATTGTTATGATTTTCATGCTGTTAAGTTCTTCACTGTTGATTTTCGGGTGTCAAACACAGACAAAACGTGACCCAGCCTTTGCCGCTGTAAGACCATCTTTGCCGCCGGTTGAACCGGAATCAAATGGTTCTATCTATAAACCCGGTTTCGATATACGTTTGTTTGAAGATCTCAAGGCGCGCAGGGTCGGTGATATTTTGACAGTGGTATTGAATGAAGCGACCACTGCGGAAAAAGATGCATCAACTACCCTAACTAAGGATACGACTACCGATATAGATAATCCGACTATCTTTGGCGCAAGTCCTGAATTTAGTTTGCCAAAATTCACGCCATTATCGGCTACCCAGGACTTAAATTTGACCACTGATTTACATTCAGATCACGCACTCACTGGCAGTGGCGAGGCAGATCAAAACAATATTTTAACTGGAAATATCACAGTTTCAGTTGTTGAAGTCTTACCTAATGGAAATTTGATTGTGCGCGGAGAAAAACGCATCACCCTGAATCAAGGTGTCGAGTATATACAACTGTCCGGCATCATACGTCCAGTTGATATCCTGGCTAATAATACAATTCAGTCTACCCAGGTTGCTGATGCGACGATTAATTATGTCGGTGAAGGCGCACTCGCGGATACGAATCGCAATGGTTGGTTAGCACGGTTCTTCGCCAGCCCGTTTATGCCTTATTAAGTGATGAGATCTATGAGAACACATAAAACCTTATTAGTAGTTTTATTGCTGTTTAATTCAACATTTGTACTGGCTGAACGAATTAAAGATGTCGCTGATATTGCCGGTGTTCGTCAAAACCAGTTAATTGGTTATGGCCTGGTAGTGGGTCTGGATGGAACCGGTGATACATCTACACCTTTTACTACCCAAAGTCTGCAAAGTATGTTGAAACAGTTTGGTATTTCTTTAGATACGGCGCCTACCTCACTAAAGAATATTGCCGCAGTTGTTCTTCATGCCATGCTTCCACCCTTTGCTAAACCGGGACAACAAATTGATATTACAGTCTCATCACTGAGCAATGCCAAGAGTTTACGTGGTGGCAGTTTGTTAATCTCACCATTAAAAGGTATCGATGGAAATATTTATGCGATAGCACAAGGTAATGTCGTCGTAGGTGGTTTTGGTGTAGCGACTGATGATGGTTCCAGTATTTCTGTTAATGTGCCTAGTGCAGGTCGTATTCCTAATGGTGCAATTGTAGAAAGAACAGTACCTTCATCATTTGGGCAATCAAATTCAATCGTTCTTAATTTACATCGTCCTGATTTTACTACTTCAAATCGTATGGCAGATGCGATAAACGAATGGATTGGTCTTGGTACAGCACAAGCTGTTGACGGCACTTCAGTAAGAATTACTGCACCAGAAGATTATTCACAACGTGTTGCCTTTGCTTCATTGTTGGAAAACATTACCTTTGAACCAGGTTCTGCGCCTGCACGTGTCATCGTGAATTCAAGAACGGGCACAGTTGTCATAAGTAAACATGTCACTGTAGATGAGGCGGCGGTCTCACATGGTAGCCTGGTTGTTACTATCACAGAGAATCCGATCATTAGCCAACCAGGTGCATTTTCTGATGGTACAACAGCGGTTATTCCATCTTCCGATATTTCTGTTGAACAAGAAGATAATCGAATGTTTTTATTTAATCCTGGCGTCTCACTGGATGATGTAGTTCGTGCTGTTAATCAGGTAGGCGCTGCACCGGGTGATTTAGTTGCGATACTCGAAGCATTAAAAGAAGCTGGCGCACTCAGGGCTGAACTTATCGTTATTTGATACAGGGAATGGGATAACAATATGCAAACCGATCTTTCAAGCGCGAGTATATATACTGAATTCAGTGGGTTGAATAAGCTTAAACTGGCGGCTAAAAATGCTTCGCCTGAAGCACTTGAAGAAGTGGCTAATCAATTCGAAGCATTTTTTCTGAAAATGATGTTAAAGCAAATGCGTGATGCCAATTTAGGTGAAGGAATATTTGATTCTGATCAATCACGCATGTATCAGGACATGATGGATCAACAGCTGTCACTGGATCTGGCTGGTAAACGAGGCTTTGGTATAGCAGATAGTATTATCAAACAACTTCAACATACAGTTAATGCAAATAAGAAATCAGAAGGTTTAAATCCATTACCTGGACGTACTCATTTTAGTAAGACGATGTTAAAGCTGTCGCCTGAAATTCAGCTAAGAGAAAATAATTTTCAATCACCAAAAGAATTTATTAATGTCATGCGTCCTTATGCGGAAGATGCAGCGGATAAATTAGGTGTTCCGGCAAATATTTTGCTAGCGCAATCTGCTTTGGAAACAGGTTGGGGCAATAAAGTGATTCAACATAGTAATGGTCAAAATAGTCATAATCTGTTTGGTATAAAAGCCGATAGGCAGTGGCAAGGTCAACAAGTCAATGTCAGTTCACTGGAGTTTGTTGATGGCAAGGCGAAACGTGAATTTTCAAATTTCAGAGTATACGAATCCTATAAACAAAGTTTTGACGATTATGTCGAATTTATCAAAAGCAATGATCGATATCGTACGGCATTACAAAACGCCGGTGATGGTGCAGCTTATATCAAGACTTTGCAGGATGCCGGCTATGCGACAGACCCTCAGTACGCAAGCAAAGTACTTAATATTATTAACCGTGAAGCAATCTAGAAATAAGGTGTTACGTAATGTCGATATTAAGTTCAGCAATTAGCGGATTATTAACTTCACAACGAAGTTTGGCGACGGTTAGTCATAATATTTCCAATGTTCATACTGAAGGTTATAGTCGTCAACGTGTTGAGTTAGGCGCACGCGAAGCCCAGTTTATTGGTGTTGGTTATTTGGGCAGTGGTGTTCAGGCAACAGCCGTTACCCGGGTTGCCGATCAGTTTTTAAATACACAATTACGTACCAGCACCAGTAGTTCCAGTGATATTAATGCCTTTCTATCGTTAGCAACCCGAGTTGACAATATGTTAGCTGATTCAGAAACGGGTTTGAGTTCGACCTTGCAAAATTTCTTTGCATCAATTCAGGATGTTAATGATCTGCCTTCATCAGCAACATCACGCCAGGTTATGTTGAGTGAGGCTAACTCTCTGGCTACACGTTTTCAGTTTCTTGATCAGCGTTTGTCCGAGCTTGGAAATGAAGTGAAAATTCAGCTCAATGAAAATGTTCGTGATATTAATACCCTGTCTAAATCAATTGCAGAAATCAATTTTAGCATTGTAGCCGCAACTGGCACTGCCGGTGGTCAACCGCCAAATGATTTACTCGATCAACGTGAAGTGTTACTGGTTGATTTGGCAGAACTGGTTTCTGTAAATACGATTGAACAGGCGGATGGTTCATTAAATGTCTTTGTTGGAAAAGGCTTGCCTTTAGTTATTGGTAATAATGCCAGCACCCTGGGCATCACCGAAACCTATGAAGGACATTATGAAGTTTCATTAGCAGATAGTTTTAGTTCCAGTCTTATTACTGACAGCATCAGTGGTGGTTCGCTTGGTGGGCAAATTAATTTTCAATCACAATTGTTAGAACCCGCAAAAAATGCCCTGGGTCGTTTGGCAATCGGTTTAGCGGATACTTTCAATGATCAACATCGTCTAGGTGTCAATCTGGATGGCGATGTTAATACGGCTTTTTTTACAGTAGGGGTGCCGACGGTTGCCGCTTTAGGTTCAGCGCCAAATAATGTGACATCGGCAATCACCGATCCGAATCAACTTTCAGATAGTGATTATAATTTAACCTTTACCGGTGGTAATAATTACACTTTAACGCGCTTAAGCGATAATACGACGACGGCAATCAATACCGGAGGCACTTCTCCCTTTACAACCTCTGCGATAGATGGTTTTACTTTAACGATTACTGCCGGTGCCTCAGTTAATGATCAATATATTATTCGTCCAACAATTAATGGTGCGAGTGACATCGCTGTTTTGGTAAATGATCCAAGAAAGATTGCAATGGCAGGTCCTTTGAAAGGAAGTGAAGCGGTTAATGGATCCGGTATACCGACTAATTTAGGTTCATCTGCAATCACTGATGTCAATATTTCATCCACAACAGGGGTTCCTCTAGGTTCAAACATTACTTTGACCTTTAATGCGGCACTTAATCGATTTGATATTACCGGCGGCGCGACCGGAACGCTGGCGTATAATCCCACGACAGAAAATGCAGGTAAGCAATTTATTATTGCCAGTGCTGGCAATGCGACTTTTACCATTTCAGGTGTGCCTCAAAATGGTGATTCATTTGTAATACAAAATAATACCGGTGCTGATGGTGACAATCGCAACGGTTTATCACTCAGTAATCTGGAATCAACCCGGTTGTTATTGAATAGTTCAGTTTCCTATCAGGATGCCTATGGGCAACTGGTTGCAAACACCGGTGCCACCACACGCCAATCTGAAATTAGTAGTGTGGCTTTGGCTGTTCTGGTAGATCAGACGGTTGAAGCACGCGAGAGTGTATCGGGTGTAAACCTGGATGAAGAAGCAGCGAATTTGCTTAAATTTCAGCAATCCTATTCAGCTTCTGCACAAATGATCAGTGTCGCTGATAATTTGTTTAATTCTTTAATCAACGTATTTAGATAAGATAAACGATGCGAGTTTCAACCACCTATTTTACCCAGCGCGGCCTTGCTAGCATTCTCGATCAACAAAAACAGCTTTCTATAATTCAGGAACAGATCTCATCAGGCAAACGTATTCTGAGACCTTCCGATGATCCCAGTGGTTCAGCTCAAATATTACGTCTGGAACAAGCTGTTGCAGTAACCAATCAATATCAACGCAATGCCGATAACGCCTTAAATAGATTAACGCTGGAAGAGGCTACACTTGATAGTGTACAAGATTCTTTAATCCGAATAAGAGAAATCGCCATTCAGGGTGCTAATGCAGTATTGAGTAATGATGATCGCCTTGCTTTAGCACAGGAAGTGCGTGAACGATTAGAAGAACTGATAGGTCTTGCCAACACCCGCGACTCAAACCAGGAATTTTTATTTTCTGGTTACAATGTAACGACTAAGCCCATTAGTCAATCTGCCAGTGGCACGTTTATTTATAATGGCGATCAGGGGCAGCGTGCTTTGCAAATAGCTTCAGGACGTCAGGTAAAAGATAGTGATTCAGGCAATGATGTTTTTGTTAACATTAAAAATGGTAACGGCACATTTCAAACCAGTGCTAATGCCGGGAATGGTGGTACCGGAGTTTTTGATGTGGGTCAGGTCGTTGATCCCACGTCTTATGTTAATGATACCTACACGATTACTATCGGTGGTACGGCAGGGAATTTAACCTATGGTGTTAGCGGTGCGACCAGTGGTGTCGTGATTGCTACAGGCACGGCATTTACCAGTGGCGGTACGATTCAGTTCAATGGTTTACAAACCGGAATTAGTGGTGCGCCAGTCGCAGGTGATACCTTTACCATACAACCAAGTACCACTCAGGATATGTTCACCTCAGTTCAGAAATTAGTTACAGCATTGGAAACGACAACCAACAATTCTGCAGGACAGTCAGATATTCTGAATCAACTTAATCCCGCTTTAAGTGAAATTGATGAGGCTTTCGATAATATTACCCGCATTCGTACCAGTGTCGGTGCCAGATTGAAAACGATTGATGATCAGATTGATATTAATGTGGGTTTCAATATTGAAATGGAATCGACTTTATCTCAGGTTCGGGATCTGGATATTACCGAAGCTGCGGTTGAACTACAGTCGCGTTTAATTTCATTACAGGCAGCGCAAGCAACCTTTACTCGTATTCAGGGCTTATCACTTTTTAATCATCTATAGGCGTTTTACAGGCTTTTTTGCTTGAATTTAAAGTCGTTTTTGTCTTCATTTGATGAATAATAAACAAGGTGATTTCTTTAATTTTTACTGCCAAAAACCTGTTAATTTACTTTTATTTACCTTCTGATTCATTCTCATAATCATAGTGAAATAAGGCTAAAGTTTTTTGGGGCCTTTCCGATAAGCTAACTGGAAGCAGTGAATAGTGATCTTTTTGATCGCTATATCTGCTAAAAATTAACCTTATTAACCTTACTGTCGTTCGAAAAAGAGCAGTCAGGTTTGAAGGAGTACAACTATGCCTCAAGTGATTAACACTAATGTAAACTCTCTGAATGCACGACGAAATCTGGATACTTCCGGTGCCGGTCTGGCAACGTCGTTACAGAGACTCTCTTCTGGTCTACGAATTAACAGCGCAAAGGATGATGCTGCGGGACTAGCTATTGCCAACAGGATTACTGCTCAAATTCGTGGTTTAAATCAAGCATCACGAAATGCAAATGACGGTATTTCATTGGCGCAAACGGCTGAAGGTGGTTTGGGTACTATTACCAACAACCTACAACGTATTCGTGAGTTGGCAATTCAATCGGCTAACGCGACCAACAGTAGTTCTGACCGCGCAGCTCTACAAACTGAAGCAGCGCAGCTCATCGCTGAAATTGATCGTGTTGCGACAACCGCTAACTTTAACAGTGTCAACCTGTTAGACGGAACATTTTCATCGCAACAGTTCCAGGTTGGTGCCGATGCAAACCAAACCATTACACTTTCATCTATAGCCAGTGCACGAACGGCTGACTTAGGTTCCAGTTTTTCGGCCTCAGTGACTAGTGGTGTAGTAACCGCTAACGCGATTGATGCAGGTGATTTGATTGTTAACGGTGTAACTCTGGGTGCTGTAGGTACTAACGATGCGTCTACTTTAGCTACTGCTATTAATGGATTGTCGGGTACCAATGTAACTGCGACTGCTAACTCATTGACGGTAGGTGGTGGTACCACCGGTACTACAGCGGGTACAGGAACGATTACTATCAACGGTACTGCTACGGCTACGATTACGCTTGGTGGTACAGCTGCAACGAACAGAACCAATGTTGTTGCCGGTATTAATGCCATATCTGGTGCAACCGGAGTGACGGCGGTTGATGATGGTACTGGTGTGGATCTGGTGTCAGCGGATGGATCAAATGTGGTGCATTCATTTACTCAGGCATCGGGTACGTTTACTGCTACTACGACTGGTGTTGCTGCAGCTGCGACAACCCGTAGTACAGTAACCTTATCAACGACTAGTAGTGGTGGTATCACGTTAACTACATCTGGCACTATAGCCGATACCGGTTTTAGTGCTGCTACAACAGCGTCAACCTTGAGTGGTACGTCTATTTCTAATACCAATATCTCAAGTATCTCAGGCGCTAACTCTGCTATCACGTCGGTGGATTCGGCACTGAATGCAATCAACTCTTCCCGTGCAACATTAGGTGCTATTCAGAGTCGGTTTGAATCAGTGGTGAGTAACCTGGCGGTGACCTCTGAAAACCTATCCGCTGCTCGAAGTCGTATTCAGGATGCGGATTTCGCCGCTGAAACAGCCGCATTGACAAAAGGTCAGATCTTGCAACAAGCAGGTATCTCAATCTTGTCACAAGCAAATTCTCAACCACAATTAGTACTTTCATTATTACAGTAATAATCAGAGTAATAATTAGTTTGAGTAGAGTAAAAGTAGTAACGGTCGGGTTAATAGCCCGACCGTATTTTAAAGTAAAAATTTAGGAGGTTATTATTATGCCTACTGAAATCACCTCAGAAGCGAGACGTTTACAGTCTCGAGTTGTTGAGACCTCGCGAGTCCAGCAACAAAAAGCGGTGATTGAGGCAGATAGGATCGATGCACGGCAAACTTTGTCTGAGAATGAACAAACAGTGCCGCCTGCTAGGGAAAGTGGTCAACCATCACCACAACAATTGGAAAAAGCAACTGATGAACTGAATACGTATGTTCAGAGTTTGCAACGAGATTTACATTTTAGTGTCAATGATGATACCGGTGAAACCATTATCAGAGTTGTCGATAGTGAGACACAGAAGACGATACGCACTATCCCCTCTGATGAATTTATCGAGGCATCAACACAGTTAAGTTCAAGTGTAGGAAAGTTGTTAAACGCGACTGTTTAGTTGGTGTGAATTCTGCATTGTTAGCTTAAAGAAACTGAACATATAAAGGAGTCGCTATGATTTCTGTACCCGGTATCGGTTCCGGACTGGATATTAATGCCATTGTAACTGGTCTTGTTGCCGCTGAAGGCGACGCAAAGACAGCGTTACTGGCAAGTAAACGTTCTGATACAGAATCAGAAGTTTCAGTATTTGGTAGTTTAAAAAGTTTAGCTGCTACATTTCTTAGTTCTTCCACTATTTTGAAAACAGCTTCAAGCTATGAAACAAATACGGCCACTCCTGCTGATGCCACTGTTTATACTGCAACAACTTCTGGTTCTGTCGCCGCAGGTGTCTATGGTATTGAAGTTAGAGATTTTGCCGAAGCTCATAAATTATTGACAGCCGGTTATACCGATGAAGATACGGTGGTCGGTACTGGTACCTTGACTATCAAAGTGGGTACTTCCAGTTTTAATGTTGCTATAGACAGTAGTAAAAATACCTTGGCAGGCATTCGCACTGCCATTAATGATGCAACAGACAATACCGGTGTGTCGGCAACGATTGCGAATGTCGATGATGGTGCCGGCGGTACTGTCACAAAACTTATATTGAGTTCTGATAAAACCGGCGTAGCTAATGCCTTAACCATTACCGTGGATGATGATGATCTGGGTGATACCGATGCCTCAGGTCTATCCGCTTTTTATTATGATACTGCCGATGCAACCTCACCTGAACAGTTGACACAAATCAATGCAGCAGTTGACGCGGAAATTTATATTGAAGGTCAAAAAGTATTGAGTGCATCAAATACTGTGGTTGATGCGATTCAGGGTGTGACTTTGACTTTGTTGAAGGAAGATACCGGTAAGGTACATGATCTCACCATAGCAACTGATAAAGATACGATTAAAAGTAATATTGAGTTATTTATCTCAAATTACAATTCTTTAAATTCATTTATTAAAAATATTACCGCATTTGATGCGGATACCGGTCAGGTGGGAATTTTGTTGGGTGATGCGACTGTCAGAAGTCTTAGTAGTCAGATTCGTAGCCAGATAAATCAAACTGTTACTGGCATTAGCGGTGCATATACGACACTGGTTGATCTTGGAGTAACAAGCAGTCTTGATGGCACATTGAAAATAGATTCTACCAAACTGGATAACGCTTTAAGTTCTAATCTGAGTGATGTCGCCGATCTGTTTTCTTCTACAAATGGTGTTGCGACCAAGCTTGTCACGGCACTGACATCGTACACACAAGCAGATGGCATTATTGATAGCAAAACAAGCGGTTTAAACAAGACTATCGAAGGCGTAGATGATGATCTGCTTGATCTGGCACGTGAACTAGAGGGACTCGAAGCGCGTTTATTAACGCAATTTACAGCATTAGATCTTTTGGTGTCACAACTCAATTCCACAAGTAGTTTTTTGACGCAACAGTTTGATCAGCTGAAAGGTATTTTCGATCAAAGACGATAGGGTAAATTCTTATATAATGATAAAAATTAATTTAGTGAGGTTAAGGGAGTATGAATAATCCAAATTTGGGAAATATTCTTGCATTAAAGGAATATAATAAAGTAAATCTTCAAACAGGTATTGAAAATGCTTCTCCGCATCGTTTAATTCAGATGTTGATTGATGGCGCTTTAGCAAAACTTGCACAAGCCAAAGGACACATGAAATTAAATTCGACGGCTCAAAAAGGTGAGGATCTCAGCATGGCGATATCCATTATCGGTGGTCTGCGGGATAGTCTGGATCATGATAAAGGTGGAGAAATCGCCAGTAATCTTGATAGCTTGTATGAATATATGACGACGCGATTAATGGAAGCAAATGTTAATAATGATATTTCAATTCTGGATGAAATCCATGATCTATTAGCGGAAATCAAATTCGCATGGGATGCCATAGCCACACATCCAGCAACAGTGGCAAGTAAATCAGACCTGCAGCAGCCTGCAGCTTGAAGGAACAACAGGATATATCTCGTGATACGATCGAATGCCCAGGATAGTTTTATATCAATCATTAGTTCAGCTGAAAAGATCTATAGTCTAACGAAGAACATGGAACTGTCTGAACTCGAAACAAAACTTCCCGACTATACAAACAGAATCAAACAATATTTTCTGGGACTGGACAAGCAAGCATTGACAGAAACTGACATCGAAGATTTAAAACAGCTCATGTCTAAGCATGAAAAGATTGTCAGTGAAATGAATGAGGAGAAGAGAAAAATATCTAAAAATCTGAAACAATTACATACAGGTAAGGTAATGAAAAAATCCTATCCGCAAACAATAATTTAAAGTTTAAAGCATTAGCCTAATCTACTGTTTAATATTTAAATTCCTCCCTCCATCTTCTGTTTTACCCAATTTCATTGTCTTTAATGTGCGACAAAATTTTGACTTTACTAGTTTCAACTGCTTAACTATGTCCTAAAAGCAATAATAACTTATAGGAAAGGGAGTGCTCTTGTGTCAGAGCTAGGTAATAAGGTCGTAATAATTGATAGTACTGCTAAAACGCGCAGTCATATTAATGCCATTGTGGATTTTATGGGTTATGAAACTATACAAGTGACTGACCCCGTTAATTGGCAGTCTAAATTTGATAAAGCTGATGGCATCATTATGGTTTTGCTTGGTCATTGCGGAACAAGCAAGGAATTACTTGCTGTTTTTAGAGGCATAAAATCAATTGATGCTTATTTACCAATTATTCTGCTGAATAATACGGAATCTAAAACAAGTTTTAATCAGGAAATGGATATCGGTTCTATTGCAGCTATCGATCTGCCATTACGTTATCAAAAACTGGAACCTGTATTACAACAAATAAAAATTTATCGTCAAACACGACATGAAGATGGCAGTCCGCGTTCAATGGAATTGTTTCGTAGTATGGGAGGAAAAAGCAAGTCCGTTAAACGTGTGCGCCGCATGGTTGAAAAGGTTGCAGACACCGCTGCCAATGTCTTGATTATGGGAGAGTCAGGTTCAGGCAAGGAAGTTGTTGCTCGTAATATTCATTATCAATCATCAAGAAGAAATAAACCGTTTGTGCCTATTAACTGCGGTGCTATTCCAGCTGACTTATTGGAAAGCGAGTTATTTGGCCATGAAAAAGGTGCGTTTACTGGCGCGATAACAACACGTCAGGGGCGTTTCGAGATGGCAGAAGCAGGAACTTTATTCCTCGATGAAATAGGGGACATGAGTTTACCGATGCAAGTGAAGTTACTACGTGTTCTACAAGAACGCACCTTTGAACGTGTTGGTAGTAATAAAACAATTGCTGCTGATGTGCGAATCATTGCTGCAACGCATGTTGATTTGGAAAAAGCGATTGAAGCAGGCAGCTTTCGTGAAGATTTATTTTATAGATTAAATGTTTTTCCTATTGAAATGCCGGCATTAAGAGATCGTACTGAAGATTTACCCATGTTAATTAGTGATTTGACTGAGCGACTAGAACACGAAGGTGGTGTCGGCATATCATTAACACAATCAGCAATAGAATCTTTGGCGGAATACTCGTGGCCGGGAAATGTACGTGAACTTGCAAATCTTATCGAACGTCTTTCTATTCTTTATCCCAACGGTGTTATTGATGTGCATGATATACCCGAAAAATATCAGGCAGAAGCAATATTGGATAACTTGCTGAACGAAGATAAAGTTGAAACGGATGGACAATTACGTATGCCAAGACTACCCAAGAGCGGTGTTGATCTGAAAGATCATGTGAATTCAATTGAATCGAGTCTTATAAAACAGGCATTGGACGAATCAAATGGTGTTGTCGCGCATGCGGCCAAGCGTTTGAATATGGGACGCACGACATTGGTTGAAAAAATGCGAAAACTCGGCATGCAACGTAAAGAAACAGCGTCGGGAATTTGACGTACTAATGTATGTTAAAATTGTTAATCAGGCGCAATTGCTTGTATTCATTAGGATAGACTCAATGGCATAGTCTTTGCTCTCACCTAAGTAATCTATTTTCTTTTATGGTGAGAAATGTCACAGCAACAATTATGTAGAAAACCTGAATCAGCCAGGACAGAATCGCTGGAGCAGGCTTTTCAACATTTCAATGAAGTTTCATCATCATTAACCGGCTTTTATGAAGGCCTGGAACAACAAGTCTCCCTGCTAAGTAAGGAACTCGCCGATACACGTTTGCAGAAAAATCGTGAATATCAAGAACGTGAACGTGTAAGCAAACGTCTTGAAAATCTTTTGAGTGCCTTGCCCGGTGGCGTTATTGTTATTGATGGCGAAGGAATTGTGAAAGAAAGCAATCCCGCTGCAATAGAGTTACTTGGCATGCCTTTGATTGGTGAACGTTGGCGCGATGTTGTAGCACGCGCATTTAAGCCACAATGGGATGATGGTCATGATGTGACCTTGCATGATGGTCGTTATGTCAACATTTCTACACAATCACTGGAATCAGAACCAGGGCAAATATTACTGATTACTGATGTAACCGAGACTCGACAACTACAGGAACAAATTTCCGGTTTAAAACGCATCTCTGCAATAGGTGAAATGGCAGCTGCATTGGCTCATCAGATCCGAACCCCACTTTCTTCTGCATTACTTTATGTTTCAAATCTTGGTGTAAGCAAACTTGATAACGAGCGTCGAAAACGTTTCACCAAAAAAACCATGTCGGCATTACAACATTTGGAAATTCTGGTCGAAGAAATGTTGTTGTTTGCCCGTGGCGATCGTTTGACTACTCGCCCTGAAAATATTGTTGATGTCATTAGTGATTTTATTGAACAGCAACACATCGAGTTAGAAAATTGTAATTTAAAGATTAGCTTCAATAATAAAATTCCAGATACGCAGGTTAACTTAAGTTGTGATGCTTTTAAGAGTGCACTTCAAAATATATTTAATAATGCCTGTCAAGCTGCCGCTGATGACGTTAATTTAAATATTGATTTGCAACACAATCAGTCAAATCAGATTCAATTGAAGATCACAGATGATGGTCCTGGCATTCCTGATTCGATTAAACCAAGAATATTTGAGCCCTTTATTACGACACGTACAAGTGGAACTGGCCTTGGCCTTGCTGTTGTCGATGCCGTTATTCGTGCACATAAAGGGACTGTTACTGTAGAAAATGCATCTGAGTCAGGGACATGTTTCACAATATGTTTACCTATTAGCAGCAAAGCAAGAAAATAATTTTATTTTTAACAGGAGTTAATATGAGTTATTCAGTTTTGATAGTTGAGGATGACAATGATTTACGTGAGGCGTTGAAAGAAACACTGACAATGGCAGGCTATATTCCTGAAATTGCAATTAATGGCGAAGACGCACTTGAGCTTATTCAAGACAAATCTATAGACATGGTTATTAGCGATGTACAAATGGCGAAAATGGATGGCGTCAGGTTATTAAAACGAATTAAGACGACTCAAGTTGATCTGCCAGTTATTTTAATGACTGCTTTTGGCACGATTCAGCAGGCTGTTGATGTAATGCAAACGGGCGCTGTTGATTATTTGGTTAAACCATTTCAACCAGAAGTATTGGTAAGTAAGGTCAGTCAATTTTTACCAACGGTGTTAACTGAAACGACGACTGGTTTTGTTGCCATAGACTCAAAAACTAAAGAGCTTATGGAAATAGCCAAACGTGTCGCTGACAGTGATGCCACCCTGCTTATCTCCGGTGAAAGTGGAACAGGAAAAGAAGTGATGGCTCAATATATCCATCAACATTCAAGTAGAAGCAAACAAGCTTTCGTTGCTATTAATTGTGCTGCTATACCTGAAAACATGTTGGAAGCCATTTTGTTTGGCTATCAAAAAGGAGCTTATACCGGCGCTTATAAAGCATGTCCTGGTAAGTTTGAACAAGCACAAAATGGCACCTTGTTGCTCGATGAAATCTCTGAAATGAGTCTGGCATTACAGGCAAAATTATTGCGCGTATTGCAGGAAAAAGAAGTTGAACGATTGGGTGATCAGAATTCTATCGCATTGAATGTCAGGGTTATTGCGACTTCAAATAGAAATATGCGAAAAGAAGTATCAGCGGGATTATTTCGCGAAGATTTATATTATCGTTTGAATGTTTTTCCTATCAAAATGCCTGCGCTACGTGAGCGTAAAGATGACATTATACCAATTGCGAAATATTTATTGGCACGTGCGGCATCTGAAAATAATATTTCATGTCCTCAACTCTCTGCCGAGGTCTGTAAAACATTACAAACTTATTCATGGCCGGGTAATGTTCGTGAATTGGATAACGTAATGCAACGCGCATTAATTCTTCAGGTTTCAGGTGTGGTAACAGAAAATGAAATTCAATTTGAACATCATTCTTTTCAAGATACAGCAGGTTCAAATGAGAACAGTAATGATATTGATTTAAATAATGATAACACATTGGGAGATGACCTTAAGGATCGTGAACAAAATATGATTATTGAAGTATTAAAAGAAACGATGGGTAGTCGAAAATCTGCAGCGGAAAAACTGGGTATAAGTCCACGAACCTTGCGTTATAAATTAGCAAAAATGCGTGAGCGCGGTGTCGCTATTCCACTAAATTAAAAAATAATATAAAGGTATTTATTATGAGCGAAATTAATATGGACCAATTATTAGTGCAGATGCGAGCCATGACAGACAAGGCGAGTAATATTAATCAAACAGCTGTAAGTGAAGGTAACAGCCCGGATTTTTCCAACATGTTTAAAAATGCGGTGAATCAGGTTAATGAAACACAACAACATGCCGGTGAATTAACCAAACAATTTCAGTTAGGCAATCCTGATATTGATGTTGCAGATGTCATGATTAATTTACAAAAGGCATCAGTATCCTTCCAGGCCATGACACAGGTACGCAATAAACTGGTTAATGCGTATCAAGAAATCATGAATATGTCTGTCTAATAATGATAATAAATTGAGTTAAGCCAAATGTCAGAATCAGTTTTAATTTCAGCAGATGTGAGACGAGCACTTTTCATTCGACAGATAATATTTTTATTTGCTATCGCGGCAAGTGTCGCGATAGGCGTCTATGTTGTACTTTGGTCACAAAAACCAAATTACAGCATGTTGTATGGAAGTTTATCTGATCAGGATGCTTCGCAGGTGCTTGAGTCATTACAAAAGTCGAACATCGAATACCATGTTGATCCAAATTCCGGGGCAGTGATGGTTGCTACGGCAAAGGTTCATGAAGCAAGAATGAGCCTGGCTTCAGAGGGTTTACCGAGAAGTTCCAATAGTGGTTTTTCTATTCTTAGCGAAGAACAAAAACTGGGTACCAGTCAATTCATGGAAAAAGCACGTTACCAACATGCTTTGGAAAATGAATTGGCATTGTCTATTAGACAAATTAAGGCAGTTAAAGCGGCAAGAGTTCATCTTGCCGTGCCTAAAGAAAGTGTCTTTTTACGTAATCGTAAAGCAGCAAGTGCCTCAGTGTTGCTGGATCTCTATCCTGGACATCGTCTGGAAGTAGGTCAGGTTGCTGCTATTGCTAATCTTGTCGCATCCAGTGTACCGAGTCTGGAACTGTCTAAGGTCAGCATTGTTGATCAACATGGCCACTTAATGAGTCAAAATCAGTCATCTGCTGATTTAGCCGTGACAGCATCTCAATTTCAATATGCATCGCAGGTTGAAAATTCCTACATAAAGCGAATTGAAAATATTTTAATCCCGTTACTCGGTCCTGATGGTATCAAGGCACAAGTGACAGCCGAAATGGATTTTACCAGTACCGAGCAAACTCGAGAATCTTATAATCCGGACATGCTGGCTTTACGTAGTGAACAATTAGAAGAAGATAGTAGTTCTTCATCAAATATCGCTGGTGGTGTACCCGGTGCCTTGTCTAATCAACCGGCGCTTGATGGAAATGCACCGGAAATTGTTAGTGAAAACGAGTCTGATGAAAGTCAATCCGGCTCCGGCAGTATGCAGCGTCGTTCTACGCGTAATTATGAATTGGATAAAACAATAAGTCATACACGTCTTGCCGCAGGAAACCTGCTTCGACTATCTGTTGCTGTTGTCATTGATTACAAAAAAAGTCTGGATGATGAGGGTGAAATTATTCGAGTGGAACATACGCCGGAAGAATTAGAGCAGATTACAAATCTGGTAAAAGAAACCATCGGTTTTAATGTTCTTCGTGGCGATAGTGTTAACGTTATGAACTCAAAGTTTAGTTTGCCTGCAGCAGTAGAACCCTTGCCTGAAGTACCTGTGTGGCAACAAGCCTGGGTTTGGGATATTGCCAAGCAAGTGCTTGGTGGATTATTCGTCTTATTTCTGGTTTTTGGAATATTGAAACCGGCGATCAAGAATATGATGAATAAAGAAATAACGTTACACCAAACAGCTTTAACTGGCCCTGGCGGCGGCAGCGGTGTTGCCGGTCAATTAACTGCAGGTAATGAAAGCCTTCCTGCGTCAGAAATGAAAGCACTTGAATCTGCTCCTGAATATGATAAATCAATTACTAATGTTAAAGAGATGGTTAATACTGATCCCAAGCTTGCTGCCCAGGTAGTTCGTAACTGGGTTGGAGAAGAATGATCTTGGATTCCTTAGTTGACCAGCCATGGATTATGATTGTGTGTTCTAAAATAACAGCGTATAGCATGTTGAATATTCAATCTTTGGGTGAGTTTGCTTACTCATTTAATTGCACGTTTGTCAGGCTCATTTGCTTGACGGCAAAAATATTGCGTAGCATAACTATGCAAGAATTTTTAGTCGGCGCAACTGAACCTGACAAACGCACACTAAAACGAGTTGACGCCATGGATGGCGTGTATTCAGCTTTTGCAGGAGCAAAAAGCTATCAATTAAGGATTCCAAGATAATGCCCGCCCCAGCTAAAAGTACCGGACTCGATCCCACACAAAAAGCAGCGGTCTTATTAATGACCGTTGGTGAAGAAGCTGCGGCTGAAGTCATGAAGCATATGGGGCCGAAAGAGGTACAGCGTGTTGGTATTGCAATGACTACAGTTAAGGATCTCACTAAAGAGATGGTCAATAAAGTCATTGGCGAGTTTATGAATACGGTGAATAAACAAACTGCTTTAGGTGTTGGTGTCGATGATTATGTCAGAAATGTTTTACACAGCGCATTGGGTGAGGACAAGGCAACCAGTGTTATTGATCGAATTTTACTTGGTGGTAATTCGCAAGGCCTGGAATCACTAAAATGGATGAATCCTAAATCTGTTGCTGAATTAATTCAGAATGAGCATCCGCAAATTATTGCCATCATTTTGTCCTATCTGGAAAGCGATATGTCTGCGGAAGTTCTTGTTTCTTTTCCTGAAAAAGTACGTTCTGATCTTTTATTACGTATAGCAACGCTGGAAAGTGTTCAACCTGCAGCGATGAAAGAGTTAAATGATACATTGGAATTACAATTAAAAGGCGGTAGTGGCTTGCAATCATCGACTATCGGTGGGGTTAAAGCAGCAGCTGATATTTTGAATTTTATTGATTCAAATGCCGAGAGCGCGATCATGGAAAAAGTCAAAGAGGTTGATGAGGATCTGGGTCAGGAAATACAAGACTTAATGTTCGTTTTCGAGAACCTGAATTCTGTAGATGATCGTTCAATGCAAACTATTTTAAGAGATGTATCTACTGATAGCTTGTTGTTAGCAATGAAAGCTGCTGATGATGATTTGAAAGAAAAAATCTATGCCAATATGTCAAAACGGGCTGCTGAAATGCTACGTGATGATCTTGAAGCAAAAGGTCCGGTTAAATTGAGTGAAGTAGAAACCGCACAAAAAGAAATTCTTTCTATAGCAAGACGACTGGCAGATGAAGGCCAAATTAGTCTGGGTGGTAGTTCGGACGAAGAACTGATCTAACATGAAAAATTCATAAAACTTGCCACAGAGCACACCGAGATTTAAATGGAAATAAACAACAAAATTAATTTTAGAATCTCTGTGGCCTCGGCAACTGCTCCTGGCGTTGCTCTACCTCGGTCTTTGTTCCAGACTCGACTCTACCGATTACATCCCTGTAATCGTCCTGCGTCCATGCAGTCGTCTGTGGCTAATAGATTTAAATGAGCAATTTAAAAAATCGTATTATTTCAGCTAAGGAAGCTCATGACTATGTTGAATGGAATGAGCCACAAGTACAAGGAAGGATCGCCACTGGAAGTGATGAGGCTATGCATCCGCCAACAGCGAATGAAATGCAGTCTTTGCACAATGATGCCTATAACGAAGGTTTTAATATGGGGCGTAAGGAAGGCCGTTCGCAAGGGTATACGGAAGGACGCACGCAAGCTGCAGCTGAATCTGAAGGACTTTTTCAAAATCTCGAAGGCTTATTTAATTCATTAGCAAATCCTGTTTCAGAATTAGATGATGAACTGGAATCGAGTATTGCAGAATTAGCTTTGGCGATCGCCAGGCAATTGGTGCGGCGGGAAATTAAAATCGAACCGGGTGAGATTGTTGCAGTGGTTAGAGAAGCTGTAAGTGTACTACCTATTTCAGCGAAAAATCCGACTATTTATTTACACCCGGAAGACATGCAACTTGTCCGTAATGCCCTGTCGCTAGGTGACGATGATAAATCATATCGTTTGGAAGAAGATTTATTATTGACTCGTGGTGATTGTCGGGTTGAAACAGAATCATCGTATATCGATGCAAGTATTGAAGCTCGTTTATCTGCTATTGCTGTCAATATGTTAGGTGATGAACGCGAGCATGATGAGCGTCAAACTAATGATGCAACTTGATTCTGATCGTTGTCCTCTCCTGAAACAGAGAATAAAGCAACTAATCAAAAAAAATCACAAACCTGTTCCACTGGTTGTTCAAGGCCGGTTAATCAGGATGGTTGGATTAACTTTAGAAGCAGCAGGTTGCCGAGCAGCCATTGGCGATTATTGTCGAGTTAATAATGATGAGAAAACTTCAATCGATTCAGAAGTTGTCGGTTTTTCCGGAGACAATCTTTTTCTTATGCCCACAGGCGTACCGCATGGTCTATCACCTAATGCACGTGTTATACCACTAGGACGGGCAGGTGATGTTGCAGTTGGTCCGGAACTTTTAGGTCGAGTTATTAACGGTGCCGGGCAACCACTTGATGGTGGCTCTATTATTAAGGCTAAGGATAAAGTGCCACTGAGTGGTAAACCAATAAATCCCTTATCGCGTTCAAAGATTACCGAGCCTATGGATGTAGGCGTACGTACTATCAATACTTTTTTTACGATTGGTCGTGGTCAGCGTCTTGGTTTGTTTGCTAGTAGTGGTGTTGGTAAGAGTATTTTGCTTGGCATGATGGCACGTTTTACAGAAGCAGATGTTATTGTCGTTGGTTTGATTGGTGAACGTGGACGTGAGGTAAAAGAATTTATTGAAGAAAGTCTGGGACAAATGGGTTTGTCTCGATCTGTCGTTATTGCGACTCCGGCAGATGATCCACCTTTGATGCGTTTACATGGTGCTCTATTGGCAACCAGTATTGCTGAATATTTCCGTGATCAGGGTCAGCATGTGTTGTTATTAATGGATTCTTTAACACGTTTTGCCCAGGCTCAAAGAGAAATCGCATTGACGATAGGCGAGCCTCCGGCAACGCGTGGCTATCCACCTTCTGTTTTTACAAGGTTGCCGCAACTTGTTGAACGTGCCGGTAATGGAGCAGATGGTCAAGGTTCCATTACGGCAATTTATACTGTGTTAACTGAAGGCGATGCAGAAAATGATCCAATCGGAGATTCAGCCAGGGCAATTCTGGATGGTCATATTGTTTTATCTAAAAAAATTGCCGAATCAGGTATTTATCCTGCTATCGATCTGGAACTGTCTATTAGTCGGGTAATGAATTCTATTACTGATAGCGAACATCAAAAAGATGCGCTCTCTGTTCGGCAATTAAATTCTATCTATCAACAAAACAAGGATTTGATCAGTGTCGGAGCATATCAACCTGGAGCAGATGAACAACTCGATCTGGCAATAAAATTGCAACCTGATTTTTTAAAGTTCATTAGCCAAGGTATGAATGAAAAAGTTAATTATTCTGATTCCATGCAGCAATTAAAAGAATTGCAAAAAAGCTTTAATCAGGATAATTCTAATTTATTAATAGAACAGGATGACATTGATGACTCGATCTCAACGCATTAAAAAAATAGTCAACTTATCCGAGAATAAAGAGCGAGCTGCTGCACGGGAGTTAGCTGTAGCACAAAAAATATTAAGTGATTATAAAAGTCGATTAAATCAGTTAGAGAATTATCGACAGGAATATACTGATTATCTAAAACCTGGTGGTAAGGCGCAATCTGTAAAAATGATATGTGAACATCAGGCATTTATTTCTCAAATTGATGAAGGCATTCGTTTGTTAAAAGAACAAATAGACATACAGGAAACTATGAATTCGCGTGAACGGGATAATTGGATAAAAGAAAAAAGACAATTGGATACGATGGAAAATATCTTTGATCGGTTTTATAAAACGGAACAAAAAATCGTAGCGCTACGCGAGCAAAATCATCTAGATGAACTCAACCAAAGAAGCGTGAAACGTTAAACGCTGCACGTATCTGGCATATCGATTGCAATAATCAACTCAACAATACGTTGGTTTACAGGAAAAACAATTGAATCCAGCACTTTCAACAAGTTTATTAAAGTCAGGAAATAGTATTGAAAACAATGCTTTAGCTCCTCCTGCTGGTGACAGCGAGGCGCTGTCAGATGATGTGTTTGCAGCTAAATTTTCATCGGCTATAGAGGATATTTCGGCGGCAGACGGCAAACTTAAGCCGCTAGACCTTGCCACCCTGAAACAGCTTGGAATTCAACAGCTTACGGAATTAGAAGAACTTAGCGGTGTACCATTACCATCCCAATTGCTATCTGAAGCTATTGAGTCACAAGAGAAACAAACATTACTTGCTAGTAGTCCATTTTTTCAAACCGGTGATTCGATAGAAGCAGCTAATTTATTTGCTAATCCGGGTTCAATCACATCATTAAAAGCAAATATGATTGCGGATGATTTTGCGGAAAATAATGTATTTAATAATCTAACTGCTAAATCAACTTCATTAACTGGAATACTAACTACAGATCTTATTCAGCAATTATCGCTTAAGAAAGAATCAGGTTTGTCTCAGATATCGAGTGACATTGATTTTTCTCAATTTATAAAAGAATTAAAAACAAAAGATGCAGATATAAGTTTAATACAAACAAATAAACAAGAAATAAATGCAACAAAAATAGTTGATCAATTGGCAAGCATGGATAAACCAATTAATGCAATTAACCCTGCTGTTAATCATTCTCTAAAAACTTACTCAAATCTTGACCCATCCGCAGCGATATTGAATCGTATTGAAGTTCCTGTCACTCAGTCAGGTTGGGGTGAAGCGGTAGGAAACCGTTTGATGATGATGGTACATGGTAAAATGCAGTCAGCAAATATACATCTTAATCCTGCTGAATTAGGCCCTATTGAAATACGTGTTAGTGTAAATCAGGAACAGGCTAGTGTTCATTTTATTTCAAATCATTCAGTTGTGCGAGAAGCGATCGCAGATGCATTTCCTCACTTAAAGGAAATGTTTATGCAAAATGGCTTAAGCCTTACTGATGCAGATGTATCACAACAATCCGCACAACAAGATAGTCAGAATTCAACAGAGCAAAATAATACTGCAACGGTATCCACTGAAGAATCATTGGAAACCGTGGACGCCCATATGGAAAATACAAATGAAAATATGATAGACATTGGTCTTATAGATCATTACGTCTAAACTCATAAAATTATTTTATCGTTTCGTCTTAGCCACAGAGTTCACAGAGAACAGTATTAATTATTAAAACAGGGTGGCATTTTAATTATTATTTAGTCTTATTTTTTTCTTGTCTCTGTGTGCTCAGTGTTCTCTGTGGCTGTTCAATATACCCCTAAATTCATATCAATTTAGTCAACGTCAATTGATTGACAACGTTTTTTCTCCGCACGTATAAGCTATTGATTTTAAAAATAAAATACTAATGGCATAGGCTTTGCTAAATGATTAATACAACTTAAACGGAGAATAAATATGGCTGAAGGAGATGATGCTGAGAATGGTGAAGGAGAGGAAGAACAGCAAGAGGGTGGAAAGAAAAAATCACCCTTAAAGTTGATCATTATTGTCGTTGTTGTACTTCTTATTGCTGGCGGCGCTGGTGCTTTTTTCATGATGGGTGATAAAGGCGAAGATGCGGCAGCAAGCGAATCTAAAGAAGTTGCAGAGGGTGAAGAAGGTGAAGCATCTGATGCCATGGCAGAAGCGCATTACTTTTCTCTCGACCCACCCTTTATCGTGAATTTTACTGGTAAAAGTCGTGCTAGATTTTTACAAGTTAGCATTGAAGGGATGACCAGAGATTCAACAGTGAAGGAAAGTATTACTAAACATTTTCCACAAGTTAGAAATAACCTTGTCTTATTGTTGAGCAGTAAAACCTATGACGAATTAAATAGTCCGGAGGGTAAGGCGGGCTTGCGTAAACAAGTATTAAAAGAAGTGCAAAAAGTACTTGAGGCAGAAACAGGTAAGGAAGGTATTGAAGATGTGTATTTTACCAGTTTTGTTATGCAATAAGCTGATAGTGAATATAAATTATGGCTGAAGATATTTTATCGCAAGACGAGATTGATGCTTTATTAACAGGTGTTGATGGTGGCGAAGTTGAAACAGAGGATGATGACATCCTCGAAGATGGAGAAGCGCGGTCATATGATTTTAGTAGTCAGGATCGAATTGTTCGCGGTCGTATGCCAACACTTGAAATGGTTAATGAGCGTTTTGCAAGAAATTTTCGAATAACACTTTTTAATTTTCTTCGTCGTTCACCAAGCATATCAGTCGATGGTGTACAAATGACAAAGTTTGGCGAATATATTCATAGCTTATTTATGCCATCAAGTCTTAATCTGATAAAGGCGAGACCTTTACGTGGAACTGCCTTATTCGTGTTAAATCCAAAACTGGTTTATTCGATAGTTGATTCTTTTTTTGGTGGTGATGGGAGATTTCATACAAAGATAGAGGGTCGTGATTTTACCAGTACTGAAATGCAGGTTGTTAATAATATTTTAGAAAAAATTTTTATCGATCTTAAAGAAGCATGGGCTCCTGTTATGGATATTGAATTTGAGCATGTCGGTTCAGAAGTTAATCCGCATTTTGCAAATATTGTCACTCCTAGTGAAGTTGTCGTTGTCTCAACGATACATGTCGAGCTGGATAATGGTGGCGGCGATATACATTTAACTATGCCATATTCAATGCTTGAACCCATACGAGAACAACTTGATGCCGGTGTTCAAAGTGATTCGTCTGATATCGATCAAAGGTGGATCAATTCACTGAGGGAAGAAATAAAAAGTGCCCCAGTGGAAATCTCCAGTACATTAACCAAAACAAACATTTCATTACGTGAACTAAATAATCTAAAAGTCGGCGATGTGATTCCAGTGGATGTACCTGATTTTGTTACTGCCGAAATAGAAGGTGTTCCCGTATTTCGTGGCCAGTATGGGCTTTCCAGAGGAAACCGGGCGTTAAAGGTTGTCGAAATGATTCGTCATGACAATGAACCAAGCGCAATTAAATATTTACAGGAGCAAACTAATGACGGAAGAAACTAGTACAGCTGAAGATGATGTCGGTGATGATTGGGCAGAAGCCATGTCTGAGCAGGGTGCATCAGAGTCAGCTGAAAATAATGCAAACAGTGAATTGCCGGAAGCACCATTACAAAATTTACAAGCAGATAATTCAGCTAACGGTGAAACGGCAAAGCTGGAAGCAATACTGGACATCCCTGTTTCCTTATCTGTTGAAATTGGACAAACCAAAATCAGTATTAGAAATTTACTACAATTGAATCAGGGTTCTGTTGTTGAACTGGAACGTCTTGCCGGGGAGCCACTTGATGTAAAGGTTAACAGTACATTGGTAGCACACGGTGAAGTCGTTGTGGTTAATGAAAAGTACGGTATACGACTAACTGACATTGTGAGTACACATGAACGTGTTAAAAAATTACAGTGATTTATGTTCGGCGTACAGTTTGTTCCGTACAGGAAAACAATATTTTTTCATAATTTTGTTGTTTTGTGTTTGTGTTAACGTAGGTGCCGCTGAACAGCCGCTAACTTCTTCAGTTGGAATTGATACTTTAGATTATTTTAAAGCGCTATTAGGACTGGTATTTGTTATAGCATTATTTTTGCTTAGTACTTTCCTGTTTAAACGTTTTGCTAATGTTTCTATGACGGGTCGTGGACAAATACGTCTAGTCGATGGTTTACATTTAAGCAATCGCGAACGTCTTGTCCTGGTCGAGCTAAAAGATAAACAGATACTACTCTCAATTACTCCAGGACAGATTAATAAACTGGACACGTTTGATGTGTCTGCAGAAGAAACAGGTAATGCGTAATTTATTTTTTCTTATATTACTTTTCCCTGGTCTGGCATACGCTCAACCGGGGCTGGATGTTTTATCAGTTATAGATAATTCGAGCGGCGGTCAAACCTATAGTTTAAGTATCAAGATATTTTTCTTGATGACTGCGCTGACATTATTGCCTGCTGCTTTATTGATGATGACTTCTTTCACAAGAATTATTATTGTTCTTGCAATATTACGCCAGGCATTGGGCACAGCTCAAACACCCAGTAGTCAGGTTCTTATTGGTCTGGCTTTATTCCTGAGCTTGTTTGTAATGACACCGGTTATTGATCAGATATATCAATCATCAATACAACCGTATTTAAATGAACAAGTATCAGTTAATGAAGCGCTCTCACTAGCTGAAATACCAATACGTGAATTCATGTTGGCACAAACGCGTGAGACTGATATTGAATTATTTGCATCGATATCAGGCAATGGCGATATTGCGACGGAAGATGATATTCCGTTCTCATTAATTGTTCCGGCATTCGTTACCAGTGAATTAAAAACAGCATTTCAGATTGGTTTCATCATATTTATACCATTTTTAATCATTGATCTGGTTGTCGCCAGCGTATTGATGTCGATGGGCATGATGATGTTATCACCCTTGATTATTTCATTCCCGTTCAAACTTATGCTGTTTGTACTTGTTGATGGTTGGGCTTTGATCATAGGCACATTAGCAAGCAGTTTTTATTTCGCATGACACCGGAAATAATTATTCAGATCGGGCAGCAGGCATTATTTCATCTGACGATATTGTTGCTGGTCATGTTGGTTCCGGCATTAATCGTTGGTGTATTAATAAGTATGTTTCAGGCAGCGACACAGATTAATGAAATGACGTTGAGTTTTATACCTAAATTATTAATTACTTTATTAGTGTTAGTTGTGGCTGGACCATGGATGCTGAGTTTAATAACGGAATACACTTTGAAGCTATTTGAAAATATTCCAGGTTTGATCGGTTGAATACATTAGAAAATAAAAAATGCTCACAATTACAACAAATGAAATGATGCAACTGGTGCATATGTGGTTATGGCCTTTTTTTCGCATTGCTGGATTATTGATGACTGCTCCGGTAATTGGGACGCGAACGGTTCCTGGACGTATCCGTATTGTTATGGCTATAGCAATAACCGCTGTTATTTTTCCAGTTCTTCCACAAATTCCAGAAGTTGATCCTGTTTCAGCCAAAGGGCTTTTAATCTCACTGCAACAAGTTATAACAGGTGTTGCAATGGGATTGAGTATGCGAGTTGTATTCATTGCTCTCGAAGTAGCCGGTCAGGCTATTGGTCAACTAATGGGGTTAATGCTGGCCTCAATGGTTGATCCAACCAATGGTAATCAAGTGCCTATTATCGGACAGTTTTATCTTTTATTAGCAACATTATTATTTATTACTGTCGATGGACACTTAATCATGATTCGTGTTTTGGCGGAAAGTTTTCATAGTATGCCGATTGGATCAATTGGAATTTCAACTAATAGTGCATGGGAATTTGTTACTTGGATTGGAACTATTCTTAGAACGGCGGTCTTGATTGCATTACCTGCCATTGTTTCTTTATTGATTGTAAATTTATCTTTTGGTGTTATGACACGTTCCGCACCACAGTTGAATATATTTGCTGTCGGTTTTCCGATAATGATTATTCTTGGTGTGCTTATTATTTTCTTTAATTTAAGTAGTTTCGTTCCACACATGATACACCTATTTGACGAGGGTGCTTTGATGATGTTGAAGATGGTGAGTCCTTAATGTCCAGCGAAGAAACCAGTCAGGAACGTACTGAACAGGCGACGCCAAAACGAATCGACGAAGCGCGCGAGAAAGGTCAGATATCGCGTTCCAGAGAATTAAGTACGATGGCAATTCTAATGTCTAGCGCATTGCTGTTTTTATTTATGGGCCAGCAGCTATCTATGAGTTTACAGAACTTAATGCGCGATAACTTTAGTATTGAACGAAAAAATATCTATGATGATTTATTTTTATTTAATGCTGTTGTTGACTCAGGTAGAGAGGTGTTAATTGATTTTTCACCTTTTCTGATGATGTTGTTTGTCATTGCTTTTTTTGCACCAATGATGGTAGGCGGTTGGTTATTTAGTCCGAAGGCATTGTCATTCAAATGGGATAAATTAAATCCGATCTCAGGTATAAAACGCTTGTTTAGTGCTAATAGTGTTATGGAACTGCTAAAAGCATTAGCGAAATTCGTATTAGTTGTTGGTATCGCTATTTTTTTGCTTTGGTATCACGTCTACGATTTATTAAGTATTGGTCTCAATGGACTTGAATCAGGTTTGATTGATGCAAGCGGTCTCATTATTGGTAGTTTTTTTGTTATTTGTCTGGCAACAGTAGTGATTGCTTCGGTTGATGTTCCCTTTCAATTATGGAATCACAGTAAACAATTGAAAATGACCAAACAACAGCTCAAGGATGAGATGAAAGAGACTGAAGGCAAGCCGGAAGTGAAAGCTCAAATCAGAGCCTTACAACAGGAACTGGCAAATCGCAGAATGATGGAAGCAATACCTGATGCAGACGTCGTTATCACAAACCCGACGCATTATGCTGTTGCTTTGAGTTATAAACCGGATGAAATGGCGACACCAAAATTGGTGGCAAAGGGAGCAGATCTTGTTGCCGAACGAATTAGGAATGTGGCCAATGAACATAATGTATTGATCCTTCCTTCTCCCATGTTAGCCCGTGCATTGTATTTTAGTACTAAGGTCAATCAGGAAATTCCTGCAGGCTTATATTTGGCAGTGGCACAAGTTCTTGCCTATGTATTCCAGTTACGTGAGACGGTTAATGTTTTCGGATCAGGAAAACCAAAACCACCAACAGACTTACCTATTCCGGAAGAATTTCAACATGATTAAACAGGAGTCAGTAGTCAGGAGTCAGGAGACAGGTACGAGATACACTTATAATATTCTGAATATGTATTTCCGGGTATCACCGGCATATGCTTCTAATTTTATCTTTCACAGCATAGCTCTTTTTGTTTGCAGCTTCACTACACTATTTTTTTTCTTAATCAATGCTGAATTCAGGCTGCTTTTTCCTGATTTCTTATCCAAATAGTTATGGCGACGCAAGGAACAGTACCACTAAATTTTTCTGACTGGGGTCGGATTAGTATGGGTGCGCCATTAATGTTAATGGCAATTTTGGCAATGATGGTTATTCCTTTGCCACCTTTTCTATTAGATATCTTTTTTACATTTAATATTGCTTTGTCTTTGGTTGTTTTATTGGCTGTTATCTACAGTCAAAGACCATTGGATTTTGCAGTTTTTCCAACAGTAATATTAATTGCAACCTTGTTACGTCTTAGTTTGAACGTAGCATCAACACGGATTGTTTTACTAGATGGACATACTGGACCTGATGCTGCTGGTAAAGTCATAGAATCGTTTGGTGATTTTGTAGTCGGTGGTAATTACACCGTTGGCTTTGTTGTTTTTACCATTTTGGTAGTGATTAACTTTGTCGTTGTAACGAAAGGTGCTGGACGTATATCAGAAGTAACAGCGCGTTTTACCTTAGATGCAATGCCAGGTAAACAAATGGCAATTGATGCTGATTTGAATTCGGGTTTAATCAATCAGGATGAAGCAAAACTAAGACGATCTGAAGTTTCACAAGAAGCCGATTTTTATGGCGCTATGGACGGAGCCAGTAAATTTGTTCGGGGTGATGCGATTGCCGGTATTTTGATTTTGTTTATCAATATTCTTGGTGGTTTAGCTATCGGGATTCTGCAACATGATCTGGCTATGGCTGATGCGGCACGTATTTATACCTTATTAACGATTGGTGATGGTCTTGTTGCCCAGATTCCATCGCTATTCTTGTCTACTGCCGCTGCCATTATTGTGACGCGTGTTTCCTCAGCATCGGATATGGGGCAACAAATATTCTTTCAATTATTTCAAAGCCCTAAAACTTTATATATCACCGCGGCTATTCTTGGATTGATTGGCATTATTCCCGGCATGCCGAATATTGTTTTTCTTTTATTTGCTGGCATCACAGCCGGGTTTGCATACTGGATGGGAGAAAATAGAAATAGTATTGAAGAAGAGCAAGAACCTGTAGAACCTGAAGCTGTTTTGGAACCAGTGGATGCCGAACGTGAACTTGGATGGGATGATGTAGAAAGTATCGATCAAATAGGATTAGAAGTAGGTTACCGATTAATTCCAATGGTCGATCGAAAGCAGGGTGGGCAATTGTTATCCAGAGTTAAGGGTGTCAGAAAAAAGTTGACCCAGGAATTAGGTTTTTTATTACCGGCAGTACATATTCGTGACAATCTGGATCTGGAGCCAAATAGTTATCGCATTGTTATCAAGGATGCCACGATTGCCAAAGCATCAGTTCAAGTTGATTCAGAATTAGCTATTAATCCGGGTCAGGTTTTTGGCGAATTACCTGGTAATACGGCAACGGATCCTGTGTTTGGTCTTGAGGCTGTCTGGATAGAGCCGTCACAACGTGATCAGGCACAAACCTATGGTTATACCGTTGTTGATCCGAGCACAGTGGTGGCAACGCATATGAGTCAGATTTTACAGGAACACGCGCACGAACTATTAGGTTACAAGGAAGTGCAATCTTTGATTGAACGTTATAGTGAGCATTCACCTAAAGTTATCGATGACATTATTCCCAATATTATCCCCATTAGTATCGTACTAAAGGTAATGCAAAATCTGCTACGTGAGAATATTCCAATACGAGATATCCGTACGATTATTGAGAGCATAATTGAACAATCTCGCAATACACAATCTGCCGACGTACTAACAGCCGCAGTACGCATTGCTCTTGGCCGACTCATTGTCGAACGAATCAGCAGTGACGGTGAAGAATTACCCGTTATTACATTAGATATGGCACTGGAACAGTTATTGCAGCAGACATTACAAGCAATGTCAGAAGGAACCGGTGCCATCGAACCCGGACTGGCTCAAAGACTAATTAGCTCATTGCGCGATGCCTGTGAAAAACAGGAATTAGCGGGCCAAGCTTCAGTATTACTGGTGGCTGACAATTTGAGAGAGTTACTTGTTCGGTTAGTTAGATTCAGCATACCAAGGTTGCATATTCTGGCTTTTAGCGAGGTCCCGGAAAACAGGGAAATAAGGATAATAAGTTCGGTCGGTTCAACATAAACAAATTGTTTGACGATAAAAAACGGTTATTTAGATTGAGACTAAAAACGACGATGAAAATTAAAAAATACTTTGCTTCAGATATGCGCCAGGCACTGGAAATGGCACGCGACGAATACGGATCTGATGTCGTTATACTTTCTAATCGGAAGGTTTCGGGTGGTGTTGAATTAATCGCTGCCGAGGATTACGACGAAGAAATTTATAACAAGAGTACACAAACCAGACAGCCTGTTGCACAAATAAAGCAAGGTCAAGAGATAGCAGATGCAATTAAAGTAGAACACACGCCCGGATCAGGAACATCTTCGGCGCATGATGCTGTATCCGATATCTGGACACGTGATTCAACCATGGATCAGATGCGTGATGAGCTAAAATCACTCAGATCAATGTTGGAACAACAAATGTCGGGATTGGCCTGGGGTGCCATTGGCAGACAACATCCGCTATGGGCAAATTTAATCCGGCAATTGGTCAATCTTGATTTGACACCCAAGTTGGCTCGTCAATTTGTTGAAGAAATCCCTGAAGATTATCAGTTTGATCAGGCTTGGCGTACGGTGCTGGCATTACTGACTTACCGGGTTCCTCAGTTCCACGACAATATATTGACAGCGGGCAATACCGTTGTTTTCTTTGGTCCTTCTGGTTCAGGTAAAACCACGACCATAGCCAAAATGGCAACACGTTATGCACTTGAATATGGCACGCAGAATATTATGTTGGCAACAACCGATATTTATCGGGTTGGTGCACGCGAACAACTAAGAAGTTACGCAGGAA
>Ga0209992_10000613_pt1 | contig 46281 bp, 34 predicted proteins | sample 2SBtaG_2_FD_182564 | JGI IMG/M metagenome (GOLD analysis project Ga0209992, IMG submission 182564) | Deep subsurface microbial communities from Kolumbo volcano to uncover new lineages of life (NeLLi) - 2SBTROV12_ACTIVE470 metaG (SPAdes)... | ecosystem: Environmental > Aquatic > Marine >... | reverse complement strand
TACGTCTATGACGTAGCGACAGGTGCGGAGTTGTACGTAATCGAACCTGCCGACGGGATGTCCGGCGACAAGTTTGGATTCAGCGTCGCTCTCGAGAACGGTATCGCCGTCATCGGATCTCCCCACCACGACGTGATGGGCATGACGATGGTTGGCTCGGCCTACGTGTATGACCTGTCGACAGGTTTGGAGATCGGCCGTCTGGTCCCCCCGACCATGGTCATGATGGGACACTTTGGAATTGGCGTGGCCATGGACAACGGCAAGGCTGCTGTTGGAGCCTTCACGCGCAACCCGAAGGGAACGGACTCCGGCGAGGCCTTCGTCTTTGACATCGCCACCTCCACGATGGTGACCAACTTGGTGGCCCCCGACGGCGCAGCTGGGGACATGCTGGGTTGGACTGTGGCCATCGACGGCAACAACGTGCTCGTCGGGGCAGACCTCGACGACGACAAGGGCACGGATTCGGGTTCCGCCTACGTCTTCGATGCGACCACGGGCGCCCAACTGAACAAGTTCGTGCCCATGGATGCCATGGCCGGCGACCGCTTTGGTTGGAAAGTAGCCCTCGTGGGCAACCAGGCTATCATCGGCTCTCACAAGCACGACAGCCCCGGCAAACTCGACACGGGCGCCGTGTACCTGTTCAACTTGGTCATGAATATGCAGATGGGCAAGTTCGAGTCGGCCTCCGGCATGGCCAACGATGAGTTCGGCTATTCGGTCGACTTCGATGGAGTCCGCGTTGCTGTCGGCGCCCCGTATGACGACTCGGCAACGGTCAACGCCGGTGCTACGTACGTCTTCGACCTCGCCACTCAGACCCAGGAGTACAAGACCACGGCATCCGATGCGGCCATGAGCGACTTGTTCGGCTCGAGCATCGTCGTGAACGGTGACGATTTGGTCGTCGGTTCGGTCTTCGACGACGACGTCACCCTGAACTCCGGCTCGGCTTACATGTTTGACCTGGCCCCCCCCTGCTGGAGCAAGTACTGCACCGTGGGTGATGGCAGCATGATGAACACGGCCACGCTGACTCCGTCGGGTTGCGACATGTCCGGTTCTCTGACTCTCATGATGATGAACGCGCCGGCCAATCAATACACCTTCCTGTTGATCGGCTCGAAGTCCGGCGTCGTCGATGGAGCTCTCTTTGGCGCCCAAGGCGATCTGTGCGTCACGGGTGGATCGATCGGACGCTACACCGCTGACGCTGGGATGGTCTCTGGCATGGGTATGTTCATGACGGACATCTCCAACAGTGCGACGGGAGGGCCTGGCTTCGGTATCCCGAACTCCGGCGGTGCCTCAATCCTCGCGGGCGAGACCTGGAACTTCCAGTACTGGCACCGCAACCCCTCCGGCATGCCCTCGGGCTTCTCGGAAGCCGTCTCGATTACGTTCAAGTAATCAATCGACTAGCGGCTAGCGCGAGGCCCTGAGTGATTCGTCACTCAGGGCCTCGCTGATTTCTGTCAGTGCCAGTGCAGCTTGCTCGCCACCCGTGCGGAAGTGCAGCAGACAGACTCGCAGAGTGAATCGGTCGTCAAGTCGGGTCGAAGAAAGGAAGACCCGTTGGCGAGCGTTGATCCGGTTGTGCAGGGCTTCATTGAACGTGTCCATGTCCCCGCTCGCAGGCCGGAAGCGGAAACAAACGACGCTAAGCTGGGGATTGTCGACCATTTCGATCCCGTCGAGAGTGGCCAACTCGTCGTGCAGCCAGCGCGCCAACTCGAGTTTCTCCCGCAGAGCATCGCGTAGGGCGGCGGCGCCGTAGAAATCGATGGCAGCCCAGACCCGCAAGCCGCGCGCCTCGCGGGTGAGCTCGGGGGACATCTCCGCGAAGTTGTACGCACTGGCGTCGAGATCCTGCAGGTAGTCCGCCGAAGAGGAGTGAGCCTCTTGGAGCAAGCCGCGTTCACGCACCAGAAGACAGCCGGTGCCGTAGGGCAGGAAGAGACTCTTGTGGGGATCGAGGACCAGGCTGTCGGCGCGCTCCAGGCCAGGTAGCAGATCCTGGCCGCCGGGCACACCGCGGAAGAATCCCCCGTAGGCACCATCGACGTGCAACCAGAGACCTTCAGCCTCGCAGAGGTCCGCGATCGCGGGAACTGGATCGAGGGCTCCCGTGTTCGTGGTCCCTGCTGTGGCGGCCACGAAGAACGGGCGCAACCCTGCGTTGCGATCCTGCGCAACCTGAGTTGCCAATGCGATGGGATCCATGCGCAGGCGACCGTCGGTGGGAATCGACCGCAGGCCAGCGCGCGGCAAGCCGGCAAGGCGCGCTGTCTTCGCAATGCAGCTGTGGGCCTGCTCGGAGGTGTAGTAGGTGGCCCCGCTCATGTCCTCGCCCAACTTGTTGGAGCGTGCGGTCACGATCGCGATCCAGGTCGAGAGGGTCCCACCGGTCGTGAGCAGACCCTCGGCTCCTTCGGGATAGCCGACGAATTCCCGCAACCAGTCGATTGCCATGCGCTCGATCGCGACCAGAGCTGGCGCGGCATCGTGCATGCCCACGTAGCGGTTGGTGCACAGGGCGACGTAGTCGGCCAGGGCAGCGGGATACAAGCCGCCGCCTGGGATGTAGGCCATGTAGCTACCCGCCGCCGTGTTGTAGGACTTGGAAATCGCACGACCCATGTCATCGATGGCCTGGACGAAAGGGCGACCGTGCTCAGGTAGCGGGCGCTGGAGGTCGAGCGCCACCCGCTCGGCACCCTCCGTATCCCAGGAAGGCTGTTGCCCCAGGCTCGCGAGATGTTCCACGGCGAACTGGGAGGCCACCTCGGTCATCTCCTTCATCTGGGTCGCGTCCAGATCCAACGAAGCGCTGGGGCGGGGCAGGGGACGGGGCATGGAGGGGAGAGTACGCTACGCTCCCACTTGGTGGCGCCATGATCTTCTCCAATCGTTTCCAGTACCTGTTCGTGCACATCGCAAAGACCGGTGGAACGAGCATCAAGGACCACTTGAAGCGGCACCGCTGGCGCGACCCCTTGGCCTGGCCTCAACTCCTGTGTGCCAATCTTTCAGCCGTCTTTGGCCACAGGCTGGGTGTCAAATTCCCGCGCCATGCGCGCGCGGTTGCCGCCAAGGAGATGTTGCCTCGGGCGCTGTTCGAGTCCCTGTTCAAGTTCTGCTTCGTGCGCAACCCATGGGATCTGCAAGTCAGCGCGTTCCACCACATTCAGAATGAGCAATCCGGGCTCGTTAGAGCCCAGGGGCTGGAGACTTTCGAGGCCTACCTCCGGTGGTCGCTGGACCCCAGGCGCCCCTACAACTACTTCGTCAACCCCCTCAACCAGCCCATGCTGGATTCGATCACGGACTTGAACGGGGATGTCCTGGTGGACTTCGTGGGTCGCTTTGAGTGTCTCGCTGAAGACTGGCAAGGCATCAGCGAACGCATCGGCTTGCCCGTGCGTGACCTGCCCCGCCGGCGGGCATCGAAACAGCGCAAGCCCTATGCCAAATACTACGACGCACAACTACGCGAACTCGTTCGGGAACACTACGCGCGGGATATCGAGGCTTTCGGTTACACGTTTGAAGGCGGCCTGCCCGACGGTCCCTTGATCGGCGGCTCCCTGGAGTAACCCGGCGTCATGGATTCGCCCACCGCACAGACACCGCAACATCCGGTTGAGCATCAGTTCCTCGTTCGTGCCGCCACGCTGCTGAACGCATACGGCACGCCCAGCCATCGCCTGGAACGGGTACTCGTGCATCTGGCCGGGGTGCTGGGTACTGAAGCGAGCTTCTACTCCACGCCCACCTCCGTCATGGCCTCCTTCGGCACGGGTGCTCAGGAGGTTGTGCACATGGCCAGGGTCGAGCCCGGTGAGGTCAATCTGGGCAAGTTGATCGAGTTCGACGAGGTGCTCGAAGATGTTGAGCATCGGCGCATTGCAGTGGCCGGTGCGCTGGAGCGGCTGGAGGCTATCGCCTCCAGAGGGCCACACTACGGACCCTTGAGCCTGTGCGCGGGTTACGCCTGCGTTTCCGCAAGCGCCGCGCGGCTTTTCGGAGGAGGAGCGAACGAGGTGGCGGGGTCGGCAGTGTTGGGAGGTGTGGTCTTTCTCTTGGGCCTGGTCCTGACCCGCCGACCGGGGAGCGACGGAACCGTGGAACCTCTGACCGCGTTCTTCGCGGCGCTCGTGTCCACGGTCCTGGCGAAATTCGTGCTGCCCCTCGACGATCACCTCGTCACCCTGGCGGCGTTGATCGTGGTCCTGCCGGGCTTGACTCTGACAACCGCCATGACCGAGCTCTCCACGAAGCACCTGGTCGCGGGAACGGCACGCTTGGCGCGCGCGGGCGTGATCTTCTTGACCTTGCTCTTTGGGGTTGCGCTGGCCTGGCGTTTGGCGGGTGCCCTGTGGCCTGAACCAGCGACCGTGTTTCAGATCAAGCCTCTGCCAGCCTGGACTGAGTTCTTGGCGCTGCTGCCCCTGCCCCTAGCGTTCGGCGTACTGTTCGACGCGCGGGCACGGGAGTGGCCGGTGATCTTTGTGGCCTCCACCCTCGGCTACCTCGCCGCGCGCACGGGCAGCGCTGAACTTGGATCCGACATCGGGCCTTTCTTGGGAGCCCTATCCGTCGGCGTGGTGGGCAACGTTTACGCCCGTTGGGTCGACCGCCCAGCACTGATGGCCATCACGCCCGGCCTGCTGGTCTTGGTTCCCGGCTCCATCGGATACACAAGCCTGACGTCATTCTTGGAACTGGGCGTAGTGCAGGGAATGGACGGAGCTTTCCGGACGGGTTTCGTGGCCATAAGCCTGGTGTGTGGCGTTCTGGCCGCGAACCTCGTCGTGCCTCCGCGCAGAATCCTCTAGATTCAGAGGCTAGTCATGTTGGCCACGTTTCTACTCGCCGTCGCGCCGCTCACCGCTTGCCCTCAAACCGATGCTCCCAACGAGGCAATGATCAATTGGCCTGGGTGGCGCGGGCCACTCCAGAACGGATCGGCCCCCTACGCAGAGCCACCGCTCGAGTGGAGCGAAGACAAGAACGTGCGCTGGAAGACTGCTCTCCCCGGGGCCGGTCAAGGGTCTCCGGTGGTCTGGGGCAAGCGCATCTTCTTGACCGCTGCCATCCCGGTGGGCGAAGAACTGCCGCCGGTTCCCGATGACGCCCCGGGTGCGCACGACAATGCTCCGGTCACACGCAAGCAACGCTTCGTCGCTCTGTGTTTGGATCGGGAATCCGGAAAACTCCTGTGGCAGAAAACGGTGCGTGAAGTCCTGCCGCACGCCGGCGCGCACCTCTCCGGCACGCTCGCTTCGAATTCATCCGTGGTGGATGCAGACGTATTCGTGGCCTACTTCGGCTCCAACGGCATCAGTGGCTTCGACCATGAGGGGCGGCAGCTCTGGTCCCGAGACGTGGGACGAATGCAAGTCAAACACGGGCACGGGGAAGGTTCTTCCCCGGTACTTCACCAAGGGACACTGGTGCTGAATTGGGATCACGAAGGAGCCTCATTCCTGCTAGCGCTCAACAGTAGGACGGGCGAGGAGCTTTGGCGCACGAGCCGCGAAGAGGTGACGTCCTGGGCCTCGCCAGTTGTGGCCGAGGTGGGCGATGTCACACAGGTCATCGTGAGCGGCACTGGAAAGGCGCGAGGCTACGACCTGAGTACTGGAGCAGTGCTCTGGGAGTGTGGTGGCCTCTCCAACAACGTGGTGGCCTCTCCGGTGGTCGGGCACGGTGTGGCCGTGCTGGGCAGCAGCTACGAGAAGAAATCTCTGCTCGCGATTCGATTGGCAGGAGCGCGCGGGGACCTGACCGGTGGCGAACACGTAATCTGGACGCGCAAGCGTGGAACGCCCTATGTGCCTTCGCCCCTGTTGCACGGCGAGTGGGTCTACTACTTGAGCCACTACCAAGGAGTCCTCTCGCGCGTGCATGTGCAGAACGGATCCGAGCCCGCCGGCCCCTTCCGCTTGGATGGGATGTACGAGATCTACAGCAGCCCCGTCGCAGCGGCTAAACGTGTGTACATCACGGATCGAGACGGGGCGACCCTGGTATTGAGTCACACCGACGGGCAACCCGAAGTACTAGCCGTAAATCGGTTGGCCGATTCCTTCAGTGCTTCCGCGGCATTGGTTGGCCGCGACCTGCTCTTGCGCGGCGACCGCTACCTGTACTGCCTGTCTGCAGATCGGGCAGGCGAGTAGGGCGCACGGCCGCGCAGGAGTTCCTGGCAGCACGCGTGACTTGCCCTCCAAGCGCGCCGAACCATCCGGTACCCGTGGGTTTTGAGTCCGGTAGTAGCATGTCAAGTGGGGCCGCCGCCCCATGCGTCCCTGCGACCCACGGAAACGATAAGAGGGCCTCCATGTTCAGTCCCGTTCACGCCACCGACTCTCTCCTGCTCAGCGCTTTGCTCTCCTTGCCCTGCTTGGCTCAGGAATCCCAAGCCTCAGACCAGGGCCTACGGATCAACGGGCAGACTCACGTGAGAGTCGAACAACGAGCGAACGAATTCGTCAGGAGCAGCCAAGATGGCGTAGCCGTTGCCCATGATGCTGTCGCTGGGACCGTGCTGACATGGCACAGCCGTCGCCAACAGAATGGAGGTTACGGAATCTATGCGAGGCGTTTCGACGCGCAGGGCCAGCCGTTGGCTGGCGAGGTCCAAGTCAATGCCAACACGCGCGGCATGCAAATGCAGCCTGCGGTTTCCCTGAGCCCCACGGGCCACGCCTGGTTTGCCTGGCGCTCGTTCGGGCATGACGGAGACCGGGGTTCCATCATGGCTAGACGCTTTTCACCCCAACTCGACAAGGCCTCGACTGAGGTATTGGTCAATCAAAGAAGACAAGGGCATCAAAGCGAGCCCGTTGTGGTCGCCCTAACCGATGGCGGCGCGCTCGTCGCCTGGGTCTCGCCCGGTGAGGAGAGCCCATCCGAAATCCACGCTCGCCTGCTCGATATCCAAGGCTTGCCCCGCGGTGATGCCTTCAGGGTGGACACTGGAGGATCGCAGGGACACGGTCCGCCGAGCGTGGCGCTGGGCAAAGAAGGGGAGGTGATTGTCGCCTACTCGCGGACCACAGCGGAGGGTCACCCCATTGGGGTCTTCCTGCGCAGAATTGTGAAGGGTGCTGTGGACGGCGAGGAACTGCGCGTTGACATCGACACAGACTCGCAGCCCATCGAGCCCTCTATTGCGGCCAATTCAACCGGGCAGATCCTGGTCGGATGGCTTGAGGTCGAGGGATCCGAATACGGCATCCGGGTTCGACGGTTCGGACCTGGGGTGATGGGTCTAGAAGGCTTGCCTGTGCAGACCTTGAAGCATTCAGGGGCGGGGTACCTAAGTGGACTGTCCGTAGCCCTCTCCGAGGAAGGCCTGGGACTTGCGACTTGGAACCGACACGGCGACGGACCGAAACGCGAATCAGGGCTCTTCGCCAGTCGCCTATCCGAATCGGGTGCGGCCGCAGGTGAGCCATTCCGTGTCACTTCCCGCACCCTCGGAACCCAGACCATTGCCGTGGCCCACGGTGCGAGCCGAGTGTTCCTGGAAGACTCTGGCTTGATGGGATTCGGATGGCACGGGGACGCTGGGCAGGATGACAGCAGCGCGGCTCATCTGACCCTGCTGGCACCGGAGGGGCACTCCTTTGCTCCCTTCGAGCACGCCACGGCAGACGTTGCGCTGGAAGGCCTAGCCGAACTCGAGGCGGGAGCTCGCCCCCACGACCCGCCTACGTTTGATGCTCGCAACGTCGAGGATCGACCGGACGGCCCCCCGACCTACGGGGTGGACGACTTCTTCTTGGCATTCCCCAATACGGGCTGGACGCCCCCTGATCCGGAGATGGCGGTGGGCATGGAGCACATCGTATGCATGGTCAACGGCGGGATCGCTGCTTTCGAGAAGGACGGCACGCTCGTGTTCCAACAGGACATCAACGGCTCCAGCGGGTTCTTTGGATCGGTAGGTGCGGGTGGTTTTGTATTCGATCCGGAAGTCATCTGGGATCCACACAGCGGACGCTTCATCGCCTTCGCCAACGAGCGCAACGGAAGCCAAGGGCGGTTCCTGTTCGCCGTCTCCGACGATGGCAATCCTGCAGGCACCTGGCACAAGTACGCCATCAACGGCGGCCCCTTGGTGAACGACAACGACATCGACTCGCCCAACATTTCCGTGGATGCATCCGTGATCTACATGAGCGCGGATTACTTCGGGCCGGACAAGTACCTGATCGTCATGGTCGACAAGTCCTCGGTTCTGAACGGCGGTGCCATTTCCTTCACCAGCACTGTGATCAATGGGCGACAGTCATTTGGAATGCCGGTCAACTACGACCAGGGCACGCCCATCCAGTACCTGCTCTGGGCTGCAGAGTTCACGACCTCATCCTCCCTGCGCTTGTACGCGATCACAGATCCCCTGGGTGCCCCGTCTACGCAATTCACAACCATCACGGTGCCCTCGTACAGCCACCCCGCGGATCCGCCGCAGAAGGGCACGTCATCGCGCCCGGAGCTGTTCGAGGCCCGCTTCTGGAGCACGGTTGTGCGCGATGGCCAACTTTGGGCCACACACCATCAAGGTTCCTCCCGAGCGCGGGCCCGTTGGTATCAATTCGACCTGGGCGGTTGGCCCACAAGCGGTACGCCGACGCTGGTTCAGTCTGGCGAGGTCGACCTGGGTCCTGATATCTGGACCTTCTTCCCCAGTATTTGGGTGGATGCCGACCAGAACATGGCCATGACCTTTGCCCGCTCTTCGCCCAACGAGTTCATCAGCATGAACATGGTTCACCGCCTCGCCTCGGATCCGCCTGGAACTCTACGAGTTCCAGAGATGATCACGCCTGGGATGGGCACCAATACGTCGGGGCGTTGGGGTGACTACAGCGCCACCAACGACGACCCTGCGGACCCGGGCGTCTTCTGGGGCCATCACGAGCACCGGCCCGCGGGCTCCTCGTGGAATACGCTGGTGGCCAAGCTGTCGACCTGTGACGATTCGATTCAGAATTACTGCACTGCCAATGCCAACTCCACGGGCTTCCCCGCCGCAATCTCGACCACAGGCTCCAGTTCCTTCGCCAACAACGACCTGACGCTCGTGGCCACAAGCTGCCCCAGCAACCAATTCGGGCTGTTCTTCTACGGGCAGGGCCAGGCCCAGCAACCGCTGGGCGACGGGGTCCTGTGTATCGGGTCGAGTTTCGCGCGCCTGTCAGTGGTGCAAGCGGATGCCTCGGGCCAAGTGTCCTTTCCCCTGGACCTGAACAACTTGCCCCCCGTCGGCCAGATCGCCCCGGGGGAAGCCTGGAACTTTCAGTTCTGGTACCGGGACGTGCCGGGCGGCCCGGCTGGCTACAACTTCAGTGACGCGGTGCAAGTCAACTTCTGCCAGTAGACGTGAGACTCTCTTGCCTCCCAATTGGAGTGGGGCTAGGTGCCGTGGGTTTCTTCTAGCGCCCAGGTACTCAAGGCGTGCATGAACTGCACGTGCCCATCAACGTCAGTTCGTGTGAGCGGACTTTGAATCCCTTGGGAGCAATGCCCGCGAATGACCCCGGGCAGCCGTGCATGTCGAAAAGCCGTCCACACTGCTCACAAAGAAAGTGGTGGTGGTGCGCGAGCCCGGCCAGTTCGTAGCGAGATGAATCGCCCGGAGTGGGCACGACGATGACGTCTCCGCGTTCGACAAGGCTCTTGAGATTGCGGTAGATGGTAGAGAGGTTGATACCCGCGATCGCCTCGGAGGCCGCTTCGAGGACCTCGCTGGGGCTCAGGGGCCGGTGCCCATCCTGAAGGGCGTCCAGGATCGCTCGGCGCTGTCCGGTCATTCTCATGGCCCTGCCAATCCTAAACCGGGGCGCAGGCTATTGCAAATGCAAATGCATTTGCGTTAAAATTCAGAGGCCATGCTGACTCACCTGAAATCCCCTGCCCCTGCCGCGCGCGGGCTCCTGCTTCTCACAATTCCGGTGACCGCCTGTGCGTGGTCCATGGCCCCTGCGCTCGGGCAGCTCCCGCGGACTCATGCCGACTCGGGAACCGAGTCCCACGCTCGTTGGCATCAAGCCCCGACCGCGCACCTGGAAGAGGATGAAGTCCCGACCCTGATCCCGCCGAACGCCGCATCGGATTCATGGTTCGCTCCCTGGTCCCACTCTCACACGAGCAAGTCCGGGACGCCCTTTGTTCATCTGTTCGGACTCGAACCGGCGTTCCTGGATCGTGACCTGTTCATGGACTACCGCACGATCAACGGATTGGACGAGGACGAAACCGAAGTAGAAGTGGAACTCGAGTGGGCGCTCACAAACAGGCTGGGCGTTGTGTTCGAACTCCCCTACGTTCGATTGGATCCTGATGGTGGCGATAGCAGCGCTGGGGTTGGCGACTGGACCATCGCACCGCGTGCGCTCCTGATCGCCGCAGACGATTACCTGCTATCGGCAAACCTGGGGATAACGTTTCCAACCGGGAACGAGGGCGAGGGTCTCGGCAGCGGCGAAGTCTCCGTGTCACCTTCACTGTCAGCTTGGTTCGATCTAGGGCAGTGGGTGCAGCTCAGTGCGCAGGCTGGTATCGAGCGAGGGCGGGACTCCGGAGATCGTGAGGCCTTCTACAACGGGGCCTTGGTGTATTTGTTTCAGGCTCCTGGGCAACTGGGCGAACACGATCACCTCCACGGGGATGGTCGGCGAGAACACCCGAGAGGGCTTACGAGCGCGATCCTGGAGTTGAGTGCTCGGACCGGGCTGAATGGTCCAAACGATGGCCGTTCCAGAGCAGAACTGCTCTTCGGAATCAGCCACAACCTCGCGGGGGCTTGGGACTTGCGGGCTGGATACCAAGTGGCATTGGGGGGAGACAGGGACTTGGAGAATGCCGCAGTCCTGAGTCTGGTACGGCATTTCTAGGGCCCTGGGGGGCGCCAAGAGTGCCATCTCGAAGACGCTAGACTGACCCCATGGCCAAGCGCATCGACTTCTACTACCACCGCCGAAACTGAACCAGTTGTTCGCGCGCCGATGCCGCCCTGGAGGGCGCAGGCGTCACCATCCGTGGGATGGTGGATGCTCGTAAACAACGCTACGGACCGAGCGACCTGTCCGGAGTATTCAAGGGAGCCACGCGGGTCTTGGCAGCCCGGGGCAAGAAGGTGCTGGAGATTGAGCTGAGCCCGAATCCGGCGGACTCCGAGGACTTGCAACGTGCGGTACTGGGACCTTCTGGAAACCTGCGTGCGCCAACGTTGAGGGTTGGGACGACAATCGTTGTGGGCTTCAACCCGGACGTCTACGCCGACTTGTTTGCGTAGGAGAGGCGGCCTGTCTCTCAGGCAGGCAAATGGATGCGAGGTCGGTCCTCAGGATCTGTCGGGGAACTCGCCACGAACTCGCGGAAGTCGTGCACAAACTCCAACACGTCAAGACCCATGTACGAGTTGGAAACTTGCAAGGCCGTGGACTCCAGTCGCTGCGTTCCTTGCTCGCCCAGGCGCTCAACGCCCTTGGGCTGGCCCATGCGCACCTTGAGAGCGGCAGCGGTGCACTGAATGAGACCTTGAATGAACTGGGCCTGGGAGCGATCACCCTTGGAGACATGCCACAGGGACTCCCAAGCCTCGTGCGCCTCCCACAGGAATCCGGCGTTGTACAGATCCACTCCGAACAGATAGGGAGAGCACGTGGCCCAGTCCCCAGGCGGGCAAGGCCTGACCGTATCCTCCTCCCCGGCTTGATAGGAGTGTCCCGCAGGGTCGCGAGTCGGGTGCGGTGACTCGCCAGGGAGGTAGGCGTAGCCGGGAAAAGGCCGATTGGGCTGATAGCGGGCAGGTGAACTCACGGCGCAGGACAATACCCGACTGCCAACAAAAAGGCATGGACGCTGGGGCCCCATGTCGCCCCCACCCGTGGGCTAGGGGGAAGACGCCAGGTGTGCAGGCGCTAGAATCCCACCACCGGGCACAAGCCCGGCTTGGACATGGACGAAGACTCAACCCCTGACGACCCGCTCTCCCCTGAAGAGAACGAACGTCTGCTGCGGCAGCTCGAGCAGTGGGCACGGGATCCGAGCCAGTTGGCGCAGATGGATGAGGAGGTACTCAATCGACTGCGTCGAGCTGCCGGACAAATCGCGCTCCCGGACCGCAAGGCGAGACGCGTGCTCAGCAACGCGCGCAGGCGTCTGGCGCGCGAGCAGGTGCGCACGCAGGACGACCTCGCGCTCAATGCAACCAGCAATCGTGCACTCAAGAGGTCGTTGCGTTTCCCTGTTGCCCCCCCGAGCCTCGACATCAGCGACCGTGACAAGCAGCTGCTCGAGAAGCAGGCCTGGCAGCCGATGCAGGGTGAGGTCGCCGCCCAACGCCTGGAAGAGCCCGCGCGCTGCTACATCTGCAAGGAGGAATACCGGGACCTGCACAGCCACTACGACGCCCTGTGTCCCCCCTGTGCCAGACTCAATTGGCACAAGCGATTGCAAACGGCGGACCTCTCAGGCCGTGTTGCCCTCGTAACCGGGTCACGAGTGAAGATCGGATACGAAGCCTCTTTGATGTTGCTGCGTGCGGGAGCGAGTTTGATCGCCACGACCCGATTTCCCTGTGATTCGGCCAAGCGATTTGCAGCTGAAGCGGATTTTGCGCACTGGCGGGGGCGCCTGCACATCTACGGGCTCGATCTGCGCCACACACCCAGTGTCGAGGCCTTCGCCGCGCACGTGAACGAAGAATACGAGCGACTGGATTTCCTGATCCACAACGCGTGTCAGACCGTGCGCCGCCCTCCGGCCTATAGCGCGCACTTGATGCAGGATGAGATTTTCAAGGATCTTCCGGCTGCAACGCGGGAGCTCGTCCGCCGCCATGAGGCGCTGGTCAGCGGGTTGACCTCTGAAGAGGGCGCGCAGGCACAACTGAGCACCGGCAGCCCGCCCGCCGAGGGCGAGGATCGATTGCCTGCGGCTGCCGCGGCCTCTCCATTGCAGGGACTGACCCAAGCCGCCGGCATGAGCCAACTCGATCTGCTCGGTGAAGCGGACCAAGCGGCTCTGTTCCCGGAGGACATGCTGGATGGGGAAGGCCAACAACTCGACTTGCGTAGCAAGAATTCATGGCGCATGGAACTGAACGAAGTGCCCACTGTGGAATTGATCGAGGTCCAGCTCGTGAATTCGGTGGCACCGTTCGTCTTGACCGCACGCCTCAAGGGCTTGATGGCCAAGATCGAGAGTGCAGACAAGCACGTAGTCAATGTTTCCGCTATGGAGGGGCAGTTCTATCGGACTTTCAAGACCACGCGTCACCCCCACACGAACATGGCAAAAGCGGCACTCAACATGATGACGCGCACGTCGGCAGCCGACTACTTCAAGAGTGGCATCCACATGAACAGCGTGGATACGGGCTGGGTCACCGACGAAGACCCCTTTGAGAAGACAGTAGAAAAAGAGCAAAGCCAACGCTTCGCTCCGCCACTCGACTCAGTGGATGGAGCCGCGCGCGTGATCGACCCGATCTTCTCCGGTTTCAACACGGGCGTGCACTGCTGGGGGCAGTTCCTGAAGGACTACGCCCCCACCCGTTGGTAAGCCACTCGCGAGGCTCAGAGGCGCAACTGCAGGTAGGAAATCGTGCAGCCGCGCCGCAACCAACGCTGCTCATAGCGTGTCTGAATCGCAAGCCACTCCTGTAGAAGGGGGTCGAGGCCGGCCGCCGAATTGGCGTACAGATTCGAAATCTCTAGGGTGACCTGCACCTGACATGCGGCTGCGCTCAACAGGGTTTGCTCGTGTAGGAACGGACTGTCCGTCTTCACGTGTACGATGCCTCCTGGACCGAGCAGTCGACGGTAGCGCTCCAAGAAGGGGGCCCCCGTCAAGCGCTTGGTGCCGCGCTCATCGTTCGGCTGCGGATCGGAGAAGGGCAGCCAGATCTCGCGCGCCTCTCCGGGAGCCACGTGGCTCTCAATGAACTCAATCTTGGCGCGCAGGAAAGCCGAATTGCGCAGACCGGTCTCGGAGGCAGCCTGTGCGCCGTGCCAAAACCGATGGCCTTTGATGTCCACGCCGATGAAATTGCGTTCGGGATGGAGGCGCGCGAGCTCCAGCGTGTACTCACCTTTGCCACAACCCAGTTCCAAAGTGATCGGGTTGGCGTTTCCAAACACGTCCGCGTGCCATCCACCGCGCAAGTTACTGGGCCCCGCCACAGAGGACCGAACACACGGCTCGTAGACTCGCTCCAAGCCTCGATTGGAGTCCCATTTTTGACGTTTGGTGCGCGGCATGGTGCAGCTGCAGAGGATAACGAGTTCGGCCCGCCACAAGTCGCCAGGGCCCGTATCCTGGGGGCATGTTGCGTCGCTTGCTCCTGGTCCTCGCCTCCCTGGTTGTCTCCCTGGCCTTGGTTGAGGGAGTCACCCGTATGTGGCTCAAGTTCCAAGGTCGGGGGTACACGCGGGCCGCGACCGAACAGGCCATCGGTGAAGTGCTGAATGCTGTAGGTGGCTTGACGGCCGGAGTCGACGCAGAGCTAGATGAGCGAGGTCAACGCAAGGGACCGAAGTACCAGCTGCAGCCCTACACAGGCTACGTCCCTTACCGGACGGCCTCACTCACAACGGAAATGGTGAAGCACTTCCGTTCAGGAAAGGGCGACGCCTATGAAATCCTGGTGCAAGGTGGATCCGTGGCTGCAGGCTTCCAGGGCAGGGGACTTGACGCACTCACGCAATACCTGGAGGAGTCGGGAGAGACGGCAGGGCGTCCGGTGGAGGTGTTCGGCCTCTCCGTTCCGGGCTACAAGCAGCCGCAGCAGTTCACCCAGCTGGCCTACCTGCTTTCCCAGGGATGTCACCCGGACCTGGTGATCAACCTGGATGGGCTCAACGAGCTGCGCATCGGGAGCGGCAACCTGGGGGCTGGATTCGAGCCTAGCTTCCCATCCCGTGGCCATTGGGGTTCGCTGCTTTCGAAGCAAGGGACGGAGCAGGAGGAGTTCGAGGATCTTCTGCGAGTCCATCAAGCCCAGACGAACGTGTTGGATTTAGGCCAGGAAATCTTGGACCGGGGTGACTGCGCCAGCGCGTTCATGGGAATCCTCGCCCTCTCTCGCATCGCCGGGGCCCGCGCTGAATGGGCTGCAGCCCAAGAGGCTCTGACCGCAAGGCGGACCGATAACCTGAGTCGCAAGGGCGCTCTGGGGTATGGCGTGCCGAAGAAGGGCCGCGACGGAGTGCGAGAATCGGTAGCCTGCTGGAAGCGATCGTCGCTGGCCATGCACCAGCTATGCGAGGCGCGCGGCATTCGGTACGTGCATGTGTTGCAACCGACGATGCACGACAAGGGCTCGAAAGTGCTGACGGAAGATGAACGCCGCGTCGGAATCGGTGACGCTCGACTTCACCCGGCCGTCGTGCGGGGGTATCCACTGTTGCGCCGAGCGCTCGCCGAGCTGAGAGAACTTGGGGTCGAGGCCATCGACGCCTGCAACACGTTCGAGGACGTAGAACAGACCGTCTATGTGGATAGCTGTCACTTCACTCAGGAAGGCAACGCCATCTTGGGATTCAACATTGCAAAGGAAATGGGGCTAACCTCTAGCGAAGGGAGTGCCGCAGGAGCCTTTCCAGTGGTTGAATCTGAAGTTGCGGCACAGGCTGAGCCACAGGCTCTGGCCGAAATCGACAGTGTGATCGCCGACGACGAATGAGAGACCGTGAGATCCTCAATCCCTCGGGTGAACGACTCGACCACGTGTTCACGCCCGCCCTGGACCCTGGAGAGGACTCTGAACGCAAATTCGTGATCGTCGGTCACGGAGTCACCTCTCACCACGATCGACCCTACTTGGTTCATCTCTGCGATGCGCTGGCCGTCGTGGGCATCGCCTCCATTCGGTTCTCCTTTGCAGGCAACGGTCAGTCTGGGGGGCGCTTCGCAGATTGCTGTATTTCCAAGGAGGTCGCAGATCTGGGCGCGGTCATCGACGCCGTGGGTGAGGGGAGGATCGGCTACATTGGGCACAGCATGGGCGGAGCGGTGGGCGTCATGCGTGCGGCCGAGGACGACCGGCTGCGAGCACTTGTGTCATTGGCCGGCATGACGGAAGTGGACGGATTCATGCAACGTCACTTCGGGCATCTCACCCCCGGACGAGACTTGATGCTCGGACGCGAACACGCCCGACTCAGCGAGACTCTCCTAAACGACGCGCAGAAAATTCAGACGACTCTTCCGCAGGCGCGTCGGATTTCGATTCCCTGGCTACTGGTGCACGGAACACAGGACGAATTGGTTCCTCTCGAAGATTCTGTGCGCTGCGCTCAAGCCTGCCGCGGCAAAGCCCAGCTGGCTCCCATTGAGAGTGCAGATCACTGCTTCACCGGCCGGCTGGACGAGGTCGGAAACCTGGTGGTTCCCTGGCTGGCCGATTCGCTCTGAGCACCACGCCCGCCCTGCTGCGGCGCTTTTTGGAGCCCTTCCAGGATGTGAAGAGTGCGTCGGGCTTGGGGATTCGGTTAGATAGCCCCGCCGGGGAGCAACGCTCTCCCCCTAGGCGCCCCCAGGCCAAGCCCCCCCAAGGAACCCCATGAACGGTGTCGTAACCGGTAGCGATCTGTCCGCCCACGAAAAGAAGCTGCTCTTCTGGGCCAGTTTCCTGGCCCTGACCGCCGCCGGATTTGGCTTCGCTTTCCGCGTGGCCATGGGCAGCGCTTACGGGGCAGAACTGAATCTCACCCAGCAGCAGGTGGGCGAGGTCTTCGGCGCCTCCCTGTGGCCCATCGCGATCACGATGATCGGCTTTAGCCTCTTCGTGGACCGCACGGGCTACCGCAAGCCCATGTACCTGGCGTTTGCGCTGCAGGCTGTTTCGGGCGTGGGCACCTTCCTCTCCGACAGCTACGGATCCCTCTACCTATTTGCCATCTGCGCGGGGCTCGGGCACGGGATCGTTGAAGCCGTGATCAACCCCATTTGCGCCGCAGTCTACCCGAAGGAGAAGACGAAATGGTTGACGATCCTGCACGCCGCCTGGCCGGCGGGCCTGGTAGTCGGGACCCTTCTCATCATCGGTGCTGACGGATTGGTGGAAGATCTGGGCTGGAAGGTCCACGCCCTCTGGATCATCTTGCCCGCCGCTGCCTACGCCCTGATGTACCGGCCCTGCAAGTTCCCGGTGGACGAACGCGTTCAAGCGGGTGTGCCCTACATCGTCATGCTGCGTCAAGTCGGCTTCCTAGGAGCTAGCCTGGCCTCTTGCCTGATGATCTACGAGATCGGCAACCAGGTGGACCAGTTGACGGATTGGACCAAGCCCGAAAACTGGTTCATGGTCAGTTTCCTGAGCGGATTGGGGGTCGGCGGAGTCTTTGGCTTCATGGTGAAGGGGCTAGGTCGCCCGCTGTTCTTCCTGCTCTGCCTGCTGATGATTCCCGTCGCAACCGCCGAGCTCGGAACCGACGGCTGGATCAAGAAGCTCATGGAACCTGTGCTGTTGGCAAAGGAGTGGAACCCAGCATCTGCGTTGGTTTTCTCGGCTGCCATCATGCTCGTCTTCCGCGTGTTTGCGGGGGGCATCTTGCGCGTGTTCTCGCCGCCTAGCTTGCTGTGTATCAGCGGGCTGTTCTCTGCCGTGGGCCTGTACTGGCTCTCCAGTGCGGCTGACATGGCCATCTTCGTGGCGTTCACGCTGTACGCCCTGGGACAGACCTTCTATTGGCCCTGCATCTTGGGCTTCACTTCCGAACGCTACCCACGCGGTGGGGCGCTGACCCTCAACACGGTTTCCGCCATCGGATTGCTCTCTGCAGGCATCATTGGCACTCCAATCTTGGGCGTGGCTTTCGACAAGTCCATCCACAAGAAAGTCGTTGCCGAGGCACCTGCCCTGGCCAGTGGGGCGAGTGCGGAGGGCGAGTTCTTCTGGATGACCCATGAGAAAATCGACCCCGAGAAGGTGACTGCCGTTATCGCGGCCTTGCCCGAAGGCGAACAAGGCGCGGCCAAGACCGTGTGGGATGGAGCAAACGAAGACGCGGGGCGTGACGTCCTTGTCTACGCAGTTCGCTTCCCACTCCTGCTCCTGATTGCCTTTGGTGTGATCGCCCTCTACTTCCGCATGAGAGGAGGCTACAAGCCTGTCACCCTCGCGGAAGAGGAAGGGTGAGGACCGAAACCGTGACGCGTGCCGTCACCCACTAGCGACGATCACCAACCGGGACGTAGTTCGGCCGCGCGGATCTGTGCCTATGTCTATCCGGGCTGGCACCCCATTCCTGAACGGGACAAGTCCTTCCACCCGGGCTTCACCGAGTGGGAGTTGGTGCGGGACTGTCAGCCACGCTTTGAAGAGCACCGGCAACCACGCCTGCCCCAATGGGGTCCTTACGACGACCGCGATCCGGTGCAGGTCGAACGACGCATCCGCCTGGCCTTGGACCACGGCATCGATGCGTTCGTGTACGGATTCTTTTGGTGTCGGGGCAAGCGCGTCTTTGAGGATGCGCTCGACCTCGGGTTCCTAGGCAGTCCCACCGGCACCCAGGCTCCATTTGCGCTGATGTGGGCCAACCGCATGCCACGCCGCGTGCTGCCCGTACGCCGCAGCGACCTGCCAGTAATTGACGAGTCGAGACGGGTCCAAAGTGACGTGCAGGACTTCGTGACCCTGGTGGCGCACCTGGCGCAGACCTACTTCACGCGACCCAACTACATGCTCGTCGCAGGGCGTGCGTACTTCTCCATCTTTGACTCGACGTTCTTCTTGCGGGAGCTCTGGCTTGACGGCGCACGAGAGGCTATCGCTGAGGCCCGCCACTGGCTTGCGAAGAGTGGCTACCCCGATCTGCACCTTGCCGCCATCGACCCCGCGGACGACGTGATCCATCAACTCGGAGAGGTCGGTTTCGACAGCGTCACGCATTACGTCCTCTTGCCTGAATGGAAGGGCCCGTCATTGCAGGACTACGCCGAGTGCGCACTGAAACGAGAAGCCCAGTGGCCGGACTTTGCCGAACGATCCGGATTGCCCTACATGCCCTCCGTCGCCCCTGGCTGGGACGCATCACCGCGCGCAGCAGACTTCGGCCGTGAGCGACCCGGCAAGTACCCCTGGTCGCCTGTGGTGACTGGTGAGAATCCTGCGCGCTTCAAGCGTGCGCTCGAACGAGCACTTGCTTTCGGGCAGGAGTGTGACCCACCGATCGTCTTTGTGGCTTCCTTGAATGAGTGGAGTGAAGGCCATTACTTGGAACCCGATCAGCGCTTCGGAATGGGCTGGATGGAAGCCGTACGCGAGTCTCGGCCGTCGCGCTAGGCTAGCGAGAAGAACCCCATGATTTCATCCCGCCCCACGCCGCCTTCCCTGGCCACCGCCCTTGCCGCAGCATTGGATCGCGACCGTTCAAGCCAGGCGTTCAAGTCGAATCTGGAACAATTGCTGCTTGAGCTGCCGCCCGAGGAGGCAGATGCCTTCGCCTTGCTTTTGGATGCGGGACGCGGTGCGTGGGTACCCTTGCTGCAGTCCAACTCCGGTAGCGCCCTCTTCATCGGCGACGCCTGTTCGGGGACGGCAGTGGCCTTGGCCCACCTGGGGTTCGAGGTGTTGCGGGTGGACACCTGCCCTCTACGCCTGGCCTTCGCCGATTTGCGAGACCGCTCCTTGGGTCGTGTTGGGCGCAGCCTGCTTGTGGGCGGAAACCCCCGGCTACCATTCGAAGACGAGAGCTTTGACCTTGTCGTGCAAGAGGATGGCCTGCCCCACGAGGCTCGCGGATGGGAGCACGACAGCGCCGAACTGTGGCGCGTGTGCCGCGCTGAACTCTGGGTTTGCGCTGAGAACCGTATGGCGTACAAGCGCTCAACAGGCCAGCGCGGTCAGCACGCCAAGACGGGTGCGTGGGGCTGGTTGCGTTCGGCAATCTTGCCCAAGAACGGGGAACGCTCGCTTGCTGGAACACGCGCAGCGCTCCACACGCGGGGCACTGCACTGAGGGCCTACGCCCTCTACCCCCATGCTAAAGATTTTAGCCATGTGGTTGCTCTCGATGCGCGGCTGCCGCGACTGACGGTCGGCCCCATGGAACGCAAGAACCGCCTCAAGACGCTGGCCGCCAAGCTGGGGTTCTTTCCGTGGCTCACGCCCTCCTTTGCCATGCACGGATCCCGCAGAACCGCCGGCAGCAAGCGCTTGGATCGCATCTTGGACACGCTGGCCGAGCGCATCGGCGAACCCACGCCGCAAGTCGAGCACGTGGTCTCCACGCGCAGCAACAACTGCCTTGTGCAGACAAGGCCCCATGGTCGCAGTCACTTGATCGAGTCCCAAATGGGCGCCGGCGACCAGGGCTCATGGATTCTGCACATCCCCACAAACCCCTCGACTGAGAGGATGCTGCGCAATGATGCCGATTTCCTGAGGCACATCCGCGACACCCACCCGCAACTGCCGATTCCCGAGCCCCTGGTCGCCGATCGGATCGAGGGGCTCTTCCTACATTGCGAACGACGGCTTGGTGGACTGACCGCGCCCCAACTCACGGGCCAACGTGCCTGTGAAAAGCGTCTACTCATGGATGTGGCGCGCGATTTCGCAGAGCTTGTGGTGGAGCCCGACGCGCTGCTGGATGCGCATCGGTTTGCAGAACTCGTCAGCCCGCGGTTTGAGCTCGCCATTCGAGTATGCGGACACCCCGGGACGGCGGCGGCGCTGGAGTCCATGCACGCGCAAGCCCGCACCTGCCTGGTGGGCCGACGGTTGCCGCTTGTGCTCTACCACGCCGACTTGCGGCCCAAGCACATTCAAGTACGGCGGGACGGGACAGTTCTGGGGTACTTTGACTGGGGTGCGAGTGAGCGCTGTTTCCTGCCTTACTTGGACCTGCTGCACTTGGTCGTGCACCTATCCAAGGGACACAGCCCCAATGCAGCAGCCACTTGCCAGCGGATCCGCGAAGGAAGGTGGGCGCCTCACGAACGTGCCGCCCTAGACCTGTACGCTTCCCGGTTGGGACTCGAGGACGAAGTTCGGGTCTGCCTAGAGCGCACTCTGCCGGGTTTTATGGCGGGCATGAGCGAGCGGAATTGGGACTACAGCCGCCCGCAGTGGGTACGGCGCCAATTTGGCCTGGAGTAGCGGCGAACGGCCACTGGAAGCTGACCGCCTGGCCACTTAGTCCAGGCTATTGTTCAGAGTCCTCACAACGTACATCCTGCCTGAGCCCGCCCCCTTCGCAGGCCCTCAACCACCGCCATGATTCTGTTCGTCGCTCCTCCCCTGCTGCTCGCTCTGGTTCTCCTCTACTTGGGTCGAGCGTTTTGGGCCTGGACCGCGCCCCTGGCCTGGGTGCTGTGGCGCTGGCACGCGGGTTTGGAGACCCCGGGTCCCCTATTCTGGACGGTGGCAGGAAGCGCAGGCGTGGTGGTGCTGATCGCCGGCTTCCCGCCCCTGCGGCGGTTGCTGCTCACCGGCCGACTGCTCAAATTGATGAAGCCCATGTTCCCGGCCATGAGCGAGACCGAGCGCACGGCTCTCGAAGCGGGCACCGTTTGGTGGGATGCGGATTTGTTTACCGGGCGACCGAATTGGAAGAAGCTCCTCGCCTTCGAAGGCCCGGGATTGAGTGCGAGAGAACAGGCCTTCTTGGACAACGAGGTGGAACACCTTTGCGAGCTGGTCGAAGTTGGACAGGTGGATCGAGAGGGCGACTTGAGCGCCGAGGCTTGGGAGTACCTCAAGGCCAATGGATTCATGGGCGTCAACATCCCCGAGGAATACGGTGGCCTGGGATTCTCCGCCGAAGCCAACTCCGCGATCGTGACCAAGGTCTCCAGCCACAACGTCACACTCGCGGTGACGGTCATGGTGCCCAACTCGTTGGGCCCCGCGGAGTTGTTGATGCACTACGGCACGCAGGAGCAAAAAAAGCTCTACCTGCCGCGCCTTGCCAAGGGACTCGAGGTCCCGGCCTTTGCCCTGACCGAACCGGGCGCGGGCTCCGATGCCGGCGCGATGACGAGCTCAGGCGTGGTCTGCCGTGGAACCTGGGAGGGCGAAGAGATCTTGGGGCTGCGCCTCAACTGGAACAAGCGCTACATCACCCTGGCACCCGTTGCGACATTGCTAGGCCTGGCCTTCAAGTTGGAGGATCCGGACCATCTATTGGGTGACGAGACGCACCTCGGCATCACCTGCGCCTTGGTGGACACTGCTCTACCTGGAGTCTCGGTGGGCGAACGACACGACCCGCTGGGAGTCAAGTTTCTGAATGGCCCCACTCACGGCGAAGACGTATTCGTTCCGCTCGACGCCATTATTGGTGACAAGGCCATGGCGGGACAGGGTTGGCGCATGTTGATGGACTGCCTTTCCGCCGGGCGTTCGATTTCCTTGCCGGGACTGGCCGCGGGTGGAGCCATGGTCACGACCCGGGCAGTCAGCGCCTACTGCTTGCTGCGCGAACAATTTGGGATGCCGATTGGGCGCTTCGAGGGCATTGAAGAACCCCTGGCTCGGATTTTTGGAACGACCTACTGGATGGATGGGGCCCGGCGTCTGACGGCCGCATCCGTGGCTGCGGGGCAGAAGCCCTCCGTGCTATCGGCCATCGTCAAGGCCTACATGACGGAGGGCATGCGCGATGTGGTGAACGATGGCATGGACATCCAGGGGGGTGCGGGGATCTCACGCGGCCCGCGCAATGTGCTGGCTGCCGCGTACCAGGGCGCGCCAATCGGCATCACGGTTGAAGGTGCCAATATTCTGACGCGCACCATGATCATCTTTGGCCAAGGTGCAATCCGCTGTCACCCTTACGCCTTTGCCGAAATGGAGGCAGCTCGGGCCGATGACCTGAAGACTTTTGACCGCGCATTGTTCAAGCACATGGGGCTCGTGGCGACGAATATGACTCGCTCCCTGCTGCTGGGCCTGACCGGCAGCGTGCTGGCTCCCTCTCCGCGCCCCGGACCCGCGGCCAAGCACTTCTCGCGCATGACGCGCCTTGCGGCGAGCTTTGAATTTACGTCGGAGCTGGCCATGGCCAACCTGGGCGGCAAGCTGAAACGCAAGGAGATGATCACAGGGCGTTTGGCCGATGCGCTAGCTTGGCTGTACCTGGGCTCCGCGACTCTCAAGCGATTCCAAGATGAGGGCGCGCGTCCGGGCGATGCAGCGCTCATGGACTGGGCCATGGAAACCGCTGAACAGAAGATCCAGGACGCCTTGAGTGGCGTGCTCGACAACTTGCCCAGCCGACTGGCCGGCCGCCTTGGACGGTTTATTGTGATGCCTCTTGGCCGCACTTTCCGTGGCCCCAGCGACAGGAGTTCCAGTGCGGTGGCGCGCACAGTCATGGCCGACTCTGACCTGCGCAACCGCATGACGCGCGGAATCTACTTGCCCCCGCGATCCGAGCCTGGATTGGGCGCGTTGGACCGCGGCTACGATTTGTTACGAACGACGGAGACCCTACGCGGCAAATTGAAGGCCGCTCAGCGGGCAGGCGAATTGCCGCGCGATACGGAGAACCTGCTGGACCTCGCGGTCGAGAAGGGAATTCTCACCGAAGAAGAACGGGCACATGTGGAGGACGCATTGAGTGCACAGTGGGATCTCGTGCAAGTGGACGCCTTCGATGCGGCCGAATACCTTGCCCGTTGCTGCGCCTGAAGCAGGACTCGCAGGGGCAATCGCACGCGGCGGATTCTGTATTGATTTGAGACAGGCGCCGGGTTGATCGAGAGGCGCCGTGTCTCGCTTTGAAACAAGTGAGGGGAGGGCCGGGATTGGGTCAAGAAGGAGGCCTGGGAGGACCGATCCAAGCCCAGGAAAACCCCTCTCATGCTCAACCGTCCCCTCACTTTGACCCTCCTCGCCGGAGGGCTGGCTATTGCCGTCGTTTGGACCCACCACGAGCAGAGTGAGGACATCCGTGCCCACGTGGAAGCCGTCGAAGGAGACCAGCTCAGCAGAGACTTGGAGCTCATGGCAGTGGCCTTGGATGCGGAAACCGAGCGCCTGACCGCCATGGCACAGCATAGTCGGCCAGTGCATGGAACAGCCCCCGTGCTGCCGGCTCACGTCGACACCCTGTGGGTCATCAGCTTTGGGAGAGAGGGCCTGCCCGCCGTGAATCACCAAGAAGGCGACATTGCAATGGCTTGGAGTCTTCCAGTGCAGCCAGGTGAAGAGCTCAAGGGACTGTGGCGATCCGATGCCGGTGAGCCCCTACTCGTGAGCGTGCAGCCCATCGAGTCAGACACTGACAGCGAGAGCCCGAAGAGCCTGGTTGTGGCTCTGCGACTCACGCAGGATTGGGCCAGCAAGTTCGGGGAGCAGAGCGGCTTGGACTGCGAATTCTGGGACCTTGGGGGAGATCGGCCGCTCCCGCCTGATCCCGATCGGACTCTCACTACACTCTCGCACGAGTCCCACACCGTACAGCCCGACGCGTCCGGAGCCCTCGTCGCCTACCGGGCGTTCGGAGACATGGTCGGGCGACCGCAACTGTTGCTCTCCGTGCGCAACACACAGGGCTTGACGGCGCTGACTGCAACGGCTCTGAGGAGCTCGCTCTACTACTCCGCCGGCCTAGGCGTCATTGCTTGGTTGCTAGGGGCGCTGTTCCTGAAGCTATCCGGTGGGAATCCGCCTGACGAAGGAGATCTAGAGCAAGACGAGGATTCGCGTGAGCTGGGGGGCATCTTGCACAACATGGGCAATGTGCTGAACAGTCTGAACATTTCGGCATCCGTCGTTTCCAAGAAGATCGACGACCTGAGTCTGAGCGACTTGGACGGAATCGCGCAGGCCCTGGAGAAACACAAGGATCACCTCGCCGAATTCGTCGATCGAGACACACACGGGCAGCACCTGCGACCCCTGTTGACGGCCCTTGCCGATCAACTCGGCAATGAACAACGGGGTCTAGCGCAGGAAGTGCAGACCTTGAATGACGGGATCGAGCACATCTGCGAGATCATGCGCTGCCAACAGGGACGCGCGAGCCTTTCGGACCGGGCAGAGACAGTCCGTTTGGGTGGTAACCTGGAAGAGGCACTTCGGATCACGAACCACGGATTGAATTCCAGCTACGACTTGGAGGTCGTGCGGGAGTTCGACGAGGACGATTCGATCGAAACGGACAAGCACAGCCTGCTCGAAATCCTGGTCAACCTGGTCCAGAACGCGCGCCAGTCCATGGCTCTGAGTTCCTCCCATGTGAAGCGCCTCGTCCTGCGTGTACGTCATACCAGCCCTGAGCGCGTGCTCATCGAGGTAGAAGACACGGGACAGGGCATCACGCCGGAGAGCATGAGCAAGGTCTTCGATCTCGGTTTCACGACCAATGATGACGGCCACGGTTATGGACTGCACACGGCCGCGGTCGCCGCCCGCGAGATGGGAGGCGTCTTGTGGGCTAGTAGTGCCGGCGAGGGGTGTGGAGCGACCTTTACCCTTGAGCTTCCCACGAGCCCCAGTGTGGCCCAAATCGCGGGTTGGGAGGATGCGGCGTGAGCGCCTCCAACGGCGCCGGCACGGCTTCAAGTCTGAATCGCCGGATCCTCGTCGTTTCGGACACGCAGGTGGCTCACTCTGACGTCATCAAGCTCTTGGCTCCAGGGCAAAGTGAGCTTGGTCCTTCCCTCGATCTATCTCTTGCGCGCGCTGGGTTTTTTGGCAACGAAGATGCTCCCAGCGACGAGCGCAACGCCTTTGAAGTTCAATCAGCCCTGAATGGAGAAGAGGCCTCGGCTCTGATGGCGGAGGCCTGCGCGCGGGACTTCCCCTATGCTCTCGCATTCGTCGACAGCCGACTCGGTGATGGGTGGGACTGTGGAAAAACAGTGCGGAAGCTCTGGGAGACTGACGATCAACTGCAGGTTGTCCTTCTTACGGTCCGCTCCGACGAGAAGCTGGCCCAGACAATGGCCGATCTTGACGGCAAGGGACGGCTGCTGATCCTCACCAAGCCTTTCGACCCCGTTGAGATAGGTCAAATCGCTTCAGTGCTCACCAAGAAGTGGGATACCGCCAGCCGGGAGCGGAGTCTGACAGCGCAGGTGAAGCGCGCCGAAGAAGAACAGAGTGCCTACGCATCCTCACTTGAGACCATGAATGCCGCCCTACGCAAGGGGCAAACGGTCGCCGAAGAGGCGTCCAAGGCGCGTGCCCGCTTCCTGGTCCAGATGGTGGACAAAGTGGGCGCTGTCTTGGGCGAATTGCTGGATCAGGCCCTCCTGAAAGAAGGCGGTGCTAGCCAGGAAGCCGTGGTCGCCGGAAGCTCCAAAATCATGGAGACCCTCACGCGTGTGATGGATCTGCATCAACTGGACGCGGGCCAATGGGAACTCCGAGAGCGATCTATCGGCATCGGAGAACTACTGAGTCGGACGATCGCACCTCTCCGATCTCTGGCTGAAGAAAAGGGCATCCAATTGGATGTCGACGCCGAGGGTCGCGAGTCCGCACGCATTCGCTGTGACGTCGACAGGCTGGGGCAAGTCCTGACGCACCTCGTGGAAAATGCCGTGCGACACACACTGGAGGGCTCGGTCACTCTCCGCGCTTCTGTGTTGCCCACGGGAGATTGGAATCGCACACGGCTAGTGCTAAGCGTCGAGGACACAGGACCCGGCTTGGCAGAAGGGCTCAGTGGTTGCCCCTTTGAGCCCTTTGTCAGCCACGCAGGTGGCGTGGGGTTGGGGCTGGCCCTCGTGCGCAGCATCGCTCGCTTGATGAATGCCAGCGTGACTCACGAACCGCTCGAGGGGGGTGGAACCGCATTCCGGTTCAGCCTGGAGGCCGCACTTCAAGACCCCGTCGAGGCGGTGCTGGAGAAAGGGTGAACTGGTCCGGGCCGCGCGCTACGCTGCGGTCATGTGGACACCTTCATTCCTGCCTGTGGCAGTGTTGGCCCTTGAAGAGGAGCCAATCAAGAACCTCGAATACTACATCGAGTTGCTGAAAGCCAACGCGGTCGGTTGGGGCACGAATATTCTGATTGCCCTGCTGATCTTCATGGTCGGCAAGAGGGTGGTGGCCGCGGTGTCACGCGCCCTGCGCAAGCTCATGGGACGCGCCGACATGGACGCGATCCTGGTCAACTTCCTGGGGTCGATTGCCCACGGACTGTTGATGCTCTTCGTCGTAGTTGCTGCCGTGCGCCAACTGGGCATCGACACGACTTCGATGGTGGCCCTCATCGGCGCCGCGGGGTTGGCCTTGGGGTTTGCCCTGCAGGACTCACTAAGCAATTTTGCCTCCGGCGTCTTGTTGATCCTCTTTCGCCCTTTTACCACGGGACACTACGTGGAGGCCGGTGGCGTGGCCGGAACTGTCGAGAAGATCTCTATTTTCTCTACTGTCATGCGCACAGGAGACAACCGCGAGATTGTCGTACCGAATGGTTCCATCTTTGGCGGCACCATTACGAACTACTCCACACGCGCGACGCGCCGTATCGATATGGTCTTTGGGATCGGATACGGAGATGACCTGCAATTGGCCAAGCAGACACTGCAGGGGATTCTTGAAGCCGATGAACGAGTGCTCTCAGACCCGGCGCCACTGGTCGCCGTGAATGAACTGGCGGATAGTAGTGTGAACTTCAAGGTCCGGCCCTGGGTCAAGACCGGGGACTATTGGGACGCTCTCTCCGACATAACGGAACGAGTAAAGCTCGCTTTTGATGAGCAGGGAATCTCGATCCCCTACCCGACCCAGGACATCAACGTCACGCAGGGGTGAATGGACCGGTTCTAGCTCTCTGGTTAGGCCTGCTCACGGCTCCCGGGCTGACCAAGGAGAGCGTCGAGCTCCCCAACTTGCTGTGGATCACGAGCGAAGACAACGGTCCGCACCTGGGTTGCTATGGCGACGAGTACGCGTCCACCCCCCATCTCGACCGCCTGAGCGAACGCGGTCTGCGATTTGCCCACGCCTGGTCCAACGCACCTGTCTGCGCTCCGGCACGCACGACGCTCATCACGGGCGTCCATGCACCCAGCTTGGGTGCCACCAACATGCGCTCTACCGTGCTGCTTCCAGAAGGTCTCATGCTCTTGCCCCAGTGGCTGCGCAAGGCCGGGTACTTCTGCACGAACCGCTCGAAGGAGGACTACAACTTCCCCAAGCCTGAGGGCACTTGGGATATCTCAGGAGGGCAAGCCCACTGGCGCAAACGGCATGCTGACCAACCGTTCTTTTCGGTGTTCAACATCACCGTGAGTCACGAGAGCCGCCTACGCAAGCGGCCTCACAAGGCGATTCATGACCCGGCGAAGGTCCGACTCCCGGCCTACCACCCTGACGCGCCCGAGGTCCGCCAGGACTGGGCCCAGTACCACGACAAGGTCAGCGAGATGGATGCGCGGGTGGGTGCGATCCTCGCCCAGTTGAGCGAGGACGGCCTGGATGAAACGACGATCGTCTTCTACTTCAGCGACCACGGCGCGGGCATGCCTCGTTCCAAGCGGTGGCCCTATGACTCGGGCTTGCACGTTCCCATGCTCGCCTACTTCCCCCCTCGCTTTGAGCACCTCGCACCCGATGGATACGGCTCCGGCAAGGTCAGTGAGCGACTCGTGAGCTTTGTGGACATGGCGCCCACCATGCTCAGCATCGCCGGGCTCGCGCCCCCCGAGTCCATGCAGGGTTCAGCGTTTGCTGGAACGCATCGAGCCGCGGCACCTGAATTCACTCACGGCTACAGTGCACGAATGGACGAACGCTACGACCTCGTGCGCTCTGTTTCAGATGGCCGCTACGTGTTCGTCCGCAATTACATGCCCCAACGAATCTACGGGCAGTATCTGGACTACATGTTTCGGACCCCGACAACCAGGGTGTGGAGAGAACTGTACGACCAGGGCAAGCTGCAGCCCCCACAGACGTTCTTCTGGGAAACAAAACCCCCGCTCGAGCTGTACGACCTGCAGACCGACCCGGATGAAGTGCGCAATCTCGCGCGGGACCCCGAGTACCGGGCCGTACTCGGCCGCCTTCAATCTGCTCAACGTGAGCAGGCCATGCGGATTCGCGACCTGGGGTTCTTGCCCGAGTGCGAGATGATCGCGAGGGTAGGTGAGCAGGCACCCAAGACTTGGGCCGAGGACGATGAGCACTACGACCTGGGTCGCATCTTAGCCATGGCCGAACGAGCCACGTCTTGGGGCAAGACCCCCCAGGAGTCCAGAGTCGATCCCCACCGCCGGTGGTTGCAGGACTCTCTGTCGGACGAAGACAGTGCCATTCGGTACTGGGCGGCAATGGGATTGGGGATCTTGGGCTTGGATCCCTATCACCCGCAGCGGTCGGAATGGACCCGACTGCTCGTGGACCCAAGCCCTGCCGTGCGGATTGCGGCAGCCGAGATGCTCGCGCGCAAGGGCAGCCCAGACGAGCGGCATCAGTCTCTCAACGCCCTGTTGAAGCTAGCGGATGCTAGCAAGAACGAATTGCATGCGGCCGTTCTGGCCCTCTGCACAATCGACGCGCTGGGCGATCTGAGCACTGAACATCGGCAAGCCCTGACCGAGCTCCCACGCGAGCCCCCCGGCATGCCACCAAGACAGAGCAACTATGTCAGCCGCCTGCTCGATCGGATCCTGTCCGAGGAATAGAGTCGGGCGTCTCGGTCTCAGGACACCATGCTGCAAACCGGCCGCAAGTCATCCCACAATCCGCCGACTTCCGTATGGGCCGGCCTCATCGCCTTGGCGGTATTCACGGTCTTGGGCTGCTTGCGGTTGACGCATGGTAAGCCCGGTCTGATTTCATTGGCGGCGACGGACCCGGTCGGCGCGAGCAGCCAAGGATCACAAGAGCCAACGCTACTGAACGCACGGGTCGATTCGGGATTGAGCCCAGCCGTGCGCACCCCCGTCCACTCGGATCGCCGGCGCCCGCCCGAATCACCACCGAACGCCGCAACTTGGCTTGACTCCTTCCTTGAGATGGCCCCGCAGGACCTGTCTCGGGTCTATGGCTGGGCGGATGAGCTCGACTTGATCAAGGACCAACTCAACGAGGAGCAGGTACTGCTGCTTGGAAAGCGCCTGGTGAGGGAGCTGAGGGATGACGACGTTCCCTGGAATGCGGGCTACGCACTCAGTGCCTTGGCAAGCCTCGATCCACCCTCGCATCCTGCCCTCTACAGGATGCTGTTGGACACGCTCAAGTCGACGGACCTTCAGCAGAGAAGTCTGGTGGCGGACTTGCTGCGCAAGGCGGGCCCGGGGGCGGCTGATGAACTCTTGGGGGCGGCCGCCATCGAGCTGGGTGACGATGATATCCCTTCCGGCGACCTGCCCGTCACACTGCGCAATGCCTCTCAGAGCGCGCGCATGCTCATCCGCGAGGGCTCACGGTCCTGGCCCCACCTCACGCGACGTTTGCATGCCAGCGATCCCCAGGAGCGCTTCCTCTCAGCCGTTGTCCTGGCCCGCACGCATTGTCCAGAGAAACTCGACCTGACGGTCACGGTCCTGGTCAGTCATCTCAAGCACAATGACTGGAAAGGCGACGCGATCATCGCCGGCCGCGCCCTGCACGAGCTCGGAGACCTGGCTCTACCGCAGCTTCGACGCTTGCAAGGCATCGCTGATGATCAGGGTCGCCGCCTAGTGCGTCTAGCGCTCTCGGAGATCGAGCAACCGTCAACAACTGATGGTGAGGCGTACAAGCGCGCGCAGCGCATCGCCAGCGACGGCGCGGGTGAACCGCTCGCCGTATGGCGCTTCACCCCCGATACGCTCGACGGGCTCGTCCGCCGCTTCAGATAGAGGGCGGCAAAAGCGTCCGAGCTTCGATGACTGGTGGTGGACCCTAGTACTGAGCACTCGGCGTGACAGTCATGCCGCCGCGCTGCAGACCCACCGTGCGCAGGCCGCGCAGGTAGACGTCAAAGAGCTTGGCTTCGACTCGAGCCATGCGCCAGTGACCGGAACGCAGACGCGATGTGGCTCGTCGCTCCCACCAACCCACCTTGCCCCGGGTCAGTCCCTGGGAGAGGCTTGAAAAGTGCTGGAACAGCTGGCGGCGCTGCATCACGTCGTCGGGGATGCGGCCCTCCCAGGTCTCGGAGATGTGGTACTCACCGAACTCTCCCCACTCTTGCAGGGTCTTGGGAGCCTGGAAGCCCTCTGCCAAGGACTGGTCGTAGAAGGGCGTGCCAGGAATGGGCTGGTAGATCCAGATCCACGGGTGGGCCAAGGGCGTGGCCGCACGGATGTCCCGCGCCTGGTCCACAGTGGCGTACATGGACTCGCGGTCTTCCCCGGGGAAGCCGATGATGTAGGTCAGGTAGCTGTCGATGTCGCGCTTGGCCAGTTCGACCGCGGCTTGCAGATTGTCATCGCCTGCCGTGTGCTTGCCGATGCGCTGCATCATCGGATCAGAACCCGCCTCGGCCCCGATGTTCACGATGTAGCAACCCGCTTCACCCATCAGATCCACCGTGGAAGGATCGTAGTGCAAGACGGAGAAGGGCTCCATCAGGGCCAGGAAGGGCAGGTTGAGGTTGCGCTTGATGGCCCCCTCGCAGTACTCCTTCGTGCGTTTTTCGCGGACACCCCAGTTGGCGTCATAGAAGCGCAGAACATCAAAATCAAAGCGGTCCTGCAGCTCCTCGATGTCATCGAGCATGCGGTCGGCGGGCATGGCCCTCCAGCCGCGGTTGGTTACGGCAGGTGAGCAGCAGAATGCGCAGGGCTCGGGGCAACCGAAGCTGGCGTGATAAACCATGGTCACCACAGGCCGGTCCTCCGTGAAGGAGCGTGGTCGCGGATTGCGCTCGGTGATGCGTTTGCCGGCCGAACCCAGTTGTGCGTTGCGATAGGGCTCAAAGTCCAGGAGGTCCCACGCGCAGTTCAGCAGTTCTTCCCAACGAGCAATGGGTCGACGCTCGGTCTTGACCAGTTCTCCGTCGCGCAGCAACGCCAGGCCGGGCACTTCTTCGAGATCGCTGCCACTGTCCACGGCCTGGATGAACTCACGGAAAGTGATCTCGCCTTGTCCCATGCAAACCGCATCGAATACGCCGGATTCCAACTCCATCAGCGGCATGACAGATGCCCACCAGCCACCGATGATGGTCGTCAAGTTGGGGAATCGTTCTTTGACCCTTGCCGTGCAGTTGTAGCTGTCCGTGACCTGGTAGCCGACCATGCCGGTCGTTCCCAACACCAAGGCTCCCTCGCATGCGGACAGGACCTTCTCGTGGGCCTCCGATGCATCTTCGAAGAGGGCGCCGTCGATGATGATGACTTCGTACCCATCGTGATGGGGCCAGGCAGCAACCGTCAGAAGGGATAGGGGCAGAACGTGGCTACCCGCTTGTGTCGACCGCCGAGAGTCGGTCACTTGCGGGTGGTAGAGGACGACGCGACCTTTGCTTTTCATCGTTCTTGGGGGGCAGGGCGAGGAGGAGTGCGCCGGGGCGGGGCGCAGGGAGGGAAGAGCAGGGGCCGCGGGAGAGTTCTCAGGATAACTCTACCGTATACGGCAGGTTTGGGGCGCATGGTCCTGGATCCTAGGCTTCGGCAGGTCCGCCGATAACCTGGAGAAGGTATCCGTTGGAGTGTGTTCCAAGTTGAGAATACCCGGGCAGCGGGGCCCCCAGGAGCTCACTACGCCACCTTCTGGCCGCGGTTCAGGAAGTGCTGTTCGAACGCCGGGGCGGGAATCGGGGGGCTGATCAGATAGCCCTGGATCTCGTCGCAGCCCAACAGGTGCAACAGGGTCTGTTGGTCGGTGGTCTCCACGCCTTCCCCCACGACCCTCAAGCGCAGGCTGTGGCCCATAAGTACGATGGCCGTGGCGATCGCCGCGTCGTCCGGGTCCGATGTAATGCCGTCCACGAACGAGCGGTCGATCTTGAGGGTGTCGATAGGAAAGCGCTTGAGATAGCTGAGAGAGGAGTAGCCCGTCCCGAAGTCGTCGATGGAGACGTGGAGACCTAGGGACTTGAGCCTCTCGAGGGTCAATGCCGTCTCACTCGGGTCCCCCATCAAGATGCTCTCGGTGACCTCAAGCTCCAGCCACTCCGCGGGCAGGCCAGTGTCCCGTAGGGCTCGCTGCACCGTTTCGTAGAGGTCCGAATCTCGGAACTGAATTGCGGACAGATTCACGGAGACTCGCAGGTCTGTGTGCCCTCGTTGTCGCCAAGCCTCGGCCTGGGTACACGCTTCCCGCAAGACCCACTCGCCAATGGAGTTGATCAAGCCCGTCTCTTCAGCAAGCGGGATGAATTGATCAGGAGGCACGCACCCAAACTGTGGATGGTTCCACCGTACGAGACACTCCATGCCCAGGAGATCGCCAGTGGCCGCGTCGACTCGAGGCTGGTAGCAGACCGACAGTTCCTCCCGCTCCTCTGCCTGGCGCAGACAAGCCTCGAAAGCGGCCCGCTCTGAAGCCCACAAGCTGATGCCACCGGCCTTGGAACCGGGCTCTCGGAGGGCCCCACCCTGCTCTAGCCGTTTCATGCAATGCACGATCAGGGATGGAGTGGTTGGAGCGGCCAAGATTTCGGTTACACCCGCCTGTTCGAATCGCTCGACGCGGTCGGGGCTGACGTCCCCGACGCAAGCCACGACGGGCAAGTGCTGGGTCTCTTCGGAGCGCTGCAGAGTGCGGCAGAGCTTGACGATGGAGAGGCGTATCGAATTCTCTTCAACCACCAAGACGTGCGGTTGGAACCGAAGTGCGGCTGCCAGGCAGGTGCCGTTGCCCCCGCGCACGCACTCGACCTCGTACCCGTCCTGCTCTAGGTATTCCACCAGCTCGCGTGCGCGTGGGGACTCCCCCTGACAGAGGAGGATTCGAAGGGGACGACTGGCGGGGAGCTGGGAGAGCATGGGAACAGGGATCGCCGGGGCGAATCCGTGCTCTCTGAATCGACAAGATCGGGCGCAAAACTTGACCCTTGACCCAACCCCCTCTCAAGGGGCCGGGGGGCCAGTCCTACTGCCCTGCCAGGCGCCGCAGGACGTAGCGCAGGATCCCACCGTGACGGTAGTAGTGCGCCTCCTCGGGAGTATCGATGCGCAGATCCACGGGGAACTCAGAGGTCTGGCCGTCGGGTTTCGTGGCGCGCACGGTGAGCTGGCCGCCGGTGGCCTCACCGGCCTGGCAACGGTCAGCCAATCCCACAATGTCGAAAGTCTCTGTACCCGTCAGGCCGAGCGAATCAGCACTGTCACCCGAACAGAACTGCAGGGGCAGGACGCCCATACCCACGAGGTTCGAACGGTGAATGCGCTCAAAACTCTCCACGATCACGGCGCGCACGCCTAAGAGCGAGGGCCCCTTGGCAGCCCAGTCCCGCGAGGATCCCGTGCCATACTCTTTGCCGGCCAAAATAATCGTCGGACAACCCTCGGCCCTGTAACGCTCGGCAGCATCAAAGATGGACATCTCGTCCCCGGAAGGCTGGTGAGCAGTGACTCCACCCTCGGTGCCCGGTCGCAAGCGGTTCTTGATGCGCACGTTGGCAAAAGTGCCGCGCATCATGACCTCGTGGTTTCCGCGGCGTGATCCGAATGAGTTGAAGTCGGTGGGAGCCACGCCCTGCTCCTGGAGGTAGCGGCCAGCTGGTCCGTCGGCCGGAATGCTACCCGCGGGAGAAATGTGATCGGTCGTAATCGAGTCGCCAAATAGACACAGGGCACGGGCTCCGACAATATCCGCCACGGGACTGGGTCCAGATCCCATACCCTCGAAGAATGGCGGACTCTTGATATAGGTGGACTCGTCATTCCAATCGAAGGTTGCGCCGACGGGTGCATCGATGCCCTGCCACTCTGCGGGACCTGCGTACACGCCGTCATAGCTCGACTTGAACATGTCCCGGTCGATAGAACCCGCGATGACCGCAGCGACCTCCTCTGCGCTCGGCCAAACATCGCGCAGGTAGACGTCCGCACCGGCCTCGTCCTGGCCCAAGGGTTCGTTGATCAGATCGACCTGAACGTTACCCGCCAGTGCGTAGGCCACGACCAAGGGCGGGGAGGCCAAGTAATTGGATCGAACTTTTGCGTGCACTCGCCCTTCGAAGTTGCGGTTTCCAGAGAGGACGGAGGAGACGACCAAGCCTCCCTCATCGATGGCGGCATCGATGGCACCGGCCAGGGGACCCGAGTTGCCGATGCAAGTCGTGCAGCCGTACCCGACCACTTGGAATCCCAATGCATCGAGGCAGGGCGTCAGCCCCGACTTGTCGAGGTACTCAGAAACCACACGTGAACCAGGGGCCAGGCTCGTTTTGACCCAAGGCTTGACGCTCAGACCCCTGGCCGCAGCCTTCTGGGCCAACAGGCCGGCGGCCACCATCACGGAAGGATTGGACGTGTTGGTGCAAGAGGTGATGGCGGCGATGACGACCGAACCATGACCCAACTCGAAGGTCTCTCCTCCAACTTCAACGCTGACCGTGTTGTCGTGATCGTCCAGGCCCACCGCGCTCAGGATTTCCTGGCGCGCCTGTTGGAAGGCGGGGGCCATGTTGCTCAGGGCCACCCGGTCCTGGGGTCGCTTGGGACCGGCAAGGCTGGGCACGATGGCTGACAGGTCCACTTCGATCAGGGCCGAGTACTCGCACTCGGGCGACTCAGCGGTATGGAACAAGCCCTGCTCCTTGGTGTAGGCCTCCATCAAGTCGGCCGATTCATCGCGGCCCGTGAGGCGCATGTACTTCACGGTCACCTCGTCGACGGGGAAGATGCCGCAGGTCGCCCCGTACTCGGGCGCCATGTTTGCGATTGTCGCGCGGTCCGCGAGTGGCAGAGCGGCCAGACCCGGTCCGCAGAACTCGACAAACTTGCCCACGACTCCGTGCGCTCGCAGGCGCTCGACGATCGTCAACACCAGGTCCGTGGCCGTCGTGCCCTCGGGCAGTCTCCCGCTGAGCTTCACACCCACGACCTGGGGAATGAGCATAGAAACCGGTTGTCCCAACATCGCGGCTTCGGCTTCGATGCCCCCCACTCCCCAACCGAGCACGCCCAATCCGTTGATCATGGTAGTGTGCGAGTCGGTGCCTACGACTGTGTCGGGATAGGCATAGCCGTCCTGGCCCACCATGACCCCGCGCGCGAGGTACTCCAAGTTGACCTGGTGCACGATGCCCGTTTCGGGCGGCACGACCTTGAAGTTCTCGAACGCGCTCTGGCCCCACTTCAAGAACCCGTAGCGCTCTCCGTTGCGCTCGAATTCCTTGGCCGAGTTCACTTCTTGGGCATCAGCGCTGCCGGCAGCATCCACTTGCACAGAGTGGTCGATGACCATTTCTGCGGGCTGCAGGGGATTGATCGCAGCGGGATCCCCGCCCAGGGTTGCCATGGCATCGCGCATGGCGGCTAGGTCGACGACAGCGGGCACACCTGTAAAATCCTGCATCAACACGCGACCGGGCCGGAAAGCGATCTCGCGCGAGGGCTTAGCCTGCGCGTCCCAGCCGGCCAGCGCCTCGATGTCGGTGGCGGTGACGCTTGAGCCGTCCTCGTTACGCAGGAGGTTTTCCAAGAGAATCCGCAGGGCGAAAGGCAAGCGCGCCACATCGAGGCCGCGCTCGGCCAGAGCGGACAGGCGAACGATCGAGTGAGTCCGGTCACCCACGGACAGGGTGCCGCGAGCATTGAAGGAGTCCGGGAGGGGTGTGGGCATGAAACTGGAGAGCTGAAGTGTGTTTGGGCGCGATCCAAGGGGCTCCGAACGCCGCAAAAGGCGTGTCCTGAGCCCCGAATTGGGCGGCATCATAACATGCTCAAGGGTCCGCCGGGCTCGCGTGGGGCCACACTCCAGCCCTTCCCCTGCATCCGACCCAGCCCTACAATCCGCGCCCGGTCGGGGAGGTAGCTCAATTGGTAGAGCATCGCGTTCGCAATGCGAAGGTCGTGGGTTCAAGCCCCATCCTCTCCACCATCGCTGCCAGGCCCGCAAACATTGGGTTCTCCAGGCGGCGCGACGCCCCAGAGCCCTGCTGCAGTTCAGCGCCGCCAGGTTTTGCGCGTCGGTAGGTTGCCGGACAGAAGGTCCCGCTCGAATTCTGCGATCACATCGAGAATGCGCGAGCCGAACATCTCTGCTTGCCAGTCCCAAAGCCCTTCGATGGCAGTCAGGGCATCCGGATTCGCGGGTCGCTGCTCGGCCAGCCGGCAAAGCAGATGCCGGTGCAGGAGGTAGCTCGACTCAACACCTAGGCGGTCGGATTCTTTCTTTCGAAGTCGACGCAAGCGATCGTAGAGCTCGAGCTCCTCTTCCGAGAGGTTTTCGGTCCCGTCCTTCTTGGGCATGCTGGGTGCGTGTCGAATGGGCTCTGCTGAACGCCCGCGTTCGATAGCCTCGAGCACCTGCTTCCCCATGCGGCGTTCCATGCGGGGAGAGAACCCCTGAATGCTGGTGAGTTGCTTGGAAGTGGTCGGAATGCGCTGGGCCAGAGCCATCAGAGCCGCGTTGTTCATGACCCGGAAGAGAGGTGAGTTGGCTTGGGCCGCCAGTTTCTCGCGCAGAATGTAGAGCTCGCGGAGGACAGACCGTTCATGGGGTTTCAGGCCCCGGGCACCCTTGATGCGCACCCACTCGTCCGGATTGAACACGATCGGGGCGGCGCTCATCGACTCGAGACGGTGGCACTCGCTCTCAAGGATCATCAAGCGCCCCATGGACTGCAGGGCCTCCCGCTGGCGATGCATCAACGGAATCAGGAAGCGCGTGTCAAATCGCGCGTAGGCCACCTGCTCAGGAGAGAGTGGCCGGTGTCCCCAATTGGACCTCTGTTGGGTCTTGTCCAGCTCCACGTCGAACTCCGCTTCCAAGACGCTGGCCAAGCCCGGCGAACTGCTGCCCAGGGTTGCCGCTGCCACTCGGGTGTCGAACAAGCCCTTGAACGAGAGTCCGTATTCCCGCAAGAGGATCAGGACGTCGTACTCGGAGTCGTGGAAGATCTTGATGCGGTCCGGATCGGCGAAGACAGGCCCGAGGCGCCGGAGGTCAACGCCGGAGGCCAAGGGGTCGACTAGGTAGTCGGTGTCGCCCAGGGTGACCTGCACGAGGCACACTTTTTCGCGGTGCACAAAGAAGGAATCCGCCTCCGTATCCACCGCGATCTCGGTCGCGTCTTCCAGTTCAGTGACCAGGCGCCCCAACCCCTCTTCGTCCTCGATGAGGATCGGCGGAGGCAGGTCGGGAAGTGTCATGGGGACCGGGAAGCGAGTCGGCGAGAGAGCGAGCCCGGCGCCAGAAAGAACTAGAGAGGTCCAGCTGGCGGACGACCCAGCTGGCAAGCGAAAGATGGCGAGGATGACGGGACTTGAACCCGCAACCTCCGGCGTGACAGGCCGGCACTCTAACCAATTGAGCTACATCCCCGCGTTGTCGGGCGGAGTATAGCCGCCAACAGGGACAAGTCTACCCCGGCCGCAGTGGATCGCGACCGGGGTCCGAGGCGGGTCCTAGCCCGTCCGCACCGAGCGCACGGCGTCCGTCCGATTCATGCGCCAAATGGGGTAGAGGCTGGCCAAGAGGGCCACGATCACGGCGCCCAAGAACCCTACCCATGCCCAGGGGCCGGCCCCATCCAGAGGCAAGGTCAGCCCCGCGATGCGCTCCAAACTGCCCACTACAAGCGGCACTCCTGCCACGCCTAGCAACACCCCCAGGCCACCCCCCACCAAACCCACGGCCGCCGACTCCAGCAGCACCATGCCCGTCACCTGTCGGCGCGTGACACCCAATGCCGAGAGAACTCCAATCTCCTTGGTCCTCTCCAGAGCCGACAGCAATTGACCGTTCAACACTCCCAACCCTGCCAGTGAAGCCGTCAAGAGGATCAGAATGTCGAACAGGGTGAAGTCCCGTCTGATGTCGTAGATGTGATCATCGAGGACTTCTTTTCCGGTACGGAAGTGAATCCTGTGAGGGCCCTTGTGGAAGTCAAAGACCGCGGCCTCCACCACTCCCAGGTCCGCGTCGGCGGTCATGCGCACGGCCACCTCGGTCACAGTCTTCGTGTCCACACAGTAGAAGGCCTCCATGTGGTCATCCGCAATGAGGCCGTACATGCGCTCGTCGGGGAACGGGTAGTGCCCGTAGGCGTCGCTGATGGCAACCACGTGGAAGGTCTCGACGACGCCGTTGGCGCGCGCGAGGTGAATCGGATCACCCACCTCGTAGGCCAGATCTTTGGCCAATCGTCGGGAGAGGATCATGCCTTGACGCCTACTGAGTGCGCGCAGCAAGCTGGGTTCGTCCTTGCAGGGCCCGTACTCCGCGAGCTCACTCACCTCCACCCCCATGATCAGGAAGGGAGCATGCACTCGGGCATTGCCCTTCTCCACACCGAGCACTCCCGGGTAAGTGTGCAGGTGCTTACTGAGTGCCTCAAACTCGGTCGGCGGCATGTCGCGCACCCAGACCTTGTCCTGCACGGCCTCCGCAGCCCAGACCTCGACCTCACCCTCGAGGCTACGGGTCATGCCTTTCAGACCCACGAGGCCCGCAGTGACGAGTGCCAGGGAAGCAGCGCTGACTCCGATGCGCGAGGACGAAGATCGGATCGTGCGCACGGCTAGGTGTGCGGCAAAGGGAAAGAAGGCTACGAAGGGCCGAATCAAGAGGGCGCTCGCCGCAGAAAGCAGTCCCGGCAGCACCATGGCCATCATGCCCAGCAAGCCCAACACACCGATGACCGAGAGCAGGACCATCACCAGTTCCGTGGTCGCCTCACCGACGATTGGAACGACGACGAAGTAAGCGCCTGGCAGGATCAAGCCCAGGATCAGGGCGTAGAACAGGTGAAAGCGCAGGCCCAATCGGGTGTCCCGCAGAGCTACGTCGCCGCGCAGTGCGCCCACACTGCTCGTGCCCCCCAGTGCGACGAGTGGATAGACCGACCCCACCAACGCGATCAAGAATCCCAGACCCGCGAGGGGCAAGACCACTTCCCAGGGAACGAGAAACACCTGGACGTGCTTGCCCACACCCAAGGTGGTAATTCCCAAGCGGAGCAGAACCTTGGCCAGGGCTAACCCGCCGACCAGCCCGAGCGCGGCTCCACTACCGGCCAGTGCCACAGCCTCCAGCAAGAAGATGCGGCTCACCTGTGAGCGGGTCGTCCCCAGTGCGTGCAGTGTTCCCACCTCGCGCATGCGTTCGGTGAGCGACATGGAGAGGGTGTGAAAAATGACGTAGAGGCCGAGCAACAGGGCCATCAAGCCCGCCATGTTCACGCCGGTGCGAAAAGCACGTTCGTCGGCGGCCTGACCGAGAACGGCGGCCTTGTTCAACTCATAGGAGTGTGTGCGCGCCAAGGTCGACTTGAGCCGCTCGACGTCCACGCCGGGATCTCGTCGCGCCCACCACCGACGGTCGATGTGAACACCCGCGTAGAGTCGCTCTCCAAGGTCAAAGTCGACCATGACGACCATTCCTGATCCTTGGCGACCGAGTTGTTCGCGGGTGAGCACGCCACACACGACAAACTCCAGTTCCAGTGGAGCGACTTCGGGCGCTAGAGTCTCCACCAGTTGGCCGTCTTCGCAGACACTCTTGCCCGGCCGACGGGGACGGGAGATCCAAAGTGGGTCACCGATCGTGGCGTCGAGCTTCTCCGCCAACTTGGTACCGATCAGTACAGCGCGCTGTCCTGTCGCCTCGGACACAGGCAGGTCGCTGCCGTCGGCCAGACGATAGACGCCCAATTGGGGAGCCAATTCGGCGTCGATGGCTACCAGACTCGCGCGCCGCCGGTCGTCGCGACCCTCTGTCCCAGCCGGCTTGGTTGAGACGCTGGCGTCGGCCTGGAAGTAACGAGCCGCCAAACTGACGCCTTCGATTTCGTCCAGTTCCGTCACTCCCTGGACGGCACGCAGCTCGATGTCCGGTGACCCGCCTTCACGCAGGGCTCCGGTGAGACCCACAATTGTGTTGTGGTCCAGGACCACGACCGCGACCACGGTGGCGATTCCGAGGGCAATGCCCAGCAAAGAAAAGAGCGTCCTGCCCGGTCGTTGCAGCAGGCTGCGCCGGGCAACAGTGGTAGCGAGACCCATGGCCGCCTTAGATCGAGAGTCCCTTGAGGGCGTCGTGCACGGCCTCCACGGTCAGGTCGGGACCCTGCAAAGACGCTTCGGGTGCCAAGCTGCCGTCTACGAGAAACAGCACGCGATCCGCACAGGCCGCATCGCGCGGATTGTGGGTCACGAGCAGGACGGAACGCCCCCGCTTTCCTTCACTCGCGTGCTCGACGCAGCCGCGCAACAGGTTCATGACTTCGGCACCCGCCTTCTGAGAGAGGTTGCCGGTGGGCTCGTCGCACAGCAAAAGGGGTTGGCCGCCGATCAACGCGCGCGCTATTGAACAGCGCTGCATCTCGCCTCCGGAGAGCTGATGCGGAAAGGCGTCCAGGCGTGCTTCGATTGAGAGGCGTTGGGACAGCTCTTGCAGGGAGGCGTGACCGGCATCGCTGTTCTGCCCGGCGATGGCCAGTGGCAGGAGGATGTTCTCGCGCACGGATAGGTTGGGCATCAGGTTGAAGAACTGAAACACATAACCCACCTGGCTGCGGCGCTGCAGGGTGCGCTCGCGGGTACCCAGACCGGCAAGAGCCACGCCCCCCAATTCCACGGAACCCGCAGAGGGGGCATCGAGGCCCGACAGCAAGTGCAGGAGGGTCGTTTTGCCCGACCCGCTGGGCCCCATGATGCACACGAATTCTCCGGCATCGACCGAGAAGGAAACGTCGCGCAAAATGGCGTTCGAATCGCCACCCTCCCCGTGGAATTTGAAGAGACCGGTCGTGCGAACGAGAGGCTGACCCATTAAAGCCGGCCCTTGCTGAAGAACACGTTCTTCACTCCAAGTCCGAGTAGTGAGTCGTAGAGACTCAGGGCCTCCGCCGCCGTCACCTGTGGGCCTAGGTTGAGTACCACCTGCTCGCCCTTGATGGTCGAACGCATGCCCTGCAGCACCTTTTGGAAGGCACCATAACCGAGCACCTTGGACGTCCCCACCGAGTACTCCACATGGCGCGTGGACATGTCGAATCGAAAGCGTCCGTCTCCCTCCCAGGGTTGCGATTCGGCGCGCTGAACGTTTAGGCGGGTGCCGGCTTTCTTGACACGGATGCTGAACACGGGTGCAGGCGGACGACGGGTTTTCGGCGGGGTACCCTCTTCGGACTCCTCTTCTTCCATGACCTCCTGCGGGGCCGTCGGGATGACGTAATGCAAGACGTGTTGGGGTACGGACTGGGGGACGAGGCCGATGGCGGGGTCGAACTTCGGAGCCCGTGCATCGCCCACAGCAAAGTCTATGCGGCGGACCAGGACCTCGGCGGACGTCAGCGCTTCCATCACTCCCAGAGTCATGACGAAAGGCGAGTTCAAATCGGCCCGCACGAGAACGCTGCCCTTGCGCACCTTGCCGCCCCCCGATGCCGGAGTCGAGAAGCCCATGGGCTCACAAACCCGAGCGAGTTCCTTGCGCAGGTTGGCCCAGCCGCGCCTGGCATCCTCGCCCTTGAACGTCCCGTCTAGATAGACCGCATCCCCCATCAGCACCATTCCGTCAATGCGCACGTTGACCACGGGCCTCTGGGCATCGAACTTGTCGGGTCTGCCGTGGATCACATGCGGCAAGACCATTTCCGGATAGGGCTTGTCGTCGGGGCCGCTGTCCTGAAGGAATGACATGAGTGCGAGAGCGATCGGAAAATACATGTTTCTTTGGGTGGTAAGGAATGTTGTCTACTGCGTGCGTTGTTTGACCCTCGTCCAGGCCATGACGAGCTCGTCCAGGTCTCGGTGCAAGTCGCCGTCGAGGTCCTCTTCCATGGTCCGGAAGCGGGACTCAAACCGAAGCAGGGCGCGTTTGACCAGAGCCTCAGGGTCACGTCCAAGGTAGGCGGAGAGGAACGCCGCCGCCATCAGCACGTCCCCTAGCTCGTGGTCGATTGCGTTCCAAGCCTCCTCGTCGAGGTCGGGGGAACCCAGGCTGGTGAGAGCTGCAGCGGGCAAGGCCGCTTCCAACTCCGCTACCTCCTCGCGCAGCTTGTCCAGCGAGCCCTCCACGTCCCGCCAACGAAAGCCAGCGGTGACGGCCTTTCCCGAGACCCGCTTGGCGCGCAACAAGGCGGGCATCCCGCGCGGGATGCCCGCCAGGGCACTCGAGTCTTCGTCGGCCTCAGCCCGTTCGGCCTTCTTGATCTGCTCCCAGCGATCGAGAACCTGTGTAGTGTCCTTGGCTTGCGCGTCACCGAACACATGCGGATGCCGCCGAATGAGCTTGGCATTGATCGCTTCGCAAATGCGGGTCAGATCAAAACGCCCGTCCTGTTCCGCGATGCGCGCGATCAACAGGACGTTGAGCAGCAAGTCGCCAGCCTCGCCCAGGATTGCCACGTCTTGCCCGCCTTCAATGGCCTCGACCAATTCGTGGGCCTCTTCGATCAGGTGTGGAACCATGGACTCCAAGGTCTGCTCCCGGTCCCAAGGGCAGCCGTCCGGCTCGCGCAGTCGGTCCACGATGCCCAGCAGGAGTCGAAAAGACGTCACCCGCGGGTCATCGACCTCAACCGGCTCTGGGGGACGCAGCTCGGTCGGCGGGGAGTCACTTTCCATTGACAGAGTCTAAGGCAATGGCGCGTAGGCAATGGGGTCCTCGCAACCCGCTTCCGCAAAGCCCTTGAGCCGCAGTTGGCAAGCGTCGCAGCGCCCACAGGCCAGGAAGGACGCGCCCGACGGAAGCGGGTCATAACAGGTGTGAGTCAGCCCCAGATCCACATTCAATTCGGCGGCACGCCGCACGATCGCTGCCTTGTCCAGGCTCAACAGGGGCGCGTGGATGCGGATTCGCTCGCCGCCTTCAGTCCCGGCTGCGGTGGCGAGTTGCGCGAGGTCCTCGAAAGCGGTCAGGAACTCGGGGCGACAGTCCGGATAGCCCGAATAGTCCACCGCGTTCACGCCCAGGTAGATATCGCGCGCGCCCAGGATCTCGGCCCAACCAAGGGCCACCGACAGGAACACGGTGTTGCGTGCCGGGACGTAGGTCGAGGGAACACCCCGGCCGATATCCGCTTCGGCCCTGTCCTTGGGCACTGGCAAGTCGTCGGTCAGGGCCGAGCCCCCCAGGGCCCCCAAGTCGAGGGTGACCACTCTCCAATCGGCGGCTCCACCGGCGCGTGCGACCTCTTGTGCAGCGTCGAGCTCGACTCCATGGCGCTGCCCGTAGCGGAAGGAGAGGGCGTACACGTCCAGTCCTTGGGCCCTGGCCTCAGCTAGGGTCACGGCTGAGTCCATGCCGCCGGAGAGAAGGCAGACGGCTTTGCCGGAGAGAGGGGCTGAAGAGGTCATGGGAGTGACAAAAAGGAAGACCGCCCAAGCCAGAGGCCCGAGCGGTCTTCACTTAAGAATTCAGTGTAGCAGGGGTCTACCAGCGACCACCGCCACCACCACCGCCGCCGCCGCCGCCGCCGCGGGGCTGACGCTCGCGAGCTTCGTTGACGGTCAAGTCACGGCCGTCCAAGTTGGCGCCGTTCATGGCCTCGATCGCAGCTTGCGCTTCGGAATCGGAGGACATCTCGACGAAGCCGAAGCCGCGGGGGCGGCCGGTTTCGCGGTCAGTCATGATGAGGATGTCCGTAACGGAACGGCCATCAGCTTCAAATGCGGTGCGGAGAGAATCTTCTGTGGTGTCGTAACTCAGGTTACCGACGTAAAGGCGTTTGCCCATGGGTATCAATCTTAGGTTGGCGAGACGTCTCTACTGGCACTGGCACGAAGGTGTTCGGAACGAGAAGTAGACGAATCGAGCAGGTTGCTATTCAGACGGGAAGGCGCTCTGCGGCCCACATGGGCCTTGGATGTCCTTCCCTCGGTGAGCTGACTCCAGGGCACGCACAAGGCGAGAGGCCCGAGGGGTCAACCCTTCAATGAGCGCGGATCTTAGCGCCGTCCCGGAAAAGGGACTACCCCCCTGGGTAGTTCATCGCCCTACTCGCCTGGAGCATCGGGAACCCCCATCATGGCATCAGGACGGGGCATTCAGATCGGATTGAGGGCCCGCCCGCGAGTTGGAGGCCGGGCACCGGGAGTCCCGTCCGAGCTCCCTCTGGCTTCCTGGAGGCCCCCAGATGGGTCCAGACCGTATCCCCGGCACCCCAGTTGTCCCGCAAGATCCCCGCCCCGACGTCCGATTCAAGACTGCGCGCTACCCTCACTCCGGAGCCGCCCGCGCCCCCCCCCGCCAGCCCATGGACCTGATCCTTACTTTCCATTCCCTCGACACGAGTGGTTCGGTCATTTCCTTCAGGCCAGACGAATTCCGATCGCTGGTCGAAGGGTTGCTCGAGGAAGGTGTGTCCCTGGTGGGCATGGACGAATTGGTCCGGGGCGAAGCGGAGGACGATCGGCCGCGCGCCTTGCTGACCTTTGATGACGGGTTTTCCTCAGTTCACGAACACGCCCTGCCCCTGCTCGCTGATCTGCAGGTGCCAGCTCTGATGTACGTGGTGAGCGGTTGGGTCGGTCGTACGAACCGCTGGCCGACCCAGGGTTCTGAGGCGCCTGAGTTTCAGCTGATGTCCTGGGAGCAATTGCGTGAACTTCAAGCCGGTGGCATTGAGCTGGGCAGCCATACCGTACACCACCCCCACCTGCCCGAGCTGGGTGGTCAGGCAGTAGAAGAAGAGCTGAGGCTCAGCCAGGCTCAAATGGAAGCGGAGCTGCAATTGCCCGTGCGCCACTTCTCCTACCCCTACGGTTCCTATTCGCAAGCTGACGTCGATGTAGCGAGACAGCACTACGACACGGCAACAACCACCGACATGCGTTGGCGAGTGGAAGAGGATGATCCCTTGCAACTACCTCGCATCGATGCCTACTACTTGCGCGATCCAAACCGCTGGGCTCCTATCTTCGGAGCCCGCACACGCGCCTACTTGAAAGGCCGCGCCGCGCTACGCAAGGTCGCCAATCACCTGCGCCGATGAGAACCCTCAGCATAGTCATGCCCCTCTTCAACGCCGGGGATGATCTCCCGCGCGTTTTAGAGCCCCTGCTGGCGGCGGTCAGAGAAGGAATGGCCCTGGAGCTGATCGTCGTAGACGACGGCTCCACCGACGGTGGACCGGACCTCTGCCGCGAACTGGGTGCTCGGGTCATGACTTCGGGTGGAAAGTGCCTGGGCCCGGCCAAGGCGCGCAACGCCGGGGTCGAAGAGGCACGTGGGGAGATCGTGCTCTTCGTGGATTCGGACGTGATCGTGCACCCGGATGTTCCCCG
>Ga0209992_10000612_pt1 | contig 46400 bp, 28 predicted proteins | sample 2SBtaG_2_FD_182564 | JGI IMG/M metagenome (GOLD analysis project Ga0209992, IMG submission 182564) | Deep subsurface microbial communities from Kolumbo volcano to uncover new lineages of life (NeLLi) - 2SBTROV12_ACTIVE470 metaG (SPAdes)... | ecosystem: Environmental > Aquatic > Marine >... | reverse complement strand
CAAACGTGTGGTGGTAGTTGTGGTATCCCTCTCCGAACGTCAGGAAAGCAAGGATAAAGTTGTTGACAGCCGTGTGCTCGGTCGAATACGGCTGTGACCCCCACATGTGGGCCAGAGAGTTGATGAACCATGTGCAATGATGCACGATGAACATGCGAAGCAGTGTTCCGATGACAAAAGAGCCAAACAGATCTCCAGTCACAGCCCACAGGCCGGCAACTGCAATCGCATTGACTGCAACCATGAGCACGGCGTAATGCTTGTGCTGAAATCTCAGAAGGGGCTTTTTGACCAGGTCATGAATGACACGTTCGTTGATGTCTGGCCGCTTTTTGAGCATCCAGAGTACATGCGAGTGCCAGAATCCGTCCGGTGCACTGTATGGGTCCAGTTCCGTGTCGACGTGCTTGTGGTGGATCCGGTGGTCGTGAGACCAGGAAAAAATGCTGCCTTCAGTGGCAAGTGTCCCGAGGAATACGAGAATCGCTTCTATTGCAGGATGGGTTGCGTACGTCTTATGGGCATAAAGACGGTGATAACCCGTCGTTATCGCCATGAGACAAGCTGAAATCAGTACCACAGTTCCCCAGATCAGCGAAGCGGATGCATCTGTCCTGACTATGTAGACAGGGAGCAACGCAAACAGAAGAATGTGATAACCACCAAGAAAAAGAAGGTTGGTCCAATCTGGGGACCAAGAACGCGCTGGCGCGTCTGCTGGATTTGCCATGTACTGTAATTACCCGAATACGGTGTTTATACGCCTGAAACGGCTACATCGGTCTCGGGTTCAAAGATAACATTCGGCAGTGACCCAACAAACGAAAATGTTGATAAGACAGTCTGTATATCTGCTGAAAAACCAATCAGGTACGGTGTATGCAGAATTGGACTTGAACAGCAAAACCATTCACCGTTGCAGGGACGCCAGTCGTAATGAGGACGGGGGCGAAAAGGGAGTCGGAGCTAGTACGCGCCAGAGGATCGTGCCACGGCACTGAATGTCCTTACGAGGATGACCAGATCAAGCCAGAGAGACCAATTACGCACGTAATATGAGTCAAAATGCTCCATTCCGTCTGTTCCGATGTTCGAGCGGCCTGAAACCTGCCACATCCCCGTCATGCCGGGTCTCACGCGTCGTCGCAGGGCCAGAACGCGAGTGTTTACCTCATCCTCGTGATATTCGGGAAGGGGGCGTGGACCCACCAGGGACATCGTTCCTGCGAGAACATTAAACAGTTGTGGAATCTCATCCAGCGAAAAACGGCGCAAGAAGTGTCCGATTCGGGTAATCCGGGGGTCTTTTTTCAATTTGAAGTCCCGCTCCCATTCTTCTTTCAGGTTCGGGTCGTTCTCCAGAGCATTTTTCAGCGCATTCTCAGCGTCTGGTACCATCGTCCGGAATTTCCAGGTCTTGAATTCTTCCCCATCCTTGCCGAAACGCGTCTGCAGGAAGAACGGATTGGTTTTGTCTTCCAGCCAGATGAGTGCGGAAAGTAATCCGACAAGCGGCATCCAGAATGGAGCCGCCAGACAGGTGGATACGATATCGAAGGATCTTTTGACCAAACGCGAAATCGGATCGGCCAGATTGAGGGCGATCTTCAGGCCAAGCGTTCCACCCATGTCAATCGTTCCAACCCACAACGATGGGAGCTCAGTGATTTCAGGGACGACGATCACGCTGCGGTAGTAGGAGAGAGGTCCTTCAAGGAGGTGGCGTCGGAACTCGGGCTCAATGTTGTTTATCGCCAGAATAGCTACCTGTGCTTCCGGAAGTACGAGGTTGGTGTCGCCCAGAACAGGAATTCCACTAAGGTGTGCACCCCAGAAGGAGGGATGATCATCGAGGAATGCAACTGGCTTGTAACCGAGGCCTTTGTCTTCGTCCAGACGAGCAACGAGTTCTCTACCCAGATTCCCTGCGCCATAAATAACAACTGGCAGGCCGTACTGATTGGAACGAATCAGAAGGTTTTTTACAACCCGGCGAACGGCGGGTACCAGGAAAAGACTCAGCAGGAATGATCCCGTAAAGGAGAACCTGCTTATGTCGGCGCCGACCTGGAACCAGAAAAGGACAACAGCGGAGAAGGAAAAGACTCCGATCAGGGTAAGGGTCTGCCGCCTCAACTCTTCGACGGCGCCGAGGCCCCACCCCGGATAGAGTTTTCCGACCATTGCTCCGATTATCCAGACGGGAAGAATCAACTCGATCCACCACTGGAACAGAGATTCTCCCAAAAACAGATATCGCAAAGAACCGGTGATGAACAGTGCTGCGGCCAGGGCAAACAAATCTCCCAGCATCAGGGAAACTGCGTTGTACAGCCTCCTGTATTCGAACGTGACGGGTGAAACCGTATGGGAATAAACATGGTGGGCTCTCAACGATTCACCGACCATATGATCGGAGATTTCCATGTTCTCCAACAGGCAGTCAGAGCCCCGCTTTTTCCTTGATTTCCGTGGTCCGACCAGTTGCATGCGTTTTCGTTGTGCTGAGTGCATTTCGGGCTATTATCGATTCGGACTCACTACCGCACTTTTCGTACCAATTTTCCAGAATCAGCCTCTGGGCTCCAAATGGGCCTGCTGTGTTCGAATTTGGTACTTTCGGACATCTTTTTCTTCGTTTTGAGACTCGAATTGTGACCGGAATATTCTGTATTCCAATCAACGACGTGAGTAGTTGGCCAGGCATTGAAACTGATCGAGGTCGTTGCCTTCAGCGGCCTCGAACCCTTCGATTTCGAAGTAAAATCCTCCGCTCTCCCCAAGCTCGTTTTCAGAGATCAGATTTGAACACAGATCTACCAGCGATTCAGCTCCGATCTGCAGGTCGGCACGATCCTGTCCTGGTACTCGTGCATTGTTGTCGAACACATTTCGTTCAATACGATTGAATCCGCCCTGGGCCCGATCATCGCCACGCAGCCAGATTCCTGCTCCATCGTTTTCTTGAAGTCGATTTTCTCTCAGCGTAGCTGATCCGGCTGCCTGAACAAGTATGCCCGAGCCGGTCCAGTGTAATCGACGAGTAGAGGAGATGGATGTCCTCTCGACCATTACGTCGCTGGAATTCAGCTCGATGAAAATGCCAGCTGCCAGATTGTTTTCAAATGTTGAATAGATAACTGCTACGTCCCGGTTGTCGCCGTCGAGCCAGAGTCCCGGTCCTTCATTTCCGATTGAACGATGATTCATGAAACGGATATTGCGGGATTCCGACCATTTTCCGCCACCGGCTTCCCAGAAGGGATCGTGTCCCACCCAGTTATTGAACGAAGTTTCGGATTCATCAATCAAGCAACCGGAGCATGAACCGTTGATGCCAGCCTGTCCGTTGTGGTTCGAAGTCACATTCCGAAGTCGGTGGTTCGCGCCACGTACCTGCATTCCAACGCCATTCGTCCATTCGACGGTCACGTTTTCTACCAGCGTTCCTTCGCCCCCGATGCAGACGGCTCCAGTCTGAGCTTGATTGGCTGCATATCGGAACGTCAGATCCTTCAAATGAAACCAATCCGGATTGCCTGCCTCACCACATCGAGAGTAGCGGGGTCCGGGAAAAAACAGCAATCCCCTGCGTCCCAGCTCCACGGATGGAGCATCTGAAGCGCCCGTGTTCATCAGGATCCGGCCGCGCGAGGCGGAGATTCGATCTACGAAAAACGTTCCTTCGACCAGGTTTTCGAATTCAAAAACAGGTGTAAGGACTCGGCCGTCCGCAATGACCATCTCCCGTTCATAGGTCGTTCCGCTGCCGTAGAAGTCCAGTGGACTGTAATTCTCTATGACCCAAAGTGCATCGCTTTCTCGCGAGGCTTTGCCGATCGCGTCTGCGCCCGTGATAACCACTTCTTCGTTCTTTTTGGCCGAGATGACTAAACGTGACGAAGGCCCTCGTCCACCCGATTGAGGCAAAATAGATTCCCGATACAGTCCGGCTCCAATGAGGAGTGTATCTCCGGAGATCAACAAATCTGACTCGAGGGCAGCAGAAATGGTCAGAAATGGTTGGCTTTCCGTTCCGTTTCCATAGTCTGTGGCATTGGGATGATTCTGGTCGACGAAGACGGCCCGGTTTACCCTGCCGGAAAGCGGATTTCCCACCAGCATTCCGAGAAGCAACACCAGAGGCAGAAACGAAGACAGCAATGATGGACGCATCCGCTGTCGAAGAAGCTGTCCGGCTGCTCGAACCATGAATCTGGGATTGTGGACTGCATATCGTTTCCATAACCTACGCGGCTCCATGGCCAGTCTGAACAGCCACTCAAGCCCCGATTTACCCATCCAGTTTGGTGCCTGACGAACTGATCCGCTGTGGAAATCAAACGCTGCTCCGACCCCAATCTGGACGGCTTGAACGGAAGCGCGATGCTCATACATCCAACGCTCCTGCTTTGGACACCCTATGCCTACAAACAGGATACGGGCTCCGCTTTCATGTAACGCGTGAACTACGGACGCATCTTCTTCCTTGCTCAAGGGTCGGAACGGAGGTGCATATTGGTAGGAAACCGTCAGGTCCGGATAGTTCTTGGCCAGGAATGAAGTGAATTGCTCCAAACTGCGGGTGGTACCGCCATACAGACCTATGGAAATCTGCTCTCGCTCTGCCATGGCGCAGATGTGCAGAACCAGCTCCGGTCCATAGACTCTCTCTGATTGAGTCAGGCCCAGTTTGCGCAGCATCCAAACCAGAGGCATCCCGTCTGATGTAACCAGGTCAGCTGTATTGACGACGTTACGGAATTCCGGACTGTCGACCGTTTCCATGGTCATGTGTACGTTGGAAACACACACGAATCGGGCTTCCTTATTCAGCGCCCATTCTCGAACGAGTTCGGTGCTGGAGGAATACGTGCCCGAGTCTACCCGCATACCCAAAATATGACGATAGCTTCTACGCATCATCAAGATCCGTATATCGGGTTACGACCATCGTGGAATCCATTCCGAGTTCGGGTTGGTGGTCGTAGAAATATCGGGCCGCAATCCCGAATCCGATCAGTGACCACAACCAAATTCCGCCTATCGGTCCTTCCAGATAAACGTCGAACGAAGCATTTACCATGATGGCAACCCAGTAGGCCAACAGGAAAGCAAAAATGCCGTGCCAGGTAGGCATGGAGCGTCTTTTGGCGTCAAGAGAAGCTCTGAGCATGGAAAAACACCAGATTGCATGAACGCCGAACCACAACAAAAATCCGATAAGTCCGGATCGTGCTAAGACATTGATGTGCGCATTATGCGGGCTCCTTAGAGACTTGTCTTCAAGAACCTGAAAGCCGTCCATGTCGGCCAGATTGACGCCGTATCCCTTTCCAGCGGCGATGTAGCGCGGTGACAGGGAGTAAGCTATGATTTCGGTCCACCAATCTATCCTCCAGGATTTGGAAGCCTCCAGATTTGTGGAATTTGTTTTATCGAACATGCTGATGACATTACTGGTCATCTGATCGAGCGAGATTTTCCGGCCCTTTCCGAGGTCCACACTCGGGTTCACCAACAACAGAATCGTAAGACTCAGAATTGCGGCATAAGCAATTTTGGCCAGCTTCAATTGAGGTGGATTCAATAGAATCAACAGCCCGAATGCGAGTAGAAACGCCAGCATTCCAGCTCGCTTACTCGTTGCCAGGAAGGCAAAATTGAACAGTATCCCACAGAATAGAAGCGTCCGCTTCCTGGTCATTCCAACGGCCACGAAGGCGGCGATGCCGGCAAGATGGACAAGGTTGTCTCCTCCCTTGATGTCGAATAGATCTACCTGAGACCCCGGAAGGGACAGCCCCTGAAGAAGGCCCATTGAGGCTATGGCCCAGATGGCCCAGGCAGAGGCCAGGAAGACATAAACGAATGTCCTGTATCGAATCAGAAGCCAACGCATCATCTGGGGGTTGGCGATAATAACGGCAGAAACTATCAAGGCGTACAGCGAATAACCCCACAACGCTCCGTCACGCAGAGCCATCATTCCGTACTCGGGGATGTACGGAAAGGTCATCAACGCACTCCATCCAATGAAGACAAGCAACATCCGCATGGAAGGATGACGCACTGCCGTCTTTACGGCACCAGAATTGGCCATCGCCACAAAACCGAGCGCCAGTACCATCTCGCCCACGTACACGGGCTCGAAGCCGAGGTAGGCGAATCCGCGGCCCATTACGCCATAACCCAGAAGAATGAAGGCCAGACCTCTCATGAAAACACGGGCCGTCAGTTTCATCGAAACAAATGGCTTTACGGTCGGGATATTCTTGAGCCGGCGACTGGCCTGTCTGTTGCTTCGATTTCGTGTCAATCTCTCAGACGGCGAATGAGACGGCGAATCGAAGTCACGACGAGTGCGATCCTGATATGAAGGTGTACGGTGACTCATTTTACCTTCTCCGGGTGTACAGCCCGGCCGCTCTCGAGAGGACGTGCAGATCTATCTGATCGGGGAGTGAGTCGCGTTTTCGAATTCAGCCGATGGTGCATGGCGCTCAATTGATCGGCCTTGTTTTCGATTGAAAAGTGACGTTTCACACGTTCTGGTGCGCTGATTCGTTTGAGTTTGTATTCCGGAGCATTTTCCACCACAGCCCGCATGGCATCCGAAATTCGGGATATGGTTTTTTCAATGGACCCGACGAAGACCGGATATCCCGCAGCTTCGTCCACGAAGAGCCCGGGCCCACCGATATTGAGACAGATGACAGGACACCCCGCCGCCATTGCTTCCAGGCACACGAATCCTCCTGATTCGTGCATGCTAGGATGAACCAGAGCTCTGGCCGAAGAGATGATCTCAAATACCTTATCTCTGGGGAGGAAATCGAAGAAATCGATCTGCTCCGAAACGCCCAGCGATGACGCCAGTCGTTTCAATTCAGTCTGGAATGGACCTGCCGAGACGATGGCATACCTCCTGTTCTTCAGGTTCGCTTCGGCGAACGCCCGAATGCCGAACTGAAAGCCTTTCCACTCGAGTGCCCTTCCGATACTTACAAAGTCGAAGTTGAAGTCCTGTTCAAGGTTGTCTAGCCGATTTCGCGGTGATAACCGGTCGATCTCACTGTTGGAGAGAGAGGCTGAGTTGATGATATGAACCTCCTGTGCTCCCAGCATTTTCAAGCGTTCGGCAGTTTCGGGGGTATTACCCAGAGCAATGGACGACTTGCGAGCGCACGAGCGGACCAAAGAAGATTTTTCGCCGAGCTTTCTCATCGTATCTCGGATCCGCTCAAACCTGCGGCCTTTGTCCGAAAAGCTGCTCCGAAGCGAAGCTGGAATCGATTCTCCGCCGCCCAGCGGCCCCCAGATAAATGGGATCGAGAGCGACGCCAGGGGTGACGGCATCCAGTATCTGGCGTAGGTCACATGTTGCGCCGTATCAAACCTGAACTCCTGCTGGAGTTCGCGAACGGTATTGCGCGCCATCAAAGACCAGAGCAGGTAGGCAATTTCTTCACCTGGTTTGCCAGCTTTCGAGAAAATGAAAGACAGAACAGGATGCAGATCGAAAGAGCGAAACTCGACAGAAAGTCCTCCAGGAATCTGCGGGATGCTGTCTCGCGCCTCACTGAGGCGAGTCAAGACTACAATCCGATGTCCTCTCCGGGCCAGTGCAATGGCCGTATCCCAACCAACGGACTCTTCAGATCCCTTCGAAGGATTACAGGCGTAGGCACACAGCAGTATGCGATCGGTATGTGACCTGGCTTTATCCACGTCGGCGATATACCTCAAGTTGCGAGAGCAGATCATTCGCGATGACGTTCCAATCCAGATTTTTCTGTGCAAATTGTCGTCCTTCTCTGCCCATCTTTGGCCAGTCCTTGCGGCTCGCTATCGCTCGCCGCATTCCGGCTTCTATTCCGTCGACGCTCGGCGCGACGATGATCCCCACTCCGGCTTCTTCCATGAGCGGAGCCAATCCACCGACACGCGTAGAGACTACGGGTCGTGCGGCGACCAAGGCTTCGACAATCGCAGTCGGATAACCTTCGTATCTCGAGGAAAGAATGCAAACGTCATATTCTGACATCAGGATTGACGGATGGTTCTCCGTGTCCGGATCCTTGACGACAACGGTATCCTCCAGCTTCAAATCGCGAATCAACCGATTGACCTCTTCAAGTCCACCCGTGTCGGGGCCCTGCACGACAACTTCGATATCGTGGTCTTCAGCCACACGCCTGGTTGCCTGGATCAACAGATCAAGACCTTTCGTTTCTACATCGATGCGACCAAAAAAGTGGAATCGAACCGTTCCACTTCTGGTGTATCGATCGATGGCCGGATAAACCGGTCTGCAGATTCCATTACGCGTCGGAAAAACCGGGGTGCTGACTCCACGCAGCTCGAGGTAGTGATCCTGGTTTTCCCCCATGGCGATGACGCCATCAGCACCATTGAAATGTGCTTTTTCGATCAGATGCCAATAAATCCATTTCTTCAGCGGACTGATCCCAAAAAAGCGTTTGTCGAGGACACTGTGTGGGGAGATGAAGTAGGAGAGCCCCTTTCGTCTCAGCTTCAGTCCAAGAAGCGAGTTGCGCAGATTGAACACACCATTCAGGATGGTTGTCGTATCACGTCCAGATTCATGGATTCTTTCAACCATACCGTTCGCAAAAAACAAATTCCTTGCGCCGAAGCGTTCAACCCGATAACCCGGGCCGGCAAACGAATCGTTCTTGTCAGCAATCGAAAGAGCCACTGGTCGTATACCCTTGCGTCCCAACGCATCCATTAATCCGTCGACGACGCGATGTACTCCGTTGTTGACGTTTTTTGTGTCTTTCGGGAAATCCCAGACAAACGAAAACACGGTGTGGAGTCGAGTAATTGCTTTTGACGGATCGTCCCCGCGGGAGTTGAAGTCGAAAGTCGAAGCGGCCTGTTTCGAAAAGCGAATTCGTCCGTATCGCAGTCCCAACACCATACCAACGAGTGTTACGAGGCCGAATGTCCGGTACCAGAGCCGACGAAGAATGCTTCCCGATCCGATGCGTTTCCGGTATGCATGCTGAATGCTTCGAAACCTGACACCGTCTGCAAAGAGTGGTTTCCGACCTCCGTTGTCCAATTCGTGCTCCAGTATTCCCAGAAACAGAGCACACCTGATGAATGAAGAGAGGCCGGCGACGCGGCTGATTCGACTTGATTCATAAACCGTACTTCCAACTACTTCAGCAAATGATTTGGACAGATCATCTGGCCGGACTTCAAAATCAGTCCCGGGTTCAATGCCAAAATCAAGAAATGTTGTCGCGAGATCGCTGCCAATCAGTATGTGATCCAATGTGCAATCTGCCTGAAGATCAACGAAAAGTTTCATTCCATTGCTGACGTGTCGCGCTACTGTTCGGAAATCCGAGTAGGGGAGCGAACCCTCAAGCAGAGACGTTAGTAGAGGTGGGTCTTCAACGTACCCCATAGTGTACGATGCCCGTTCGGAGTCAAAAGCATGAGGTGCCGGTACATGAACTTCCGGGACGTGTGAGGATCTGATCCACGCCTGATTCAATCGAGCAAATTCCAGTTTGGCTTTTGAACGAGCGATCTTGATGGGAGCCCGGTCAAAGCGCTTCTCCGCTCTGAGGGAGCGCTTGTCCAGATACACGGTTGCCTCGCAGCCGCGCCCAACAATCCGGGTGTTATTTTCAGCCGTCGTGCTCATAGCTCAGCCGCCTGCAGTATGGGTTGGGACGGCGCGGGTCGATGCCTCAGACATCAATGAATTCATCAGATAGAGGCCGATTACTGATTCGATCGCGATGCGTGCGATTGGAGCAGCAATTATCCCCATCCACGAGATCAGGGCCGTGCTCATGACGGCAAACAGTACCAGCGAGATAGCTTGCGAAATGAAAATGGGAAGATTGTTTTCGGCAGCCATCAGCCCGATTCGGACGAAATTGACCATGAACCCCAGAAATCTGCTCCAGGCTTTGATGGAAAGGATTAATGCGAGTAATCCTGTTACGTATCGAGCATCATAAAACACGTCCAGCAGCCACAAAGACGATAAGCTGATTCCCGCAGCTATGAGTGCATAAGGCAAAGCCAGGATGATGGCCTGACGACCAAGCCAGGAAAGCATTGCCGACCTCCCTTCGTCATGCAGGATTCGAGATGCTTCAACCGGCAGATAATTTGTGACGGCGAGGTCAAACGGATTCAAGATATTGGTTACATAGCTTGCTGCGCGATAACCGGCAACAAGCGGGGCACCCAGAAGTCCTCCGATGAGCCAGGTATGACCGTTGTGTCCTATCCAGCCGACAAATTCTCCGGTAGACAGCCACTTTCCATAATTCCAGACTGTTGCGATGTCTTTTCGAACTGCCGGAAGCGAAATCGTCCATCCGGAAAAAAGAGTACGCAACTGAAATACGCCCACGGCACAGGCAGCCAGGGAAGATGCAGCAAGGATCGTAAAGACCGTCAATATGTTGCTATCGCCGCCGGTAAAGAATAGGAAAGCTACCAATCCGGCTTGCAGGCCGTATGAAACGAAGTCGTTTGCGGCGGCCGCGCGGACACGCTGAGAGGTGTACAGTATTCTGCGGAACGAATCCTGGACCAACCAGGGTAGGGCGGCAACGCCGACCCCGATTGTGGGGATCAGCCACCCATCGAGCCCAATCGAACTAAACGTCAAAGCTAAAAGAAGAGTGATGACGACAACCGAAAGCGCGAGAGCGATGCTCATCAGAAGGACGGAGCGCGAGAAGCTCTCGTACTCATCTTTTCCCAGTCGGACGCCGAGGATATTATGCGCCCTGGTGATCAGGGAATGTTGAATGGTCTGGACAAACATGAGACCCGAAAAGGCCAGAACGTACACCCCAAAATGACTGGTATCCATCCATCTTGCGAGGAGAATAAACGTTGCAAAATTGAATCCGGAGATAATTCCTTGATCGACAAAAGCGCTCGCCCCGTTTTTAAGGGCGGCGCTTCGGACAGATGTCACTATGTCTGCAATGCGGCGTTTCACACTCTATGTTGTGTAGTTATTTTCTGATGCCATTTACTAGGATGTGGCAGTTCGTCGAACTGAAGGAACGGGAGCACTCATTTTGCCCTGCGCATTCAACACGACTCTGGCTCTCGATCCGGCTGAGCTTCGGATATCATCCAGCATCTCTACCAACCTGTCCTCATTGGTGACACCGGACTTCACGACAACGATCATTTCATCAGCCAACTGGGAAAGTCCCAATGCCGAAGTAGAGCGCGAGAGCGAGGCTGCGTCGACGATTACAGCATCGAATTGCTTGCGTACTCGTTCGATGAATGAAGCGAGACTGTTCGATAACAGATACTCGGGATTTTGACTGTCTGGAGCTTCAAGAGCCATCGCATAAAGTTGTGGCAGTCGACCGGAGAAAGCTTCGATTCCTTTACCATCGGCAAACGAATTGATGCTCATATCAAAACGAGCTTGATCCGTAAGGCCAAGAATGTCCGTTAGCGAAGGGCTGAAAACGTTCGCGTCAACCAGCAGAACTCGGGCCCCGGAGCGTGCAATGGCAGCGGCAGTGTTGGCTGCCATGAAGCTGGTTCCTGATTTGGGGTCTACGCCGGTAAACACAAACAGATTGTTTTTGAGTGTATTGCCGGCAATCCTGAGGGGAATGGAGCGTAATGGGCGAGATGCGGGAGAATCTGGATGCAGGATGGTCAGCATTTCTGACGAGATGCGACGCTCATAGAATACGCGTTTGCTTCGGCGTGACACGTTTTTGAATCGAGGAATTGTCGAAATGACTTCGACATCATGGCGCTCGATATCACCTTTTTCGTAGAGTCGATCATCGGTTTTTTCCGAAGTGAACGCGGCTCCGACTCCGGCCAGCAGGCCAAGGAGTCCTCCCAGAAATGCGATAATCAACGGATCAATCTTCGGAGCGGTGGGCTCAATCGCGGGGCTCAGGACGCGGACGTGGGCACCGCGTCCACCTGCGCCTTCCTCGACGAGACGAATCTTGTTGTCCAGATCATTGAGCTGGCTGGTCGCGCTGCTGTGTCTGGAGGAAATATCCTCAAAGTCGATGGCCATTTCCGGCATCTCGCGAAGCTGCAGCTCATATCCAGCAAGCCGCGTGGTAATGGCCTGATGCTTTGCGATAGCAGCATCCAACATGACCCGGTTTCTTATGAGGTCGCGTCTCAACGATGCCATGTATGAAATGCCACCATCGTAGGAGCGAAGATCAACACCGCCTACAGCAGTAATTTCGTTCGAATATTTTTGGGACAGCGAATCCACCTGCATCAGCAGCACTGCCTTTTCATTGACCATGTCGGTCAGATCCTGGCTGGGTGTGGGGTCAAAACGGAGCTCAGGATTTTTGACGTAATATTTTTCGGTCTCAATATTGAGATCCGCGATTCTCTGATAACTCTTGTCGAGCTGGTCTTCAATGCCGTGAGCCGCGCGTTCGGCGAGAAGCTGGCCGTCCATGAGCCCCACTTCGTTTTCGAGCGACGCGATGGACGCCTTGATCTCCTCTATTTCAATCGAGGTATCGTCGGAGGACGTATTCAAATTGGAAATCTGTTCGAGCAGGTGGTCTTTTTCGAGATCTCCGATCATCGTCCCGTCTTCGCGGATGAACTGCTTCAGCTCATCGGTAAGAACGTCTCGCTCTTCGAGTTTGCGATCACGACGACCCTGATAATAGTTGAGGGCCTCCTCGAAGTGACTCAGTACGAGGCGATCTACTTCGTCCACATACGTCTGACTGTACACGTTCGCTATCAGCGCCGCTTCAGCGGGATCTGTGCTGGAAACAGAAATGGAAATTGCGTCGGGTTCGTCGTCATCGCTGGGTCCACCCTGAACATTTACATACTCCTTGGTGAGCAGGGAGGCCAGCGTTCCGCCCCGGCGTGCCTGATCCACATGACGTTCGAAGATTGTCCAACGGGCCAGATTCGGGTTTTCTGCCCTCAGAGAAGAGAGCTCCGTCGCAGTCTGTTGCGCCAATTCGGGGGATGAACGAAGGATGAGCGTCTGATTGGCGAGTTTGCCACCACCGAATCCTGTACCGGCTGAATTCAGTCGCGGCAGCTCGTCCATCTCTTTTTTGAACGATGCCGTGTCAATCAACAGGGTAGTGGTTGACTCGTATTTCGGGGGCACCAGGCTCAGGTAAAGCGCAACACCACTCCAAACGACAATAGCCACAAGAAGGAAAACTGGGAAACGACGAAACAGTATCCGGAAAAGTTTTTCTGAATCCGTTGCATCGCGGTCTGTCGCCGGGAACGCGCCAGGAAAGAGCGGTTCTGGCCTGGGTACGTGGACAATTTGACTGACACTCGCTTTTTCTTTTCGAGCTTCAGGTTTTTTCGCATGCGAGTCGCTGAGACTTCTCCACTGTGGGAGATCGTATGCTGAGTCGACTTCTTCCGGAATGATGACTTCCAGATTTTCATCGTCCGGAGACTGAGAGCTCGATGCGAACTCATCGTTCGGCGAGGTCAAGAAACGTTCCAGATCGGGGTCGATTGGAGGACGCGACCCAGTTCTTCTGCCGGTACGTTCAGGAAGACGCGTGGATGGAACACGAGGGGATTGCTTCGAACTGGAACGATTCGAAGCAGTGTTCCGCTTGTTCTGATCTGTTTTCTTGTGCCAGTTCATGTCCTTGGATCCATGATTTTCGACATTTTCCAGGCACGCCGACGATATGCGGTTGCATGTGGTCTGCGGCGTTGGATTGCGCCTCGGTTGCCCATGCGTCCCAATGGTCTGCTCGTATCAAGCTGACCGGGACTGGTCGTATTGAGTTTGGCTACTTCTGCGATGAAATACTCCAAAGTGGCTTTCAGCCCCTCGCTGCGATTCGTTTGAGGTGACCAGTTCAGCATCCGCCGAGCTTTGGTTATGTCAGGGCGTCGGACTTTCGGATCATCCGTCGGAAGCGGGTGATAGGTAATCGTACTTTCGCTTCCGGTCAGAGCCACGACTTCCTCGGCGAATTCGCCAATGGTGATCTCATCCGGATTGCCGATGTTCACCGGTCCCTGTTCGTCACTGTTCAGTAATCGAACTACACCTTCTACGAGGTCATCGACGTAACAGAACGAACGCGTTTGGCTTCCGTCACCGAATATTGAAATCGGTTCGTTGCACAGGGCCTGCTTCATAAATGTGGGAAGAACCCGACCGTCATCCAGACGCATTCTCGTACCATACGTATTGAAGATTCGGACGATGCGTGTCTCGAGGCCTAATTCGCGTTGGTACGAGGTCGTGATTGCTTCAGCGAACCTTTTGGATTCGTCGTAGACACTTCTTGGTCCGATCGGATTGACGTGACCCCAATAGTCTTCGGTTTGCGGATGGACTAGGGGATCACCGTAGACTTCACTCGTGGAAGCCTGAAGGATTCGTGCACCACACTCCAGAGCCAGGTCAAGAAGATTCTTCATGCCTGAAGACCCAACCGCGAGGGTCTGCAGAGGAAATTTCAGGTAGTCGATGGGAGAGGCAGGACAAGCGAAATTCAGAATGAAGTCAAAGTCGCTTCCAAGGTCGGTTGACGTCGAGATATCCTGATGCAGGAACGTGAAATTCGAATTTCCCAGAAGGTGGTCCAGATTGTCGAGTCTGCCTGTCAACAGGTTGTCGACGGCAGTGACTTGGTGGCCATCGCGTATAAAGCGATCACACAGGTGGGAGCCGATAAATCCGGCGCCTCCTGCTATCAGGGTCCTTGTCCGAGACGGAAAAGCTACCATTTCGATGTCTTCGTAAAGTGCTGTTGAAGGGTGAATGCAACGGACCTGAATATTTAAAGTCAGGCCGTATCAACACGTACTTTATCGGCCACATTCGCGGCAGCATAAGAAAAATGGGCACTATTTCGGACAGGAAAGCGTGGTAGGGGATCGCCTTACGAGGGTTTGATAAAACGACCTACATATCCAGAGACTCCACAGCCCTACCATAAGTGCGAAACCGACCTGCTGAGGCACTATTGCCCGGTCAGAGTCGGTGCATCACCTCTCAGTGATGATTGGTTCTGGGTGAAGCTGCCCGATCTTCTCGCGAAGGTCGGGCATGCTTTTATTCGGGAACTACGTGGAATTTGCGCGGGATGTACGCCTAAATGTGCCTCAATACCCCGGAAATGCGCTAATTGACGACGACAACCGGATGCGTCTTGTCAAACACGATGCCACCGAAGCTTTCTACCCTCATTCTCAGGAAATAGGTACCTCCGGGCAAATCTGAAACCGAGATCGTGGAAGTATACCACTGATCTTCAGTCTGGAATCCTGCATCAGTCTTCAGGACTTCTCTGCCTTGTGCATCGTATAAATGAACCGATACGATTCCTTCCGTTGACAGGAAGTACTTGAAGTCGAGCTTTCCGGAAGCCGGATTCGGATACGCACTGGTAAGGATGTACCTGGAAGGATGGGGGATATCGACTTCAATTCTGGCCAGTTCCTGGCGACGGCCGTCCTCGCCGTTGGCGATTAGCAGATAGGTGACCGACGTCTCTCCGGCAAGTGAGCCGTCAACGAACGATGTCAACGTGGCCGCATCCGTTACGACGGTTACTTCGCCCTGGCTTGTGATTCGTTCAATTTCCAACGACTGAATTCCAAAGTCAGCGCCGATGGACCACTGCAGGTCGATCACTCCGTCATCATCCAGAGACGCTGTCATTTCGCCTTCTCCCAGCGGTTCGTTTCCCGTGATGAGTAACGTAGATACTTTCGATATCAGCTCCGGAATCCGTGCGTAATTGTTGTCGCCCGGGCACGCTGTACTTGAGAAATCGCGATGACCTCGAATCAATGTCGGCGCGACTCCATATCGTTCACTCAGAAAAGAAAAGAGCGTGACATAAGTAGCGAAAGCAGCAGGCGTAATTTCCTGCTCACAGTGTGGGCCTTCCGGAGGATGATAACATCCCATGATCACCACTCCGATGTTGCCGGTATTTGCGCCGCCAACGTGCGCTCCGCGAGCCAGAACGGGTACTTGAGACAACGACGTGCTGCCGTCTCTGAATGGGCGCCCCTGGTACAGTCGACCGCCGCGGTCGATACCAAATTGATAACCGATGTCACTCCAGCCACGGATGTTCTGGTGCAAGTCCTGCATGGCGCGCATCTGGGCTTTGCCTTCAGCTTCAGTCTCGGCCGAATATCCAGCTGCATGGTGCCATGTAAGAAACTCATAGTCCGGTGCGGCCAGATTGACGGTGTTTCCTCTGAATGGTTGTGCTTGCCATTGTTCGCGGGTAATCAGTCTTGGAGGAATGATTGCACCGTTCTTCGACCCTACAAGCGGAGCAGGCAGAGGCGCGGGGAGGAGGTCGTCGTCCATGGAATTGTCAAACGTCCCTGCATCACGAATGACCACATCAGTACCAGAAGGAGCGGTCACCTGAATTTCGAACTCGTTTGCGCGAATGGGCGAAGATGTTCGATATCCCACCACGGCCGTTCCTCCCGTGGCCGATGGAACGACGTGAGCTTCAAGCCACGGACCCCATGAACGGCCGGATCTGAATCTGAACGTCGCTTTTATAGCAGTGTCCGACGTACCGACTTCAGCTATAATCCCTGTAAATGTCAGCCCCATCACATTTCCTTGTGACGTGACAGACATTTGCTTGCCAACTGAGGTGACGTCAGCATCAGAAAGTGAAACCATAGAATCGGCGAGATCTCCCAGAACCTGGGCCTGGAGGCTTCCCGTCAGAACAAACCATACCAGAAATACGATTGTACTCGCAATAACCTTCCTCATCTTCATCCGCATCCTGACTCAAAATCGTTATAAAAATCCAGGTTCGTCATTTTCGACCTAAAACAGCAAGTTGAAGGTGTACCAATGTGTTTGCTCCAGACGACCAAAGTCGGCGTAGGCGTAGTCGAAGCTGGCACGAGTCGACTTATCTATTCTGAGATTCAGACCGGCGCCCCATGTTACACCCTGCTCACCATCAGTTTCCCACGCATGCCTGTAGCCAAACCTGAGCGCGAAAAGATCCCTGAAGGCATATTCAAGACCTGTATTCACGTATTCAGAATTGTCATTGGGATGGGCCGCGTCTGTCAATACAAGAACTTTGTGGTCTGCCATCTCGATGGCGTCCCAAGCCAGACCGACCCGGAAAAGCAGCGGCAGGGGATGGCGGTCCAACAGAAACTCAGTGTTCACGATTTCGACATTTCCTTCGTTGTTTGGCGAAGGATCCGTTGAGAAAATGATGTCTCGCCCGCTCATCTGCATTTTGGGACCGAAGTTGGACATGTTGGCGCCAAGTCTCAGCCGTTCATACGGTGTCGTGAAAAGCACACCGATATCAAATGCCGTTGCACTGGCAACACTGTGCCAGATCTTTTCCCGGATGTATTTGACGGTCGTTCCGATGGAAAAACGATCTGTAAGTGCTCTGGCATACGAAAACTGCAGCGCTAGATCCTGTTTTTTGAATCGTTCACCGGTACCCTCGGGATCGGTGATCGTACGAACCTCCATTTCGCCCGAATCCAGAAAAAGAAGACTTGCGGCCATTGTGCCCAACGATCCAACTTCGAAGCCGACAGCCGCATAGTTATAGGATATATCTGCCAGGTATTTGGTATGGGAAAACTGAACAGCGGCGCCTGAAATATTGCTCAGACCCGCCGGATTCCAGTATAGAGCCGAAAGATCGCTGGCTTCTGCAACGAAAGTGCCACCCAGAGAGACGGCTCGAGCTCCGACACCAATTTTCAGGAATTGGGCCGCAGTAGTTCCAACCTTTGTGATGGTCTTCGTCTCGCCGCCATCATTCAGGCTCTGTGCCTGCGTCGGCAGCGCGAGGAGAATCACCACGAACAACCAGAGTGTGCTTCGCATGAGAAGGGCCCTAGAGCATGACTCGAAGTGCAGTGGGTCGATTGTGATCCCAAACGCCTCGGTCGGTGATAGTTTGTAGGTAATAGACATCATTTGATCACCGCGAATTTTCCGATGAACGTTCCTTCCTGCGACTGTACGTGATAGATGTAAAGGCCGTAGGCGATGTTCATGTTGTCTTTGGTCCTCAGATCCCAGAACACCTTTCCGTCATCAAGAGTGCTGCTGTGCTCGATGGTATCCACCAGCTCTCCGGCGAGTGTGTATATCCGGATCGTGCACTCCCGGGGCACATTGGCGAAGTAGAGCCGTCGTTCACCTCTTTCCGAGCGGGAGACTGGATTCCGAGGCTCCAATTCGTTGGTTGCGACATACGGATTGGGGACGACATATATGTCGCCCAATTCCTGGTTGCCGAGATCCGCATCGGTTGCGGCACCCGCTGTCGAGAAGCTGAACGTGTCGTCACCTCGAAAAGGTTTGGCCGTCTGGATATAGAACACATCTCCTGAGCCAGGGAAATTACCGTTGTCCGTGAACGTGATCTGCCAGCTGGCGGTTAGATTGCCGTTGACAATGTCCAAGAAAATCACTGGTTCATCGATGTCCCAGGCGTTATTCCGATTCAGATCTGTAGCAAAAACGTCAATCGGCTGATTGGCCTGTGTCAGATTTACGACATTGAAAGGAAGCGGCAGATTATTTGAAAACCCGTTCGAGACAATTCCATCGTCGAAAGTGATTTCGTAGTCGAACGGCTGGGGAATCCTTCCCGGTCCGGCTTTCGCGCCTTCAACATCGAACTCAATGTCTTTTCCACCGGAAGACCACCCTGTTTGATTCAGGTCGAGTTCGAGCGCGTCCTCGTGGACGAAGACCTGCATTCCATCAAAGACCGGATTGGCCTCCTCGCCTGACAACAGTCGGCTATTTGCTATCGGGAGATATCGGAAAGTGGCGTCCAGAAGCTCTCCGTCGGCGACGTTGCTGCCCAAGATCTGAACAGAACCACCCGTGGCGTTCAATACGAAGTCGTCGGGCGCTGTCAGAACGGAGCCATTCTCTCGCATCAGAACGAATGAATCTGGTTTGATATTCTGAAAGCCGAGTGAACTGGTTTTGCCGACGACGGCTCGGATTCGGGTCGTTATCGTTCCCTTGTCTTCAACAGAGTACCTGGTTCCAACGGCTGGGACGTCTTCAAAATCGAGGCTGTAGGACGCTCCGTTTTTAACGGCGAGTTCGTCGATGATCCGAATCGAGATTTCACCGGTTCCGTGGCCAGAATTATGGGTGAGTCCTCCCGCGGCCTCTATGGAAGGGGCAACATACCCGGCGACTCGCGGCTTGGGAATTACCGTGGTCGTGTTGGTGTCGAAGAAATACTTGTCGAACACCGGGTTGAAGGTGACGGTTTTCGACGTTTCGCTCGGTGGAATTCCATTTGCAAACTGCCCTTCCTGTCCGGGAGCATATCCTCGGTCATACGCGGTTACCGCGTAGTAATACGTCTGACCGTTCGTGACCGTCGTATCCACGTACGAATGGAAGAGTCCGGTGTCATCACCAAGGTCAAACGACACGCCACGTTGAGGAAATACAATGGGACTGGGGCCTTTGAGCCCGTTATCGAGATCAAATTTGGCTTCCACTCCTTGTTTATCCTTCAACGGCTGAAACAGAAACCTGGAGCCATTGATATCCGTGATGGTTTGTCTGTCGCTGAACTCGTGATCAGTTGAACGATAGATAGCATATCCCTCGAAATCTCTCGTCCTCGACAGGGGGTCGACTGAAAGCTCCGCGCGATTGTCCCAATAGAGAGTGACCTTTTCATCGTCAGCAACAGCCTTCACAATCGGTTTGTCGGGCGGTTTGGCGAATCGATACCCGACATCGAATATCTGCTGTACAGTTTCCGCGTTCAGCCGGAGATCGGAAAGGTTTTCACCAACGATCAGCGCAATAGAAAACCGTTTGGTTTCACCGGCACGGAGCGGAAAGCTACCGGAACCGTACAGAAACACGTAGTCGCCCGGTTCACCGGGAATTTCGTCGAATCGTCCCGGTTCAACCCAGTCCCAAACCTGCTCATCCTCACGAATATTTGATCCCGCGAATCGGGGGGAAGCAAAAGACGTCAGACCAATCATGTCTGACTCATCTATATCGGTAAACTCGAAATTCGGCTCACCCGGTTTCGTGATGTCATACTGATCTCCCGCTGTAGGAATTCCATCACCTTCTCCCGGATCTCCCGTTCCCGGAATACCATCGATGCCGACGTCGTCCTTTTCAGGGTCCCAATCGTTGTCGTTATCAATCCCATCGGTCCAGGACTCATCCGTCATCCCGTCATTGTCGTTGTCTTCGCCATCACCGGCATACGTGACTCCGTTGATGATCTCAGTCCCAAGCCCGGGGCTTTCAAGGAATTTATAGCCGAAGTAACCGGGGATACGACCGGGCACGTCTCCGATCAGGTTGTTGTCCCAGGCGAAGACCATGTTTCGCGCGTGGTCGAAATGGGCGAGGTCATCCTGCCAGTCGCCGGGACCTCCAACATGCGGATCGCCCCACATTCCGAAGGTGACCTTGTCCAGATCCGTGTCGCTTTTGTTCGAAATCTTATAGACCAGAAAAATAGCGTCTTCGGCCAATGGGTTCGCCCACTGGTAGAGTCGAACTTCGACTTCAAGGCCCAGCCCCTTTTTGGTAGAGTCAGAAGGGAAGGGGTAGTAGTGGAATTCCCTGTTTGCGTAGTCATTCATGAAATAGAGCGCTTCCTTGTCCGCGTTGGAAGCCCCTTGCTGCAATGCTCCGGGCCAGACATACTCTTTCAGATTGTCATTGAACCACGATGTGGGCCATGAATCCGGTTTTCCGTCCAGATCGTCATCGACTGAATCTGAAGTCGGGATTTCGTCTGAAAACTGATTGACAACCTCGATTCCTTCGAAATTGCCCACGGGCTCCGCGCAAGGTATGGGCTGCCAGGACCAGCGCTCGGTGCCATCCGGAGAGACCTCACCTCCGCCTGAAGTAATCCCGTCAGACACAATATGCATGACCCAAACGGGTTGACCATTTTCATCCGTCACTACCTGGCCATTCTCGTCTCTCTTGAGAACGCTTTTCGGGTCCTTGTGTCCGACGTCCACAATTTCAGCCGCGACAAACGGACCGAATTCATAGCCGTATCCGAGGCCGTTCCAGACGATGTCTGTAATGGTGTTTCCGGGAGCGGAAATGGATCCGAAATTGAGAATCTGAGTGGTGATGCGATTGCCATTCAGAATGGCATCACGCCGACCGGTGAAATCTTCGAAGCAGTCGGCGACCGCTGATTCTCCTCCTTTGTTGGCCTGACGTAAAAACCACTCTTCCTGTTCGTTGTAGTCCCAACCCGTTTCGCGGTCCTGGGCTACCGCGGCCAGTGTCAATCCAGATAGGAGAATCAAGACTAGGTACGACTTCATGAGAGACAATGGAATCATCTGAAATAGACTCATAAATCGAGTATTGAGCATAGTTGAATTCATTTCGGAGCTACCGGGCTAGAAAGAGAAAGTAGCTCCCAGTTTGACTTCACGGGGAGAGCTGTAGTAGTGAGGACGGGTGTTGTATTCGTCGAGATCATGAATTCCCGGCATTCCGTAGGCCGGTTTCCAGGAGGCGTGTGTGCCTCGCTGTTCGTTCAATGAATACGTTGCCCTTCCAGTGTCGTCGAACACGAGATTTTCGTTCAGGATATCAAGCACATTGAACACCTTGGCGAATAATCGAAGAGAACTACGGCCCTTCATCTGCACGTTGTAATAGATATGCGCATCCAGCTTGAAAAGGTTTGGCTTTCGGTCTTGACGCGGAAGCTGGTCTATTTTTTGATCAAATAGAAGAGGCGTGTATGGATACCCAGTCGAATACTGGGAAATGAATGAGACACCCCATTTGCCAGGCTCGGTCAACGTGACCGTGCTTGAAAGAATATGCCGTTGATCGTATGAAAGAGGAATCAGCTCCAACTCATTCTCCCGGCCTGAAAGAGCGTTATAGAAGAATGAACCGGTCACATTATTATTGCCTTCTGCAATCTGATAGGTGTAATCGACAGATGCAGACAACATTCCATTACGAGGACGCCGTTTGGTGAGGGCAAAAGTCACTCCCTTCACATTGGCGTAATCCCGGTTCAGGTAAATGTTGTAGAGATCATCACCTGCGATGGTGCTGAATCGAATCTGCTGCGTGGCCAGATAGTCACGAATGTCCTTGAAGAAGCCGGTGATATCGAAGGCGAGGTCTTCAGTCAGTCCTTGTTGGAGGCCAATTTCATACTGAACCGTCCGTTCGGGACGCATATTGGTGTTACCGAATGTTGGCGTGCTGGACAGACTGAATTCGAATTCAGGATTCGTGAACATGCGTCTCAGTCGCGGCATCTGGGCGAAGTGACCGTAGGAAAAGTGAATGATTCCTGTCTCGGTAATAGGAAAAGAAACACCCAGTCGAGGCATTACGATGGTTGTGATTGGTGCTTTTTCCCTGGGTGTTTCGAAAGCGTTTGGATCAAGCAAATCAGGACCGTAAATGCCGTGGGGATCGAAATACTCAAATCGAAGACCCGCATTGATGATGAAGTCTTCGAATTCGAGCTTATCCTGTGCATATGCACTGATTTCAGTCACTTTCTGATCGACGTATCGATCATGACTTGGCGTCTCAATCCCGGGGACGGTAGGTTCTCGATACTGATCTCCATCGAAAAGGACCGTGTAGTTTTCGCGGTCCAGAAGATGTTGCTGAAGCTCGATACCCACTTTGGCTTCATGGATGAGCCCGATCTGTTGGGTCATGTCGGCCTTGATTCTCAGCGATGTGGATCCTTCTTCGACATGTCCTTTCTGATTTCCGCCGAACACAAAATGATTTCCTGGAAATCCCACAATATCGCCTGTAGAGACATACAGAGGATTGTCATGCTCCCGGTACAGGTATGTTTTTGCCGTGTTTTTCGACAGAGCAACCCGAACGGTGTAGAATGATCGTTCGGTTAGAGTCTGTGTCCAGTGGACGGTGTTGTTGAAACTGAGGTCTCTGAAAGTTGAGGTTCCGTCAGGGTTGAATCGGTATGCGAAACTGTAGAGTTTTCTCTTGGCGCCATCCATCAGGAAGGAATACTCCAGCTTCGTTCCGGCCCGAGGTCGGGTACTCAACTTGGCGATTATATTCCCGCTTTCTCTCGGGTTCATCGCCACATCGTCTCCCGGAAGGGTTTCATTTTCCCCGTATTCATACCAGGGTTTTCCATGGAGTTCGTAGTACCAGAGTGGACCATCGTAACCCGGAATGAACTCTTGAATAGTTTCCAGAAGCCCGACGTCGCCGTTGAAATTCGCTGAATCCGAAGGGAGGTGCTCGTTTCGTCCAAAAATGGTCCCATCATTCCTGTCGAAACGACCGGAGACAAAAAACTTGATCTTCTTGCTGAAGGGCAGAGGGCCTGAGAGTGTGCCTTCGGCCGTGTACACGTTCAGCCTCAAATTACTGCTGGATGTGGGCGGGCCAAATATGTCGCTGTGACTGGTAAGGTTGTCGCCTCCGTAAAAACTCACGGATCCGGACATTCGGTCATCACCTTCCTTCGTCACCAGGTTGACGATGCCTGACATTGCCTTTCCATATTCGGCGTTGAAGGCTCCGGATATGACGGTCATTTCCTGAATGGCGTCCGCGGCAACTGTCGTAGCGAGTCCATTGGTTTCAAATGGATTCCCCACGGACATTCCATCAACCAGGTAGGAGACCTCGTTGCTTCTTCCACCACGAATGTGAATTTCACCGCCGGGGCCGCGATTCACACCAGCCTGCGTGGCCAGAACACCGAAAAATCCTTCCACAGGCAAGACATCGATTTCTTCGGCGAGAACTGTTTTCTTGGACGCCGTCAGGTCCTTTTGCACTAACGGACGATCAGCCTGAATTACTATTTCCTCGCCCTCAATGACCTCCTCTCGCATTTCAAGGTCGTAGCGCGTTGTTTGGCCGGTCGTGACGCGAATGCCTGCGATCAACTGTGTAGAGAAGCCGATATATGAGAAGCGAAGGCTATAGTCGCCCGGCCTGACATTGAGGATGATATAGTTTCCATCCAGGTCCGTTGTGGTGCCTTGTGTCGTGCCGTCGATGACAACATTTACTCCGATGAGTGCGTCACCATTTCCTGCGTCGGTCACCCGTCCGGCAATTTTACCCTGGGACTGGGCCGTCTGAACACAAAAAACGAGGAATAGCAGAAAGAATAGACTCGATGTGCGCATAATCACAGCTGAAAATCTGTGGAGAAAATCTACGGACGATCCTCTTTGGGACTCACGTCCTGAATCGACCGGTGAGCGGAAAAAAAAGGGGAGGCCCTCGCGGGCCTCCCCTTGATTTAAAGCCTGTCTGGCTACTTCAGAAGAACCATCGTCTTCGTGTGCGCAAAGTTACCAAACTGCAGGCGGTAGAGATAGGTACCACTCGCTACCTGTCCGCCAGCATCGCTCGTGCCATCCCACTGGATTTCATGGGTGCCCTGCGACAGATACTGGTTGTCTACGAGTCGTTTCACAACACGACCTGAGATGTCAAATATCGTCAGAGACACGGCTTTGTCCCGAGGCAGTTCAAACCGGATGTTCGTTGTTGGATTGAACGGGTTTGGATAGTTCTGCTCGAGAACGTAGTCGGTCGGAATGATCACACGTTCGTCTTCGATTGACACCGAGTTGGCCGAAGCAGACAGCACGCGCATGAATACGCGAACCGGATTGGCTGTGGCTGTCAACGATGTCGGATCAATAGTATACGTGCTGTCGGCGGGGTTGAAGACCTGCGTCCATGTACGCAGAGAGTCATTCTGCCCCTGGAAACCAAGAGCGACTTCATTGTTGCCATCATTGTCAGCATCGCCGAGGAAGGCAAACTTGGAAGCAAACTGAGGGCCGGAGTCACCTGAAGAACGGAATGTTGTGATAACGCCAGCAGAATCCTGCGTAACGGTGTCAAAAGCATCCGTTTTGTCATTCGGGAAGAAGACCTGAACGATATCTGAGTAGTGTGTCGGGTCCTCAGGGTTTGTACCGATGAATTCAACAATATTAACCCAGTTCGGAGCCTGATCGTTGTTGAATTGACCATGTGTGTAGGACGATCCGGTTCCAATCAGGTCAATATTGCCATCATTGTCCAGGTCGCCTGCCGTCAGGCCAAGAGACGAGAGGCCCGGTACAACAGCATACGCGTAATTGTCCGGCGTGATGTCGAATACATTTTCTCCCGGATTGTAGTTGACCACGTAAACGTCGCCAGTTTGGAATTCGGTGCCAAAGACTTCCTCGTTTCCATCGCCGTCGATATCCACGACATCCAGGCCGAAGAGCGAAACATTGTCCGATGGCGCGAGGTGAGCCCAATGGCCATCTCCCAGTGTACCGTCTGGCCAGTAGTAGAGGTCAGGACCGGTAGCCTGGCCGAGTGAAATGTTCAAGCCATTCCAGGTCGACAGCACCAATTCATTGATTCCGTTTCCATCGAGGTCGGCACGAACCATTCCGTATGGGCTTCCACCGCCACGATTGACAGGATCCCAGTCTTTGACACGAGATGAGATGAATGCTTCCTGCGTCCATGTTTCGAAACCGGAACCAATGTCACCATCAACGGAGATGATGTACCAGTTGTCCCAATCGCTCGCGCGTCCGTTGACGCCAAAGTAGACCTCCTGCTTGCCATCGTTGTCGATGTCTTCAGCAATCATCTGCTCGGGGTAGTTGCGATCCGGGGCGTTTGCCATCTCATAGATGGTTGTCGGAGCTGTTCCGTAGTCGTTGTCTGTGCCCGTGAATTCGAAGATGTACAGTCCTTGTGGAAGGGCAGGGTCTGCAAAGTTCTTGTCCGTTCCGCAATGCTGTCCAGAGCTCGGGTTGCCAGCGCAACCAGAAAGGAACATGATTTCGCCCTTGCCATCGCCATCGAGATCGCCGCCTGTCATCACGCGATTGTTGGCGCTGCCTGAGTAGTCATCAAGCCATGGAGTGGAATACACGTGTTCCCACGTATCAACACCCACATTTTCGATCACGTGTACGCGACCACCGCCCGTATAATCCCCAACGAGGACTTCAATAAGACCATCACCGTCCAGATCGAAAGGACCCGCGACCGTACGAGAGCCGGAGTGTCCTGGTGGATAGGGAGCGTGTGGGTCAGCGGATCGTTCGGAAATGAACGAGTAGTCCGTGCTCTGTCCGTAGGCGCTTCCTGCGAAAATGAAAGCGATTACTAAAAATAAATTGTTAACTCTGCGCATAGGGCCTCCAAAGGTGGGTGAGAATTCATCAAACAAGTCGGATATTGTGACATTCAGTCCGACCAGCTTTTTTCATCCGAATAATGATGGAAAGAGCATGGTAAATAATCAGAGATTGCCTGTCAACCGCATAATCGGTTTCGATGCACATGAACAAGAATTATTTTTGGCGGGCATCGAGCCTTGCATTCTTTTTCTCAATTCTGACCATAGAGGTAGGGTTTGCCCAGAACCCTAAATATGAGATGAGAGGAGCGTGGGTGACGACGGTGTTCAACCTCGATTGGCCCCTCTCACAAAACGCGTCTTCCGCTTCTCAAATCGCGGATATGACCTTTCTGTTCGATGAGCTGGCTCGCACGGGAATAAACGCTGTGTTTTTTCAGGTCCGCTCCGAATCGGACGCCATGTATGAATCAAGCATCGAACCATGGTCGAGATACCTGACGGGATTGCAGGGAAGGGCGCCGGATCCGTTTTATGACCCTCTCGAGCTTGCCATTCTGCTTGCGCACGAACGAGGGATGGAACTACATGCGTGGATGAACCCATTTCGAGCGGTTACGCTCACTGGTGCGTACTCCATTGCTACAAATCACGTCACGAACACGCATCCTGAGTGGATTCTATCCATCAATGACCTTCAAATCCTCAATCCAGGCATTCCAGAGGCAAGGACTTTCATTGCCAGCATTGCATCGGACGTTGTGACCAGATATGATGTGGACGGAGTACATTTCGACGATTACTTCTATCCCTATCCACCAAATATGGTGTTGCTTGAGGATGAAGCGACCTTTGTGCAGTATGGATCGGACTACCCGAGCATAAACGACTGGCGACGCGATAACGTCAATTTGATGGTTCAGGAAGTGAACGGGGCCGTCAAAGCTGCAGACCCGGGTGCAAAGTTTGGAATCAGCCCTTTTGCGATCTGGAAGGACGGTGTTCCGGTGGGCATTTCCGGATTGTCGTCTTACGACGTGATTTTTACGGATCCGACGGCCTGGATAGAAGAAGAAACAGTCGACTATCTGGTCCCTCAATTGTACTGGCCCATTGGTGGCCCCCAGGACTTCCAGCTGTTGGCTGACTGGTGGGTTGATCAATCGGAGGGAATCCACATCTACGCGGGAGTTGCCGCTTATCGAGCAGATCCCTCAACGGCTGGCTCAAGCCTCTTTGCGGCGTCTGAAATACCCATGCAAATTGACTTCACGCGCGCAACCGAAGGAGTGAGGGGCAACGTCTTCTTCAGGGCCAGGAACCTCGGTCCGGCCGACAACCAGGGGTTGACGGATGCACTCACGGGTAATTACTTCTCGTCGAAGGCCTTCACACCGTTTATGGATTACCGCAATACCTGGCCGCCGGATGCATCAGGAAACCTGACCGCGTCGCAAACGGACACCGGTATTGCTCTCAGATGGGACCCGCCGCTCACAGGTATATCATTTGCGAACAAGTTCGGCGTATACCGGGTGCGTTCTGACGCCACGATACCCGACGCACGAGATATCACAAACGATCCTTCCAACTTGATCGCCATTTCGTGGGAGCCGGAGTTCACGGATACCGAGGCATTGGAAATGGGTGCGCGGTACTACTACGCGGTGACCGGGGTCAATCCAAATTCAATCGAAGGAGTCGAGGCCAACCTGGCTGAGATCATGTTTGTGGGAACTGATGTGGACGCTTTACCAGAATCGACGGTTCTGACGTCCTTGGAGGTTTATCCCAATCCGGCCAGGAATCGGATATCCGTTGAACTTGCGCTCAGGTCTGCCTCTAGGGTCCGTGTCACGATATATGATGTTCTCGGTCGAGAAGTTGCTGACCTGTTCGATGGTTCGACGCACCGCAGTGCCGGGCTGCTTCGTCAACAATGGGAATTGAAAGACCATTCAGGAAGGCCGCTTGTCCCCGGGGCGTATCTCATCGTTGCTCGTTCAGCAGAAGAACTGACGAGTCGGCCTTTTGTAGTCGTTCGCTGATCGAAGTCCGCGGCCAGAGGCCCCAAACTCAGATCATCAGGCGTTCCTTGACCACTTTTGAGCGCTCGCGACTCGCGATGACCTCGTGGCCGCCGGTTAGAGCCAGTTTATAGCGTCCCGAGAACCAGGGAATCAATTCCTTGATGTGGCCGAACTGAACGATGGCGGAGCGGTGCACGCGCATGAAATTGTCAGGGCTCAGCATGCTTCCGAGTTGATCCAACGTGTAATTGACGATGTGCTGTCGCAATCTTGGTCGGGGACCATTCGGATCTTCTTCCAGGATGTAAACCCTTGTGATTCCTTCAGAAATCTCGACCGAAATCACCTGGTCGATCGGAATGATCAGGATGCGATCCCGGTAAGGAATCGACAGTTGCTCCAGGTAGTTTCCTTCGCTTGAACCATTCGGAGCGCCGTCAACGGCCAGGGCATCAACCCATTCGAGCAGCCTTCCCATGCGCTCGTCGTCGCCTGACTGATCTTGTTTGACTTTCGATACACGTCCCAGAGCTTCCTTCAACCGGTCGGTTGGAACAGGTTTGAGAAGGTAGTCGACCGCGTTCGCCTCGAAGGCTCGGATGGCGTATTCGTCAAAAGCGGTAGTAAAAACGACTACGGGTCTGTTGGATGGGTCCACTCTATCAAGGACCTCAAATCCATCCATTCCCGGCATCTGGATATCCAGAAAAACTACATCGAAGATACCGTTTGAGAGCTTTTCCAGAGCCTGGACACCATCTGATGCCTCGTCGACGTCGGAAATTCCATCCGCTAAGGACTTGTCGGCGAGAAGCTTTTGAAGCCGTTTTCGGGCAGGCGCCTCGTCATCGACGATTAATACATTCAGCATGAGTCTATGGAATCAGAGTTTACGAATTAAAGGTACGTTCCGCCGGAACGACCATCGTAACGGTCGTTCCTTCATCTGGATCACTCTCGAATGCGAGAAGATCGTCTCTACCGAACAGCTGATGCAAGCGATCGAAAACATTTGACAGACCGATTCCAAAAAATTCGCCCCGTTCAACCGTGCGCCTACCTTTTCCAAAAAGAGTCGGGATTCCAACACCGGTGTCCGTGACGACAACTTTTGCAGTTGAGTCCGACTCAGGGGACACTTCGATTGTCAGAGAACCTGGACCCCGTCGTTTTTCCAGTCCGTGTTTGATTGCGTTTTCGACCAGCGTCTGAATCGCGAAGGCGGGGACCTGGTGAGACTTCAGGTCTTCGTCCAGAAGACATGTAAGCTGAATCCGGTCCTCAAATCGAGCTTTTTCGATTTTCAAATAATGTTCAACCAATGACATCTCTTCTTCCATGCTCACGAAAGCACGACTTCCCGTCTGTAACGTATATCTGAAAATTGCTGCCAGATGCTCGACAACGGCTTCCGCCTCAGTGGGTTTTTCTTCGATCAGCGCCAGCAAGGTGTTCAAGGCGTTGAAAAGAAAGTGCGGATTGATTTGCGAACGCAACGCAACAAGGTGTGCTTCAGAGCTTTCAGCAGCCAGTGACTTCTCTCTTTCTACCAGCGAAAGACGATCCACTGCGAGAGCCAGATTGCCCGCGAGAGATCTCAATTGGTCCAGGTCTTCGAGATTGTAGACTGACCGTCGGCGGGCCTTGACGCCGAGAATAATCATTCCGACAGATTTTTCGTCGCCACGGATGGGCACGGCGAGGGCCGATCCATACTTCAGAAACACACGCTTTTCGGTTTCAGTCACCGTATGCGCGTTCAATTCCGGATTTCTTGCCCAGATGGTCGGCGCTGTTTCGAAATATGGCCAGATAGACTCAAAAACCTGCTCGGTGAAGTAGGGTGGCTCGGGGCGATAGCGCTTTATGATCCACTCGCCGTCGGCAGGAGATCTCAGAAAAATGATGGCACTGCGCGCATCAAACACTTTGCCCGCCACTTCGATGGACCGTTGAGCCAATGAATCGGCGTCGAGTATTTCGGAGGCCTCTTCCTGATATCTGTTGATGACCTGTCTGCCACGGTGCCGTTCGGTGGCAAAAATGGAGGACGCAAGGACACGGAGGCGCCGTGAGATCCGTTCGAAAATGACAAGTAGAATGACAACAAAGATTCCCTCCAGGACAATGCGCGATCTACCGGCGTCCACGAGCAATGAATCCATCAGAGTCAATCCGCCTACGAACGAGAAAAAGATCAGGCCAATGACCAACACATAAACGATGGCGCGGTTGAGCACCTCATCCACCTTACCATATCGAAGCGTTCCGATTGTGTACAGCGTAACGGGTACAACAGCCAACAACTGAGCCGCCACGATAACCCAGGCAGCTCCACTCTCACTCATTGCACTGAAAACAGGAATGATGTCAAGCACTGAAAGGGCTACGGCAATGGCCACAAGAGTAATCAGGAGGCTCTCCCAAAGTCCCCACTGACGAACGCTGAATTCAGCTTCTTCCTCGTCACCGGATTCCGTGCAGTTCAAGAAAAACGAAACTCCAGACGCAGCACCGATATAACAGGACGCATAGAATAGAATCGGAACGAGAAGGTCCTCGAGCGTGAATGGACCCAGATGGCTCTTCCATGCGGCGACGAAGACTCCTCCAGCCAGAATGGCGGGGACCAGATAAACCAGAAACAGCAGGGATCCGAGCTTTCCACGCTTCAAATCGGCGTCGAGCGACAATTTCCTCACCAGAAGAACCGGAAATCCAATCCAGCCTGCCAACCCCAGAATGGTAAGAAATTCGAAAGCTCCTGCGTAGAATGAGCCGGTCGCCGCCGGGCCGAACATTTCGACAAGCAGAAGACGAGCTGTATTTCCGACGATCCACAACGCGGAAACGCCGATCATGATCAGGTCTGCCCGGGATCCTCGATTGTGTAGTGCCAGCGGCGTGGCGATGATGAGGCCGAGGACGTGAAAGAAGGCGCCGATGGTGAAGGCAAAAAGAGCAAATTGCCACACCGAGCCCGAACTCGGATAGAGAAAGGTCGGATGCCGCTCGAACGTCACAGATACGTCAATAGGCTTGCCTTCGCGCACGAGAATGAAATCACGCGTCTGTCCGGGCTTGATACCGGCAATTGTGCTGCTCAGATCTTCTGCGTCAAAATACTGTGCATATTCGAGCGCATAGAATTCGTCACCGGCCCTGATGCCGGCGCGGTAGCCCGGTCCGCTGGGGAAAACATACGCGGCGGCTATTGAACCATCGGTGTCCTCCCATACAACCCAGTCCGACCCTCTGGCAGAAGGCTTGAGAAGCGTCGTAGCACCACCCTCAAATTCGGCAATCTCCATCCAGTCCCTGACGACGCTGTACAGGGGTAAGGCTGCCAGCAGCGTTGCTGCGAGCAGAATAATCTGCGATATGGATCGGACCTTGTTCACAGGGGTGGGCTCCTGAGCGGATTCTGAACCGATTCTGGGATACAATGCGAGTTTTTTGCCAATCCGCAGGCGCGGACAGAGAAACGACTCGCTCATTCAGCGACACAAACCTACCTTTGGTTCCATGCTGATCGACACACACGCCCATATTTTCCTTGAACAGTTCGAATCTGATCTTGATCAGGTCCTTGAGCGCGCGAACGGGGCTGGAATAACGGACATTTTCATGCCCGCCATAGACATACCGTCGATCTTCAGGGCGCTTGATCTGGCATCGGTTCATTCCGGGCTTCATGTGATGGCGGGAATTCATCCGTCCGAGATCGAGAAAGCGACGGACTCTGATTTTGAAGAGGTCGTCGCGATTGCTTCAGATGACCGTATCATTGCCATCGGTGAAACGGGTCTTGACTACTACTGGGATCGATCGTTTGATGAAAAGCAGCATGACTTTTTACGCAGGCACATCCGATTGGCTGCAGAAGTAGACAAACCGCTCGTATTTCACGACAGGGAAGCATCTTGGGACCTGATCCGTATCGTGCGCGAGGAACAGGAGAGCGCAGAAGACGCCAGCAAGATTCGAGGCGTTTTTCACTGCTTCGGCGGCCCGGACGATGTAACACAGGCCGTGCTTGACCTCGGCTTCGATATGGGGATAGGAGGGACGCTCACGTTCAAAAACGGAGGCGTCCCGGATGCAACGGCTTCGGTACCGCTTGAGCGTATCGTTCTTGAAACGGATTCGCCGTATCTCACACCTGCTCCATTCAGAGGAAAGCGCAATGAACCGGCACACGTTCGACTGGTCGCCGAAAAATTGGCCGAGGTGAGAGGAGTCTCACTGGAAGAGGTAGCTCGAATTACAACTGAGAACGCGCACCGGATTTTCGGGACATTCTAGCCGTTGATGTCGTAGAGAGCTGGTTCTATTTCTACCCGGCTTCGAGTTCGGATTGCTTCGTTGGCCTTGATGGCCACTACGGTCGCTTCGTAGACCCTCTGATAGTTCACGACGGGCTCAAATGGACCAAAATTGAAGTTGTCGGCCAGGGCCTTGATGCTGTGCCACAACGGCGATTTGGCATTGGGGTCGTCAGCCGTCGGGTCCTGTCCCAAAGCGTCGAGCTTGGTGGCATTGGCCAGAAGAGCGATCCCCGTTTCCTTGTAAAAGCGATCTTTTCGGGCATACACCTCCCATCCGAGCATGGGGGCATCCACTTCTTTAAACATCCACGCCTTGTTGTCCCGCAATATGATGGTCGCATCACTTCCGAAGAGGAGGTCGTACGCCGAGTCGAACCCGCTGACAAGAGTTGCATCAAACATCAGATGTTCTCCGTCAGGGAATTCGAAAATGGACTGAATCGTGTCCGGAACTGTTCGGCCATCCTTCCAGAAGGTGACGCCACCAAAGCCAGAAACGGCACTTGGTAGGCTTCCAAGCATGAGGATTGAGGTGTCAATCTGTTGAATTCCCATCTCACCTATCAGTCCAAGCGAAACGTCCTCATCCAATCTCCAATTGAGTTCTTGCGCACGGGCCTGCGTAGAAGAAGTCCTTTTCCATGATTCTTTCGAATGCCATTGAGAGCGGGTCATCACCGTTTTCCCAAGGGCTCCGCTTCTAACAAAACCGAAGACACTGCGATACTGTGGCTCGGTACGGTAGAGAAGGCCACCCTGAAATATCTGCCCGTCAGCCGCTGCGGCAGCTTTTGCAATAGCGCGTGCGTCCGCGATTGTGTGGGCGATGGGTGCTTCGCAGTACACGTGTTTTCCCGCCTCAAGAGCATCAATAACAATATCACGATGAAGGTGAGTGGGTGTCGCCACGATTACTACCTGGATCTCGGGGTCGTTCAAGATCTCCTTGTAATCGGCAACGCGTGCGGCAGACGGATAAGACCGCTGAGCACGGCGCAGCATGATGGGGAAATGGTCGCAGACCGCGGTCAATTCCATTTCTTCCATATCCGTCAGAATTGCTGCGATTTCGCGTCCCCATTCACCGAATCCGATGATTGCTGACTTTATTGGATCGTCGACTGTTGGAGAGTCTTCCCACAATGGAGCTGCCACCGGAATTCGCTCACCAGCAGCGAGGACAGAGGCAAGAGTACCGAGAGAGCTTTTCTTCAGAAAATTCCGGCGGGAGAGTGCGCCTGATCCGAGAAGGCCTTTTGAGCCGAATGGTCGTTTTCTAAACACAGGTTGAGGATTTATCGGTCGATGAGGTTACGGGTCGAGTGTGGGCCGGCGCAAGATACGATGGACGGCCAAAAAAGGGTCCGTCATGCTAAAACAACGTTTCCCGTCCAGGACAGCGCACGAGAAGGGGCATCGGAGGATATATTGCTACACGCAGCACTTTGCCTGAATCAACAACGGTTTCGCTCAGGACAGTTGGTCATTTAAAGCCGGGCCATGAGCCACTACGTAGACCCCACCCGTCCTCTGATTTTTCGAACGATGCAGCCTCGGCTGGACTGCCGCCGGGAAGGGGATCGGGTAGGATCAGGCAGGCAGTTGACCAGGCATCAGCCAGAGCAGCAGAAGGAGCCGAAACACATGACACCAGGGGGCCGCTTATGGCAAGGCCGGTGCGGGGATCAATTACGTGTCCGTACTCAATGGTGTCTTCCAAGAACGACTTTCCATGGATGGCGGAGACCGACAGAGAACCATCGTGCAGCTCAAATTTGGTAAACCAGGAAGGAGAGCTTTCTGTGGTGCTGGCGCCGTCGTTGGCGCTGTCGGAGTTGCTGTCGCTGGCGCCGTCGCTGTCGTAGGGATCTTCGATTCCTATCGTCCACGATTCATCATTATCCTGTCCTCCGATGGCCAGGACCGAACTGGTCCCCCCGTGGATCAGTGCGCTGGATATGCCTGATTCCCTCAGCAACAGGGCACATTCATCGAGGGCCCATCCCTTGGCAACACCTCCCAGGTCGAGCTGAATTCCCTGGCGCAAGAATCGCACGCTGGTAGAGGACTTATCCAACTCCACGTAGTCGAATCCGGTACTCGCGAGATCGTTCGAAATTCGATCCCGGTCCGGGATTGCGCCTCGTCCACCGCTGAAACCCCACGTGTGCATCAGCGGACCGACTGAGGGATCGAAGGCACCGTCGCTTTCCGCGTAAACCTTCTTACACAATGAAAGAAGGGCGAATAGCTCACCTGATGTCTGAACAGCGTGAGTGGCAGCCTCCCGGTTCAGTTTGCTCAATTCACTGGCTGAATCATAGAAGCTGAAGCGGGCAGCGATTCGGTGGATTTCCCGGATCGCCTCTTCACCTGCTGCGCGCAGGTGCGGCGCGTCGTCTCCCTGAAGCACGAATTCGAATCTCGTGGCCATTGCATTGCAGGCGAGGCGGACCGGGTGGCTCATAACAGAGGCTGGTGCTCAAAACAGAAAGGGCGAATGCCGGATCTGTTGATCCAGCATTCGCCCCAGAACCGTTCAATCAAAAAATCAGGACAGGTCGAAGGTGCCGTAGGTCGGCATCGGCAGGACTGTACCACCTCCGGTATGGAAACTGCGATCGTCAGCATTCAGGAAAATCGCTTCGCCGTATCGATTGGATGCTTCAGCCATCGAAATGATTGACTGGGCAATGATTGCCACATCAATATTTCCATTTGTGTCGTGTCCGTTGCGGATAGCCGAAAACAGATTGTCAGCGTGAGCCGGAATGGAGACACCTGGTTCGAGGTTTTCATACGATTCCTGGTCGACCAGATCCGCAAATGGTCTTTCGGGACGCAGCTCTACCGAGCCACCACCGAAATACAGTGTAGCCTCACTTCCTCGAATCACCTGGCCGATTCCCTGTTCGTTCACACTGGACCCCGTGATGACCATACACATCCCGTTCGGGAATTCGCATAGCAACTGTGTGTTGTCATCAACCGAGCGATCATCGGGGCCAACTGTTTTGTCCGTTACGGCTTTGTTACCGATACAGACGACGCGTTTCGGCAGATCTTTGATGTCTGCAGCAATGATCAGAGGGTGGATCATGTGCGCCAGTAGATCTCCAAGGATTCCTGCACAGTAGCGATAGTATTTTCTCCAACGATGGTAATGCTCACGGTTGAAGTCGGGTCGGTTATTCACCTTTCCGAGCCAGTGCTCCCAGTTCATGGTTTCCGGCGTCATGCCTTCCTCGAGTCCGTAATAATTCCACTCACCATCTGGTGTGTTTCTCATGTACGAATTCTGAGCGAGAGTTGGGAAGCCGATCTTACCAGCTCTGACCAACTCTGCAGCCTTGTGCCACTTTCCTTCACTGCAGTACTGCGACCCGATCTGGAATTTCATCCCGGTACTTTTAACCGTGTCATACACGTTGAACGCTTCTCCGAGGTAACGCGTCATGGGCTTTTCGCAGTAAACATGCTTGCCCGCATTCATGGCATCGATGGCCACCTGTGCGTGCCAGTGATCGACAGTCCCGATGAAAATGACGTCGATATCCTTGTCTTCAAGAAGTTTGCGATGGTCTTCGTATGTCTGGACTTTGTAGTCACCCAGGTTTCGTTTCTGTCGGACACCTTCCAGTCTCTCGTGGACGCGGTCGCGACGAGCGGAGTAGAGGTCACATCCGGCAACTCCTGCGACGTCGTAGGTGTATTCGTGAAACGGATTCAGGTCGTTGTCGGAGTTGGTAACGGTACGAACGTGAGCGTTGAAGCCCTGTCCACCGACGCCGATGAAGCCGACGTTCATTCTGTTGTTCGCACCAAGGACGCTTCCTTTCGCCGGGGCTTTTCCGTATTTGGTGGCTGCTTCGGCGCCATTAACGCCGGTCATCAGTGCGCCCGCTGCCAAGGCTCCTTTCTTCAGGAAATTGCGGCGTGAGTCGGGGGTTGCACTTTCTGCTCCTTTCTTTTTCATCTCCTGCAAATTGGGTTGTCTTTTGGTGGACGAACGAAGAGAGGCGCCACTCGAGCCGCCTCGAAGAAAAACAAGATACAATGGCAACGCGGAAAAGCTACTGGTCTCCGGCGGTTCGGGATCCAAAATGAGGTTTGTACCGTTGTGGCGGTCTCTAACGGTCTATTGAATATCACGTCATACTCATCGGAATCATGCGGCAGCGTTTTATCCCCTTCCTACTCGCTCTGGCTTTCATTGCCTCCTCTGTCAGTGCCCAGACCACGTGGACTGTTCAGGAAGGATCCAGCATCGTAATTGACGGAAAATCAAATAAATCGGACTGGAGTGTCACAGCCAACCAGTTCACCGGATCTTTCGTTTTTGAAGATGACTTTCCACAAAGTGGAGATCTGGTCGTGACTGTTCGGGAGATAAAAAGTGGGCGAAGCCTCATCATGGATCGTCTCATGTACGGCGCATTTCAGGCTGATGATCATGAGGAGATTGCATTCAATCTCGATTCGGCAGAAGAAGGTGAAGACGGAATCTGGTTGATGTCCGGTAACCTTACAATGACAGGAACAACAAACCCCGTAACTGTGCAGCTTGCCAGTGCAGATGCCGCTGAAGGACAGAAACACTTCACGGGGACGTACGAATTGAAGATGAGCGACTATGAAATGAAGGCGCCAACCGCCATGTTCGGCTCGCTCATCACAAAAGACGACGTGTTGATAACGTTTGATCTAACGCTCGGTCAGTAGAATGAAACCGGTAATTCTCATGGTGTTGCTCCTTTCCATCATCTCTGGGTGCGCGACACCCGAGACGACAGAAGAGGAAGTGGACGCCAGCGAAATCGACTGGATGATTGGTGCCGCCGCGACAGCCGAAGAGGTTCATCCTCTCTTACCCGGAATGATGGCTGCCTCTTTCAACGCTCAGACAGCTGACGGAAGTGTGTTCGAGTTTAATGCCTCGCGCCGGCAAAAAAACTCGATTTTGATCTTCTATCGGGGTGGGTGGTGTCCTTACTGCAATCGTCAATTGATGGATCTGCGGGAAATCGATGATGAGCTGGTTTCTCTGGGATACGACCTGTTCTTCATCAGCGCAGATCGACCGGGAAAACTGTCCGAAGGCTCACTCTCTGACGACCCACCTTACACGTTGCTTTCGGACAATGAAATGGACGTCGCCAAAGCATTTGGTATAGCGTATAAAGTTGATGAAGAGACGGTAGCCCGGTATAAGCGAGGCGGCCTGGACATTGAAGACGCTGCCGGTTATTCGCATCACTTGCTCCCTGCTCCCAGTGTTTTTCTCATCGATCAGGACGGACTCATTCAGTTTCAATACACGAACCCGAATTATCGGGTAAGAGTGAGTCGAGACATTCTTCTGTCCGCCGCTCGGGTTTACAGCAGTTCTGCTGACCAGAAAGGTTGAATGATGGTGCCCAACGAGTTTGGGATTCGAGGGCTCGCAAAATGAAGTTCGGTGGCAGGCGAAATTGACGTTTCCGTTTTAAATCATTTCCTTTAGGGCATCAGCGACCGCCCAATTCGCCGATAAAAAACGGAAAACGTAACACACCCAGAACCACCGTGAACTCGGTCTTCAGTGCAATCATCTTGCCACTGATGCTTTCCATTTCGCCGTCCCAGGACATTTCTTTCAGGGACGCAACGGCCCACGCCGGTATTGAAAACTATGTTGGCGGCATTGGCGCGTCCGCATTCGATTTCAACCGCGACGGGTGGGATGACCTGACGCTTGTTCTTCGGGACTCCACGCCGGTTTTGCTGGTCAACAATCGGGATGAGACTTTTACCGACGTGACATCTCTTTTGGGGATAAAGGGAGAGGGTGAATTGCTTGTGCCGGTCTGGGTCGACGTGAACAATGATGACAGACCAGATCTGTTCATCGGTCATTCGGGAGGAGGACGGAACGCACTTTATGTTGATCAGGGAGATGGCACCTATGCAGAGGAGGCAGCGCTCAGGGGAATCGATACCCGGGCAAAATTGGGAACAGCGGCTTTCGGGGATCTGAACAATGACGGATTTCTGGACCTTTTTCTCGGCGTAACGCATGGCCTGGATATCCTCTATTTGGGTGACGGGCGCACATTCAATGATGTGTCCGAGGTATTTGGAATTCAGGGTGACCCCTACTCAATAGCCATGCAGGCGGTGTGGATTGATTTCGATTCTGATGGTGATCAGGATCTCTTCGTCACACACGACGAGATGATTCCCAATCGGCTCTACGTGAATGATGACGGACAGAGTTTGACCGACGAAGCGGATCGCTATCGGATCAAAGAGGTCGGTGAAGGTCATTCGATGGGCGTTTCCTGGGGAGATCCGGATCTGGACGGAAACATGGACGCCTACGTAACCCGCATTAGAACTGGTGGACTGTACATGTTCGACGGCTTCGGAAGGTTTACCGATGAGGCCACGGCGCGAAATGTGGCGATCAATGGCGTTTCATGGGGTGTGTCTTTTGCCGATCTGGACAATGATATAGACGAAGACTTGGTACTGGTATCGTCTGCTTCGGCAGGAGCGATTCCCCCATCTATTTATGTCAATGGAGGAGGTCGTTTTCAACCCGTGACCCAGGCCGGTGAGTTCCAATATTCTGCCCAGGACAAAGGTCTTGCCGTCGGAGATTTCAACAACGATGGGCGCCTGGATCTTTTTACAGCCAATCTTGGTGGTGGCCATAGACTGTTTCTCAATGATACCGCCGATACCGGACAGTGGCTCACCGTCGAATTAAGAGGAGATGGGTCCAACAGTCTCGGAATCGGCTCGCGCCTGGAACTGGATGTGGGGTCAAAGACCTTGGTTCGATACATTCACGGAGGTGAAGGCTACAATTCTCAGCACAGTTCACGGGTTCATTTCGGTCTGGGAAACGCTCTCGAAGCCTCGGAATTGAGGATTATCTGGGGTGACGGACAGACTCAAACGATAGGTGGACTCAGTGCGTCACGACGATATGTTATTTCGGAGAGCATGGTTTCGACCGATATTGAGCGCCCGGCCGAATTGCCGGGAGCCTTCGAAGTCAGAGCCGTATTTCCCAATCCGGCAGCAGACAGGATTACGTTCGAGTTCGAAGCTGATGTCAGGGAAAGAATCAGAATTCACATCTGGGATTCGGTCGGGCGACAGGTAGACGTTCGGGAAATTCAACTCTCTGCCGGCCACACGGGTCTACAAATTCCCACAGATCATCTTGCCAGTGGCCTGTATGCGTTTCGAGCCGATTCTCGCGAAGGCAGCGTCAGTGGATCGTTTGCCGTCAGGCGGTAATCCCGGAATGTGCATTAAATAAAAAAGGGGGGCGCGAGCCCCCCTTTTATTATCCAGTCTATGAAGTCAGAGGTCAACTCTGCTCTTCTTCCTCTTCTTCGACCACTTCGTAATCGACATCTTTGACTTCTTCGGCTTCTGAATCTTCTTCCGCGTCGGCAGACTCTTCTGCGTCAGCACCGGCCGAGGCAGCATCTGCTTCCTGCTGTGCCTGATAAAGATCCTGACTTGCGTCACTCCATGCCTCATTCAACTGCTGCATGGCAGATTCGAGCTCATCAAGGTTTTTCTCTTTGTGAGCTTCTTTGAGTCGCTCGAGAGAAGCCTCGATTTTCGCCTTTTTCTCTTCGGGAAGCTTATCGCCATAATCGGCGAGATTCTTTTCAGTCGAGAAGATCAGCGAATCGGCCGTATTGACCTTGTCAACTTCGTCTTTGCGCTTCTGATCGTCATCTGCATGGGATTTCGCGTCCTCACGCATTTTTTCGATCTCTTTGTCAGTCAGGCCCGAAGATGCCTCGATACGAATCGATTGCTCTTTTCCAGTCGCCTTGTCTTTTGCAGAGACACTCAGAATGCCGTTGGCATCGATGTCAAACGTCACTTCCACCTGAGGCGTACCGCGCGGAGCGGGTGGGATTCCATCGAGGTGGAATCGGCCGATCGTGCGGTTGTCCGAAGCCATGGAGCGATCACCCTGGAGAACGTGAATCTCTACTGATGGCTGATTGTCAGCAGCAGTCGAGAACGTTTCACTCTTCTTAGTCGGTATCGTCGTATTGGAGGTGATGAGAGATGTTGCCACACCGCCCAGTGTTTCAATTCCCAGGTTCAACGGAGTCACATCGAGGAGAAGGACGTCCGAAACATCGCCGGAAAGAACGCCACCCTGAATGGCAGCTCCCACAGAAACGACTTCGTCCGGGTTGACAGAGCGATTGGGCTTTTTGCCGAAGAACTCTTCGACAACTTCCTGAATTTTAGGAATACGGCTCGATCCGCCAACAAGAATGACTTCGTCAATCTGTTCTTTTTTAAGTCCTGCATCCTTGAGGGCCTTGGCCATCGGTGCAATCGTGCGCTGGACGAGAGAGTCGACGAGCTGCTCGAATTTTGCACGGGTCAAATCCATCGTGAGGTGCTTCGGACCATCCTGTGTCGCCGTGATGAACGGAAGATTAATCGTTGTCTGTGTCGCCGAAGAGAGCTCGACCTTGGCTTTTTCAGCGGCTTCTTTCAGTCGCTGAAGGGCCATGGCGTCTTTTCGGAGATCGATCGCTTCGCCTTTCTTGAATTCATCTGCGATCCAGTCGATGAGGCACTGATCAAAGTCATCACCACCAAGGTGAGAATCGCCATTGGTTGATTTGACTTCAAATACGCCATCGCCCAGTTCGAGGATGGATATGTCATACGTTCCGCCACCGAGATCAAATACCGCGACGAGCTCTTCAGCATCCTTATTGTCCAATCCGTATGCCAGAGCGGCCGCGGTTGGTTCGTTTATGATGCGGCGTACTGTCAGGCCAGCGATTTCCCCGGCTTCTTTCGTTGCCGTTCTCTGAGCATCATTGAAGTATGCAGGCACTGTGATCACAGCTTCCGTGACTTTCTCTCCGAGATAGTCTTCGGCAGTCTGCTTCAACTTGCCCAACACCATCGCAGAGATTTCCTGTGGCGTATAGACGCGATCGTCAATTTTAACGCGTGCCGTATCGTTATCGCCTTTGACGACATCGTAGGGAACGGTCTTCAATTCAGACCCAACTTCCCCGAATTTGCGACCCATGAATCTCTTGATCGAGAAAATGGTGTGCTCGGGGTTGGTGATGGCCTGTCGTTTGGCCGGAGCCCCAACCAGACGCTCACCGTCCTTTTTAAATGCAATGATGGAAGGAGTCGTTCTGGCTCCTTCAGCGTTGGTGATGACGACAGGTTCGCCACCTTCCATTACGGCCACGACTGAATTCGTCGTTCCAAGGTCAATGCCTATGATCTTTCCCATTGAGGTCTGATCCAATTCTGTTTAAACAATGTAATTTTGTCAGGTTGACACGGCTAGCGTGTCGAAGTGCATCATAAACAAGAACAATGCCGTTCTCGGTATTCGGACAAAATGTCAGCAATCATTTTCTGTCAAGGGGTTCTGATTGAGCGAAAGTGGTTGCTATATTGGTTGCTCAGGCAGACTCTGACCAATGAAGCATGTACCCAATGCGCTGACCATCATTCGAATTTTGGTCACGCCATTCCTTTTGACTTTTCTTTTCTTCGATTCGCTCGTCGGGTACAGTTGGGCGTTGGCTCTTTTTGTTTTTGCTTCGATTTCTGATTGGGCCGATGGAAAAGTCGCTCGACACTTCAGCGTCGGGTCCAAATTGGGCCAGTTTCTGGATCCCATTGCTGACAAAGTACTTGTGCTGGGTACCTTCGTCGCACTGATCTTCATCCTGCCCGATTCTGTCACTTGGTGGCTTGTAGCGATCATTGCGGCGAGAGACGCCTCGGTGACGGGATTACGATTGTGGATGAGAAGGGAAAACAAGACGCTTCAAACTTCCAGAAAAGCAAAGTGGAAAACCGCATTTCAGTTGACGTTTTTGATCGCGGTTCTGCTACTTCTTACAGTTTCCCAAACAGTCGAACCCGTTCGATCCTGGGCGGATGGGGCTTTGAACAGCAGCTACATTTTCTGGGGACTCGTAATAGTCGCTGGCGTGACGGTCTGGACAGGAATAATCTATTTCACCGAAAAAGAACCGGTGGAAACGCCAAATTTAAATGAGTGATATGAGGGATGAACTTGCGCGCAGGATCGCTCGACATTTGCTTCGAATTGGAGCAGTCACTTTGTCACCGACGAAACCCTTCACCTGGGCGTCTGGTCGGCTTTCGCCTGTGTACTGTGACAACCGATTGACGCTTGGATATCCAGAAGTGCGATCAGATGTAGCCAAAGGATTCGCAGCCGTAATCAGGGAAGAAGGCATTAGGTGCGATGTAATAGTAGGCACCGCAACCGCAGGCATCCCCCATGCTGCCTGGCTGGCGGAAAAGACGGAGCTCCCGATGGCTTATGTACGAAGCAAAGCCAAGCAACACGGTCGCACGAACCAGATTGAAGGGCTCGCTCCAGACGGCGCGCGCGCTGTCGTGATTGAAGACCTCGTATCAACCGGAATGTCTTCAACAGCGGTTCTGGGTCCTCTAACGGATGCGGGTGTACAGGTCGAAGCAGTGTTGGCCATTTTCACGTACGGTTTGCCCTCAGCCAAGAAAGCGTTTGCCGAGGCAGCGGTGCCACTTCACACGCTTTCCAGTTTCCCGACTCTTATCGAAGAGGCTTCAACATCGTCCTCTCTCACGAGCGAGGACCTGAACTCGCTGCAGGCCTGGTACAGGAATCCGGCCCGCTGGTCGGCTGATCGCGGAGGCAATTAGGCACATGAACGCACGTGTTCTCACCATCGGCGATGAGATTCTGATCGGCCAGATTGTCAACACGAACGCAGCCTGGATTGGAGCGGAATTGACTGCAATCGGAGTATCTGTCTCGCGAATGGTTACGGTCGGTGACGAGGCTTCCGACATCGAACGCGAACTGAGCGAGTCGCTGGAGGCGGGCAGAATAACTGTTGTGACAGGTGGCCTCGGCCCGACTCATGATGACATTACGCGGGACGTAGTGGCGTCTGTTTTTGGAGTGGAGCTGGAATTTCATCCTGAAATAATGGATGTCGTGCGTGGGCGATTCGAACGTCGTGGGTTTGATATGCCTGAAGTGAATCGGAACCAGGCCATGATCCCGGAGGGTTTTGAGGCGATAATCAATCAGGCAGGAACCGCTCCGGCTCTGCTCAAGAGGTATGACCATCCAGATGGTCCAGGCTTGCTGGCCGTAGTTCCAGGCGTCCCTCATGAAATGCAAGCGTTCATGCAGGATAACATTTTGCCGCTGGTTATCGGGCTTGAAGGTGCCCCATCCATTCTGCAAAAAACGCTTCTGACTGCGGGAGTCGGAGAATCTCATCTGCACGAAGCTTTGGCGGGTGTCCAGGATTTACTGATCGACGGACTCAGTCTGGCCTACCTGCCGAATCTGACATCATTGAGGCTCCGGCTCAGTAGTACCAATGCTTCAGCCGAAGACGGAGCACGAGACCTCGATAAACTCGAGAAATTCATTCGGGGTCGTGCGGGGGAGTGGATCTATGGGGAAGGCGAGGATACTCTTGAATCGGTACTGGGCGGATTGCTCATCGAGCAAGGATCTTCGATTGCTCTGGCTGAGAGTTGTACCGGAGGATGGATCGCCAATCGGCTGACCAATGTACCAGGCTCATCTGCATTTGTGGTTGGCGGGGTTGTTTCCTATTCGAACGAGTCCAAGCGACAGCTGCTGGGAGTCAGAGCAGAAACCCTCGAGAAATTTGGAGCGGTGAGCCGACAGACTGCCTGTGAGATGGCCGAAGGGGTTCGATTGTCTCTCGATAGCGGAATCGGGCTCAGTACTACGGGTGTTCTCGGGCCGGGCGGAGGCTCTGATGAAAAGCCGGTCGGTACGATCTGGATCGGGATTTCTTCTGCCGTTGGTACGAGTGCGGTCCAGCTTCGGCTCGGGAAGGATCGTCTTCGAAACAAGGAAAGGGCGGCCACGGCGGCGCTCAATCTGGTAAGAAGGGTCTTGTTGAAGCGCAGTCGAACAAAGTGAGCGGATTCAGCGTGACGCAGGTTATGTGCTCTATGGAATTGAGTCTATCGGAGCATGAAGATAATCCTTTTGTGAGGGCTATGACACTAAGGTGACACACCTCCATGTGTACATTTACTTCGATCGCAGCCCAACTGTGGCACATTCAAAAATATTTGATCCCGTCGCGTGACTCTTATGTGTGTGACACATATATTACACATAAGCAGTTATCAACATGGGTTGACTGCTGGCATCTTTCTTCGGATGCTGCAAAACGGCCGGACAACGCTAATATTGTCCGGATTACACAATAGAAGCGTTGGTCTTTCCACGTATCAACAGTCAAAAATCCAACAGACATGAGTAAGCCTGATTCTGCCAAGCACAGAGCCCTGGATCTCGCTCTTAAACAGATCGAAAAAACGTACGGAAAAGGTGCCATAATGCGCCTTGGTGATGAGCCCGCCGTGACAATGGATTCCATCTCGACGGGATCACTGCTTCTCGATTCCGCTTTAGGAATAGGCGGAGTGCCGAGAGGGCGAATTGTCGAAATATTTGGTCCTGAGTCTTCGGGAAAGACTACGTTGGCGACACACATCATTGCCGAAGCGCAAAAAGTAGGTGGATCGTGTGCATTTATCGATGCTGAACACGCCTTTGATGCCAGCTACGCGCAAAAGCTTGGCGTGGATACGGACAATTTGCTTGTCTCTCAGCCTGATACTGGAGAAGACGCTTTGAATATTTGCGACACGCTTGTGCGAAGTGCAGCTCTGGATGTAATCGTTATCGATTCAGTCGCCGCGCTTGTCCCAAGGGCGGAGATCGAAGGTGATATGGGCGATAGCCACATGGGACTTCAGGCTCGTCTTATGAGTCAGGCTCTCCGGAAGCTCACCGGTACCATCAACAGAACGAATACGGTTCTGATTTTCATCAATCAGATTCGCATGAAGATCGGAGTCATGTTCGGAAGTCCAGAGACTACCACTGGAGGCCGCGCGCTCAAGTTTTACGCATCAGTCAGGATGGACATCAGACGCATTGGAGCCATCAAGGATGGTACGGAAGTAACAGGAAACAGGACTCGCGTAAAGATTGTCAAGAACAAGGTTGCTCCACCTTTCAGGCAGGCAGAATTCGATATCATCTATGGCGAGGGAATTTCCTCACTTGGTGAGTTGATTGACGTTGGTGTTGAACATGAGGTCATCAACAAGTCAGGATCCTGGTTCTCTTACGGAGATATCAAAATCGGGCAGGGCAGAGATGCGACAAAAGCCTGGCTGGCAGACAACGACTCCCTGCGGGAAGAGATTATGGACCGGGTAAAAGAAATCCTGGGACTGATTCCAGAAGCGGAGCCTACAAATGGAGTTGCTGCTGAACACGCTGAAGTCTAGGATCATTCAGGGAGCAGTATTGCTGCTTCTTCTGATTCCCCAAGACTCAAAAGCACAGGAAACTACGGGTAGTCGGGAAGATGGGAGAGCGTTGGCCACAACGCTCTCCCATATCCAGTTACGGGCGACTTTGCTGGATACTGGAGTTTTCGGAAGGGAAGTAGACCTGTTTTCTACCATCTACACCAACGATTCGCCTCTGATGTCCGGATGGATGAGAGCTGTCGACACTTCGGCCTATCCGATAATGTTCGGAGCTCCTCCAGCTTATTTTCTAACGGCAGCTCTACGTGACGATGTTCAACTGCGAGATGCTACTGCTTTTGCACTTGCCTGGTTCGGGACTGCCGGCTCGGCTCTCGTATTGAAGAAGGTTGTCAAAAAGCCTCGACCATATGTCGTAGAACCAGGGGTGACGCGTAAGCTTCATTATGCGTCAGATACCTCTCTGGGAGATTATTCCT
>Ga0209992_10000610_pt1 | contig 46455 bp, 45 predicted proteins | sample 2SBtaG_2_FD_182564 | JGI IMG/M metagenome (GOLD analysis project Ga0209992, IMG submission 182564) | Deep subsurface microbial communities from Kolumbo volcano to uncover new lineages of life (NeLLi) - 2SBTROV12_ACTIVE470 metaG (SPAdes)... | ecosystem: Environmental > Aquatic > Marine >... | reverse complement strand
CAAACCCTTTCTGATACTTTAAAACAATTTGATTCAACAACCATTAATGAAGCTAGCTTATTAAATATTGTTGAAGATTATGAAAATAATTTATTAGAGCTCTACGCTAAACTCTATTTATTTGAGGACACCATCAATAAAGATGATCTTTCGTCAAAGATTGAAATTTCATTAACTGATTCTATTATAACCACTCGGCTAAATACGCTAAATCATAAAACACCCTTTGATCTACGTGTTAATTCTTCCACTATTTCTGCTATTAAATTATACATTAACAAAAAACAATATTTAATTTCAAAGATGCTTGGAATGGCTCAATTCTATTTTCCATTATTTGAGCAAGAATTAACCATACAGCAACTACCTGTCGAATTAAAATACCTGCCAATAGTTGAATCTGCTTTAAATCCAACTGCCGTTTCTAGAGTAGGCGCAGTGGGTTTATGGCAATTTATGCCTAAAACAGCTAAGATGATGGGCTTAAATATCACATCTTATGTTGATGAAAGAAGAGACCCTATGTTGTCTACAAAACATGCCTGTCTCTATTTAAATCATCTTTATGCTATTTATCATGATTGGAGCTTAGCACTTGCTGCATATAATGCAGGTCCGGGAAATGTAAATAAAGCCATAAGAAGATCAGGTGGCAAAAACACCTATTGGAAAATTAGACCTTATCTACCTAAAGAAACACAAAATTATGTACCTTCTTTTATAGCGGTTATGTACATGATGGAATATGCAAATACTCATCATATTGAATCTAAAAAGCCAGATTTCCTGAGTTTTGAAATTGATACTGTACATGTTAATGACCGAATTGATTTAAGCGTTCTTGAAAGCTGGCTAAGCTATGATTTAAAAAAAATTGAATTCCTAAATCCAATGTATTTCAATAATATAATTCCAAAATCAAATAAAGTACACCCTATTGCTTTGCCTGTTTTCTTAATTGGTGATTTTATTATGCTAAAAGATAGTATCGTTAAATATTCTTCATTAGAATTTGGCACTCAACAAGTTCATTCAAAAAAATCTAACATTGCTAATCCTTCTTATTACATTATAAAAAAAGGAGACACAATATGGGATATTGCTCAAAAATATGAAGGTGTTAGTGTCGCAGATATTAAAAACCTAAACAAAGGCATTGATGTTTATAATCTTAAAACAGGGACAAAGATTATTATTAAATAAATAATTGCACATCATCTAAAACCCCTTTTATCTGATTAACTTTAACATTATTAAGTTTTATAAAGATATCTTTGATAAAAGTTCTTATGAAATACTACTTAGATGACACATATGAATATGACTTTTTATTAATTGGAATTAGCTGTCATGAAAAAGATTATCGTATTTCATGGGCATTAAATCAAAAATTATCTTTACAATTAGTGAAAGAAAAAGAAGATTTAGAGGTGTTTATTAATAAAACGAATGAGCTAAGTTTACATTCTGTTTATACATATAAAAATACAGAAACTCATAATGAATTCATTCTTATAAATAACCGTAGTTCTGCTGGATTTTTAATTCCAGAAAAACAGGTAGCAGATTATTTATTAATTGTTAAAGAAAATTTTGATTTTTCATCCGAACTTTTTCTAAAAAAAATAAAAAACATCAACTTCGTACTTACAGCTTTTAAAATACCTGTAGAACAACTTAAATCAAAAGAAAATTTAATCTTTTAAAATGACTAGAAAAACTAAAATTATTGCCACAATTGGACCAGCTTCTTCCTCCTTTGAGCTTATAAAGCAAATGATTTTAGAAGGTGTAAATGTATGTAGGGTCAATTTTTCGCATGGGTCTCATGAAGAAAACATACAGGCAATTAAAAACATTAGAGATGTAGATGCTAAGCTTGGTTTACATACTGCTATTCTTGCCGACTTACAGGGGCCTAAGATCAGAATTGGCGATATGCCTGAAAAAGGAGTGTTACTAAAAAAAGGAGACGAATTCACATTAGATATTAATGTGGACAAAGGAGGTGAATCTGTAGCTAAGATTACTTATTTAGACCTCCCAAAAGATGTTAAGGAAGGTGAAAGAATATTATTAGATGATGGGAAAATTATTTTGGAAGTGACTTCTACTAATAATAAATCTATAATCAAAACGAAAGTAATAGAAGGCGGTAAATTATACTCTAAAAAAGGGGTCAACTTACCTAATACTACTATATCTACTGCAAGTCTCACTAAAAAAGATAAAGAAGATCTTAAAGTAGCCATAGACAACAATGTAGATTGGATTGGATTTTCATTTGTAAGGTTTGCCAGTGATATTATAGAATTAAAAGCGCTTATACAAGACCATGGTGGACATGCAAAAGTTATTGCAAAAATTGAAAAACCTGAAGCTGTTAATAATTTATCTGAGATACTAAATGCATGTGACGGAGTGATGGTAGCTAGAGGAGATCTAGGAGTTGAAATGCCATTAGAAAGTGTTCCTATTATTCAAAAAGACATCGTTAATAAAGCACTTAGTCTGGCAAAACCGGTGATTATTGCTACACAGATGATGGAAAGTATGATCTCTAATATCACACCAACTCGTGCAGAAGTTAATGATGTTGCCAATGCAGTAATGGATAGTACAGATGCAGTAATGTTAAGTGGAGAGACATCTATTGGAAAAAATCCAGTTGAAGTCATTAAAATAATGTCAAGAATAATCAATGAGGTAGAAAACAATTTCAATGGGTTATATGTACAGGAAAGCATTCCAGAAAAAAATCATGACCGATTTATTACCGATTCTATTTGTTTTAACGCAACTAGATTGGCTCAAAGAGTAAATGCAAATGCAATTATAACAATGACTCACTCAGGGTATACTGCTTATAAAATATCTAGTCAACGCCCAAAATCTTCAATCTTTGTTTTCTCTAGAAACAAGAAGTTACTAAGCTCTCTTTCATTAGTTTGGGGAGTTGATACATTTTATTATAATAAGATGGTAAGCACAGATGATACCATTGCTGATATTAAAACCTTTTTAAAGAATAATAGTTTGGTTTCCAAAGGAGACCTAATTATTAATACAGCAAGTATACCTATCGAAGAAAAAGGCAAAACAAATATGTTGAAATTAAGCTATATAGATTAAAAATCATGAATATTAAATTATTAAAAAAAATATGTGAGGTTCCTGGAACTTCAGGATTTGAAGATAAAGTTAGGGCCTTGGTTTTAGATGAACTAAAAGCTATTAATGCTAAAACAGAAGTCGATAACATGGGGAATGTTACTGCAATTGTTAAAGGGAAAGATGCTTCGAAAAAAGTGATGCTTGCTGCTCATATGGATGAAATTGGTTTTATTGTAAAGCACATTGACGATCAGGGATTTCTTCGATTCCACACTTTAGGAGGGTTTGATCCAAAAACATTGACCTCTCAAAGAGTTATAGTTCATGGGAAAAAAGATTTAATTGGAGTAATGGGTTCTAAACCTATACACGTTATGAGTCCTGAAGAGAAAAATAAAGCAGCTAAAATAACTGACTTCTTTATAGATCTTGGCATGTCTAAAAAAGAAGTAGAAAAATATATAAACGTTGGTGATCCTATTACTCGTGAAAGGGAATTAATAGAAATGGGGGAATGTGTTAATTGCAAAAGCTTGGATAATAGAGTTTCTGTATTTATACTACTTGAAGTTCTTAAGAAATTGAAAAAGCCAGCTCACGATATTTATGCCGTTTTTACCGTACAAGAAGAAGTTGGTATTAGAGGTGCAAATGTTGCAGCACAAGCAATACAGCCAGATTTTGGATTTGGTATAGACACTACAATTGCTTTTGATGTCCCAGGAGCTAGCCCTCATGAAAAGATCACTGAACTGGGGAAAGGCGTTGCTATCAAAATCATGGATGCAAGTACAATCTGTGATTCAAGAATGGTAAAGTTCATGCAAAAAACTGCAGATAAACATAAAATTGATTGGCAAAGTGAAATTCTTACAGCAGGAGGAACTGACACTGCTGGAATACAAAGAATGACTCCCGGAGGATCTATTGCTGGAGCAATTTCCATTCCTACAAGACATATCCATCAAGTAATTGAAATGACACACAAAAAGGATATTCAAGATGCAATTAATTTATTGAAAAAGTGCCTTGAAGAGCTAAACACCTATAACTGGAAATTCAATTAGAAATTTGCCTTTTTAAATTGTTCTAAAAACCGAAGGTCATTTTCGGAGTACAATCGAAGATCATTAACTTGATACTTTAATTGTGCTATTCTCTCGATACCCATTCCAAATGCAAATCCAGTATATTTTTCTGGGTCTATTTTACAATTTATCAACACATTGGGGTCTACCATTCCACAACCCATTATCTCTAACCATCCAGAGTATTTACAAACATTACATCCTTTTCCTGAGCAAATCGTACATGAAACATCTAATTCAGCAGAAGGTTCTGTAAATGGAAAATAAGAAGGTCTTAATCTAATTTTTGCGTCTTCCCCAAACATCTCTTTAGTGAAAAAAATCAATGTCTGTTTTAAATCTCCAAATGAAACATTCTCATCAATATATAATCCTTCTACTTGATGGAAAAAACAATGGGCTCTAGCGGATATAGCCTCATTTCTATATACTCTTCCAGGTGAAATTGTTCTTATAGGAGGTTTCTTGCTTTCCATTTCCCGAACCTGAACAGAAGAAGTATGAGTTCTTAAAGCTAAATCATGAGAAATAAAGAAAGTATCCTGCATATCTCTAGCGGGATGATTTTCTGGAAAATTCAATGCTGAAAAATTATGCCAATCATCTTCAATTTCTGGACCTTCTGAAATAGAAAACCCTATACTTGAAAAAATATCAATGATTTCATTTTTAATAATAGAAATTGGATGCCTAGTACCCAGATTATAAGGCTGACCAGGTATTGTTAAGTCTGATGAAATTTGCTCTCCATCTTTATTATTATCAGAAGAAGATTTCAATAAATTAACCTTCTCTTGAGCTTCTTTTTTTAATAAATTTAATTGCCTTCCAAATTCTTTTTTTTGATCAGCTGGGACATTTTTAAATTCATTAAAAAGGGCGGTTATTTTTCCCTTTTTCCCCAACATGGATATTCTGAATGATTCAACATCTTCAGGTTTTGAAGTTTTAAAAACCCTAACTTCTTCTATTATTTCCTGAACTTTTTCAAGCATCTTTTTCTTTTTATTATTTGAGCAGATATAATAACAATATCTTCTTTTGGCCTGTCTCCAGCACGTGTTATTGAAGCACAAATTTCATCAATTATATTTAAACCTTCTATTACTTCTCCAAAAACAGTATATCCTCCATCTAAAAAAGGGGTTCCTCCAATGGTAGTATAATCCTGAATTGCGTTGGCTGAAAATTTAAAAACAGACGGCCCTTGTATCGCCATTGGTCTAATCTTGTTGATTAAAATATTAACACTATCCTGATACCTGTTTTTTTGACAATATTCTAATCTCTTTAAATAATTACTATTCTCAGGAAGCTTAAAAAAAATGTCAATTAACTCTCTTTCTTTTCGAGAATTGATTTTATTTTCCATTTGCTGCAACTGCTCAATTGAATAAGTCTTCCCTTGCACCAAATAAAATTGACTACCACTAGATGCTTTTAAAGGATTGACGTTGTCTCCCATTCTTGCTGCAGCTAAAGCCCCTTTTTTATGGTAATATTCCTGATAAAATTCAGCAGGTATTGTTTCTCCTTCACTATCTTTACCTAAAGATCCATCGAAATTGGGGTCTTTTGAGTTAGGGTCTCCTGCCTGAGCCATAAACCCTTTAATAACTCTATGAAAAAGCACCCCATCATAAAACCCTTCCTTCACTAGCTTTATAAAATTTTCTTGATGCTTTTTAGTTTTTGGATAAAGTAGAATAACAATATTCCCTTTATTTGTAATTAGCTCAATTTTTACCTGCCCCTTGCTAATTAATGAAATAGAAGACCCATTTTTGCTAATGAATAACAACACAAACATCAGTGAAATTGTTATAGATTTAAACCAATTGGACTTCATTTATATTTTTTGTAAATTTGTTACTTATGCAAAGTAAGGAAATAGTATTCTATTTTGAAGAACTAAACTCTATAAAATGACCATTAAATTTAAATTCCTCCATAAAATTCTTTTGTTTATTCTAATCATTGTAACTACTGCATCATGTTACAAGAAACAAGACACAATTGTTATAATTACAGTTAGGGATACAATTACTAATGACCTTGTTGTGGGGGCTTCAGTTAGACTCATGTATGACACCACAGGCAACCCTAATCCTGCAAGAATTGATGTTACAGCTACTACTAACCCTCAAGGTCAAGCTGTTTTTAATTTCAATGAATTATATCAATCTGGTCAAGCAGGTTTTGCTGTTTTAGATGTCTTATTAAATGGCACAAAAGTAGATGTAATACAAATTGAAGAAGAGATAACTACTGAAGAAACTGTCTATCTTTAGTTTTCACTTAGATAATCAATTATTGCTTCTTTGATTATTTTTTCTTGTTCTTTCTCAGAAAGTTTAGGTAATTCTTTTACTATTTCAAAATGGGGCCAGCCATCTTTGTCTTTTCCTCTATTCTTATAATACCCATATGGTTCAAAAACTGAACATATCCCAATGTGGATAACGTCAAGCTTTTGATCCTTAGATAATTTCTGATATCCTAAATTAAGCTCTTGAATACCTATAAGAAATAATATGGACTGTAAGTCAATACTAGCATCAAAATTTTTAGCAATTTTCTCTGTAGTATCTCTCCATTTCTTTTCAAATTCTAAATCCATAGAACAAATTTACTTATAAAGTTATTTGAACTCCATAAAATATTACAAATTCAAAAAAACCCTTTTCTTTGCTAAAAAATTAACTATGGAATTTAATAACATACTCTATACAAATAATGATCAAATTGCTACCATAACGATCAATAGACCTCAACAATTAAACGCCTTAAACAAAACTACAATAGATGAGTTAAATAGCTGTTTAATTCATGCTGAAAAAGATGCTAATATTAGAGTTATCATTTTAACAGGCAGTGGAGAAAAAGCATTTATTGCAGGTGCTGACATAAAAGAGTTTGCTGATTTCTCGATAGAAAAAGGCAAAAATCTTTCTGCAGACGGTCATGCCAAACTATTTGACCTAGTTGAAAATTTAAATACTCCTGTTATTGCAGCAATAAATGGATTTGCATTAGGGGGTGGTTTAGAACTAGCTATGTCCGCACATATTAGAGTAGCATCTAATAATGCAAAATTAGGGCTTCCTGAAGTAAGCTTGGGTGTTATTCCTGGTTATGGGGGGACACAGCGATTATCTCAGTTAACTGGAAAAGGGAAGGCCATGGAATTAATTCTAACTGCAGGGATGATTTCGGCAGATGAAGCTTATAATATTAAATTAGTAAATCATGTGGTTCCTCAAAATGAACTTATCGATACTTGCTTGAAGATTGCTAAAAAAATTCTCCGCAATTCACCAATGGCAATAAAAAGTGCTATTACCTCTGTAAATGCTGGCTATAAAAGTGGAGAAAATGGGTTCGAAACAGAAATTGAACAATTTGGAAAATGTTTTGGAACAGAAGACTTTAAAGAAGGTACTCAAGCATTTCTTGAAAAAAGACCCGCTAACTTCTCTGGTAACTAAATTCATTTTGTTGAAACAAAGAATAGAAAGTAAAATATTCTATTTAAATACTTCGTTCTTTTACAGAAAAGAAGCCAACATTGAGCGTTTTAAAAAAGTTAGCCGGTCAAACAGCAATTTATGGATCTAGTAGTATAATAGGTCGTTTTTTAAATTTCCTACTTACTCCTTTATATGCTATTCAATTCAGCAATATGCAATACGGGATTATTACAGAAATGTATGCCTATGTTGCTTTTCTAGTAATTTTCTTAACCTATGGAATGGAAACTTCTTATTTCCGTTTTTCATCTGAAGAAAAACACAATAAGAATACTGTTTACGCCAATACCCTTTATTCACTTTTTACAACCTCTACATTTTTTATAATTATTATTTCATTTTTCTCTCAACCCATTGCAGATTGGTTGAAGTATCCGAATCACTCTGAATATATTATATGGTTTGCATTAATAGTAGGTTTAGATGCCATTTCATCTATACCTCTTGCTAAACTGCGTTCAGAGTACAGAGCAAAGAAATTTGCACTTGTTAACTTTGCTAATGTTGGAGTAAATATTGGCTTAAACCTGTTCTTTTTACTGTATTGCAAAGAAAATTTTGATAACGGTAATACCAATTGGATCATTGACAATCTTTATAATGATAAAATTGGTGTTGGGTATGTTTTTATCTCTAATCTTATCTCAAGTATTATAAAGTTTCTTTTATTAATCCCAGAAATGAAATTCAATGGGAATTTTCAATGGTCATTACTTAAAAAGATGCTTTCCTACTCTTCACCTATGTTATTTGTTGGACTAGCCTATGTTGTGAATGAAACTTTAGATAGAGCAATGCTTAAATCTATTTTATATGAACAAAACATAACCAATGGCTTAAATGAAGAATTGGCAGTTGCAAAAGCACAAATCCAAAATGGTATTTATGGCGCCAATTATAAAATCACAATGATAATATCAATGTTTATTCAAGCTTTCCGATATGCTTCAGAGCCTTTTTTCTTTAATAATGAATCTCAAAAAAATTCCAAGGAAGTGATCGCTATCATTATGAATTACTTTGTGATAATACTTGTCTTTATCTTTTTAGTTATTACACTCTATCTACATGTATTTAAATACTTCATTCCCGACCCTGAATACTGGGGAGGCCTTAAAGTAGTCCCTATTTTATTATGTGCTAACATTTTCTTAGGAATTTATACTACTCTTTCAATGTGGTATAAGCTCACTAAACAAACTAAATATGGAGCCTATATTTCAGGGTTTGGAGCCATGATTACATTCTGTATTAATTTGAGTTTCATCCCTATATATGGTTATATAGCATCTGCATATGCTACATTATTTTGCTATGGTTCTATGATGGTTATAAGCTATCTTTTAGGGCAAAGGTTCTACCCTGTTCCCTATAATTTAAAAAAGATATTCCTCTATTTGGGAATAGGAGCATTGATCTATTTTATTAGCTCTATTAGTATGCCTTTTAATCCATTTCATAATTATGGCTGGTTTGAATACACTTGTAATAGTCTGCTAATTTTAGTTTTTATAATTATCGTTTATTTTTTAGAAATAAAGGGCAAAAAAATAATAACTTCGTAAATTGATTTATGGATGAACTTGTCATTAAAATAATCAACCGTTCTGATCACCCTGCACCCTCTTATACTACTAAGGATGCAGCTGGCATGGATATTAGGGCAAATATAAATGAATCTATAATTCTAAAACCTCTTGAGCGCTCACTAATAAAGACTGGCTTATTCATTGAACTTCCTAGCGGATATGAAGCTCAAATTCGGCCTAGAAGTGGCATGGCACTTAAAAAGGGATTAACTGTATTAAATACCCCCGGGACTATTGATGCAGATTATAGAGGTGAGATTGGTGTAATTCTTATTAATCTTTCTAATGAAGATCAAAATATTAATAATGGTGATCGTATTGCACAAATGGTGATTGCAAAAGTAGAGCAGCCTAACTTAGAGGAAGTTACTATATTAAATGATTCTGAAAGAGGTGCCGGTGGATTTGGCAGTACTGGATATAACTAAATAACTATTTATGAAAATAATAATTCCTATGGCAGGAAGAGGATCAAGGTTAAGACCTCACACGCTAACAATACCAAAACCTTTAATTCCAATAGCGGGAAAACCTATCGTTCAAAGGCTAGTTGAGGGTATTGCTGATCTATGTGAAAATAAAATTGATGAAATTGCCTTTATTATTGGAGATTTTGGAGAAGAAGTAGAAATAAAATTAAATGATATTGCTAATTCACTAGGTGCTAAATGCTCTATTTATTATCAAGAAGAGGCACTTGGGACAGCACATGCAGTGTTTTGTGCAAAAGAATCTTTAAAAGGAAATGTAGTAGTTGCTTTTGCAGATACTCTTTTTAAAGCTGACTTTAAATTCAATGAAACTGTGGATGGAACAATATGGGTAAAACAAATAGATGATCCATCTGCATTTGGAGTAGTAAAAATAAATGAACAAAACATAATTACAGATTTTATAGAAAAACCAAAAGATTTTATTTCCGATCTGGCAATTATAGGTATCTATCATTTTAAAAGTGGTGAGAACTTGTTATCTGAAATACAATATTTAATTGACAATAACATTAAGGACAGAGGAGAGTATCAGCTAACTAATGCTCTTGAAAACATGAAAACAAAAGGGATGCAATTTGCTCCTGGAAAAGTAGATGAATGGTTAGATTGTGGAAACAAAGATGTTACTGTTAATACCAATCAGAAAATTTTAACTATTGAGCCGAATAACCATCATATATCAAAATCTGCAACTGTTGTCAACTCTACAATTATCCCCCCCTGCTTTATTGGAGAAAATGTAGAAATAAAAGAGTCTATTATAGGACCTTTTGTTTCAATTGGAAATAACACAAATGTTAAAAGGTGCAATTTAGAAAATTCTATCATTCAAGAAAATAGTCATTTAACCAATGCTGTTTTTAATAACTCAATGGTAGGTAATTATGCAGAATATCATGCAAATAGTAAAGAATTAAGTATTGGAGATTATACTACTTTTTCAGGATAGAAAAAGCTTTCATCCATTTAGGTTTAAATACAACTATTGAAAAATCTTATCCAAATAATCATCATTTTTATTTTATTAGGAGGGGCAGGTTGTACTATACATAAAAAACAAACAAAAAATTCCTCTTCTTTAAATCAAAATAATGAAAACAAGCTTATTTCATTATTAATCAATGCTACTACTGAAAAAATTATTGGCAATTTAGATATTGCTGATTCTTTGTTTAAAGAATGTATAAAGATTGATGCTAAAAATGCTGTTTCTTACTTTGAGCTTTCTGGAATATATAGAATAGAAAAAAACCCAACTAAATCTATTGAATTTGCAAAAAAGGCATTGCAATTTGACCCTTCAAATGAATGGTACAAAGCCAATCTAGCACTTTTTTATAGTGAATTAAATAAATATAAAGAAGCAAGTAAGTTATTTGAGGAGCTAACAAAAGATTATCCAGAAAAATACGAATACCTTTATTCATTATCTGAGTGTTATTATTTTCTCAATGATCTTAAAAAAGCCATTGCTCCTCTAGATAAATTAGAAGAAGCTATAGGATTAAATGAAGACCTGATTTTATACAAATACCGTCTTTACCTTAATATTAATGAATTTGACAAAGCAGTTTTTGAAGTTAAAAAACTTATTAATTCAAACCCAAGCAACGTTCGTTATTATGGAATATTAGCTGAGTTTTATGATTCAATTGGTGACCACCAAAATGCTTTTAAGCTATACCAAAAAATAATTTCAATTGACCCAGATAATGGTATCGTCCAGCTTTCTTTGTTCCAATATTATATTACATTAAAAGACACTGAAAAAGCATTGACTTCATTAAAAAAAGCTTTTTCTTCAAAGGAAATAGATGCTGACATAAAATTCAATTTACTGGCAAAAATATTATTACAATATAAAGATGATACGGTCTTAGTTAATTCTATAAATAGTCTCTTTAATATTTTATTAATTACACATAAAGAAAATTCAAATATCTACTACTTTTATGGCGATTTTCTTCTTCGAAAAAATGACCTTACTGGAGCATTGGAAAATTTTAAAATCGCTGCAAGTTTAAATAACAATACTTACGAATTATGGAACCAAATTGTATTATTAGAAGCAGATTTATTACTTTATGATGAGCTAGTTATAGACTCAAAAAAAGCGATAGAACTATTTCCTTCTCACCCTACATTTTACTACTTCAACGGCATTGCAAACCTTCAAATAAAAAGCTATAACCACGCCATAACAGCTTTTAAAAATGGTATTAATTACATCATTAATGACAATTACTTACTTTCAGATTTTTATCAATATTTAGGAGATGCTTATCATCATGTAAATGACAATATCTCATCAGACAACTCTTTTGAAAAAGCACTTAGCTATAATCCCAACAACACCTATGTTCTAAATAATTATAGCTATTACCTATCTCTTCGAGAGACAAGAATTAATGAAGCAGAAGAAATGATCTTAAAGGCACTGGGGTTTTCTCCAAATAATAAAAATTATCTAGATACTTATGGCTGGATACTGTTTTTGAAAAAAGATTTTATCAATGCTGAAAAATGGCTTAAACAGGCCCTAGCCATCTCTTTGGAAAAAGATGGCACAATATTAGAGCATTATGGTGACGTACTATTTCATTTAAATAATATTACTGATGCTATATATTATTGGGGAAAAGCAATTGATAATGGAAATAATTCTCCTATATTAAAAGAAAAAATTAGTGGTAAAACTTACCTTAAATAATATACTTTTTATAGCAATAATGATCATCTTATTGATCACTTCATCTTGCTCATTTAGAAAAACAACTTCTACTGGTATTCGCTTAAAAAACTTTCCATCAGATGTTCTTATTGATTCTCTAATCAATAAGAATATTCAATATTCATTTTTAAAAAGTAAATCCAATGCTACTCTTTTTTTTGAAGCTGAAAAAAAACAAATTAAAGTCAATATTAGGGCTAGAATGGATAGTATAATTTGGGTCAATCTTTCTAAATCAAGTGTTCAAGTTTTAACATGCCTTATTTCAAAAGATTCTATTAAGTTTTTAAAAAAAATAGGGCAAAAAGAGTACTTTTTAGGAAATTATGATGATGTTGAAAAGATCATTGGCATTAAATTAAATTACATGCTGATTCAAAATTTCATTAACGGAAATGCCTTAATGCTTGACACTAATGTTAATTATGTTTCTAGTATAGATGATGATTCCTATCTATTATCTACCTATAAGTCAAAAAAAATAGATAAACTTCTTCAATCAAATAAAGACACTGACTATCAATTACTTTATCGTTGTTGGATTGATCCTGAGAATTATAAATGTAAAAAAGTAGCCATTAATTTATTAGATATTGATAATACTGTCATCGCTGAATATAGCAACTGGAAGAAAATTAAAGACAATTTAATTCCAATGAAATCATCAATTACTTATATCAATAAAGTTGATACTATAAGCATAGATATTGAATATCATACAAATATTAAGCTAAATAATAAATTAACCTTTCCGTTTAGAATTAACAATAATTATTCTCCCTTTAATATTGAATTCAATGATTAGGTATTTAATAGCATCTATTTTATTCTTTTTTCTTTTTGGGTTTATGCTAGGTCAAAAAAGTAATCAACTAAAAAAGAAAGAAAAAGAAATTCAAAAAAAAATTGAAAACACTAAGAATCTTATTAAAGTAACTCGAAATTCTGAGCAATTAACATTAACTGAACTAGGAATTATACAGCACCAAATTGCATATAGGGAAGAATTGATGTCTCATTATAGCTATCAAATTAGAAAACTAGATGCTCAGGTTGAGCAATACAAAAAAGACACAGCTCTTATAGGATTAAAAATCAAAAAGCTGAAAGAAGAATACAAGAAAATGTTATTGCATGCATTCAAAAACAGAAATGCGGATTACAATTATTTATATATTATTTCTGCAAAAACTTTTTCAGAAGCATTTCATAGAATGGACTATATTCAGCATTATGCAGATTATAGACAAAATCAAATTGAACAGATAAAATTAAAAGAGAAACAAAAGGTCGTTAAAATTGACTCCTTACAACAAAAAATTGAAGCAAAAACACAGCTTACTGAAAAAAAAGAAAAAGAAAAAAGTGACTTTGAAAAGGACAGAGAGCTTCAGAAACAAAATTATTCAAAACTGAAGTCTGAAGAAATTAAATACAAAAATATACTTGCTACACAAACAAAGAAAAAAAAGAAAATTGCCCTAGCTATTAGAAAAGCAATTGAAGAAGAAGTTGCTGCAAAAATGAAAGCTACTGATAATAGTTATCCTTTAACACCTAAAGGGACTGCACTTTCTAAATCTTTTGTTTCTAATAAAGGAAAGTTACCCTGGCCTGTTGATAAAGGTATCGTTACTGGAAAATACGGGAAACACAAACATGATGTAGTTTCAACAGCAATGGTAGAAAATAATGGGCTTGATATTAGTACAGACAACAATGGAAAAATCAAAGCTGTATTTAATGGTAAAGTTACTAGTGTTTTAATTATACCTGGAGCTGGTAAAGTTATCATGATAAGTCATGGGGAATTTAGAACTGTATATGCAAACCTTAAAGATGTTTTTATAAAAAAAGGGGATCAAGTTAAAAAAGGTCAAGAATTAGGGGTATTGCTTAGCTTAGAAAACGGCAAGTTATCTGAAGCGCATTTTGAAATCTGGAAAATAACATCTAAAGGAATGCATACGGAAAATCCTGCTTCTTGGTTAATCTCTCGTTAATTTATCTTTATTACTACATCTAAAGACATGTGTCCTTTTTTAGGTCTAAAACAACCCTGCTTAACAACTATTTCTATGTGTTGCTGAAGTTCTAAATGTTTGTTAATTATTTTTTTAATAGAATTGCTTAAATAACCAAGTTTATAACCTTTAAAATAAACTGCAAATGCACTATTGTCCCATGTTCTTTGGAAATCTTTTTCAATTTTTAATACGTCCCCTTCTTTAAGAAGATGATGTATATAAATATAATTATACCTAGTTAACTCTGTAACATGAGTTATTATTCCTAGCAATGGTAAATGACTTTCATTTTGTTGCTTTATTTTTAAATCTCTCATAATAGTTATTTTAAGCAGTCGCCTTTAATTGGTTAGACATTGAAAAAAGGTCATTGATCTTAACTGTAATCTGTTTATTAAAAAGTGAAGCAGGTGACACATGATTAATTAAAAGATCTTTATTGAATAATGATTCCGATATTCTATCTAATATATACTGGTGGTCATTTAATGTTAAGATCAATTCAGAAAACTGAAAAATAGAAATCGGTATGTTTGAAAAATAGGATTTATTATTTTTTCTTATTGTACAATTTAATAAAAGCTCTGAGTCGTTTAATTCGTAAACAATGTAATTGATTATTGCTGTGTTTTCAAGCTGTTCTTTAGTTGCATTCATGATTGTATTTTTAATGATTACAACACTAAGTTCAGCCTTAACTACGTAAAGTAATTACGTTATGAATTATCTCACATGAAATCAGATGGTTTTAACTGGTGTTTTTCGCTGACAGGGAATTTTTTTTTAATTCCAAAAGCTTTTGCAGTTACAGTTCCTTTAACCTCAATTGTTAAATTTTTACCTAATAACATTGATAGTGTAGAAAAAATTGATTGCCCAATTTTCGATTTAGATGTTTCTAAAACTATAGAATAATCATTCTCTTCATTTTTCTTGATTACTATATTTTTTTTAGCAATTGACTGACCAAAATGTTTGCCTTCTAAATAAATGTCAAGATTTGCCTTAGTAATTTTAATATTATAATTGTTTGGATTATAGATTTTGACATTTAATTCAATAGGTATCAGCTGATTTTTAATGTTTCCAATATTAACATCATTTACACCTTTAAATTCAACATCTTTATAAGTAATACATGAATTTAAAGCTATACACCCAGCTATTACTATTACAAGAAAATGTATGTTATTTTTAACCCTCATTCTATAGAACTATTGTCTATATAATTCATTAAAGTATTTATAGAACAAAGGAATTGTCTCAATTCCTTTGTAATAATTAAAAAGTCCATAATGTTCATTAGGTGAATGTATCACATCTGAGTCTAATCCAAATCCAAATAAAATTGTTTTTAAACCTAGTATGTCTTCAAACATAGGGACAATGGGAATACTTCCACCACTTCTAACTGGAATTGGTTTTTTCCCAAAGCTTTCCTCCATTGCCTTGCTTGCTGCTAAAAACCCTGGAAAATCAGTAGGAACAACCACCCCTTCTCCTCCATGCATTGGAGTGACTTTCACTTTAACATAATCTGGAGCTATAGATTTAAAATGCTCCTCAAACAACTTAGTAATCTTCGGGGATTTTTGATGAGGAACCAGCCTCATAGAAATTTTAGCATATGCTTTTGATGGTAAAACAGTCTTAGCTCCCTCACCTGTATATCCTCCCCATATACCATTAACATCCAATGATGGACGAATAGAGTTTCTTTCATTGGTTGAATAACCCTGTTCTCCATGCACTGAATTTACCTGTAAATCATTTTTGTATTCTTCAAGATCAAAAGGTGCTTTTGCCATCTCTGTTCTTTCAGCATCTGAGACAGCATCAACATCATCATAAAAGCCTGGAATATTGATTTTACCGTTCTCATCATGTAGTGACTCAATCATTTTACATAATATATTAATTGGATTAGCTACTGCTCCTCCATAAAGTCCTGAATGAAGATCTCTATTAGGGCCAGTCACTTCAACTTCAACATAACTAAGACCTCTTAATCCAACACAAATAGATGGCGTGTCATTTGATATAATTCCTGTATCTGAAACCAACACAACATCTGCCTTAAGCATCTCTTTATTTTCTTCAACAAAAATCCCCAAATGTTCCGATCCAACCTCTTCTTCTCCCTCGATCATAAATTTAACATTGCAAGGTAATTCATTGGCATTCATCATTGATTCAAATGCCTTGACGTGCATATACATTTGTCCTTTGTCATCACATGCTCCTCTTGCAAAAACAGCACCTTCAGGATGAATAGCTGTGTTTTTTATTACAGGATCAAAAGGCTCTGAATCCCATAATTCATAAGGGTCAGCAGGCTGAACATCGTAATGACCATAGACTAGAATGGTCGGCAATTCTGAAGAAATAATTTTTTCTGCATATACAATTGGGTGGCCATTGGTTTCATAGATCTCAGCTTTATCTACCCCAGCATCCATTAATTTGTCCTTAATGAAATTTGCTGTTTTTCTAACCTCTTCTTTAAATTTTGAATCTGCACTTACAGATGGTATTCTTAGCAACTCTAAAAGTTCATCTAAAAATACTTCCTTATTCTTTTGTATATAATTAATTGTTCCTTCCATAATATATGATGATTTTAAAGCGTCAAATATAATGATTAACCATTCAGAAAATTATTTCTTTTCATCTAAAAGCAACCTAATAAAATTATCTTTGGTCTATCCTTCTATAATAATTAGAAAAAATGCGCTTATTTATATCTATTTGTATATTATTCCCCTTTTTCTGTTTTGGTCAAATTACAGTAAATAATAATTCAATGACTGTTGAGCAATACATTCAAAATGTATTATTAGGTGGTGGAGTAACTATTTCCAATGTTCAATTCAATGGAGGGACTGCAAGTATTAATAATGAACAAGTAGGCTCTTTTAATGATCCTAATAGTCATATAGGGCTAGGAAGTGGATTGGTTTTGGGCTCAGGTAATGTTCAATTAGCTGCCCAAGCCAATACTGGTTCTGGATCTACATTAGGTGGATCAGGAAATATGGGTACTGACACAGACCTTCAAAGCATTACTCCTAATCAAATTTATGATCAATGCGTAATAGAATTTGATTTTGTTCCAGAAGGAGACACCATTTCCTTTAATTATGTTTTTGCTTCTGAAGAATATCCTGAATATGTTTGTGGATCAGTTAATGATGCCTTTGGTTTTTTTCTAACTGGAACCAATCCAAATGGAGGTACCTATAATGCATATAATATTGCATTAATTCCCGACCCAGCTAATCCAAGTGTCTTTACCTCAACTCCTGTTTCAATCAACACCGTTAATCCTGGAGTTCCAGGTTTATCAGGAATTGCATCTAATTGCAGTAGTATAGACCCCAATTGGGCTTCTTACAATGTTTTTTACTTAAGCAATACAACCAACAGCTATGAATATGATGGCAACACAGTAGTATTAGAAGCTAAAGCTGAAGTAGTTTGTGGAGAAACCTATCATATAAAATTAGCCATTGGAGATGGTGGAGATGCTGCTTTTGATTCTGGAGTTTTTCTAGAAGAAGGTAGCTTTTCATCGGCAGGAGTTAGCATAGAAGCAGGTATTGCTAATGGAGATACTATTTTATATGAAGGCTGTAATTATGCTTATTTTGCTTTCTCAAGATCAGATACTACAGTAGATTTTACCATTCAGTTTGACGTAAGTGGCACAGCAGTTAACGGCACCGATTATCCAACCATCCCAGATAGCCTTGTTATGGCAATTGGCACACAAAATGATACACTTTTTGTTTATCCTATTGTAGATAATATATCTGAGCCTGAAGAGACTGTCACTATTAATATTTATTATATAATGTGTGCTGGACAAGTAGACACCATAAGTGCAACATTATACATCAATGACTATACACCTCTATATTTGAGTATGCCTGATAGTGTAAATATTTGTCCAGAAATTGATGGAGCATACCTTTTGGAAGGAGCTTGGGGTGGCGGAATTCAACCCTATGGTTTTACATGGTCTAATGGGAATACAGATACTAATTCCATTTCGATATCTCCTTTTTCAACTCAAGACTTTCATCTATCAATTACTGACGGATGTGGTGATCCTGTGGTTGACACAACTACAGTCTGGGTACAATGCCCACTTGAAAACATCAATGTATTTTCCCCTAACGGAGATGGAGAAAATGATCTTTTTATTCCTATTAATTTAGATGATTACCCAGAACCCACTATTATTATCTATAATAGATGGGGTAAAGTTGTCTATGAAATGGAAAACTATCAAAATGATTGGAACGGCACTCATTACAAGTCTGGAAAAGAGTTAAATGATGGTGTTTATTTTTATGTGGTTTCACCAAATTCTCCTAAATATGAATATATCGATCATAAAAAGGAGGAAGTGAAAAGAACTATTTCAGGATATGTACACTTAGTTAGATAAAACTAACTATTGAATTTCCAGTCATTTCTATTGGTTGATTAATCTTTAATAGCTGAAGAACTGTAGGGGCTATATCTGCTAGAATTCCATTTGAAACTTTTTCAACTTCCTTATTTATAATAATAACAGGGACTAGATTAACAGAGTGAGCAGTATGAGGGCTTCCATCTTCATTGTACATTACATCTGCATTTCCATGATCTGCAATAATAATAAATGAATATCCTGATGCCATCCCTTTTTCAATTACTTCTTTCAAACAAGCGTCAACTGTTTCACAAGCCTTGATGATTGCACTAGGCATTCCCGTATGGCCTACCATATCAGGATTTGCATAATTTAAACATATAAAAGCTGGGGCTTCTTTTTCAATATGATTACAAACCTTATTTGTCACCTCAGGAGCACTCATTTCTGGCTGTAGGTCATAAGTAGCTACTTTTGGAGAATGAGCCATAATTCTATCTTCATTTATGAAAGCTTCTTCTCTCCCTCCATTAAAAAAATAGGTGACATGGGGATACTTTTCTGTTTCAGCAATTCTTAACTGTGTTAAATTGTTTTCACTTATCACCTCTCCGAGAGTGGCTTTAAGATTTAACTTATCATAAACAACATTTATTCCTTTAAAGGTTTTGTCGTAATTGGTCATCGTTACATAATGAAGAGGGGTTACTTTCATTTGAAATTCTGGCATATCTTCCTGAGTAAGTGCCATAGTAATCTCTCTACACCTGTCTGTTCTAAAATTAAAACAAATCACTACATCCCCTTCCTCAATATCCCCATCTACATTTAATATTTTTTTGGGGGTAATAAATTCATCAGTAACATTGTCAGAATAACTCTTTTCTATCGCTTTTATTGGAGATTCAAATTCTTCTCCTTTACCGTGTACCAAAAGGTCATAGGCTTTTTTTATTCTCTCCCATCTCTTATCACGATCCATGGCGTAATACCTTCCTACAATACTGGCTATCTGAATTTTAGAAGCAGCAATATAATCAGACAATTCATTGATATATGATAATCCTGTCTTAGGGTTACAATCCCTACCGTCAGTAAAAGCATGTATAAAGCAATTATCAATTTTACTATTTATAACTAAGTCACATAAAGCCTTCAAATGATTGAATGAAGAGTGTACTCCACCTTTAGAAACAAGGCCCATCAAATGAAGTTTTTTGTTCTTTTTACGAGCATATTCAACTGCATTAAGTAACTCCTTTTCCTTGAAAAAACTTTCATCCTCAATGGCATTGTCTATTTTTAATAGGTCTTGATATACTATTCTACCTGCGCCTATATTCATGTGCCCCACCTCAGAATTTCCCATTTGTCCTTTTGGAAGCCCTACTTTTTCACCATAGGTTACTAATGTGGCATTAGGGTTCTCTTTCATAAGTCGATCAAAAAATGGTGTTTTCGCCATATAAACTCCATTAGAATCATCTTTTTTACCAATCCCCCATCCATCTAATATGATTAAAGCCACTTTTTCTGCCATATCAATCTATCTAAAATTTAATCGTAAAAATACTACCCTTATTTTTATTGTTTTCTATCATTATCTCTCCCTTATGAAGGTTGATGATATTATCAACAAGATACAACCCCAAACCAGTACCTTTTGACGATCTTGTCTCTTCTTTGTCTAAGCGATAAAAAAGCTGAAAAACCTTGTCTTTTTCATTGTCAGGTATCCCCGCCCCTTGATCACAAATAGACAATGTAACTTGATTATTTTTGTTTGTTGATGTCCATATAATATCTGAACCAGTTTCAGAATATTTTTGAGCATTTTCAAATAAATTCTGTATAACAGATGTGAAATAAAATAGGTCCACTTTTACATTTATTTGGTTATCAATATTATTTATAAATTGATGTGTGTTTGGAAAATCCTCACAAATTCCTTGAACAAGGTCATAAGCGTTAACTTCTTTAATTTCTAATTTAAGATCATCCTCAGCTACTTGACTGGTCATCAAAATATTCTCTACTAGTTTTTGAAGTCTTTCCTGATCCTGAATTACTTTTTGCAAAATTTCTTTCTTTTTTTCTTCTGGTAATTCTCTACTCAATAGTGTTTCAAGAAATAATTTACTAGAAGCAATTGGTGTTTTTAATTCATGGGTAACTGAAAGTGTGAAGTTTTTTTGCCTTCTAGAAAGCTTAAGTTCCTTTTTGTAAGATCTGATTACATAAATAACACCTATTCCAATAATAATAAAGAATACTAGCGCCTCTCCTGCTATCATTAATACCCTTCTCTGAATATATACCTGATCGTTATTTAGCTTTTGAGTTAAGCTTATAATGTGGTATCCCCACCACAAAAATTGAAGAAATATATATCCAATAAGAATATAAAAAATATATAATGGCCTGCTATTATCTCTTGGATTTAAACTCAAAACAGAACAAAAATAATGAATCAATATTTCTTTTCCACTACTTTAAATATGTTGTTAAAATATATTCCTATTATCTAGAAATTAAAAACTAATAAATTGTAGCTTAGATATTTAAATATTTTCAAAAATGTTAAAACCCATTTTATATAATTGTTTTTTCTTATGCTTCTCTATCTCAATAACTGCTCAGGAGAAAAACGTACTTTTTCTAGGAAATAGCTATACCTATTACAATCAACTTCCTCAATTGCTTAACAATATTGCTACATCATTGGGTGATTCTGTATATTATGATTCTAATACGCCTGGTGGTTATACTTTTCAAGGACATAGTACTAACGCTACAAGTCTTTCTAAAATAGCTTTTGGCAATTGGGACTATGTTTTCTTACAGGAGCAATCTCAAATTCCCTCGTTCCCTCTTTCTCAAGTGGCTACTGATTGTTATCCTTACGCTAGTATTTTGGTTGACTCTATCCTTTCATCCAGCCCATGCGCTGAACCTGTTTTTTTTATGACTTGGGGTAGAGAAAATGGAGATCAGTCTAATTGTGCTAATTATCCTCCGCTATGCACCTATGATGGCATGCAAGCACGACTTAGAGAAAGCTATCTTCAATTGAGTATAGATAACAATTGTACAGTAAGCCCTGTAGGTGCTGCCTGGAAATATGTTAGAGATCAATATCCATCAATAGGACTTTACACCAATGACGGTAGCCATCCCAGTATTTATGGTAGTTATTTAGCTGCCTGTGTTCACTATGCTACTATCTTTAGAAAAACTCCTGTCGGCTCTCAATATTTCTCTAATATAAGTGCAAGTGATGCAGCAATACTTCAACAAGCAGCTGAATTAATTGTAATAGACAGTTTGTCTAACTGGAGAATTGGAGCCAATGATGTTGTGTCAAACTTTTCCTATTGGGTCGTTGGCCCTGAAGTAGATTTTTCCTTTACAGGTCAGAATGCCGATAGTGTTTTCTGGGATTTTGGAGATGGTAATGCATACAATATAAATTCTCCATTGCATGCTTATGTCTATCAAACTGATAGTAATTACACAGTAACCGCTATTGCTTATAATAATTGTGATTCAGATACTGCCTCACAAACAATATCTATAATTGGAACTAATTTAACAGAAAACAATATTCAATTTTCTTTCGTTCAATTTGGAAACAACTTAGAACTAACTTTTGAAAACCCTGAAAAAAGAGTCATTTCATTAGTTGACATAAATGGTAAATTACTTCATCATGAATCAACGAAACAAACATCAGTTTCGATCAATCTCCCAAAAAACAATATTTGTTTTTTAACTGTTGCCGAAAAAAGAGGTGCTAAAACAATAAAGATCCTCATTCAGTAATTTAAGGTCTCACTATTTTTAATTTTACTGTAATTTTCATAAATTTCAATCAAATAATATCATATAATGAAAAAAACATTAATACTATTTGGAATTTTTACCCTATTTCTTAATTCATGTGGAAGTAAAGCTGCTAATCTAGATGTTAACGACCTAGAAGATCCTTGTGATTTTGTTGAGGCTTATATTGATAATCTTGAAGCTCAAATAAAGCTCCTAGAAAAAAATGAAGGCCTTGATGAGTATGAATGGAAAAAAAAGGACAAAAAGAATTTTAAAAAATTAAAAAGGTTAAATAAAAAAATTGGGAAACAACAGCAAGAGATTATTGAGGATGACTATGATGATGATTATCAAGATTTTTATGATGAATTAGAGGATTGTGATGATTTTGATGACATCGAAGATTTACAAGATGATCTTCGGTCTTTTTAAAAAATTAAATACTGTACTATGAAAAAACTAATATACTTATTTTCGATAATTACTCTATTTATATCTTCTTGTGGGAATGACCCTACTGAACTTGATGTAAAAGACCTTGAAGATCCTTGTGATTTTGTAGAAGCACTTGCCGATAATTACAAAGCTCAGATAAATCTTTACGAAGATAACGAAGACGACTACATTGATGAATGGAGTAAAAAAGATCGGAAAAAGTTAAAAAAATTACAAAAGCTTGTTCGTAAAATCCACAAAAGATCTGAGAAAATAATAGAAGATGATTTTGATGAGGATGAGGACGACTTTGAAGACGAAATAGAAGATTGTGATGGTTGGGATGACTTTGAAGAACTTCAGGATGAATTATCAGATTTAGAGAGTGGTTCAAATAATGATATTTGTGATTGTGTAGAAGATGCAATTAAAACTGAAGATATTGAGAAGATCATGGATTGCTTTCCTAAAGGAATGTCTGAAGATGAAGCTGAAAGGCTTTATATGGAAGAGTGTGAGGGTAGAGGAGAGCGTGATGAATACGATTATGATGAAGGAGCGTCACATTATGAATCGTGTGGAGGTGCTGTAGAAGAGGCAGCCGTCCCTTCCTGTGGAGGTTGTGGTGAAGCAACTGAAGATGCAGCAGAAGCTTGTGGTGGTTGTGGAGATGCAGAAGGATGTGGAGATGCTTGTGGGGAAGATGCTTGTGGAGAAGATGCTTGTGGAGGATGTGGTAAAGATTGGTAAGTAATTGAATTAATAATATCTAAAAAAGGGAGTGAAAATTCACTCCCTTTTTTATGTGGTGCCTCCAGGAATCGAACCAGGGACACATGGATTTTCAGTCCATTGCTCTACCAACTGAGCTAAGGCACCATCATTTTGGTCGGCAAATATAAAAATATTTTATCTCCATTGTTAGTCTTGAGCCATGATTATTGCAGCTATCAAGCATAAATATTAGAAAAACGATGTTTTTCCATCTGATAAGTCCATAAAACCCTTAAGTTTGCATCTACTATATTTCAGACAAGTTAACCATGAATATCTCTTACAATTGGCTTAAAACAATTTTACCACTAGATCTTTCTCCTGAAATTGTAGCGGATATATTAACAGACATTGGATTAGAAGTTGAGAAAACATCCAGTTACTGTAATATACCTGGTGGGCTAAAAGACCTAATTGTTGGAGAAATTGTTTCAAAAGAAAAACATCCTAATGCAGATAGACTATCTATTACACAGGTAAATACAGGTAATAAGCAGCACCAAATAATATGTGGAGCCCCTAATGTAATTACTGGACAAAAAGTGGTAATTGCTCTGCCTGGAACTATTATCTATCCATTAAAAGGTGATCCTTTTAAAATAAATAAAACCAAGATCCGTGGCGAAGAATCTTTTGGAATGATCTGTGCTGAAGATGAAATTGGACTTGGGGATGACCACGATGGAATTTTAGTTTTAGATAAAAATGTAAAAGTTGGTTCTTCAGTTAAAGAACTATATGATATTGTAGAAGACACCATTTTTGAAATTGGTTTAACCCCTAACAGGGCTGATTCAATGGGACACTATGGAGTGGCAAGAGACCTACTAGCTGCATTAAAATATAGGTGTCTTGTTCCTATAGAAACAACACTCACTCACAATATCAATAAAATAGAAGAAGGTAACTCAATTAATATTGATATTAGTATTGAAAATAAAAAATCTTGTCCTAGATATGCTGGTGTTGTCATTAATAATATAACTGTTAATGAAAGTCCATTTTGGCTTAAAAATAAACTTGAAGCGATTGGGCTTAAGCCCATCAATAATATTGTTGATGTCACAAATTATATTCTCCATGAGCTTGGTCAACCATTACATGCTTTTGACTTAGCCGAAGTCAGTGGCAATAAAATAATTATTCAGAATCTTAAAAAAGGAACTGAATTTGTCACATTAGATGAAGAAAAAAGAATCCTAAGTGAAGATGACCTAATGATCTGTAATGAAAATGAAGGCATGTGTATCGCTGGAGTTTTTGGTGGCTTAAAATCTGGCGTTACAGAAAAAACAAATTCAGTATTTATAGAAAGTGCCTATTTTGACCCATTTAGTATACGTAAGTCTGCTAAAAGACATGGGCTAAACACAGATGCTTCTTTCCGATTTGAAAGAGGTGTCGATCCAAACATGATACTTCCTGCCTTACAAAAAGCAGTAGAATTGATTATTCAGGTAGCTGGAGGAAACGCAGCTTCCCCTATCTACGACCTATACCCTTCTCCTATTGAAGATTTCGTATTTAATGTGTCTCCTGAAAAAATAAACCAACTTTGTGGAATTAATTTAAGCGCTTCTAAAATGATTGAGATTCTAGAATTGCTTGAAATCAAAATATTAGAAACTAAGGATAATTTATTAAAGCTTCAAGTTCCATCTTATAGGGTTGACGTTCAAAGAGAAGCAGATATTGCAGAAGAAATTTTAAGAATTCATGGGTTTAATGAAGTTCCAGTTCCTGAAAAAATAAATAGCTCTCTACAGCATCTTTATGCTAACAAAGATTACAGAATTAAAAATAAGATCAGTGATCAGCTGGTTTCATTAGGGTTAAACGAAATTTTATCCAACTCCTTAACTAAAAGGGATTATGTGAACTCTATTCAACCTAATATATTAAAGGATAGTGAGCATGTAGAATTATTAAACCCCCTTAGTTCCGACACTAATGTTCTTAGGCAATCATTACTATTCAATGCATTAGAAGTTATTCATTATAATCAGAATAACGGCAAGCCTAATGTTCATGTTTTCGAATTTGGAAAAGTCTATAAATCAAAGAAGAAATTAATAGAAGAAGAACATTTAATTATTGCTTTAAGCGGATTGCAAAATGAAGAGCATTGGTACAATTCTAAAACAGCAGTTTCTTTTTATCAATTAAAAGGGATCGTCAACTCATTACTATCCACTTTTGGTTTTGATAGTACTATTGATTACCAGCCCATAAAAAATGATTTATTTAATGAAGGGCTAGGCATCTATTTAAACAATGAACATATCGGAAACATAGGCTGTCCATCAAATAAAACCCTAAAAATAATTGACTTAAAAAGTGATGTTTATGTAGCAGAGCTATTCGTAGAGAAAATTTTAGCGTTTTCTAAATCTATCTCTGTTACTTTTTCTCCTATTAATAAATACCCAAAAGTGTATAGAGATCTTTCATTACTTATCAATGATGATGTGAGCTTTAGAGCATTAAAAGATACTGCTTACAAGGCTGGTTCTTCTATTTTAAAAGATGTTCATTTATTTGATATTTATAAAGGTAAGAATTTAGAAAAGGGTAAGAAGTCTTATGCACTAAGGTTTGAACTTCACAATGACTCAAAAACATTAAATGAAAAAGAAATTGATGGCACAATGAAGAGGATCCAGAAAAAATTAATTACTGCATTTAATGCTGAACTTCGATAGCTATGTTTAGTTTTTGGTTCAAAAAATGGTCTTTTAATTATAAATTGGGTTATGCTATTGTCAGAACTGGGCTAAGAACATTTTATAAAAAATATGAACTAGAGGGATTAGAAAACATACCAAAAGATGGTGGCGTTATATTTGCTGTTAATCATCAAAATGCATTTATGGATCCTGTTGTAATTGCCTCTCAATTACAACAAAATACCTACTATCTTACTAGAGCAGATATCTTTAAAAAAAAATTAGCAGCTAAGATCTTTAATAGTATCTACATGCTCCCTATCTATAGGCAAAGGGATGGGGTGAATACCATTACTAAAAATGAAAAAACTTTTGATCGTTGTTTTGACATTTTAAAAAACAATGGATTCATTATTATTTTTCCTGAAGGAAATCATAACAACCAAAAAAAGCTCCGGTCTCTTAAAAAAGGGGTTGCTAGAATTGGTTTAGGCTCTGCCAATAAATACAATTATAAAAACAAGGTATACATCGTTCCTGTAGGGCTAAACTATAGTAATCATACCAAAATGGGAGCAACACTTTATATGAATTTTGGAGCTCCTATTTCACTTGAAAAATATTATGCTTCACATGTCAATGAACCAAGCACAACAATAAACAATGTTGTTGATAAGGTAGAAAAAGAAATGGGAGAACTGATCCTTAATATTCATTCATCCAATTATGATCTTATTAATGAGCTAGTATTTATCCTAAAGAAAAAATTAAACTCATTATCAAAGCAGGATTATTCCCTAAGTAATGAATTTAAACTACAACAAGAACTGGTTAAAAAGACTGAAGTTTTAGAAAAAGAAGACCCTGCTACATTTAATAAATTAATTGAAAATATAGCTTCCTTAAGCTCCTTTTTAAAAGAAAACAACATTAGCCCTATACATTTAGATGATTCTTTGAATAAAGAAACCTCTATCTTCATAAATATTATTTTTCTATTCCTTTCCTCGCCTATACACCTTGTTGGACTTTTAAGTAATTATTTGCCCTATAAAATTCCAGTATGGTTTGTAAATAAGAAAGTTAACGATGTCCATTTTCATAGCTCAATTAAAATGACTTTAGGAGTTATTTTATTCTTTTTATTCTGGACAACTCAACTAATAATAATAACTAGTTATTTAGGGATTAACATCGGAATAATCTATTTAATATCACTACCTGTTTTAGCTTGGTTCAATTATAAATATTGGATCTTAATTCTTAAAACAAAAGGTAAATGGAATTATTTGAATTTGAAAAAGAAAAATAAATTAGTAGAAGCTGAAAAATATTATGCTGAAATATTATCTATAATTGAAAAATTATAGAACCCCATTACCTGCGTACTTACCTTCTTTGTAGACCTCTATTCTTTCTAAAAGACCATTCTCGTCATAAATATAATGCTTTCCTTCCCAAAGTTTACCTCCTATAAACTCCCCATCCATCAATATATCCTTGTTTTCATTATACGTTTTATGATATCCATCTTTTAATAACCTTTGCTCTGTTGACTCTTCTTCAACTCCAATATTAATCTCTCCAACAGCAATTATACCTTCTCCTTCTTCTTCATTAGTTTCCAATACAACTTCAGGGTTAACCCTTTCAATTATCCCAGAGCTTGTGCCATCTCCTGTTTGATCAAATTCAATGGTTTCTTTTATGTCTCCATTGGGCCAATACCTTGTTGCTGTTCCAGACTCTTTTCCATTATTTGTGTTAAAAGATAGTTCAAGCTGTCCATTACTATGATAATATTCTACGACACCTTCAGTTTTACCTTTTTCATTGAATACTTTTTTTTGGGCAATAGTTCCATCCTCATAATAACGTTCAAATTCACCTGTATATACACGCCCCTTCCAATTCCCTTGTTCTTCCACCTGACCATTCGGATGGAAAGTTTTAAATTCACCCAATGGCCTTCCATTAACATACTGTATCTCACTTTTTAAAGTGCCATCTGGGTAATATTTTTTCCATAACCCTTGCTTTCGGCTAGATTTAAAGACACCCTCTTCAATAATACCATCAGGTTTGTAATCAGGAAGGTTTCTCATTTTCCCATAAATAATCCAATACCCTTCTTTTTTACCTTCAACAGTCTGATTGATAGAATCTTTAGCCGTTGTCTGATGGGCCTTAATAGATAAAGTAGTTTTACCTGCGTTTATATCAGTAAATACAAACACCAATAATGCAATCATTATTGAAATAATTGATCTCATCTTAGAACTTCTTTATATACAAGATAAAAAACCATTTATTTTCTAAAATAATATTTCGACAAAAACCCCCAAAAAGTCGACAAGGGAATTTTTATTTTAATTTAAATATACAAATATGTATTATGCCAATGTTAACTTTAACTCTTCTAACATAATTTTTGTAATGCCCTGTAAGTCAAAATTAGGTCTCCATCCCCAATCTTTTCTAGCAATTTGATCATTTATTTGAGAAGGCCAGCTTTTTGCAATTTCATTTCTAAAATCAGTATTATAAGAAATTTCAAATGTTGGGATTACTTTTTTTATTTCTTCTGCAATCTCATAGGGAGTTAAAGTAATACCACTGACATTATAACTACTTCTAATTGTGATTTTTTGCTCATCAGCCTCCATCAACTCAATGGTTGCCCTTATTGCATCATCCATATACATCATTGGTAGCGCCAAATTCTTTTCTAAAAAACACACATAATTATTATGCTTAATAGCATGGTGAAAAATTTCAACTGCATAATCAGTTGTCCCACCACCAGGTGCCCCTTTATAGCTAATTAATCCTGGGTATCTGATACTTCTAACGTCAACACCAAAGTTTTTAAAATAATATTCACACCACCTTTCACCAGACAGCTTACTTATTCCATAAACAGTTGTAGGGTCCATTATTGTTTGCTGAGGCGTATTCTTAGGCGGTGTGTTCGGTCCAAATACAGCAATAGAGCTAGGCCAGAAAATTTTATTAATTAATTTATTTTTTGCTAACTCAAGAAGGTTTAAAAGCCCTTCCATATTTATTTTCCATGCAAGCTCTGGTTTTTTTTCAGCTGTAGCTGAAAGTAAAGCAGCTAGTAAATAAACCTCCTTAATGTCATGCTTTTTAATTACTTTTTTTATTTGCTCAAAATCCAAGACATTTAACTCCTCAAACGGACCTCCATACAACACCTCATCTAATGGAGTTCTAATGTCTGATGCCACCACCTGGTCACTGCCATGGGTTTTACGTAACTCAATTACAAGCTCTGTTCCAATTTGACCAGATGACCCTATTACTAATATTTTAGACATTTTTTGACATTTTTAGCAAAAATAGAAAAAGTTAGTGACTGAATTTATCGATTATATGGAAATCTGTTTTTATGAATTATTTTAGTCTCAATATGTAACATTTCTCTAAGTTGATCTAAGTTTAATTTATTTGTTGCAGAAATAAAAACATGTTTATTGTTTATTTTAGACAGCCAGCTTTTTTTTAGCTGCTCAATATTAAGGTCTAGTTTGTTCTTATTGATCTTATCAATTTTATTAAACACCATAATGGTTGGTTTTTCAGTCTGTAATAAGTCATTTAATGTTTCGTTCACAACATCATAATGGTCATTAAAAGATGTTTGAGAAACATCAACAACATGAATTAGCACATCTGCCTCTCTAACTTCATCTAATGTAGATTTAAATGATTCAATTAGCTGATGAGGTAGTTTTCTAATGAATCCAACCGTGTCAGTTAATAAAAAAGGGATGGAATTAATTACCACTTTTCTAACAGTTGTATCTAAAGTAGCAAACAACTTGTTTTCTGCAAAAACATCCGATTTACTTAAAATATTCATTATAGTTGACTTTCCAACATTTGTATATCCTACTAACGCTACTCTTACCATATTCCCTCTATTGCTCCTTTGGGCAATTTTCTGATTATCTATCTTTATTAATTTCTTCTTTAATAAATTAATCTTTTGTTTAATAATCCTTCTATCAGTTTCAATCTGAGTCTCTCCTGGACCCCTCATACCAATGCCTCCTTTTTGTCTCTCAAGGTGAGTCCACATTCTAGTTAGCCTTGGTAATAAATATTGGTATTGCGCTAATTCAACCTGGGTTTTAGCATGAGAAGTCCTTGCTCTACTAGCAAAAATATCTAAGATCAAATTACTTCTGTCCAAGATCTTGCATTCTAGAATTCTCTCTATATTACGGATCTGAGTAGCTTCAAGGTCATCATCAAAAATAGCCATGTCAATTTCATTCTCTTTAACAAATTGCTTTATCTCGTTGATTTTACCTTTTCCAACAAAAGTTGCAGGATGCGGAGTGTCCATTTTCTGGATAAATACTTTTGTTGTATGAGCTCCAGATGTCAATGCTAAAAACTGTAGCTCATCTAAATATTCATCTGCTTCTTCCTTAAGCTGGTTTTTTAATATGAGTCCTATTAATATTGCTTTTTCCTTTTTAGGAGCTGTCGAAATCATATTTATTAATTAGATCGAAGTTTAAAAACATAATTTGCAACAGCATCAATTTGTGAGTCGGACAAAATCCCTTTATATGGTTTCATATTGTTTCTTCCTTTTGAAATCACATTAATCACTTGCTTTTTATCTAAATCAGATGAGGTTAAGTCACTGGCCCCAGAAACCTGAAGATCTCCTTTTAAACCATGACATGACACACAGTTGTTTTCAAAAATCAACTTGCCGCTATTTTTATTTGAAGTCTCATTTGCACAAGAAAACGCTATTAATAGAATACAAGAAAAACACACAAATCTCATAGTGCAAAAAATTAGGCCCAGCTTGCAGTGGCATAAATAAAAGGCCATGGAATAGAAAGAAGAATAATCACTAACCCAGCAAGAAACCAAAGAAATATCTTTCTGAATTTTGAGCTACTCGTCTTGCTCTTTTTTGCTCTGCTATGCCCTATGGTAATAAAAGTAGCTGCTAGGACCATTCCCATTGGATGTACAATAGCATAAAAAATAGGTGTGTTTGCAATGTCATATTTTTTACCCATAAAATACAAGGCAACCCCTAACAATACCATTGAATGGGTAATAATAAGAGTAATTGTGGAGAGTAGTCTATCTTTTATTTTGTAGCTCTCGTTGTTTTTCCATTTTAAAATAGCGTTAATAATTACAACAATAAGAATCAGTAATAATATCCAACGGAATCCAGAATGTGCATGTTTTAAACCTTCTAACATATTTTTAAATTATAACAAATCTATGAAGATGAATGAATAAAATTATAAACGAATTGATTTTTTTTACATCTTCACAATCCAAAATGAAACTACTTTTTCTAAAAATATTCATTGTGTTTGCCTCATTTTCATTAATAGGGCAAGAACATAACCCAGGAAATGGCCCAAAAAACAAGAACCATAATTTCACGGTTTTTAAAAATGCAACTATTCATGTTTCCTATGATAAAATCATTGAAAATGGTGATCTTCTCATTAAAAGTGGTAAAATAATTACTGTTGGAACTAATTTAACAATTCCTAAAAATAGTATTGTTCATGACCTAAAAGGGAAACACATTTATTGCTCATTCATAGAATTATTCTCATCAATTGGATTGCCTGAATTGAAGAGAGAAAAAAGGACTGATTACCCACAATATAAAAGTGCTAAAAAGGGTCCTTACTATTGGAATGAAGCCATACATCCAGAATACAATGCAATTAACGATCTTTCTTTTGATCAAAAAAAAATCAAACCCTTTTTAGAGAAAGGATTTGGTCTTACTTTATCACATTCTCAAAATGGAATTGCTAGAGGAACCGGGTTCCTATTAGCTCTAAATGAAAAGAAAAATAAAAATATTATTAGCAGTTATGCTGGATCCTTTTTCTCTTTTAAAAAGGGAGTTTCTAATCAAGTATATCCTAGTTCCTTAATGGGTTGCATTGCTTTACTAAGACAGATGTATTATGACATGGATTGGTATTCTTATCAAAGTATTGATCAATATGAAGATCTTTCAATGAAAGCAATGTTTAAAAACGCTGCACTTACTCAATTTTTCATAACTGATAATCATCTTGATGTCTTAAGAGCCTCAAAAATCGCTAATGAATTTAACCTTAATTATATCATAAAGGGTGGTGGAGATGAGTATAAGAATATTTCAGCTATCAAATCATCTAATATTAGTCTTATTGTCCCCGTTGACTTCCCTAAGCCATATGATGTTGAAGATCCATATGATGCTACAAAACTTTCTACTTCTCAGCTTTTGCATTGGAAAAATGCGCCAAAAAATCTTGCAGAGCTAGAAAAAAACAACATAACATTCGCCATAACTGGATATGGACTTAAGAAAACAGACTTCTTTAAAAATATTAGACTTGCTGTTTCAAAAGGAATAAGTAAAGAAGCTGTCTATAAAGCTTTAACAGAAACGCCAGCTAAAATGTTAGGCCTAGATAAATCTATAGGCTCGTTAGAGGAAGGAAAATGGGCTAATTTCATCATTGCTTCTGATGAGATTTTTGAAAAAGATGGAGCACTGCTTGAAAATTGGGTGCAAGGTGAAAGAACAATTATTAAACCTTCTGACAAAATAGACACTAGAGGTATTTACAATTTAAACACCAATCAAAATATTAGAACTCTTACAGTTAAGGGTGAAATTTCAAATCCTAAAGCTCAACTTGATTATAATATTATAGTTGACAGTACTAATAAGCAAGGAGATCTTGTAATAGATAGTGTTACTGGTAAGCCTTTTAAACTTACAGCCAAAAAGAAAGTACCTGTAGCATTAAAAATTGAAGGTCAAAAAATCAATCTCTCTTTTTTAATTAATGAAGGGGTTTATAGGTTATCAGGTAATATCAATTACAATAGTGGTTCATGGGATGGAAACGGGAAAGATCCAAATGGAAATTGGATTAAATGGACGGCAATAAGAAAAGATGATGTTAAAAATGAAATTAAAAATAATGCCAACGTCAAAGACACTTCTGGAATCCTATTCAAATATCCTATTTCATCTTATGGATGGGATTCAATTCCTGAATCTAAACCGTTTTTAATTAAAAATATTACCATTTGGACTTCTGAAATTGAAGGGGTCTTGAAAAATACAGATGTTCTAATTAGAGATGGGAAAATAGCACACATAGGAAAAATATTAGATGTTGTAGATAAAGAAACAATAATAATTGATGGAACGGGAAAACATTTAACAGCTGGCTTAATTGACGAACACTCTCATATAGCAATATCTAGAGGTGTAAATGAAGGGTCTCATGCAATAAGTGCAGAGGTTAGGTTAAATGATGTAATTAACCCAAATGACATCAATATTTATCGCCAGCTAGCTGGAGGTGTAACAACCTCCCAATTACTACATGGGTCTGCCAACCCAATAGGAGGTCAAAGTGCCATTATTAAATTAAGATGGGGTGCAGATGCAGAAGGAATGAAATATGAAAATGCTTCTAAGTTCATAAAATTTGCTTTAGGTGAAAATGTAAAACAGTCTAATTGGGGAGATAGAAATGTAATCAGATTTCCTCAAACTAGAATGGGTGTCGAACAAATATACTACGATGCATTTTTAAGGGCTCGAGAATATGAAAACAATTGGAATGCTTATTACAATTCAAAAAAGAAGAACAAATTTACTATAGAAAAACCTAGGAAAGATATTCAGCTAGAGACTCTTTTAGAAATATTAAATAAAGAAAGGTTTATCACTTGCCATTCATATGTGCAATCTGAGATCAATATGTTAATGAAAGTTGCTGACTCTATGGGTTTTAAAATCAATACGTTTACTCATATTCTTGAAGGTTATAAAGTTGCAGATAAAATGAAAACACATGGTGTGGGAGGCTCGAGTTTTTCTGACTGGTGGGCATACAAATATGAGGTAAAAGATGCTATTCCTCACAATGCTTCTCTTCTAAATGCTATGGGGATAATAACTGCTATAAATTCTGATGATGCAGAAATGGGTAGAAGGCTAAACCAAGAGGCAGCAAAAGGTATAAAGTATGGAGGGATGACAGAAGAAGATGCGCTAAAAATGGTGACTATTAACCCAGCTAAGCTTTTACATTTAGATGATCGAGTAGGAAGTATAAAAGTGGGGAAAGATGCAGACCTTGTTGTCTGGTCAGGCCCACCTTTATCCGTTTATTCGAAAGTTGAAAAAACATATATTGATGGAATTCTTTATTATAATGCAGCAGATAATTCAATTAAAGAGAAGGAACTACAAAAGCTTAGAAATGATATTATTGCTGATATGATAAAAGCCAAAAAAGCTGGTAAAAAAGTACAATCAGTACAAGAAAATAAGCCAAAAATACATGTTTGTGGCACCTTAAATGATGACGGAAATTAATGATTAGATCTATAACATATTTATTGCTTTTTATAAGTGTAATTTCACATGGTCAAGAAACTCCTGGTGAGCAACAAGAAAAAAGTATTCTTTTACTAAATGGAACAGCTCATCTAGGAAATGGAAAAATGATCAAACGATCTGCCATTGGGCTGGAGAATGGAAAAATAACAATGGTGGAAAATGCGCTTACCAAAACAATTGACACTACTGTTTTTGATACTGTTATACATATAAAAAATAAACATGTATATCCAGGATTTATAGCTTGTAATTCAACATTGGGCCTTATAGACATAGGAGCTGTGAGAGCAACCAGAGACTATAGAGAAGTAGGAGCCTACAATCCTAATGTTAGAACAATTATTGCTTATAACACCGACTCTAAGATCACTCCTACTATTAGAACAAATGGAATATTAATTGGCCAAATATGTCCTAGAGGAGGCATAATAAGTGGTAGTTCATCAGTTGTTCAATTTGACGCTTGGAATTGGGAAGATGCCATTATTAAAAAAGATGAAGGCATTCATTTGAATTGGCCTCATTACAGTCCTGTTAAAAAGAACAAAAAAGGAAGCTCTAATAATAGCTACACTTCTGCAACTAAGAGTATTGAGGAGTATTTTAATCAATGTGTCGCTTATTCAAAAGGAACTAATGATGGTGAAACAGATCTTCGTTTAGAGGCAATGAAAGGAATCTTCAATGGGGATAAACAGCTATATGTTCACGCTAACTACATCAAAGAGATTTCAGACATAATCAACTTTAAAAAGAAATACAAAATTGCTCATTTATGTATTGTTGGTGGATATGACTCTTGGATGGTTGCTAAAAGACTTAAAGAAAATAACATAAGTATCATGCTTACTAGAGTGCATGGATTACCTAAAAGAGATCATAATGATATCCATCTTCCATTTAAACTTCCTGGAATGCTTGCTAAAGAAGGGGTTCTTTTCTGCATACAAAATGCTGGTGACATGGAGCAAATGATAACTAGAAATTTACCCTTTATGGTAGGAACGGCTATCGCTTATGGTTTAGAATATGAAAAAGGTGTAGCATCAGTGACTTTAAATGCCGCTAAAATATTGGGTATTGATGACCGTTTAGGAAGTATCGAAAAGGGGAAAGACGCCACTTTATTTATTTCATCAGGCGATGCCTTTGATATGATTTCAAATAATTTAGAGATTGCTTTTATTAATGGTAGAAGAATATCATTGTCAAATGATCAAATCAAAAACTATTTAAAGTATAAAAAGAAATACGGAATTAACTAAGGCTTCTATTTCTTTATTCCATTTTCGTACTGTATCACTCTCTGCTTACCTTCTAAGTCCCATAACATCCATTTGCCATGCTTTTTTCCTTCTAGATAAAACCCTACATATCTTAATTTCCCATTTTCATAATAAGAAACAGTATTGCCGCTTAATAAATCATTAGAATAATAATTCTCACTTTGTTTCTTCCCATTTGGATAATAAGAAATCCACAGGCTATCACGTTTTCCATTTTTGTATTGCCCTTTTACTTTTAGTTGACCATTAGAAAATCTTTGGTCTAAAACATCCAAATTGGATGCTTTATTATCAGTGTTATTGATTATTACATCCTTATCTTGACTTTCTATTGTGTTGTTATTACAACTAATTATCAATATGCAAAAAGAAAGAAATATTAAATAAGATAGGTAGATTAGCCTTTTCATCATCTTAAATCTGTATAAACAATAAATATATCTATTCTTTAATTAACCGCTTAAAATTAAAATCAATTTTAATTGGATTTGACTGATTATGAACAAGATAAAATCTATTATTTTTACACTGAAAAAGCAATATTTAAGACAAATAGAGAGAAAAAGTGACAATTTCAGAGAAAAAAATAGGATTATTAGATAAAAAATTAATATCTTCAACCAAATTAATTTAAAAACTTATCAGATATGGGTTACTCACACACAAACAGTAAAGGAAATACTTATTACTTACATTCAAAAGATGTACAGCTAAAAGGTGGAAGAAATCAAACAATTTATTATTTCGCAAAAGATGCAAGACCAAATGCTTGTGATCTTCCAGCTGGAAAGCAAGTAGTAGAGAGTCCAAAAACTGGACTTCCTTTCGTTAAAGGGAAATAGTTAACTTATTTTAATTCGTTCCTTTCATCATTGCTAAGATTTTGGCATAATGCTTGTTTAATTGTCCATGACAATCTAAAAATCATGGAAAAAAACACTAAAAAGTATCAGGCACTAAAATCTTTATCAAAAGAAATGATGAAAAGAGGAAACGTATCAGAGTATTATAAGCTACTTAACGAACTATTGGTAGTTAAAAGCCAGTTAGTAAGATTCAATTATTAATAATTGAAATTACATAGCTGGCTTTTTTTCTTCTTAGCTTTTATAATTACGTTTTAAGTAGCTTCCTAATGCAAGGATAAGGCAACTACTACTTATGGATAGTACAATACTTCTTCACGGAATACTATTTGGGATCATTCTTAGTTTTTTAATTGGTCCCATGTTTTTTGTGCTATTGGAAACTAGCATTAAAAAAGGAGTTAGACATGCTGTTTTTCTTGACATTGGTGTATTACTGAGCGATGTTTTATATCTAATTGCTTCTTTTTTCTTTGCACAAGAAATCAATGACAAACTAAACGAAAACACTTATGTAAAATTTATTGCTGGAGGGATTTTTATTGCAATTGGACTGGTGTCAATTATTAAAAAATCAAGCTATCTCAAAAACACAAGCACAATTGACCTTGACTCTATAAATAATGCTGAGTCTGAAAATAAAATATTTGGCTTTAAGAAAAGAACTTACATTGCTTTAATTGCAAAGGGAATAGGTTTAAATGCTATTAACCCTGGAGTATTGATCTATTGGATTGCGGCTTGCACATACGCTACTGAAGAATTATCGATTAGCGGAAATAACCTCATTTATTATTTTACAGCTACTTTAACTACTATGTTTTGTGTTGATCTACTAAAGATCTATTTTGCTAGTAAATTACAAAGCAGGCTTAATAATAAAACTCTTGCTTTAATGAGTATTGTAATAGGAACTGCACTTGTGATTTTTGGGTTAGCTATTTGTTTTAGGGATTTCCATGTATGAAAGTAGATTTTATAATTGTTGGTCAAGGCTTAGCTGGAACAGTACTAGCCTTAAACTTGCTGGGAAAATCTAAATCATTTATAATAATTGATAATAATTCTACTAGTGCTAGCTCTTTTTCTGCTGCAGGGATCTCACATCCCTTATCTTTTAAAAGGCTTATATTGTCATGGAATGCTGAAAAGCTAATCCCATATGGAAGAGACTTTTATCTGCGTTCTTGTGAATTAATTAACGAATCCTGTTTTTATGATCAAGACATGATTCGGATATTTTCATCATATGAAGAGCAAAATAACTGGAACAGAAAAGCAACAGAAGTACCTTATGTTAATTTGTTAAAAAAATCATCCTTTCCTATTTCAAAACATAAAATCAATGCCCCATATGGTTATGGGTCTGTAACTAATGCAAGCAGGCTTAATGTCTCAAAATTTGTAAAGAAAGCCAGGGAATATTTTATTGAAAACAAAATAATGATCGTAGAAGATTTTAAACACTCATTACTTTTAATGCAAAAAAATGAATGTCAATACAAACATATAACCTGTAATAAGATTATCTTTTGCGAAGGCCCTTCCATAAAAAACAATCCCTATTTTGATTACATTCCATTTGGCTTTAATAAAGGAGATATTCTTACAATATCTAGTAATGAGCTCCCAATAAAGCTTTTGAGCAAAGGGTGTTTTGTTCTACCCACTAAAAACAATGAATTTATTGTCGGCTCTACTTATAACCATAATGATTTAGATGTCAACAGAACAACTAGCGGCAGAAAAGAATTAATTGCTAAATTAAATAAATTAGGGTCCTTTAAATATGAAATTTTATCTCAAAAAAGTGGGATCAGGCCTTCTTCTATTGACAGGAAGCCTATTATAGGTGAGCATCCATTGATTAAAAACATGTTTCTATTTAATGGGTTAGGAAGTAAAGGTGTCATGCTTGCTCCTTATTTTGCAGAAGAATTATTAAATGCTGTTCTTCAAAATAAAAAAATAGAAAAAGAAGTCGCTGTTGATCGCTTTTCAAGATCACATCTTCATAAATTTATAAACCCACATCCTCTAGATTAAGCATAGCTTAATTAACTTAAAAAAATTGAATATGATTATTTCATTTATTGTTAAGGGAAGTGCTAAAAACAAAAAATTAGTGGAGCCCTTTATTGGCAAAGTCCATGCATTAAATAAGTACCGACAAGTTATTATTGAATATACAGAGTATCCTGGCCACGCTATAGATCTTGCAAAAAAACATACCGAAAAAGAGGTAAATATAATTATTGCAATGGGAGGTGACGGCACATTAAATGAAGTGCTAAACGGCATCATGTCTGCCGTTAAAAACAAACCTTCTCTTGGTCATTTTCCTTTAGGAACAGCCAATGATTTCAGCAAAACTTTAGGGTTAGAAAAAAATTTGGAACAATTTTTGAAACTACTTAATTCTAATCATACAATTTTAATAGATGTGGGTAAAATTATCTGTCAAAAAAAACAAGTTGTTAGTGAGCGTTATTTTATTAACATAGCGGATGCTGGTCTTGGAGGTTTTGTTGCTCATAAACTAAATAATAGTAAAAAAATGTTAGGAGGAAAGATCACTTATTTTAAAGTAATATTAACTGGAATACTATCTTTTAAAAAGCCTATAGTAAAAATTACTTTTAATGATTCTTGTTATAAAGGTAAATTAATGTCGCTAGCCATTTGCAATGGAAAATCTTTTGGCAACGGCTTGATTATTTCTCCAGATGCAAAAATAAATGATGGTGTCTTTAATATTACTCTCTTAGGAGATGTTACTGTTTTGGACTATTTTAAAAATATAAGGAAACTAAAAAAAGGAATTAAACTAAAGCACCCTAATATCCACTACTATACTTCAAAAAAAATACAACTAAATACTAAAGAAGTTTGTGAAGTTGAGGCAGATGGGGAATATGTTGGCTCTGGAGAAACCTCTTTTGAAATTATACCAAAATCACTGAATTTTTTATCCTATCAACCAATTTAAATCACTAAATATTTTAATTATGAAAAAAATAATACCACTTTTTGAAACAAATATGAGTAAAGCTTGTATAATGTCTAATCAATACTTACTTAAAAAATCTTTTATGAAATACTTTACACTTACCTTTATTTTACTGTTCACCTTTTCAATAAACATTAATGGTCAATGTGTAGACGGGAACTGCCACAAGGGTCATGGTACATTTGAATGGGAAAGCGGTGACACTTACATTGGGTCATGGGTAAACGGTCTTCCTGATGGAAACGGTAAATTTATATGGGCTAATGGTGATAAATACAATGGTAATTTTGAAGAAGGAAAATTAGCTGGTCGTGGAACCTATAAATGGAAAAACGGCAACACTTTTACTGGCCAATGGAAAAATAATCAAATGAATGGTCGTGGTACTTTTCATTGGGTTTCAGATGGCGCTACCTATGAAGGCTTCTTTCAGGATGATAAAATTACAAATTCTGAAACTGACGATTCGCAAGACCTTCCTGAAGGAAAAGATTAATAGTCTTTTATGACATTGCCAATGTAGCAATGCTAATCTTAATTCCTTGAATATCCTTTAATGTTGAAACGCAATTCTCAATTGTAGATCCTGTTGTTATGACATCATCTACAATTAACACATGCTTATTTTCAATGATTGAAGTTGCGTTACTTTTTAAATAAGTGTTGTGATTATTCAGCCAACGTTTGTATCTTTTTTTGCTAGTTTGAGATGTTTTAAAAGTGTCGCTAGCAAGCACCTCATTGCAAATAGGAAGCTTTAACACAGTAGCCACTCCTCTTGCGATATAAAGACTTTGGTTATACCCTCTTTTCCGCTCTTTTTTTTTGTGTATTGGTACTGGAATGATCATGTCAAGGTCTTTGTGTTTTGGTGACTTCAATAACTCTTTCCCTAGCTCTACACCTAAGAATTCTCCTATTACAGGTTGGTTATTATATTTTAGAGCAAATATTAATTTTTGTATTATACTCTCTTTTGTATAAGAATATAAAGCCATAGCTGAATCAAACTCAACCATTCCCCATAACATTTTTGAAACAGGATTTGCATGGTATTTGTAGTATTCTGTTTTACAAAGAGCTGTTAAGCAAGTGGTGCAAATGCATTTTTCGTTTTTCATTAACCCCTCATTGCATCCTGGACATACCCTTGGATAGATCAAAGACAAGAAATCATTCCACATCGCTTTATTAATAGATTTATATATAATATTAAAGTGTTAGTGCTATTACTTTTAAATTTATAAAATCAATTATAGGAATATATGGAAAATGTTAAAGAAAATAAAAAGCATAAAAACCTATTTTACTTTCTAATTATCTTTTTATTATTAGGCACAGTAGGATATCTAGCAATAGAAATTAATTCATTAAATGAAAAAAATAAATCTCTTTCTCAAGAATCAAAGTATGAAAAAGCTAAACTTGAGGATGAAAGAGATAAAGTAATGTTTGATCTAGAAAAAATGAGCTTTAGCTATGATACTTTAATGGTAGCTAATGACTCCATGAACCTCGAATTTATAGAACAGAAAAAACAAATTGAAACTCTTTTACAAAAAGTAAAAAGTAAAGATTATAGCTTATACAAAATTAAAGAAGAAGCCAATACTTTAAGGAGAATCATGAAAGATTATATTCACACGATTGATTCTTTAAACACATTAAATATCAACCTTCAAAATTCACTTACTGAAAAAAACAATGAGCTTTCAAAAGTCCAAAATGAAAATCAAAATATAAAAACTGAAAATCTTGAATTACTTGAAACTGTAGCTAAAGGGTCCATCTTGCAAGCGTCCAATATAATAGCACAAGGGATAAGAATAAAAAACTCTGGAAAACAAGTTGAAACTACTAAAGCAAGCAGAGTGAATATGCTAAAAGGATGCTTTACATTAGTAGAAAATAAAATTGCTGCTTCAGGAAATCTTTTTATCTATATGAGAATAATTTCTCCAGAAGGAAAAGTATTAACCTCTTCGATCCCTGAATCAATTCTAACCGGCAACAACACTTCTATAGACATCAGCGTTAAGAGACAAATCAATTATCAAAATACAAATACAGATGTCTGTGTTTACTATGAAGTTGATGAAACTTTAAATTCTGGCACGTATTTAGTAGAGATATATTCAGGGAAATACAAAATTGGGAATACCTCTTTTGCTTTAAAATAATTATAGAATAAAAAACAATGCAAAAATAAAAATCAAAACAATGATAAGGTATTGCCATAAATCAATAAAATAAGGGTAATACTTTTCCCAATATGATTTCAACTTTTTCATTGTCAATGAATTTGCAAATAACATGTTTCAATATATAAAAACAATATTTTCAATTTTAGCTTTTGCTACATTTAGTTGCCTTAATGCACAAAATACTGGTGATACAATTACTATTAATTTATCTAACTCAAAAATACTAATCATTTCTGCTGAAGAAGTAGATGAGTGGGATTTTGAAGCAGAAGAAATAGAGGATGCTAAAAAAAAAGAGAACAAGTTAAAGCTGCGACCTGAATTGTTTTTTGGATCAAATGGTTACCTGTCATCATTGAACAACTTTAATTTTTCAGATGAATACTTAAACATGCAAGTCAATTATCTACGTTCAAATACATTTGCTACAAACATGATGCTAAAGGGATTAGAAGTTAAAAATAAAAGGTTCTACTTTTCTCCTGGAATTGGTATTAGTAAGAATAATTACTTTTTTGAAAATTCCATTAGGCTTCAAAATGAAAATGACAGCACGCTTTTTATTACTGACACTATAACTAATTTTAATAAGTATAAATTATCAAGTACCTATTTACAATTACCTTTAATTCTTGGTTTGAGACTCGGAAATCTAAATAAAAAAACCATTGGGGTTCAGATAGGATTTATTGCAGGTTTTAAGGTCAACTCAAAAGTGATCAATCACTATGAGGATAATGGGTCTCATTATAAATCAAAAGAGTATAATTCATTTAATCTTCAGCCGTTTAAACTTTCAACCGTTGGTCGACTAAGTATTGGTAAAATCGGAGTTTATGCCTCTTATTCTATTACTTCTCTTTTTATTGAAAACAGTGCCGCAAATGTATATCCTTTTAGCTTAGGGTTAATGATAGGCGGTTTTTAAATTAAAACTATGATAAGAAATATTGCTTTTTTAATATGCGTGCTAATGGTTTCAGTAATCTTTAATTCCTGCGAAGGTGATAAAATCAATGCTGATATGATCAAGCCAAAAGCCAATAAAAAATTAGGTGCCCTTCTCGTTGTTTTGGATAAAAGATATTGGGACGGTCCAATTGATGAGCTATTAAATGAACAATTTGGTGAATATATTTTCACTACCCCAATGCCATGGGATCAAGAATTTGACATTAAAAAAATAGACCCGAATGGATTTAATGGCATGACCAATACTGATAACACCATACTGTTCTTTTCTATTAATAATGAGTCTAAGAGTGGCCATTCATCCTATGTCCCTCCTATAAAAGACAGGTATGCGAAAAACCAAATTATCTTTGACATCCCTTCAATGACAGAAGAAAATGTTTTAATCTATTTGGAAAGGTATGCAGACACCATTAAAAAAACCATTGAATCAGAATATCTGTTAAAGTTAACCTCTCGCCTTAAAAACAATGATGAAATAAATGAGCTTTTAAAACAAAATCATCAACTTTCTTTATTAATTCCACCTGGAATGAAGCTAATTAAATCAAGCTCAGCATTTACTATGCTAGAAAAAATAAAAATAAAAAAAGATGATAATGGTGATCATGAAATTCAAAAACGAATATTTATTTATAGTTACCCCTATAATGACGAAGCTCTTTTTACTCAGGAAAAACAAATTAAGATAAGAGACTCTGTCTGTAAAAAGCATGTGAAAGGTCGTTTAGAGAACTCATATATGACTACAGCAAAAGACAAGTACAGGCCACTTGAATCAACTGTCCAAATACATAACAGTAATTACTCATTAGAAACAAGAGGATCCTGGAGAGTGATAAACGACAGAATGGGCGGAGCGTTTATCAGTGTTGCTATTCATGACCAATCTAAAAACAGAATCGTCACTATTGAAGGCAATGTGTATGCTCCTAATTTTAGTAAAAGAGAATTCATTAGAGAAATGGAGGCAATCGTTTATTCTTATCAATTCATGTCTCAATAAAGATGTTTTTCTTGAGGGCTATCTCTTTAATTTGGTTGTAAAAACTATCCATTTCATTGGATTTTATTAAATCCTGATCTAATATCCTTATCGTGTTATTGTTTAATTTAAACTGCAGGTCATTATGCCTTCTAACAATCCCATTTATTTCATTCCAAGGAATAATTATTAAATTATTGTTAATGATAGTTATTGCGTTTTCCCTAACAATAACTTTATATAATTTCCTTCCAATTATTACATGTGAAACACTTTCAATAATATAAAAAATTAACACGATTACTAAAGCAGTTCCTTTTTCATAATAATTAAAAAGTAATAATGAAATAAATAAACATAACACACATTGAAAAAATTCATAAACCACACATTTTTTCCAACCAGCCGTGCTGACTTTAAAAGCATTAATCTTCTTTACTTTAAATAATGCCTGCCATCTTAAATTAGACTTAAGAACAAGTAAAACAACTAATAATATTGGTACTATTTTTAATAGCATCGATAAATAAGGGATTTCTATTCCCATATCATCATGATAAGAAATAAAACAAAGCAGTCCTGTTACTATTGTTAGAACGATCGATATTGTTGAGTACATAGAAATCAAGCAGCAAAATTAACTAAATAAGCTTTTAGAAAGCATCACAATCGTAGATACCGTTACATTTATCATAGATCAACTCATGAAGACCTAATAATGAGGCTATTGCTACTTGTGAATAGTTTTGAGAGGCATTCTTAAACCCCCCCCATTCATTTTGCCAGATCCAAGAAATAAGATTTATTCCTGTTTTCGGTTCTTTTAATTGATTGATTAAACCACCGACATTACCTGCCCCAGCATGATAAATATGTAATACTAAAAATTTAAACCAAAGATCTGATTCTGAAAAAACAATTCCTTTTTTAACTAAAATTCTTTTGGCTTCAGGAATACAAACCTTACTTATAAGAGAACTTGCAGCTTTAGCTGATTTATTAAAGTCTTTTCTTTCATCAATTTCTCTATTGACAATCAGCCCATGTGTTCTTGCTACAGACTTCATTAATTGAAAAGGTCCATAAGCACCTGCATTAGAATAAGCCATCTTCCCAGGACTTTCGATTAATAAAATGGCTTGCGCAAACCAAGGATCAGTTTCAAATTCTTGAAAAAGTTCAATTGCTTTACTAATACTTGGAAAAGTTTCTTCAATTAAATAAAAATCTCTTTTACCAAAAGTCACATAGATCTTTGTAGTGGAATCTAGACAATGTACTGCCCTTACTGAGTCCTTATAATGCTGTTTTTCTTCTTCAGATTGATAAACCCATTTTACAACATTTTCAAACCCTAAAACCTCTCTAGTTGCAGCAATATTAATAATACAGGTGTCTGATCCATAATCCATTACTTTCCTCCAAAATTTAACTTGAGGCAACGTGTCCCACCTTTCAGAAAAAAGCTCGTCAAAATTAACTGCTAAATAATTAGCTGAATCCTTCTCAATATAAACATCTATCACTTTAGTTGACTGAGCCAATAGCTGTATATGAAAAATAAAAAATAATTGTAAAAGAATAAATTTAAGCATCTATAAAACTAACTCCATTTTAAAGTGATTTGTTTCGGAACTAAAGCTATATTTTAATATCAAATTGTGAAAAAAGTTAAATGCCTTGTAAAATCTCTGCCGCTTTTAAAATAGTATCATCTTTTTTGGCAAAACAAAACCTTAATACCTTTTCATCAAGTGGAGAGTTGTAAAAGACAGAAACAGGAATGGAAGCAATTTTAAATTCTTCAATTAATCGTATTGAAAAATCAACATCATTTTCCTGAGTAATATTAGAATAATCCAGTAATTGGAAATACGTACCATAGCAGGGGACTTTTTTAAACCTAGAGCCTTCTATTGACTCAGTAAAAAGGTCTCTCTTTTTTTGATAAACCTCCTTAATATTTAAGTAATTTTCTGGATTACTTAAATAG
>Ga0209992_10000609_pt1 | contig 46611 bp, 44 predicted proteins | sample 2SBtaG_2_FD_182564 | JGI IMG/M metagenome (GOLD analysis project Ga0209992, IMG submission 182564) | Deep subsurface microbial communities from Kolumbo volcano to uncover new lineages of life (NeLLi) - 2SBTROV12_ACTIVE470 metaG (SPAdes)... | ecosystem: Environmental > Aquatic > Marine >... | reverse complement strand
TTGAAGAAGTGCCAATGACCGAGGTGGATAAATATGGCGTTATTGATGGCGAGCTGCTAGAGGGTTCTAGTAATGCTTACCGGGTTAACTCTATGATTGAAAAACCATCCCCAGCAGAAGCGCCAACTAACCTTGCTATCATCGGCAGATACATACTCACCCCAGAAATCTTTGATGTACTTGAAAACACCAGTCCTGATAAAAATGGTGAAATCCAAATTACTGATGCATTAATGACATTAGCCAAAGAAGGCAAGGTTATTGCCTATGAGTTTAAAGGTGTTAGGTATGATTGTGGCAGTGTAAAAGGCTTTGTAGCTGCAACTAATTATTTTGCAAAACAACAAGGTGTTATCTAAATTATTTGATAGACGTTTTTTAGGCACACAATATAAAAGAGTATTAAAAATTAATCTAATAATTAAATATCATGAAAAATGTAGTATGGCATCATGCCGCAGTTACGCGTCAACATCGTAATGAACAAAATAACTATAAATCAGTCGTACTTTGGTTTACAGGGTTGTCTGGTTCAGGAAAATCAACATTAGCTCACGCTGTAGAAGAGGGACTACATCAAATTGGCTGCAGAGCCATAGTTCTAGATGGTGATAATATACGCCATGGTTTGTGTAAAGATTTAGGCTTTAGTGATAAAAATCGTAAAGAAAATATTCGCCGTATTGGCGAAGTGGCGAAGCTTTTTATTAAATCTAGTGTGATTACCTTGACTGCATTCATTTTGCCATTTAAAGAAGATCGAGATGTCAAAGGTTTGTATATGAAAGTCAAATCTCATGAAATTCAAAACTTTACAGGAATTAGTTCTCCATACGAAGTATCCAGAAGCCCAGACTTAATAGTAGATACTAGCCAAGAAACACTTAATGAGTCGGTTGATAAAGTTCTTGATGTATTGATTAATAAAGTAATTATTAAAAATGCAAATTGAAGGGTTTGAGATTGATTTTTATTAAAGCAGTCAGTAGAGGGTCGCATGCTGAAGATAGTCTTAATGAGTTTATCAAAGAGCTGGAAGAATACGAATTAGTTTCAGTGGGTAGTTCTATTAAACTCTGTCTAGTGGCAGAAGGTGAAGACTATATATATCCAAGATTTGGCTTAACAAGGCGCTATACATGCAATTATAAATGAATCTTCATGTGCATAAATACAGGTGATATCAAATGCTAATTACTACAGACGCTTCAATTTTTGAAATAGAACCTAAAGAAGTTGTCTACCCAGATAGTCGTGATGATTTAGTTAGAACTATTCGTCAATTATTATTAAACAATCAACACTTTACAATGCGCGCAGGAGGTACGTCGATAGGGGGTCAAGCAATTGGTGATGGTGTATTGGTTGATATATCAAAGTATCTTTCTAAGATAATTAATTTCTCAAAAGAAGGTCGAGAGGTGATTGTTGAGCCTGGAGTTATACAGGATGATTTAAATAATTTTCTCAAGCCATACAACCTAAAGTTTGCGCCGGATACTTCAACTTCAAACAGGGCAATGATTGGCGGCATGATTGGAAACAACTCATGTGGCTCTTATTCCATGTTTTATGGTACCACACGAGACCATGTTAAATCTGTAGAGGTAATTCTATCCGATGGCAGTTTAATTGAATTTAAGGAATTAAACAAAGAAGAGTTGAATCAAAAATTAATCCTAGAAACTTTAGAGGGCGATATTTATAGATTTATTGTTAATTTGTTAAATAATAATCAGCAAGCAATATTGGATGCATTTCCAGACGAAGATTTAATTAGAAGAAATACTGGCTATGCACTTGATGAGTTGGTTAGAAAGTATAAGCCGTTTAATCCAAATGGTGAGAACTTTAATTTAACACCACTTATCTGTGGATCTGAAGGTACTCTAGGTGTTATTGTAAGTGCAAAGTTAAATTTGGTAAAGTTACCAAAATATAAAGAATTAATAGTCGCTCATTTTTCTTCAGATGAACAGTCATTAAGTTTAGTTAAGGATTTAGTTAAGCTCTATCCAGCCGCCATTGAATATATTGATAAGCCAACATTGGATGCAAGTAAGAATAATAGTGAACAGCAGAAAAATAGAGTTTGGATTGATGGAAGCCCTAAGTCAGTGCTTATTATAGAATATTTTTCAAATTCTTTAGAAGAGTTAAATTCTAGTATATCTATATGTAAAAACATGTTGCTGTCCAATGGTGCATATAGTGTTAAATTAATTAACAAAAGTGATGCAAATAAGGTCTGGGAGGTTAGAAAGTCTGGTTTAGGCTTGCTAATGGGAAAAGTTGGGCCTAAAAAAACAGTTGCAGTTATTGAAGATGCTGTAGTTCCTGTAGATAGTTTGTATGCGTACTACAAAGAGATAAAAAGACTAATGCAATCATATAATGTAGATGCAGTGTATTATGGCCATGCTTCGGTGGGATTGATTCATATAAGGCCTGAGTTAGATTTATCTGATAAAAAAGATCAAGAGAAGATGACATCTATTGCCAACAATGTATCTAGAATTGTAAAAAAATACAAGGGATCGTTATCAGGGGAGCATGGTGATGGAAGGGTTAGAGCGCCATTTTTAAGAGAGCAGTTTGGCAATACGGTATATCAGTATTTAGCTGATTTGAAGCACTTATTTGATTCTAAAAATCTATTTAATCCTAATGTAATTTTATCAGATACCGACTTGCTGCAGAATTTACGACCAGTTGTTAACCAGAAAGATGTAGTTACGGCCTTTGATTGGGTTTCTGATATGTCATTTTTTTACGCAGCTGAGAAATGTAATGGCGCTGGAGTCTGTAGGAAGTCTAATGGTGATACCATGTGTCCATCATACAGGGCAACTAGAAGTGAGGAGTTTTCAACTAGAGGCCGTGCAAACTTATTAAGAAAGGCGTTACAATCAAGCAATCCACTCAAAAGTTTGAAAAGTAGTGAGATTAGGAGAGCATTAAGTTTATGCCTATCTTGCAAAGCTTGTAAGAGTGAATGTCCGGCAAATGTTGATATGGCAAAATTGAAGTCTGAATATTTATTCCAAACTAGAAATGTTACTAGTTATATTAAAACTTGGCATATAAGAAATTTAGGAAGCATTTTAAAGGTTGGATCCAAATCTCCAAGTGTGTTTAATTTTTTACAAAGTTCATTTGTTACTAATAAAATTTTTGGTTTTGAAAGATTGCCACCTTCATTAGAAGAGTCATTAGAAGTATGGTGGAATAAAAATAAATCTACTAAGAATAATTGCAGCACTACAGTTTGGGTGATGGTTGATATTTTCACCCAATATTACGATGTGAATATTGGCAGGGACCTACTTAATTTTCTTAAGAAGTGTGGTGTAAGCATTAAAGTTATTCCTGCCAGAGGCTCAATTGTAGCGTTAATATCTCATGGACTTCTTAATGAGGCTAAAAAAGCGATAGAGTTAGTGCAATCTCAACTTGTAAATGTCGAAGATAATGATTTTATTGTAGGTGTTGAACCAAGCGAAGTCTTGGTATGGAGAGATGATGTAAAAAGTCTGACTAATAATAAATTGCCTAAGATATTGTTATTTGAGGAGTTATTATTAGAACTCAATCAGCTGAATTTATTGCCAAAATTTGACGCATCAAATTCTAAGGTATGGGTATATGAACATTGCCATCAAAAATCTTTGGCAGAAACAAGCAATCTTATTAAGGCATTAGAGTTAATTCCAGAATTGAAAATTAAAATTATTGATGGTGGTTGTTGCGGCATGGCTGGAGAATTTGGTTATAAGCATTCAACAATATCTAAAAAAATAGCGCACAATTCTTTGGATGATTACATTGTAAAAATTAGAAATCAAGATGTGTTGATCGCAACAGGAACCAGTTGTAGAAATCAGATTCTAAATATCTTTAAGATTCAGCCAATGCATTTACCAAGTTTTTTTATCAATTTACTGAAGGATTATTAATGTTGAACGACAACTGGTTAGTTTTTAAAAATGACACGCTTCTTTCAAATGCTTTGGCTCAGGAAATCTTAGAGATTGCAGAAGAATCTATTAAGTTAAAGGGTAATTTTACTATCGTATTAGCAGGTGGCAATAGCCCAATGAAACTGTACAAAATCCTAAGAGATTCAAAGTCCAATTGGGATAAATGGAATGTATATATTGGCGATGAACGTTGTTTGCCTATGGATGATGATGATAGAAATGATCAAGCTATTATGAAAATATGGTTAGACAACAGCCCTATTAAAAAACATAATATATATCCAATTAAAGCTGAATTAGGAATGTTAGATGCACAGTTAGATTATGAAAATACTCTAGATAAGATCGATAGATTTGATGTGGTGCTTCTGAGTGTTGGAGAAGATGGACATACGGCATCACTATTTCCTAATCATAAATATAGTAAAAATAGAAGTGTAATATTAGAATACAACTCACCGAAGAATCCCGCAGAGAGAATTAGCATGTCACCTGATAGATTAAGTAAAGCAAGATATGTCTTTAAAATAATAATTGGAGAGACTAAAAAAATAGCTATTGATTTGTGGTTGAAGGGGGCGCCATTACCAATAAACCAAATTAATGGCGATGTCGAAAAGATGTATGTATGCATAAATGCCATGCCTAAAGATTCTAAATAAAGGGTATATTACAATTCTACGTTCGTCAAGGCATCAATATTTAAGTTATAAATTTACTACTAATAACAAAAACAATAAATAGATGTTACTTTATGATGCTATTTCAAACTTTGTTTTTTTATATAGGTATTGGTTTAAAATGGTCTATTGAAATTAATTGCTGTTGACTTTAGAGTGGAGTTTGTAGTGCGGTAGCAATGAGCAAGGTAAATAAATTTATACATAGCAAAGTTATTTACCTTGACTCACTTTTTAGTCTTCAAAAAAAAGTGCATCATATAATTTAAAAAAATTAAGATCTTAAATGAGCAAGAAACTAGAAACAGGTATTAAAAATGTTCGTAATGTGTCGAGTTACACTATTGGTGATGGCTCAATTAATGAACTACCTCGACTGATTGCAACGCAGCGACAGAAGAAAAAACAAAACATTCTATTTTTATTAGATGAATATTTTCAGAATAAGAAGGATGTTTTGAGTTTAATTGGTTGCGAGAAAGGAGATGAGCTAGTATTCGTCTTAACCCAGAATGAACCAACAACAGAATATATTAATGATCTTCTTTCTATACTCCAAGAAAAGGGCGTGACAGAGCCTGCTGCAGTGGTGGGAATGGGAGGCGGTACTACAATGGATGTAGCAAAGGCTATTTCTAATCTTTTATCTAATGGTGGTAAAGCAGAAGACTATCAAGGTTGGGATTTAGTGAAAAACCCAGGAATCTACAAGATAGCAATTCCCACACTCTCTGGTACTGGCGCCGAAGCAACACGTACTTGTGTGATGACTAATAAAAAAACAGGGCTAAAATTAGGAATGAATAGTGACTTTACTGTTTATGATCAGTTAATACTTGACCCGGTATTAACTAAGTCAGTCCCTCGTGATCAGTATTTTTATACAGGCATGGATGCCTACATTCACTGTATTGAATCACTTAATGGATCGTATCGTAATGCTATTGGTGACGCATATTCCGCACAGACTATTAGTCTTTGTCGTGAAGTCTTTATAAGTGATAATATGATGTCAGACGAAAATCGGTCGAAAATGATGGTTGCCTCTTATCTCGGCGGGTGTGCAATTGCAACTAGCTACGTTGGTGTATTGCATCCATTCTCAGCTGGACTGAGCGTGGTGTTAGGTATTCATCACTGTATAGCTAATTGTATAACGATGCGCGTGATGGAAGAATTTTATCCAGTTGAATACAAAGAATTCTGGCAGATGGTTAAACAGCAGGAAATAAGGGTGCCAGAGGGAATCTGCCAGAACCTCTCAGATGAGCAGTATGATCAACTCTATGCATCCACTATTATTCATGAAAAACCTCTTATTAATGCTTTGGGGGAGAATTTTAAAGAGGTACTAACCAAGTGTAAGGTAATTGATATTTTTAAGAGAATGTGATGATTGTTAATCTTTATAAATATTATATCTTTAACCAAAATAAGTGTGAATTTATTGTAATTTCTCCTAAGAGTTATGAAATTTAAAACCCCTTTCAGTGGTCGATCACACACCTACACCAAATGCGAGGTTCACTATGTTGTTGATGTAATGCAGTCTGCAACGCCACTTACTCAGGGTAGATATCAGAAAAAATTCGAACAAAAATTCTGTGAATATAGTGGAGTGAGACATTCATTTGCTTTAAATAATGCAACTGCAGGCTTGGAATTGTCCGCACAACTTTGCCAATTTACAGAAGGTGATGAAGTTATTATTCCAGGGCACACTTTTACTGCATCGGCCTACCCCTTTCTTAAAAAAGGCGCAAAGATCGTTTGGGCAGATATTGACATAGAGACAAGAGTTGTTACAGTAGAAACGATTGAAAAATGCATTACAGACAAAACAAAGGCAATTGTTGTGGTGCATCTGTATGGGTATGGCGCAGATATGTCGGCGATTATGCAATTAGCTCAAGAAAAAGGGCTGATAGTGGTAGAAGATGCTGCACAAGCGCTAGGTGTTGAGGTTGATGGTAAGATGGTGGGTACATTTGGTGATTTTGGAGTCTTTTCTTTTCATTCACACAAAAATATGACGACTTTGGGTGAAGGAGGGATGTTGACTGTTAAAAATGACCATATTGCAGAAATTTTGCCAATGTTGCGTCACAACGGACACTGTGGATTTGATTACGATAGAGAGTTGTATTGGAAACCTGCAATGGGCAATGTAGATATGCCTGAACTGAATGGTGAAATACTTTGGCCAAATAACTACTGCTTAGGTGAGGTTGAATGTGCACTCGGAACAAAATTACTTGACCGAATAGATCAGATTAATGAGCAGAAACGCCATAGAGCGATCATATTTATCGACGCTATGTCTGATTATCCAGAGTTAGAGTTTCATCGCGAAAAGTCCAAAAGGCACAACTACCACCTGTTGGTGGCTAGAGTGACTAACGGTAAACGTGACCTATTGATGCAGGAGATGGCTAAAGCAGGAGTTCAATGCGTTGTGCAGTACTACCCGCTCTATCGATATGATCTATATAAAAAAATAGGTCAAGACCTAGCTGATTGCCCTAATACAGACCAGTTTTTTGATAATATGATCTCTTTCCCTTTTCATCATATGTTGAAAGATGATGATTTTATCTGGATGATAGAGACAACAAAAAAGTCCTTATCTAAAATAATTGGCTAAGGAGTATTACAAGTGATAAAAAAAAGAAACTGTAATCCAAAAGTCTCAGTTATTGTTGCTACTTATAATCAGCAACAATTTATCGGTCGATGTTTGCGCTCTTTATTACATCAAACAGTTCCACATTCAGATTACGAAATTATTGTAGTGAATGATGGTAGCGTTGATCTAACCGGTTATGCTTTAGAGTTATTCTGTGATCCATCAGAATCAGTGGTGCAGGTCATTACCAATGAATCCAATCAAGGGCTTCCAGCATCAATTAATAAAGCATTGAGAGTAGCAAAGGCGCCATATGTGGTACGAGTTGACTCGGATGACTTTGTTAATACAAACTTCCTGAACTTCCTTTGCAATTACCTTGATTTCAATAATTACGCCGATGCGGTTGCCTGCGACTATCTATTGCTTGATGACGCAGAGAGAGAGTTGCAGAGATGCAATTGCGAGGAAGAGCCTATTGCATGTGGTATCATGTTCCGTAAAGAGCAACTATTTGAGATTGGACTTTATGATGAATCATTCAGATGTAACGAGGAGCGTGACCTGAGAGTTCGATTCGAGAAAAAATACAAAATTCACCGATTGGAGATGCCACTCTATCGCTATCGACGACACAGCAACAACATAACAAACGATAGCGAAGCAATGGAATATCACCACAACCAGCTCATCGAAAAACACGGTGAAGATTTAGTGACTAATAAAATAGTAAAATAGGCTAGTGGAATCCGTAGTTGCCATTATTCAGGCTAGAATGGGCGCTAGCCGTCTTCCAAATAAAATGTTGCTGCACCTTCATGGGTATCCCATTGTGGAGTGGGTCTACCGTAGAGTCTCAAAAGCTAGAAAAATAGATCGAATTATCTTTGCGCTACCAGATACCCCGCAAGATAACTTGTTGTCATGGTATTTAGAGTCGATAGGTGCCGAGGTATACAGAGGAAGTGAGACAGACTTGGTGGATCGATACTATCAAGCAGCAAAAAAAACCAAAGCAGAGTATGTTGTTCGTATTTGTGCTGATAACCCACTTATCTGCGCCAGTGAAATAGACCGATTAATTGACTATTTTGCACAGTACTCTTGTGACTATGCTTATAATCATATCCCCAAAAACAACAGATACCCAGATGGTTTAGGAGCAGAAATTTGTCGCATGGAGACGCTTGAAAAGATACATGCAGAGGCTAGAAAACCTGAATATCGAGAGCATTTATTCAACTATATTTGGGATAATCAAACTAAATACACAATTAAAACATTTGACCCACCAGAAGATCTTGCTTACTCAGAATTGAAATTAGATGTCGACAATATGAATGATTATAAAAAACTATTGGAAAAACAGTACAGAATAGATATGAGTGCTCAGCAGGTTGTTAATTTAACGCTTAGGAATGAGCGTTATGAGTAAGAATATCATTTGGCATAATGCAACGGTAACACGCAAGCGCAGAAATAGTAATAATGGACATAAATCAGTAGTTTTGTGGTTCACAGGCTTGTCGGGTTCTGGGAAATCAACATTGGCTCATGCAGTAGAAGGGGAGTTACATCAATTGAATTGCCAGACTACAGTTTTAGATGGAGATAATGTTAGGCACGGTCTTTGTCAGGATCTTGGGTTTAGTGAAAAAGATCGAACAGAAAACATTAGAAGAATTGGAGAAATGTGTAAGTTGTTTGTAGATACTGGGGTGATTACACTTTCCGCATTTATCTCCCCATCATCAAAAGATAGAGACCAAGTAAGAAATATAATATCTAAAGAAGATTTTATAGAGGTATATGTAGAATGCTCACTTGAAGCTTGCGAAACAAGAGATGTAAAAGGTATGTATGCGTTAGCGAGATTAGGAAAAATCAAAAATTTTACAGGTGTTAGCGCGTCTTATGATATACCTGATAATCCAGATATTGTAATTAATACAGAGATGCAGACGATAGAGGAGTCAGTAGCCTCAATTATAAATATTCTATATATTAGAAATTTTATTAAAGAAGAAAAAATATGAGTCATACAATTACATTATTTTTGCATGTTGGTTTTGGGAAAACTGCAACAACATATATGCAAAAACAGATATTTTCTAAAATAGCATTGAATGAAGATAACTGCATATATTTTGGAAAGCTAGGTGATGATGAGATAATGTTAAATGACAGTTTTCATAAATTACATTATGAGTTATTTAATTCACTAAATGGACTAAGGCGCTACAGAAGTAGAAACTCAACTAGATTGGTAAATAGTTATGCCAAAGTGGTTTCTGATCAAATAATCAATAAATTCGGTTGCGATAGCGGAAAAATGTCCAAGGGGGGGGCTATCATCTCGAATGAAAGTCTATTGGGATATGGTGGATATAATGCTGAACTGAATATGTTTTTATTAAAAATGGTGATTGAGCGAGTAAGAGAAAACCTAAGGGAAGAGTATAAGATTGAAGAAAGGGTGCTTGTAACATTTAGAGAGCAAGTGTCACTATTAAAGAGTAATTTTGCCTATGACTATTATCATCAATCAGATAAATTTAAAACTTTTGATAAATTTATTGAGTATGGAGTAGAGAACCATCATGATGATATATTTGGGTCTCTGTGGATAGATGAAGTAATTCAATTTATGAATAATATTTTTGGTAAAGAAAACTTATATTTTGTTCCTTATGAACTGTTAAAGAAAAATGAAAAAGAGTTCTTAACTCGAACAGTAGTGCGTTCAGGTCTTATTTCCAAAGACAAGATTGATAGATATTTGAATTTGAAAAAAGAAAATGTGAATACCGCTAAAAATACCGGCAATAATTTAATTAGAGATATATCCAGCATACAAAAAATCATTGCAACCCTATCTCAATATAAGCAATTTATTCCATCATTCGCACTAGGATTTGCAAAAAAAATCTATTTTGCTATATCTAAACGACAAAAAACTATAATAAAAGGTGAGGTGGTCATGACACAAAAGCAAAAAGAACAAATTATGGAAATTTACCGTAACTCAAATACAAAAGCAGCCAAAATGATTTCAATTGATTTAAGAAAATTAGGATATGCAGTAGAAGAATGAAGATTTTAGATGTAGTCATTAACCCAGTTACAAATAATAGCTTAATTGCGCCTCCATATATAATTGCCGAAGCCGGTGTAAATCACGAAGGCGATATGGATCAAGCACAACGTTTGATTGATGAGGCTGCAGAGGGTGGTGCGCATGCGATAAAGTTTCAAACTTACAAGGCGAACACAATTGCCTCTAAGGATTCCCCAGCCTATTGGGATACCACGAAAGAACCGACCGATAGTCAATATAAACTTTTCCAAAAATACGACAAATTCTGGAAAGGGGAATATGAACAGCTCAAGAGTTACTGCGATCAGGTTGGCATCGAATTTATGAGTACTCCATTCGATGTGGAGTCAGCCAACTTTCTTAATGATCTGATGGATGTCTTTAAAATCTCCTCATCAGATATTACCAATAAACCATTTATAGAGTACCTATGTGATTTTGGTAAACCGATTATTTTATCTACAGGAGCATCATATCTACACGAGGTGCAAGAGGCAGTGGAGTGGATTGATAATAAGAAGGTGCATGTCGCACTATTACACTGCATTCTCAACTATCCAACGCTGGATGAGAATGCAAATTTAGGAATGATTAAAGATTTGCAAAAAAAGTTCCCGGATAAAATAATTGGCTATTCAGACCATACTCTGCCAAATGATATGAAAGTATTAGAGATGGCAACGCTACTTGGTGCGGTAATTATTGAAAAACATTTTACCCATGATAAAACCTTACCAGGCAACGACCACTACCACGCTATGGATAAACAGGACTTAAGGCAGTTTCATAGCAACATGGAGTGTACTTATAAGATACTGGGAAAACAATACAAACATCCATTAGTAACTGAAGAGACAGCCAGAAATAATGCAAGACGAAGTCTAGTCGCACAAAAGGAGATTCCCAAGGGGAAAATAATTGAAGAAAGTGATTTAACCTTTAAAAGGCCGGCTCATGGAGTAAGTCCTAGATTTATAGGTGAGATAATTGGAAAAAAATCTATTGTAAATATAGAAGAAGATATGGTTCTAAAATGGCATATGTTTGATGATTAATCTTGAAAAAGAGATAGATGGTTATCTAAAAAGATTATTTCCGATTACTAGAAGTATTACCGGTAATGGAAATAGAGAAACATTAAAAATATTACAAGAGCTGATACCTTTAAATATATTAGAATATCCAACTGGGCAATAAGTATATGACTGGACTATTCCAAAAGAGTGGAATATCAAAGATGCTTGGATAAAAAATAGTAAAGGTGAAAAAATAATAGAGTTTAAAAACTCAAATCTTTATGTTGTGAGTTACTCAACCCCTATCCATAAAAAAATGAAATGGAGTGAGTTGAAAAATTATCTCCATTATTTGAAAAATTCACCAGAAGCTATACCATATAGAACAAGCTATTATAATGAAACATGGGGTTTTTGCCTTTCATATTCTCAATTCTCAATTAAATGGCGATGAAGAGTATGAAGTATTTATAGATAGTGAGCTTTCAGATGGCAGCATGTCATTAGGAGAGCTGATTATAAAAGGAAAATCAAAAAAAGAGTATTTGCTATCTTGTTATATATGCCATCCATCCATGGCAAACGACAGTTTAAGTGGTGTAATTACAACAGCATTTATCGCTAAAGAATTATTAAAAATACAAGACAGATTAGAGCATAGTTACAGAATAGTTTTTGTGCCAGAAACAATAGGTGCTATAGCATACTGTGCAAACAATGAAAAAGCCATGAAAGAGATAGATAATGGCTTGGTTATTACCACCTGTGGTGGTTTAGGAGATTTTGGATATAAACAATCATGGGAAGAAAATAACTTTATTAATGAGATGATTGAAGATGTTTTTAATGAAAATAACATAAACTTCAAAACTTACCCATTTGATATACATGGAAGTGATGAAAGACAGTACTCATCACAAGGTTTTAAAATAAACTGTGCTACTATCTCTAAAGATAGATACTATGAATATGGTTATTATCATACAAGTTTAGATAATCTTGACTTTGTAAATGCAAAAAATCTAAATAAAACTTTAGACCTATACTTGCAACTTATAAATAAAATGGATAAAAATATCGTATATAGAAATCTTCATCCAAACTGTGAAGTGATGTTGAGTAAGCATGATCTATATCCAAAAACAGGTGGGGCGCAGTTGCCGAATAGTAATGTATCTGCCTTAGATATAATACTTTGGATTTTATATTATTGTGATGGCAGTATTAATTTGTATGAAATTAGTCAAAAGTTGAAGATAGATATTAGTCTAGTTTATAAAGAGACTAAACAACTTGAAAATAAAAAAATATTAAAAATAATAAATGAGTAGTAAATTTACAATTGAAGAGGTTGAAACAATAGAAGATTGGCAAAAATTTGCTCAAACATCTTTACAATATACAATGTTTGTTAGTTCAGTATATTTAAAAACATTTGGTGGTAAATATAAAACATTTTTTGTAAAAAAAGGTATAGAGACGAAAGCTGGTTTTTGTATTTTATTATCAGATGATGAAAAAGATATTGTACTTAATGAATTGGTTATATATTCAGGTATTTTATTTCAAAATGATAAATTTAAAAAAGAAGTTAAAGCAAGGTCAGAAAGATTTGAAATAACAGAAACCATTATTGATTATATTACGAAAGCATATGAAAATATTGAGATAGCTTTAACTCCACAAGTTGATGATATGCGACCATTTATTTGGCATAATTACGGTTCTACAAAGATAGATAAAAAGTTTAATTTAGATTTGAGATATACAAGCTATATAGATATATCAGAATTAAAAAATATAGAAAATGAAGAAGATACAACTATTTTTAAATCTTTAGAAACACTCAGACAGCGAAATATAAGAAAAGCCAGAAAAGAAGATTCGGTAACAGTGGAAGAGTTAACTGTAAGTTTATTTTTAAAATTTTATGTAGATTTGATGCATAAGCAAAATGAAACGGTATCAAAAGAGAAATTAGATAATATGTTAAATATTATTGAAAATACTGTAAACAATAATCAAGCAGTAATGCTGGCTACTAAAAACAATAAAGAAGAAATCATCTACCTTGCAGTTTTTTCTTTTGATAAACATAGAGCCTATTATCTTTTTGGTGCAGGTAATCCAGAATCAAAAGAGGTTTATAAGGGGACAATTTGTTTTTGGGATGGGTTTATAAAGCTAGCAAATGATTACAACATAAAGGAAGTGGATATGGAAGGCGTAAATTCACCATCTCGAGGATGGTTTAAACTTAGTTTTGGTGGAGGATTAAGGTCGTATTATGAAGTTAAATTGGAGCAAAATAAATGAATATCAATACAGATCAAATTAGTCTTACAGGGGTGGTATCAAATCTTAAATTTCATTATTATCGGGGTAAAGGGCATTTATTTAGATATATTCTAAATCGAATCATATGGTTTTGGTATCCGCGTTTTAATGTTTTAACAAAGTATCCAGAGCATGTTGATATTGAGTTATCAGCAATGTGCGATATGAAATGTCCAATGTGTTACACCATTACTGATGAGTTTAAAAAATCTGTTAAACGTAGAAATATGAAGTGGGATACAATAAAAGCAATTCTTGATGAGTGTGGAAAGGGCGGGGTTTTTTCGATTAGATTGAGCTGGAGAGGTGAAAGCCTTCTTAATAAAAACTATGTAAAAACAATTAAGTATGCAAAGTCAGTTGGTATTAAAGAGGTATCTTCATTGACTAATGCTTTAAGGTTGACACCAGATATATTTGAGCAGCTAGTTGATGCAGGTATGGATTGGTTGACTATTTCAGTAGATGGCATTGGTGATACCTATAATGAAATTAGAGATCCAGCTATTTTTGATGAATTAATCGAAAAGTTAAATGAATTTAGAGAAATTAAAAGAAAAAAAGGAAAAGTAAAGCCAGTAATAAAAGTTCAAACTATCTATCCAGCGATTAAGGAAGACCCACAAGCATATTTTGATGTTTTTGAGCCTCTAGTTGATCAAGTTTCAGCTAACCAGTTAGTAGACTATTTGCAGCAAGATGATGAAATTGCATACGCGCCAAAATTCAACTGCCCTGTGTTATATCAAAGGCTAACTATTGGCTCAGATGGTAGGGTATTAATGTGTTATAACGACGAGTTTGATCATCATGTATATGGAGATATTTCAAAAGGGGACACAATAGAAAAGGTATGGAATGGAGAAGAAATGACGAGAGCTAGAGGGGTGCATAAAAAACATAAAGGTATAGAGAGTTATCATGCCTGCAATCGATGTTTTTTGCCGAGAGAGCATGAAAGCTATGAGACAGTAAAAATAAATGGTAAAAATATTTCAGTTGACATGTTGTCAGGAAGAGATCAAGAGGTGGGGAAATGATAGAAAGTAAAAAAGCAGGTGAAATGGTATGAGAATTTTATCTTTATATTGGGGCATAAACTCTAGCGCATCAATTTATATTGATGGTAAAGTGATAGCTTCAACACATGAAGAAAGATTTACAAGAATAAAAAATGATGACGCTTTCCCTCAACATGCAATTAATTATTGTCTTAAAGAAGCAAATATATCTTCAAATGATTTAGATGGTGTAGCAATCGCATCTTATATTCAAGGTTTTGATTTTACTGTGTTGAGAGAAGCACATTGGAATATAAAAGATTATATAAAAGAACAAAAAGAATATTGGTGTCCAAAGTTTAATGAAAATAAAGCCTTATCTAAAGTAGAAGTTTTTTCAGAAAAAATTGATTTAGAAGCATACCCTAGTAAATATTGGAAAGAAAATATTGATAGTAAAACTAGAAATGAAGAGTTTATAAAAGATAGAGAATCTATAGTTGCAGAATTTTTGAATATTGATAGTAGTAAAGTAACAAGAATAGAGCATCATAGATGTCATTCACACTATTCATATTATGCTTCACCTTTTAGAGAAGAAAAAGTATTGTCATTTACTATTGATGGTATGGGTGACGGACTTAATGCAACTATTGGAATATATGATGAAAATGGTAAATATGAAAGAGTATATCAAACGAGTGAGGCAAATATAGGCAGAATATATAGATATATGACACTACATTTGGGAATGAAACCAAATGAACATGAATTTAAAGTGATGGGTTTAGCTCCTTATGGTAAAGCAAAATATGGGCAAGAAGCCTTAGATATATTTAATGAAACTTTATATGTAGATGGTATTGATTTTAAGTGGCATGAAAAACCTACTGATAGTTACTATTACTTTAAAGATAAATTAGAGGGCATTAGATTTGATAATGTAGCTTGGGGGCTGCAATCTTGGGTTGAAAACCTTTTAACTACTTGGGTAAAAAATGCTATCGATAAATTTGGAATCAATAAAATCATCCTTTCAGGTGGTGTAGCTATGAATATAAAAGCTATGGGAGAGATTGCAAAACTAGAAGAAGTAGAAGATATATTTGTAGGTGGAAGTGCTAGTGATGAATCTATGGCTATAAGTGCAGGAATTTGTCTAGCTGAAGATATGAGTGAAAACTGGAATAGTAAAGATATAAACCCTATAGAAAATCTTTATTTGGGACCCAAGGCCACTTTAGAAGAAGAAAAGCAAACTATAGATGATTTAGATAAATCAAAATATATTATTACAGATACTTTTAACAGTAAAGATATAGCACAATATTTAGCTAATGGAAAAGTATTAGCAAGATGTGCAGATAGAATGGAATTTGGACAAAGATCGTTAGGAAATAGATCTCTTTTAGCTGATCCAAAAAATTTAAAAGTTAAAGAAACTATAAATGCTATGATAAAAAACAGGGATTTCTGGATGCCTTTTGCTCCTGTAGTGATGGATAAGTATGTAGATAAATATTTAGTAAATCCAAAAAAATTAGTATCAAAATATATGACAATAGGATTTGATACTACAAAAGAAGGATACGAAGCGATGACGGCAGCCTGTCATCCAGCGGATAAAAGTGCAAGACCTGAAATGCTAACAAGAGAGTTGAACCTCACTATGTATGAAATAATGGAAGAATTTGAAAAGATTACAGGTCGTGGCGCAGTGCTGAATACTAGTTTTAATCTTCATGGCTATCCAATAGTAAATACACCAAAAGAAGCGGTTTACGTTCTAGAGAATAGTGGTCTGGATGGTATTATTTTAAATAATTATTTGATCGTAAAGGTTAATAAAGATGACTAAAAAACATAATAGTGAGATTATCAGTGATGGCTACCACGACTATGTTTTTAAGGATGGAGAGCTGGTAGGGCGCTTTGATGATATGTATTGTCATTCTAAGGAAATACCTTGGCATCAAGACAAGACAGCCGATCGGCTATTCGTTGATTTAGATATTTCAATCATCAAGCACTTTATTCCAAAATTCAACATTAAGTCACTCTGTGATATAGGTTGTGGACTTGGTTATGTAACAGCTAGATTGCATGATGAGCTTGCACCTCATATTGGTGATTTTAAAGTGACAGGGCTTGATATATCACCAGAGGCAACTAGAAAAGCTAAGCAATTACACCCTGATCTTGAATTTTTCAGTGCCAATATTATGACGGATAATATGGAGCAATGGAGGGGGCAGTTTGATTTTATCTACATGAAGGATGTTCTGTGGTATGTCTGTCAAGACGCTGATGGGTTCATCGATAAGGTAGTACAACTACTTAGAAATGGGGGGCTTTATGTACTTCAGTCAGTACCAGATAGTAAAGAGTTCATTGGCTCTGATGTTTTTCCTACAACATTTTCTATTGCTGATTTTTTATCAGAGAGATTTGAACCTGTCTATATTTCATCAACATACGAAGTTGACACTGCACGCATAATAGGTGATTATGCTAAAGACAAATATTTACGTTTTCTTGGAAAAAAGTCATAAAGTGCCTGGGTGGATTAATAATAAGAATGGTTAATAAAATATGAACAGTGGGGAAAAGAAATGGACAATCGAAACCTGATGCTTAAAACAAAAATAGGGAAATTTCATGTGATGTCTTGTCAAGTATCTGATGCTATGTCAGTTGGGTATGAAATGCTCCAGGCAGACCCTTGCGTCTTCCTAGAGTCAGATTTCTATACAACGATATAATGCTGTGAAATTTCGTTTTGTTCTATCGAGGCTGTGGCATTATCACAGTCTTTACTTTCTAAAACCGCACGATGCAGTCAACGATACACTAACATCGAGTCTTCTTCATCGTCTCGACTGGTCTGGTTCAGTGCTAGAAATTGGTTCAGGTGATGGTGTCTTTAGCTATGTTATGCATGGCGGCTCTTTCCCAATTTGGTTTGATCGTTACTTATTGACGGATCTGTCCAAACAGGATATCTATGACAGTCACCAGGAAGATGTATTACAGCCAGCTGTACATCTGACGTATCCCATTATAGAGATGGCCATTGATGCCAAGGAGTCCCATGTACGCAAAATTGAAGAAATAGGTTTTGCCAAACAATGTAAAGTGGCAGCCTACGAAGCGCTGCCGCTACCATCAGCTTCGATTAAAAAAGTTTTCTACTATACACCCCACGGTTTACAAGACCATAATGCTTCAATTAAAGAGGCATCCCGTATTTTGGTTCCAAGTGGTAGCTTGTTAATTCTGTTATATGATAGCCGTTTTAAGAGTTCATTTCTTTGTCATCGGCTTGCGCGTGTGTTGCCGGGTGTGCTTGGTGAGTATTTCGCAGAACTTGATAATGGTAGATATGATGAAATAACACGGCTCGCAAAAACTCCAAATGAGTGGGCCCAGTTCTTTAAAGATAATGGTTTTAAAATAATCAAACGCCATAGCGGGTTGAGTGGCTTTGCCTGGAAGGTCTACGATATTCAAACTCGCCCCTTGCTTAAACCATTGATTCGTGCCTTTGGTATCATGCCTAGGCCAATCCGAACTGTTGTAAAGTTATTATGGATGTTAATTTGCTACCCTTACCTTGTTGTTTTTTACTTTCTGTTTTCAAACGAATATATTAAGATTGATAAGTCAAACTGTTACATTGCCTATCAACTTGAAAAAATATAACTGTCATGCTATGGAATGCTGAAAAAATAGAACAGGCGCTCTCATACCTTGAAGGCTGTCAAGAGCGGCTGCTTGATGAAGTGGTTGAGCTGATTAATAGCTACTCAGACGCTGAGTGTGATCGAGAATATGTCCGTATTATTGCCGGCTCTTGGTTGATTCATTTTAGTCACCACCTTTTTGTGGCTTATGATGGTCAACAACCTATAGAATACTGTGATAACCAGAAGATTGCATCGAATGATTTTATCCCAGCCTTTGGGGATGTGACAGATTATAAGTGGATTGATCCATCCATCCATAATAGTATTCAAAGTATGCTTAATCATGTATCTTCTGGCGGTGAAATAGAAGAAAAATGGATGGCTGATTCGGTTCGAATTTATCACAAGGCTGGGTGGAAGACAACGGCTTTGAAAGTAGTATATTGGTTATTGAATCCATCTGAACCAAAAGTAATGCTTGTAAAACCAGGGGTTAAGGGAAAATTAAATCTCATGCGCCTGCTATCAAAAAAGGGTCTCAGAATTGCAATTAGTAATATGAAATATGATTGCAATTTTACTTTTCATCTGGATAAAAAATGGAGAGTAGATCGTAGTAAAGAGATAGTTGATATTAATGGTTATGTTGATATTTTTTGTAAATTACTTCCACTCTATATTCCTGCAATATTTGTTGAAGGGTTTTCTGAGTATCGTGCTTGGATAAAGGAGAAAATACCCCCAAGACCAAAAGTGGTCTTTAGTTGTAATGCATTACATAATCACTCGGAATTCTGTTTTGCAGTTGCGGAGTGGAGACTTAATGGCACCCGTCTGTTGTATATGCAGCATGGTGGTGGTTACGGTATAGAGAAATGTAATTCAATCGAAAACTTTGAGTCTATGTCAGCAGATACTTACTATACGTATGGCTGGACTAATTATAAGCCTAATATTGTAACAATGAGCCCGTCATGGTTAACGATTGCAGAAAATCCTGATTCGGATACTGTATTATTAAACTGTTTAGATATGCCAGACGAACTGTATCGTATTCAGTTTGCACCAGTTGGTGATTTACGAAATGTATTACACCAAAATACCTATGATTTTTTATCTGCCGTTGGAAAAAGTACACCTATAAAAATCAGGCCATACTCATATGATTACCATGCAGGATTTTTAGAAGGCATGATAAAAGTAGCACCAAAAGCCATTATTAGCACATGCAAATCGAATATGAAAGACTATTCATCTTCCAGGCTTGTTGTTCATAACTATATTGGAACGAGTTGGCTGGAAACATTATCAAATAATATACCGACTATATGTTTGTATGATCCAGTAGACACCCATCGTTTTCATGAAAATGCGCAGCCCCTTATAGATGAATTAGAGAGGGTGGGTATTCTACACTGTAGTGGTGATTCTGCTGGGCAGTTTTTAACTGAAATTTATGACAATCCATATGATTGGTGGAAAAAGCCAGAAGTACAGAGTGCTAAGAATAAATTTGTTGCTCAATATGCCAATTTTTCTTCTGATTGGATTCTACAGTGGGAAAATGAGTTTCAGAAGCAGATTGAGCTTGTAAGCCAGAAAATTTAAGACTCTGTTGATGTGCAGATAGCGCAAAGCAAAGAAATGTAGTGGTCTGACAAACTGTAATGGAGCGCTTCTTTAGAAGCCTTAAGACTGAACGATTAAATTATCAAAGCTTTGCAAATCATTACGAAGTTGTGCAAAATGTAGAGAGTTATATTTACTTTTATAACTACAAAAGGATTCATTCAGCGATTGGTTATATGACACCTGCTCAGAAGATGGCTGAATTGGAAAAAGTGGCTTGAAATGTGTCCAAGATTAACGGACCACTACATGTCATTAAAAAAAAGGAATTGTAAATAAAAAGAGTAAAATAAGAATGCAATAAAAAAAGGATAATTGGAAAGTTTACGAATAACTGCTAACTTTGTATTGTTAACTTGTTTACTAATACTGAAATAATATTTGAATGAAAATAGATTTTATTAGAGACGATATTGGGCGTTTAATGCATTCTTGGGCCTTGGATTTATTTCCAATTGCTCGCAGCATTACAGGTCCTGGAGTAAGGGAAACACTTGGTTACCTGCAAAAATTAATACCAGGACTAGACATAAGGTCTGTACCATCAGGGACGAAAGCTTTTGACTGGACTGTTCCGGATGAATGGCATGTCAAGGATGCTTATGTCATGGATAGTGCGGGTATTAAAATAATTGACTTTAAAATTAATAATTTGCATTTGGTAGGGTATTCAGCTTCTATAGATGTTTTTGTAGAATTGGATGAACTTAATAATCACCTCTACTCACTACCTGAGCAGCCTACAGCGATACCTTATATCACTTCTTATTATGAGGATAGATGGGGATTTTGTCTTTCTCATGAACAGAGGGTGAGGTTAAAGCCTGGGACTTATCATGTGGTAATAGATGCAGATAAAAAACCCGGCGTATTGAATTACGCGGAGTTAATTTTGCCTGGCAGGAGTAAAGAAGAAATTTTTTTATCCACATATATTTGCCACCCCTCCATGGCTAATAATGAATTATCTGGGCCTGTTGTTACGGCAGCATTGGCCAAATGGCTAGTATCATTAAAAGATAGAGAATATACATATCGAATTATCTTTATTCCAGAAACAATTGGCTCTATAGTGTATCTAAGCATGAACTACAAGCACTTAAAAAAACACGTTATTGCTGGCTTCAATATTACCTGTGTTGGAGATGATCGTTGCTATTCATATCTTCCGTCCAGAGATGGTGAAACTTTATCAGACAAAGTGGCATTACATGTATTGGGCAATATAGATCATAATTTTAAACGTTATACGTGGCTAGATAGGGGGAGTGATGAGAGGCAATATTGTTCACCAGGAATAGATTTGCCTATTGCAACAATCATGCGTAGTAAGTACGCAGAATATCCGGAGTACCATACCTCTTTAGATGATTTAAATTTGGTTACCGATTCGGGATTAAACGGCGGATTTGTAGCTATCCAAGATTGTATTAAAGTTATCGAAAATAATTTTTATTACAAGTATAAAATTCTTTGTGAACCACAGTTAGGGAGAAGAGGTCTTTACCCAACATTAAGTACAAAAAATAGCACTAATCTTGTCGCTATGTTGACAAATGTTCTTTCGTATTGTGATGGAAAAAAGACCGTTCTTGAGATAGCAGAGATTTTAGGTGTTTCATTCTTTGAAGTAAATAAAATTATCCAAACCCTTGTTGAGCAAGGGTTGGTCAAAAGGATAAAATAGCTTTAGATGAAGTTTATTTTTCAAGTTGAAGCCTCTAGCAAGATTGGAAATGGTCATATTGTTCGTTGTTTGTCACTGGCAAAAGGCTTAAAGAAAAGAGGGTATAAATGTTTCTTTGTTGGGAGTAGATACTCGGATCAAATTTTACAAATTTTAAAAAAGAATGATTTTCAATATGCCCATCTATCATCAGAAAACAAAACAATAGAATTTATCCGAAACATTAATCCTGATTGGATAATTGTCGACAATTATGAAATAGATGAAAATTGGGAGTTAACGTTTAAAAAGTTTTGCAAAAAAATACTTGTAATAGATGATTTAGCTAACAGAATGCATCATTGTGATTTACTTTTAGATCAGAATATGGTTGCAGATATGAACACAAGGTACAACGGACTAACTCCTTATAGTGCAGAACTACTTCTCGGTTCGAAATATGCACTTCTAGATTCCATTTATTCAAAAATACATAATAATATATCAAAAAAAGATAAGAATATTAAAAGAATATTGATATCTTTTGGTGGTACAGATGAATTTGGGCTTACTAAACTGTCATTATTAGCACTACTTCAATTAAAGCAATATAATTTTGATATCGACGTTGTTCTTTCATCTAAACATTGCGATATTGCCTTAATTAAAGAGAAGGCGGAAACCCATAATAATATTACATTACATAGTGATTTGCCTACCTTGGCTGAACTTATGGCTAAGTCCGATTTAGCCATGGGCACCAGTGGAACGACTTCATGGGAAAGGGTGTGTTTAGGTTTGAGCTCAATAACAATTACAGTTGCTGATAATCAAATTAAAATTGCGGATTATTTAAATAAAAATGGTTTGACAAACTGGATAGGACATTATGATCAAATTAAAAAACAAGATATATTCAAAGCAGTTAATAACGCCATTGTTAGTGGTGTAAAAAAGGAGTGGATTGAAAGAAGTATAGGGCTAATCGACGGTAAAGGAGTTGATAGAGTTTGTGATATTATTACTATCAGCCCTGACAGTGAACTACATGTACGCGATATGAGTATAAGTGATAAGAATCTGGTTTTCAAATGGGCAAACGACCCAATAACGCGAGCCAATAGTTTAAACTCAGAAGAAATAAAAATTGAAACACATAGTAAGTGGTTTAATAGAAAATTGCAGGATGTTAAGTGCCATTTTTATTTAATAAAATCTGCCAATTGTATTGCAGTTGGAATGGTTAGATTTGAACAATTAAATGATGGTAATAGCTACGAAGTTCATTATTCTATTGCTCCAATTTATCGTGGCTTAGGGATGGGTTCGCACGTACTAAGGGCTGCCATAAATGCTATTTATTTAAAGATAGGAGAGGTTGTTATTGTGGGTCGAATAAAAAAAATAAATGTAGCATCCGAGCGCATTTTTAAATCAATTGGCTTTCAAATTGTCTCTGGGGAAGATTATAATTCAGATCCAGTATGCACGTACAAATTGAACAATTTAAGAGGGGTAATATAAAGTGAATATAGCAGAAAGAGGTATTAATTCAAACGCCACACCTTTCATTATTGCGGAAATGTCTGGAAACCACAATCAGTCAATAGGCAAAGCTTTTGAAATTGTTGATGCGGCAGCTAAGTCTGGTGTTCATGCACTTAAATTACAGACCTATACTGCAGATACAATGACTTTGTCGGTAGATTCGGATGAATTTTGTATTAATGATAGCGACAGCTTATGGAGTGGAAGTAAGCTGTATGATCTTTATGATAAAGGCCATACACCATGGGATTGGCATAAGCCTATTATGGATAGAGCTAAAAAATTAGGTATGGTTTGTTTTAGCAGTCCATTTGATGAGACTGCTGTTGATTTTCTTGAGAGTTTGGAGGTTCCAGTATATAAAATAGCTTCATTTGAAAATACTGACCTACCTCTTATTCGTAAAGTTTCATCAACAGGAAAGCCAATAATTATTTCTACAGGAATGGCCACTATTGCTGAGATCGATCAGGCTGTATGTGCAGCGCGAGAGTCAGGATGTGTTGATTTGACTTTGCTTAAATGTACAAGCACATATCCTGCAACGCCAAAGAATAGTAATGTTCTTACAATTCCACACTTGAAAAAAATGTTCGGATGTGAGGTTGGATTATCTGACCATACTATGGGTATTGGGGCATCAATTGCTGCTATTGCACATGGAGCTACTGTAATAGAAAAACATTTTACAATTGACCGTGCAGAAGGTGGAGTTGACAGTGTGTTTTCATTGGAGCCACACGAGATGAGTTTGTTAGTGACGGAAAGTAAGCGTGCATGGCAGTCTTTGGGCAAGGTTACTTATGGGCCAAGCAAAGATGAAGAGCGATCTTTAGCATTTCGTCGATCAATTTACATAGCCCAAGATTTAGTGGCTGGTGAAGAGTTTACTCCAGAAAACTTGAGACGTATTAGACCGGGTTTTGGCTTAGAACCAAAACATTATGATTTCTTGATTGGGAAGCACGTTAGTAAAGATGTAAAGAGAGGAACCCCTTTAACTTGGGATTTAGTAAGTTGATTTGTTGAAATGCCTATTTTAGAGTTGTTAAATGATTGTTGAATGTAAAGATACTAAGCCTGTAATAAATATCTGTGGAAGAAAAATAGGCATGTTAGAGCCCCCAATTGTAATTGTTGAGATTGGCATTAATCATGAAGGTTCGTTAGAGACCGCCTTTAAAATGGTTGATTCTGCCTATAATGCGGGCGCTGAAATAATTAAACACCAAACTCATGTTGTTGAAGATGAAATGAGTGGTGATGCAAAAAAAGTAATTCCTGGAAATGCAGATACATCTATTTACGATATTATTGAGCGTTGCGCTTTAAATGAAGATGATGAGATAAAACTTAAAAATTATGTAGAGTCTAAGGGGATGATTTTTATTTCCACACCTTTTTCACGCGCAGCTGCAGATAGGCTTGAGAGAATGGGAGTAAGCGCCTATAAAATAGGGTCTGGAGAGTGTAATAACTACCCATTGATTGAGCATATAGCTTCATTTGGCAAACCAATGATTGTTAGTACTGGTATGAATGATATTAATTCAGTAAGAAAGATGGTTAAAATCTTGGAAGAATATAATATTCCATACGCACTGTTACACACAACAAATTTATATCCAACACCTTCGCATCTTGTGCGTTTTGGCGCAATGCAAGAATTGAAAAAAGAGTTTCCACATGCAGTGATAGGGTTGTCAGATCATACAACCTCTAATTTGGCTTGTTTTGGCGCTGTTGCCTTAGGTGCATCAATTTTAGAAAGGCATTTTACTGACTCTATGGGTAGAACAGGCCCAGATATTGTAAATTCAATGGATCCAGAAACGTTAACTGAACTGATTAACGGAAGTATCGAACTGGCCAAGATGCGTGGTGGAAAAAAAGAGGCTGCTAAGGAAGAACAAGTTACTATTGATTTTGCATTTGCAACAGTTGTTACAATTAAAGATATTAATAAAGGTGAAAAATTTTCAAAAGAAAATATTTGGGTAAAAAGACCCGGTACAGGGGAAATTAAAGCAGAAGATTATAAAGGGTTGCTGGGAAAGGAATCTTTGATTAGTGTTGGTAATGATACTCATTTAAAGTGGTCAGACGTCAATGAATAGAAAAAGAATAGTTTTTTTGACAGGTACCCGTGCAGATTTTGGAAAGCTAAAGTCGCTAATCTCTATTACTCAAAATTCTGAGAACTACGATGTTCATATATTTGTGACTGGCATGCATATGAATTCACTATATGGATCTACAGTAGACGAGATTAAAAAATGTGGATTTAAGAATATATATCAATTTACTAATCATAATACTGTTGAAAATATGGATAGAACATTGGCAAAAACAGTCGATGGTTTTTCACGGTATATTGCCAAGGTTAATCCTGATTTGATTGTAGTGCATGGTGACAGGGTGGAAGCATTAGCTGGAGCAATTGTTGGTAGTATGAATAACATACTGGTTACCCATATTGAAGGCGGGGAGGTATCTGGCACAATTGATGAACTAATTCGTCATGCTGTTAGCAAGATGTCACATATCCACCTTGTGGCTAATAAAGAAGCCAAAATAAGGTTAATCCAACTTGGAGAGCTAGAGAACTCTGTTTTTATACTGGGTTCACCGGATTTGGATTTGATGAATCCAAAAATATTACCGTCATTGAGTGTTGTGACTAAACGTTATGAGATCGAATTTTCAGACTATTCAATCGCAATGTTCCATCCTGTTACAACTGAATATAAAGATATCCAAAAAAATGCAAAATGTTTTGTGGACGCTTTACTTAAAAGTGATGAAAATTATGTTGTGATATATCCAAATAATGACCTTGGGTCGCATGAAATCCTCCATGAATATGAAAGACTAAAGAAGAATAATAGGATTAAAATATACCCCTCGTTGAGGTTTGAGTATTTTCTTACTTTATTAAAAAATGCAAAATATATAGTGGGCAACTCTAGTGCTGGAATCCGCGAAGCATCCTATTATGGTATACCTGCTATCGATATCGGAACTAGACAAAATAATCGCGCTAAATCGCCATCTATTTTTCATTGTAATAATGATAGTGATTCTATTTTACATGCAATTTCTAGAGCAAGAGTATTCCAAAATCAAGACAATATAGAAAGTTATTTTGGTATGGGAAATAGTGACAAGATTTTTTTAAAGCTTTTGGATGGTGAATCAATATGGTCTATTCAGCACCAAAAACAATTTCAAGACTTAAGGTATGAATAAGATTAGAGTTATTGCAAGAATTGATGTTAAAAATGAATTTGCAATTAAAGGGATTCATTTAGAAGGCTTAAGAAAAGTTGGGAATCCAAATAGTATGGCTATAGACTATTATAAAAATGGCATTGACGAGATAGTTTTTATGGATGCGGTTGCTGCGTACTATGATAGGAATAGCTTGAGCAATCTAATTCAAAGTGCATGTAAAGATGTTTTTATCCCAATTACAGTTGGTGGAGGCATTAGAACTGTGGATGATGTAAGAATAGCACTAAAAAGTGGGGCTGATAAGGTGGCAATTAATACTGCAGCAGTACAAGACCCTGATTTTATAAACAAGACATCCAGGATATTTGGGTCACAGTGTATAGTCTCATCCATTGAAGCTAAAAAAGTTGATGAAGATAAGTGGGAAGTATATACACATAATGGTAGAGAGCCTACTGGGTTGGATGCGCTTGAATGGGTAAAAGAAGTAGAAAAATTAGGTGCGGGTGAAGTAATTCTTACTTCAATTGACAAAGAAGGCACTAAAAAAGGGTTTGATTTGCGTTTAAATCAGGCCGTAGCTGAGAGTGTTTCTATTCCCATTATTTCAAGCGGAGGAATGGGTAATAGGGGTGACGCTATACACTTGTTAAAAAACTCCAATACAGATGCCATTGCTATTGCATCTGTATTACATTATGGGTTGGAGGATATTCAAGATATCAAGTGTGCATTACTAGACAATGAAATAAGAGTTCGTTTATGAAAATAGCTATTATTGATTATGATATTGGCAATGTTCAAAGCATATTAAATGCTTTTGAGAATCAAGGTGTTTGTGCATTTCTAACCAGAGAGAAAAATGAAATTCTAGATGCAGATGGTGTGATTTTACCTGGAGTTGGTGCTTTCTCTCACGGTATGGGTTGTTTAAAGAAATATAATCTAATTGATACTATTAAAGAATATGTCAAAACCAACAAACCATTCATGGGAATTTGTTTAGGTATGCAAATGTTATTTGAAGAAAGTGAAGAATTTGGGACGACATTGGGACTTGGGCTAATTTCGGGGAAAGTGATAAAATTACCAATACAAAGAAGTAAGTTTGAAAAACTTCCTCATGTTAGTTGGAATGAACTAAGCAACAAAAATATTAGATGGGATGGGACAATATTAAATGAAATTGAAGAAAATAGTGACGTGTATTTTGTCCATAGTTTCGTAGCGACGCCTAAAGATGAACGAAATATTTTATCTACAACAGAATATTCAGGCTATGAATTTTGCTCTTCTGTTAAAAAAGATAATATTTATGGCTGCCAATTTCATCCAGAAAAAAGCGGGAAAATCGGATTAAAATTAATTGATAATTTCGTAAAAATTTGTAAGGAAGAGAACTATGAGTGAGAAGCTAGATGCATACTACGGTTTGCCATATAAAGTAAAGTTTTGTAAAAAATGTGTTATTTCAAATCAACGACCAAGCTCAACTGTTGAGTTTAAGAACGAAAAGGGAGAGAAGAAAAAAGTAATCAATTTTAATGAAGATGGTATTTGCTCAGCTTGTGCATATCATGATGAGAAAGAAACCGGAATTGATTGGGAAAATAGAGATAAAAAATTAAGAGATCTTCTGGCACAATTCAGAAGTGATGATGGATCTTACGATGTTATTGTTCCAGGTAGTGGCGGAAAGGATAGTGCATATACAGCACACGTCTTGAAATATAAATATGGAATGAACCCACTCACGGTAACTTGGGCGCCACATCTTTATACAGATATTGGCTGGAAAAACATGCAAGAATGGATGCATACGGGAGGTCTTGATAATATTCTCTATACACCAAATGGTGCTCTACATAAAGAGATGACTAAAAATGCTTTTCATAACTTACTTCATCCATTTCAGCCATTTATAGTTGGACAAAGAATTATTGGACCTGCCATGGCAAAAAAATTTGGTGTCAAGCTTGTAATGTATGGCGAAAACCAAGCTGAATACGGAAATTCAATAGAGGAAAATACAAATCCAATTATGAATATGGATTTCTTTTCGTCTGACAATGCATTGGAAATGAAGTTTGGCGGTCTGAGTATGCAAGAATATATTGATAGTGGTAACTACACAAAGGATGATTTTGCTCCATATATAGCTCCAGAAAAACAGGAGCTAATTGATGCTGGAGTGGAGGTGCATTACCTTGGTTATTATTTAAAATGGGATCCTCAGGAATGCTATTACTACGCGGTTGATAATACAGGTTTTCAGGCGAATCCAGTGCGGACAGAAGGAACATACTCTAAATATAGCAGTATTGATGATAAGATTGACCCATTTCATTACTTTACCACGCTTATTAAGTTTGGAATTGGCAGGTGCACTTATGATGCAGCACAAGAGGTGAGAAATGACAAAATCACAAGAGATGAAGCGGCTTATTTAGTAAAAAAATATGATACTGAATTTCCTAATATCTATTTTAAAGAATTTTTAGAGTACATAGATACGACAGAGGATGAGTTTTGGGAAACTGTGAATAAACACAGAAGTCCACATATTTGGAAAGAGCTTTCTGGAGAGTGGAGGTTGAGGCATACAGTTGCAAAGAACGGGTGCGATGATTAAAAAAATTGTTGCAATTATCCCTGCACGTGGTGGCTCCAAAGGCCTGACAAGAAAGAATATAATAGATTTAGCTGGTAAGCCTCTAATAGCATGGACAATTGAAGCAGCGTTAAAATCAAAATATATAACTAAAACCATAGTTAGTTCTGAAGATGAAGAAATACTAAATTTTTCTAAAAATTATGGTGCTGAAATAATTAAACGCCCTGATAATTTGGCAAGTGATACTGCAACTTCAGAATCTGTAGTGGATCATACGATTGATTTTTTGCAGTGTAATGGAGAAGAGTTTGACATCTTGGTTTTATTGCAGCCTACGTCTCCACTTAGAACGTCTATTGATATAGATAGCGCATTTGAAACAATGTTTGATAATAATTCCACTGCTATAATTAGCGTATTTGAAACTGATAATAAAACATTAAAATCGTTTAAATATGGTGTTAATGGGTATATTGAAGGAATTTCAAATAATAAATATCCCTTTATGAGGCGTCAAGACTTACCTAAAACATATATGCCCAATGGTGCAATATATATTGTTAACATCAATGCATTCAGGATATCTAAAGGATTTATGACGGATAGAACTTCTTGTTATGTAATGCCAATCACAAGAAGTCTTGATATAGATACTGAATTAGATCTTAGATCTATCGAAAGAATAATTAAAAAACATTAAAATACCTACCTATTGTTTGAACCTTTTATTGTAAATATTAAGACATTGATAATTGAATTTACCATTTTTTATGAATAAACTAGCTATTGATCTTACATACCAGCCAGTTGGAGGTGCTTTATCGCAAATTAAAGAGCTGATTAATAATGTAAATATTTATGATTTTGATAAGGTAGTATTCTATATCACTAGAGATAATTTACACCTATTTGAGGGTGCCGATAGCACCAAGGTAGAGTTAAAAATTGTTCGTTTTTCGAATAAATCAATAGCAATTCGCACGCTTTGGTCACAAATAATTTTACCAATCTCGTTAGTTCTTAATAATATTAGTATTTTATTTTGTACAGGTAATATATCTCCAATAATTTGTAGTAGAAAAAAGGCTCAGTGGATTGGAACGGTCGGACCTTTTGTGGGTGGATTTATTGGTTCGTTCCCATTGAGTCAAAGGTTTGTTTTATTTGTTAGTAAATACCTTACAATTTTTTCTGCATTTACGTCTAACCTAGTAATATTTGAATCATTTTACACTAAGGATTTATTTGTATCCAAATACGGTCAGAAGGATATAAAAAGCGCTACTTTCCATATTGGTAGAGATGACTATTTTTACTCTGTTGAAAAAATTAATAAAGTAAATGGAGTTGATTGCAAGAATATCGATTTTATTTTAACTGTTTCGCATTTATATCCATATAAAAATATTGAGGTATTGATTGAATCTTTTTATGAATTAAAGTTATACGAGAAGGGTTTATATTTGCTCATAGCTGGATCAATAGTAGACAACGCATATCATAACAAGCTACAATTAATGACAAAAAAGTTAGGTGTTTCAAAATTCATTATTTTTCTTGGACGTGTAGAAAAACAAAGCCTAAGGGAGCTTTATTCTCTGTGTAAAATCTTTGTTTTTACATCCCCATATGAAAATTTTGCATATACACTTGTTGAGGCTATGAGTTGTGGTGCACCTATAATTACGACGGATACAACAGCGATGCCAGAGACTTGTGGTGATGCAGCTTTGTACTTTCAACCTGAATCAAAAAAACAATTATCAAACCAACTTTTAACTTATTTGAATGATGAAAATATCAGGAAGAAATTTAAGGATAGGTCAATAAGGAAATCTAATGAGTATGAGAATTATGCATTAGTAAACCAAAGAACAAACGATGCTTTATATGCACTCACATTAAAGGTATAACACGAATTATAGATATGAAAAAAGGCGATAAAATTTTAGTTACTGGCGGTGCAGGATTCATAGGATCGAATTTAGTTGAAAGCTTGTTAAAGGACGGTTATAGAGTTATAGTTATAGATAATTTTTCCACTGGAAGAAAAGAAAATATTCAAGATTTTTTTGGTGATATACAATTAGTAACTAGTGATTTGGAAGATTACGATTTAGCCCAACATAAAGATATTTCTGCTGTGGTTCACCTTGCCGCACAACCTTCTGTGCCTTTGTCTATAGAGAATTTTAAAGATAGCTCCATTTCTAATATGACTGCCTCTATCAATGTAATAGATTATTGTAAAAATAATAGCTTGCCACTAGTTTATGCATCCTCTTCAGCAATTTATGGCGAGTTACCATTCGGTTCTGATGAGAATGATAAGGTAGATTTATTAAGCCCTTATGCTGCCGATAAAGTTTTATTAGAAATATATTCAAATATTGCTTTTAAATTATACAAAATGAGAAGTATCGGGTTGAGATTCTTTAATGTTTACGGACCCAAACAGGACCCCAGTAGTGCTTATTCTGGAGTAATATCAATTTTTGTTGATAGGTTGTTGAAAAAGAATAAAGTCTATGTTAATGGCGGCTATCAAACTAGAGATTTTGTATATATTGACGATGTTGTGCGTGTAATTGAGTTGGCATTAGTTAAAGTAAGCAATGATAGCTTATGTGACCAAGTTAATGTATTAACAGGAAAGTCAATGAGTATAAATCAACTACTTGAAATACTTTCAGATGAATTAAGTATAGTACCTCAAGTCATTAAACAAAATCTTTCCGAAGGAGACCCTGAAAAATCAGATGGTAGCTCAAATAAATTATGTAGTCTGTTAGACTTTAATCTAGAAAGCTTGGTTGACATAAAAGATGGGTTGAAGCGCACTATTGAGCATATAAAAGAGACGGAAATGTAATTGTGTTTGAGGTTATACAAAATAATGAGTACGATTGGATTGTAGTGGGAGGCGGTATAAATGGGATTTCTATTGCCGAGATACTATCAAGGGAGTCTAAATCTGTATTGCTACTTGAGAAGAATGACTTCTTGGCATCTGAGACAAGTAAGATATTCCATGAATGGTTGCATACTGGTGCACTATACACCCTGGTTCCCGATCGACAACGTACACTCAAATATATGATTGGTGCTATAGATGATCTTCTTGAATACTATAGTAGTTTTTCAAAAATGAATTTAATTCCTACTATGTCGGGCTTGGAGGTTTCTGGTTCAGGCTGGTTTAATAACGACCCTGTCACCTTTAAATACAAAAAACGCATTACAAATCCAGTATGGACTCCGTTGGCATCAAAGTCTATCAGTCTAGTAGAAGAGATAAAACAACACGATTGGTTAAGAAGAAGAGCGGGTGCTGGGTATGGGGATAAAACAGTTAATGCTAATTACTGGTTTAAGAACATAGTAAGGCAATTCAAAGAGGAGAAAAATTTCTTATCTATTGAAAGTTCAGATCTGACAATGAATTCAAGGGTGTTAATTGATGATTTAATCTCGCACGCACTAAAAAATAATTTAAGTGTAAAGACCGGATGTGAAGTTACTAATATTAATGATAGAGTTAACCATGTAGAGGTTAAATGCAAAGATGCAAAGATTTATAGGGCGAAAAATATAGTTATTACAGCACCCGATGTGCTCTCTAAATTTGTTGGAAGTAAGATCAAGATTGGTTATGCGCCAATACACATTGTTGAGAATATTGATGATAATGAGAACAATTTTGTTGAGTTAGATATAAAAGAAAAAAACTGTATTAATTTATTGAAAAAAGGCTCAGGGATAGGTCAAGCTGGCGGAGTAACTGTTTCAAATAAAAATGATATTGATGCGTATTCAAAATATATTATCTCAGAACATAAAAAAAGAAATCCAAACATTAAGTCGATTGGGCACTATGTTGGCTTAAAAAAAGAGTTAGTTGGTAAAAATGAAAATAGGAATTATCTTTACCATATTAATCAGCATAATGACAAAATCTGGTCAACTGTTTTAGGGAAATTTACTTTATCTTTTAGTATGGCTCCTGAGTTTTATAGAAGAGTTTATGGTGTAAATCCTAGTAAAATATTTCAAATTAATGAACAATATTCAGAGTCGGGAATGATAGATAAAACAGCTTGGCAAGATATTGTAGAAGATCATCAGAGAAAGGGGTAGAGTATGGGAATCATAAAAATTCCACAAAAAGCAATTGCACATTTTGAAGAGAATTATTCAGAGATCTTTTCCACAGGAGAATTGGCTGAGGGTAAATGGAATCGCAGAGTTGGAGAATGGACCAAAAATTATACTGGAGCCCAAGGTGCAGTAGCAGTTGGCTCAAATGGTTCAGGCATCTTTACAATACTAAGCCTACTTAAAAGGTATAGGGGCTATAAATATGTTTTTTTACAAAGCAACACAATGTACGGTGTAAAGACGATGTCACTTTCAGCAGGTTTGGAAATATCAGGATATGTTGACTGTGGATTGGATACGTTGATGCCTACATTTCAGAATTTCAAGAAATTTGTTTTACAATTGGACAACCCTTCAAAACATATTTTTTTATTGACCCATATTGGCGGGTGGGTTAATCCAGATATAAAAAAAATAGCAAATTTCTGCAAGGAAATTGGTATTGCTCTTGTCGAGGATTGTGCACATAGTTTTGGTTCAACACTCAATGGCGAACACACAGGAACTTTTGGTGATGCAGGAGTGTATTCATTGTATGCAACAAAAGCTGTTTCTGCAGGAGAGGGCGGGGTTATTGTTACTAATGATGACAAGTTGGCCGAACTTGCATCTAGATTTATTATCTATGATAGATTTAATCAGGAATTGGATGTAGGGATCAACTTAAGAATGTCTGAAATTTCTGCACTACTTGCATACTCAGTGTTGAATTGTATTGAGGAAATTATTAGTAATAAATATATGATTTCTGATAAATATATTCAAGCGTGTAAAAGAGCTGGGCTTGAATATTATGAGCCTAAAACAAATGGACAAAGATCTAATTTATATAAGTTTATTTTGATTGCAAGGGGTAATAAGAATCAGAAAAAAATAGATCAAATTAAAACTAGAACGTCAACTGTCTATGATTATAGTTTAGGCAATGATCCGGAAAATATTTGTAATAAGCATATCTGTTTACCTATTTGGTATGATTTAGATAGTGAGACTGTCAACAAAGTTTTAAGTGAAATAAAAAATATTAAATAAGTATTTTGAATAATTTATTAGATATGAGCCTCATGGCTTCAGTAATAGAAATTTTTAAGCATATTTCTCAGAAGCGTAAATTACAGTTTTTAGGGTTGCTGTTGCTAACTTTAGTTGGTTCAGTATTTGAAGTGGTTAGCCTAGGTGCAGTAATTCCCTTTATCAATATTTTATCTAGTCCAGAGTCATTATTAGAGAATAAGTCTTACTCTGCTATTTTTAAAATGTTTAATATCCACTCAACCGATGATCTTGTAACAACAGTAACACTTTTTTTTGGCATATCGGCATTATTGGCCGGTTCTGTAAGATTGTTGTTAATATGGACAACATTGCAAGTGACAAGTTTAACTGGTGCGGATTTGAGCATTAGCGCCTATGAAAAGATATTATATAAACCATATCTTTTTCATGTTGAAAAAGGCAGTTATGAGATAATTAACGGAATAGTTCGAAAAGTCAAAGTCGCGACTTCAGTGTTATTTTCTATTGTCACCATATTCACCTCTTTAATTTTATTTATCTCAATTTTTGGAACTCTTGTTTATATTAATCCCTTTGTGGCACTTGTTTCCGGTTTAATATTTGGAATTTTATATGCATTAATATCGTTTTTTTCGAAAAGAATGCTTTATATCAACAGTTTAGATATAGCGAAAGAGTCAGATAATGAGGTTAAGTCCTTGCAGGAAGGAATTGGAGCGATTAGAGACGTGTTACTAGATCATGCACAAAAAATGTATATAAAAATGTATTCACATTCTGTAACTACTTTGCACAAAAAACAAGCAGAAAATACATTTGTAAACCAATATCCACGCTATCTGATGGAAATTATTGCTCTTGTGTTAGTTTCTATATTTGCCTATTATTCTTACACCTACCTTGAAGAGGGGGAGGATTATTTTCCAATTCTTGGCGCATTAGCCTTGGGGGCTCAGAGGTTATTGCCACTATTACAGGCTATTTATGGCAACTGGGCTGCTGCATTAGGCAACTCTGCATCTTTGATTGATGTTGTTGAGATTTTAGAAGAGTCAGATTCTATTTCAGATGTCAACAATGAGGCTGACAATATAGAATTTAATGAGCGTATCGATTTTCATAATATATTTTTTAAATATAAAGATAACCTGCCTTATGTTTTAGAAAACATATCCATGACTATTGGCAAAGGTCAACAAGTAGGTGTTGTTGGTTCTACGGGTTGTGGCAAGAGTACATTTCTTGATATTTTAATGATGTTAATTAAGCCAACAAAAGGGGAGATAATCATAGACGGAGTAAGCTTAAATAAGTCATTAACTCAACCGTGGCAAAAAATGATTGCACATGTTCCGCAAGATATATTTTTATTAGATACATCATTCGTAGAGAATATTGCATTTAATGTGCCAAAAAATAAAATAGATTTAGAGAAAGTAATTAGTGCAGCAAAACAGGCACAGATACATACATACATCGACTCTACGGTTAATGGATATGACACTTTAACTGGTGAAAGAGGTGGTAAGCTTAGCGGAGGGCAAAAACAAAGAATAGGTATTGCTAGGGCATTATATAAAAATTCCCCAATATTAATTTTGGATGAAGCGACTAGTTCACTTGATACTACGACAGAGAAATTAATTATGAATTCAATATATTCGTTGAATCCTGATATTACTGTTATTATGATTACGCATAGAATAGCAACGTTGGAAAATTGTAATTTTATTGTTAAATTCTCTGGCGGACATATAGAAGAGATGGGAACTTATTCTGAAATGAAAGAATCTTTAGGTGTTAGATAATTTGTATTTAATTTAATTATATTTGGTAGTAAACAATGAACAAAGATAATACATCAGACTTTAAAAGAGTGAGTCTGATAGATTTTTTTAAAATAATTTTTAAAAACAAAATAAAAATAATAGTGGTATGCGTTATTACTGTCTTTATGACAGTTATGTTTACCCCTAATGGTGTTCAACAATACAAGTTTACTGTTGACCTACAAAAAAGCCATAAATTAGCAGATATATACTCAGAATTTAAGAAATCTGTTGTTATATATGATAATCATATTAAGAAATTTCTTGATAAAAGTAAACAAGAGGGGCTGTATATTGAGGCGTCCACTAAAGAGAAAAATGGATATTTGGTGCTTGATATAATATCTACTACTAAAAACAAAGACGTTATTAATAGTTATATTCAGTATTCAATTGATGTTACAAGAGAGGCAAGGATTAATGATTTAAAGAATTCAGAAAAATCGTTAACTGCAAGATTAGTCAAATTAGCCAACAATAGTGAGTATATTAAGTTGATTCTTCAGATCATTGCGACAGCAAACAGTCAAGAAGCCCGATCCGATAGTTTTAATAGAGTTGCTGGGCGACTCCTAAATATATACAGATTAAAACATAATAAGGCTTTTGGTTTTTATGAAGTTGAGAGAAAACTTTTAAGAGTTGATAATTCTATCGAAATGATTAATAAATATGAGTTGTTTAAAAAAATTAAAATTAGCGATCCAGAAGTTTATGGGTCAGAATTAAAGTTACAAATACTATTTGGTCTTTTATATGGTTTGGTTCTCAGTTTTATCATTATTCTTATTCAAATTATTAGAAAAAAGAAGATTGAAAGCAAGTCTGAATAATGGAAAACATAAAAGAAAAAGTTTTTCGTTCCATTGTTGGTAAGAATAGTCATTTTATTGGCGCACATAAAGATGAGACGTGTTACATAATAGGCAATGGTGCATCGTTAAAAAGTATGGATTTAACATCATTTTCTGATCATATTGCTATAGGTTTAAACCATGTCAATTTACATAAAGACCGCTCATCTCTCAACATGCCGTATCAAGTTTTAGTGGAACCATTTTTCTTTTACCCATATATTAAAAACCCCTACACTTTAACTTATCAGAGAAATATACTAGGAAAATTATTTATAGAATCTTTTTCAGATTACAAAACACAGGTTAATCTATTTGTTAGTTTGAGTAATATTTTAAACCCTTTTGTTGGTAGTAAAATTTCTTACCTCTATCATTTTGGCAATCGGAATTGTAATGCGAAAGATAATGACATATCTGGCTCATTTAGTTTTATGAGTGGTGCGCTCGAGGCTGGTTTGGGTTTAGCCATAAATATGGGTTTTAAAAAAGCCATTCTGGTTGGCTGTGACTATCTTTTTACTCCAATGAGCAATGGTCACTTTTATGCGCATGGCCCACCTGTGAGGCTAGATAAAGAAAGACCTTATGATGCCTTATTTGCTGAAATTAAAGAAGATATTGATGTTTGTGTTATAACAGACTCCAGTGAGGCTAGCAATAGTTTAAAATCTTCCACATATTTTGAATATACTGGAAAGAATTTGTTGTATAAAGAGAATGTTGATATTGTGAATACAGAGTTTCTAAACTATTTAGAAACTGCGAATAAACTACAACAATACAAAGGAAGGATAAAATAAAAATAGGATTTTAATTATATGTTTGATAACAAAGTAATATTTATCAGTGGAGGCACTGGTTCATTTGGAAAAAAATACACAAAAACCTTGCTCGAGAGATATAAACCAAAAAAAATTATTATTTTCTCTCGCGATGAGTTAAAACAATATGAGATGCAACTTGAATTTAATGATGATTGTATGCGTTATTTTCTTGGCGATGTTCGTGATCTTGACAGGCTAAAACAAGCAATGCAAGGTGTTGATTATGTTATTCATGGTGCTGCAATGAAGCAAGTTCCCGCTGCTGAATATAATCCAATGGAGTGCATTAAAACCAATATAACGGGTGCTGAAAATATTATATCAGCCGCAATTTATAATAATGTAGATAAAGTTATGGCTTTATCAACTGATAAGGCGGCCAACCCTGTTAATCTGTATGGTGCTACAAAGTTAGCCTCTGATAAACTGTTCGTTGCTGCAAATAATATGACAGGAAGTAATAAAACAAGATTTTCAGTTGTGCGTTACGGTAATGTGGTAGGATCTCGTGGGTCAGTTGTTCCTTACTTTAAGAAACTTATTGGACAAGGTGTAACATCATTACCAATTACACATGTAGACATGACTCGATTTTGGATTACATTGACTGATGGTGTTGATTTTGTTTTGAAGAATTTTGAAAGAATGGCAGGCGGTGAAATCTTTGTGCCAAAAATACCTTCGGCTCGTATAGTTGATCTTGCGAAATCTTTAGCTCCTAATTTAGAGCATGAAATAATTGGAATTAGGCCAGGAGAAAAAATTCATGAAATAATGTGTCCGTCAGATGATTCATTTCATACAATAGAATTTTATCATTATTATGTAATAACACCCACTGTTAATTTATTTGAATATGAGCACGACTATACGCAAAGTAACAATGGAGAGAAAGGTCAATATGTTGAGCATGGTTTTGAATACTCCTCAGGGGTTAATTCGTTTTTGAGTATTGACGAACTTAAAGAGTACGACAAATTTTCTGAAGAGTAAATGATTCCTTACAGTAAGCAGGATGTTACTAAAGACGACATTCGGGCGGTTGTTAAAACATTAAAATCAGATTTCTTGACACAGGGAGAGGCAACTCCTGTCTTTGAAAAGTCAATATGCCAATATACTGGCGCTCAATTTTCAGTAGCGGTAAATAGTGGTACTTCCGCACTTCATGTAGCCTGTCTTGCTTTAGATCTTAGGGAAGGAGATTGGCTTTGGACAACTGCAGTTAGTTTTGTAGCTTCGGCCAATTGTGGTCTGTATTGTGGGGCAAAAGTTGATTTTGTTGATATTGATCCGAATGATTGGAATTTAAGTACTCATAATCTAAAAAGCAAACTCAAAATTGCAAAACAAGAAGGAAAACTACCAAAAGTATTAATTGTAGTTCATCTTTGTGGGCAATCAGCCAACATGAATGTATTGTCTCACTTGTCAAAAGAATATAATTTTAAAATTATTGAGGACGCATGCCACGCTCTTGGCGGGAAATATCTTGGGAAGTCAATTGGTAGTTGCATATATAGTGATATAACTGTTTTTAGCTTCCACCCCGTAAAGTCTATTACTACAGGAGAAGGGGGGGTCGCCACAACTAATAATTTACAGTTAGCAAAAACAATGAGACTTTTGCGATCTCATGGCATTACTCGGGATAATAAATTCATGATAGGAGAGCCTCATGGAGCGTGGCATTATCAACAAATATGTTTGGGTTATAATTATAGATTAAGCGATATTCAATCTGCGCTCGGAACTAGTCAATTGAGGCGTATTGATGATTATATTGAAAAGCGTAATTTGATAGCCACATATTATGACCAAAATCTAGATTTATCTAAGGTAAGTATACAATTGCAAGATGAAAAAGTGATGTCATCTAGGCATTTGTATGTGATTAGATTGAACGAGGGTAAAGTTAAAAATAATCGCCAATATGTTTTTGAAAAGTTGAGAGATGCAAATATTGGAGTTAATGTGCATTATATTCCAATATATAGACAACCTTTTTATCAAAAATTTGGCTACAGTTGCCTAAATTTTAAAGAGTCAGAAAAATATTATGCTGAAGCAATTTCGATACCAATATATCCTTCGTTAGAGAAAAGTCAACAAAGATATATTGTAGAAACAATTAACAAACTAACGTAGGTAAGTTGACCATATAAATATATGAATGCAAGTATAAATAAAACGGATAGAATTGCAGTTTGTTCAAGATCCTTTTCTAAAAATAAATTACTAAGAAGTGAGTTACTAGAAAAATATAGCAATGTTAAGTTTAACGACGAGGGTCTTAAGCTACATGGAAAATCTTTGATTGAGTTTTTATCTGAATGTGACAAGGCAATTATAGCCTTGGAGAAAATTAATGGTGATGTATTGTCCAAGCTACCGAAATTAAAGGTAATAAGCAAATATGGTGTTGGTCTAGATATGATTGACTTTAACGCAATGCAAAATAAAAAAGTGTATCTTGGTTGGACTGGGGGTGTTAATAGTAGGTCGGTTTCAGAACTTGTTATCGCATTTGCTATTACAATGTTAAGAGACCTTCTCCCCGCTAATCGTGGTATCTTGGACGGAGGTTGGAGACAATATGTGGGGCGTCAACTTACTGGACGAACTGTGGGTATTATAGGTTGTGGGTTTGTTGGTAAAGATTTGGTAAAATTGTTAAAAGTTTTTGGATGTGAAATCTTTGTAAACGATATACGCGATGATAATGACGATTATTATAAGAAAAATAACATTACTCATGTGCCTATCGAGGAGTTATTATTAAGGTCGGAAATTGTTACTATACACACTCCCTTAGACGATACCACGGAAAATATTCTAAGTAGAGAAAGATTGTCGATGATGTCACCAAATTCAGTGTTAATTAATATTGCTCGTGGTGGACTTATTGATGAGGGTGCACTCAAGGATTTATTGATTCAAAAAAAGATTGGTGCTGCGGCATTTGATGTTTTTAGGATTGAACCACCTTTGGATTATGAGTTATTAGAGTTGTCAAATTTTTATGCAACTCCCCATATAGGAGGAAGTGCAATTGAGGCAATTGATGCAATGGGTAGGGCTGCTATTAATGGGCTTGACAATTACTCATTACCATCGGAAATTATTAAATAAAAATGGTACAGTTAATTCAATACTTACCTTTAACTCGGCCAAGAGCGACATTAAGACTCTTGAAAAGCCTTAATGCTCGTGGGATTAATTGTATTTTAGACTTGGAAGACAGTGCACAAGATGCGTTTGATGTAGATAAAACCAATATATTGAAGAATGAAGCAAGATTGGGGTTGGGTTATATTTTAGAGCGTTTGGAATCTAATATCTCTATTGAAGTTTATATTCGTATTAATTCATCCACTTCAAGATATTATGAAGAGGATTTGAATTATATTCAAAATGCAATACCCTTAGATTCAATAGTGAAGGGTATCTTCCTTCCAAAAGTTGAAAGTTATAAACAAATAGAGGATTTAAGCTTTAGAATTAGTCAATTCAATAACGCCTCACTAGAAATTGTACCAATGATAGAAACCAAATCAGGGTTGGCTAATCTTGCTAAAATTTTAGGTTCAGATAAAAATAATAAATTATTTGATTTTGTGCATTATGGGCATTTTGATTATTGCTTAAGTGCGGGTATATGGCCATTTTCTACGCCACGTGATGTAGAATTTTGGGATATTATTAAATATATTTTGTCTGAATTAAATAATCATTCAAAATCTTTTGTGCATACACCCTTTCCTTTTCCAGAAGATAAGACACTTTTCTGGCAATCTATTTTTTACTTAAATGATTTGTTTCCAGGGGTTGATATTATGTACAGTACATTGAATATTGATCTTTCATTAACATTACCCGAAGATAATCTCGGAGCATTAAATCTAACACAGCGTAAATTATCAACAAAAGAACTTATTTCTCAAGCTGAAATGATATGCAAGGAATTCATGGAGAATAGAGCCAATAAAAGATCTTTCGCCATCTCAAATAATTGTTTTATACCGCCGCATCAGTATTTTGCTGCCAATGAATATTTGAATAAGTATAAGTAGTTATGGGTAATACAGATAAGATGTCTTCAGAGACTTTAGAGCAAGGTTTTATGGATTCTTTTCATAAATTAGGCATAGGGAGTGACGATAATTTATATATAAATGGCAATCTAGCTGCGCTAGGGAGGGTCAGATTAAAGAAAGATGTTAAGCAAAAAATTCTACTGACGGCTTTTCAAAAAAAAATTGGTTCGGCAGGAACAATCTTTTCACCATCTGCCTCTATGAATTTGTGTAATACTCAAATACCGTTTGATATAAAAAATACCCCGTCTCATGAGATGGGTTCTTTTGCAGAGTACATTAGACTCGCTCCAGAATCTGTAAGAAGCTTTCACCCATTTTGGTCGATATCAGCGCTAGGGCTGAATTCGGAAAGATTGCACCACGTTTCTAGAAATGCATATGGTGCGGGGACTCCTTGGGAGGTGATGCTTGATTTGGATGTAAGACAAGTCACTTTTGGTATTCATCCTTCTAGTGCTGTAACATTAATTCATCATGTTGAAACAGTTACAGGTGCACCTTATCGATATATTAAGGAATTTTTACACCCTGTAATCACTAACCATAAGATTGAAATTCAGCCATTTTATCAGTTGGTAATGTATAAAAATAGTCAGGTGAAAAAAAGAATAAGATTAAATGAGCATTACTTTAATGTTTTGTCCAAGAAAGGTTTGTTTCATGAAGTTCATGATAAATCAGGACTTGTCTTTTACACATTTAAATTTAGAGATTTTTATAATATAGCGGTTGAGTTTTTTATTGATGATATGTACAACTATTTAGAACATCCTCCAAAGTTTAGACCTTACCGGATTTAAATCAGTTGTCTAATAAAAAACTTTTAGTGACTACCGCACTACCTCCCTTATTAGGTTCTTCAGAAGAGCTTTATCTTCTTGGGTCTTGGTGCGCGCCATTTAATTATGAAAAACACCTAAAAAATAGAGTTTTTTTTATACAGCCACATCATTGGTCCGATTCTAAAAAGAAAACCAAGGATTATGACTATATTGGTGACCTATATGAGCGAGTGGTTTGTCAGCTGTCAGAATCACTTAACCATTACCATGGTGTTAATTATTCAAATAGGTATTGGAGAATTGTATTAGGGCCATGGCTAATTTCATATTTGCCACTTATTTGGGATAGATGGGAAGTTTTAAGAGGGGCATTTGATAGTCATAATAAGTTTAAGATCAATGTCTGTGACTTTGGAAATCATCCTGTGCCATCTTGTTATAATGATTACATTTCATATATACAATCTGATTCATGGAATAATTCTATCTTTTTAGATATTATTGATCATGAATATAAAGATGTAATCGAAGTAGAAAAATTAGATAATTGTTGCAATGTTGACCATGTTAAAGATAAAAAATTTACCCCTGTTGTTATTTTTAAAGCGGCAGTAAAAAGATCGATTGATAGCTTAATGTCTATATTAGATTTTAAAAGCAAAGTTTTCTTTTTTGAGTCTCAGCTTAATACAATATCATTGTTAAAAATGTCTATCGCTCTAAGGCAGGTTCCAAGAATTAGATTTTTTGATGAGTCAAAATATTGCAATATAAGTAATAAAAAAATACAGAGGAATTCTATTTATCTAAATTTATCGATAGAAAATAAATTTGAAAAGTACTTAGAAATAAATCTTATTAAAAATCTACCTATTTCAATTATGGAAAATTTTATCAATATCAGAGACAGAGTGGCTGAAATAAAATTTGATGGCAATATAATATTTACTAGCAATGCACATTTGCATAATGATATATTTAATATATGGAGTGCAGGTCAGGTTACTCTATATAACAAGAAGTTAATTACATCGCAACATGGTGGTGCAATCAAATCATCAATGTCGATTTTTAATCACCAGGAGAAAGTGGCAGACACTCATGTAACATGGCACAGGCCTGTTGATGCAAATAATAAGCAACTACCGCCATTAAAAAAATTTATTAGTAATTTAACGGCAACAGGAGGAAGGTATCTTGTTTTGTCTGGATATGAAACTGGAAATTATATTTATAATGCACAATCTGGCCCTTGCTGTGAAGATCTTCTATTAGATTATAATCAAAAAGTTAAATTCGTAGAATCATTAAATTTGCCTATACGAAATTCCTTAAGAGTGCAGTCAAAATCTAATGGCCCTGGGTATTTTAGGTCAATGGATCGGTATATTAAAAGTTTGAATGTTAAGAGTCCTAAAAGATCTTTTAATGCGTCCCTAAAAGAAGCAAAGGTTGTTGTGTGTACTTACCCTCAAACTACTTTTTCTGAAGCTATGAGTTCTGGAATTCCAACAATTTTATTGATGGTTAAGGGTAGCTGGCGTTTACACGATATGTTCTCAAGTTTGGTTGAGGACCTTTATGAAAACAATATTATCTTCTATGATCATTTATCTGCTGCAAGACATTTGAATAGTGTTTGGAATAATCCAGAGGAGTGGTGGAATAGACCGTCAGTTCTTAAGGCGAGAGGGCGCTTTGAGAGAGAATGTTGTCAAATAGATGAAAATCGAATACCAATATGGTCAGATTTTTTTAAAGGGAAATGTAGTAAATAATTTGAAAAATATATTGACATAGGTTTATATAATGAAGCAAAAGAGTATTTTTTTAAAGAGTGAAGCGGACGCATGGTTTAATAGAAATAAAGAAAATCTATCTAAGCGTAATTTTGCAGATGATTACACTGTAAAAGCCATCTTAGATATTTCAAAATCTTTTAGCAATAAAAAATTAAAAATTTTAGAGATTGGATGTGGTGGCAGAGAAAGATTGAATTACATTAGTAATTCTATTAATTGCTCAGTTTCTGGTGTTGACCCTTCACTCGATGCTGTTAATCATTGCAAATTAAACAATATAGACGCTATTGTGGGTACGGCAGACAGTTTGGCTCATAAAGATAATTTATTCGATATAGTTATTTTTGGATTTTGCCTTTACTTATGTGATAGGGATGACCTCTTTCGTATATCAATGGAAGCAGATAGAGTGCTAAAAAAAGAAGGGTGGATAATCATCCAAGATTTTTTTTCAGAGTCTCCAATGCAGAATGAATATCATCATACTCCTGGCATCAAGTCTTATAAAATGGATTATAAGACACTTTTTACATGGCATCCAGATTACACATGCCACCAAACCAAGGTCTATCATCACGAAAATCAAGTGTTCACTGATTCTCAAAATGAGTGGGTAGGAAACTTCGGTGATACGTAAAAGATATACAATGTCTAAGATTGCACTAGGAACGGTGCAATTTGGAATTGACTATGGTATTAATGCAACAGCTGGCCAGGTACAGCCAAAAGAAGTTGAGAATATATTAAATTATGCATATGCAAAAGGAATTAGTCTGTTAGATACTGCCCCTGCCTATGGAAATAGCGAGCACGTTCTTGGTGGAATTGACACTAATAATTTTAACATTGTTACCAAAACTAGACATTTTGATCATTCTGAAATTTCCAGTAATGATTTAAAGTTATTGGATCAAGATTTTTCCAGATCATTGGATAATTTAAAGCAAGATAGTGTTTACGGGGTATTAGTGCACAATGCCAATGACTTATTAAAACCCGGATCTGATAAAATTTTTGACAAACTTCAAAAGCTGAAGCAAGAAAAAAAGATAGAAAAGATAGGTGTGTCAATTTATGATCACAATCAATTGCAAGTTATTCTTGAAAATTTTGATATAGATCTAGTTCAATTGCCCTTTAATATCCTTGATAGAAGGTTAATTGATAGTGGTATGTTGTCCATACTTAAAAATAAAGGCATTGAGGTTCATGCACGCTCTATTTTTTTACAAGGTTTGTTGCTCATGTCTGAGCAACATAGGCCTGACAAATTTAATCGTTGGAGTGGTTTATGGAAAATGTGGCATGAGTGGTTAAACGACAATCAAATAACAGCCCTAGAGGCAACAATAAGACATGCAATCTCCATGTCAGAAATATCTAAAGTCTTGGTTGGTGTTGACACTAAAGATCAATTAAAGGAGATTGTTATTGCTTCATCTGGAGCATTGCCAAGTATTCCAGATGAAATGTTTACAAATGATGTTAACTTATTAAATCCATCAAATTGGGGAGAGTTATGAAAATTGTAGCATTAGTGCAAGCAAGAATGGGTTCAACTAGATTGCCAGGAAAAGTGTTGAAATCTATTGTTAATAGACCAATGATTGAGCTGTTATTGACCCGCTTATCTCAATCTAGTAAGCTGGATGAAATTGTTGTGGCAACCTCTGAAGAGGTGCAAAATGATAAGCTGCAATCAGTAGTTGAATCTTTAGGCTATCAATACACAAGGGGCAGTGAAAAGGATGTGTTAAATCGATTTTACGAATCGGCAAAATCATTAAAAGCAGATATTGTTGTGCGCATTACAGGTGATTGCCCTTTAGTAGATTCGACACTAGTTGATGAATGCATTGAGAGTTACAAAAACTCTAAAGTAGATTACTTTTCCAATATTGATCCAGCAACCTACCCTGACGGACTGGATGTTGAAGTAATGTCATTCGCCTCTATTGAACGTGCAAACAATGAAACAGATTCTGATTTCGATAGAGAACATGTAACGCCTTATATCCGTAACTCTGATAGTTTTTCAAAATCTTCAATGACTCATAATGAAGACCTATCCAGTCAACGATGGTCAGTAGATGAGCCAGAAGATTTAGTTGTAATCACTAATATATTT